>Ga0073899_10005430_pt1 | contig 11072 bp, 8 predicted proteins | sample KloWWTmetaKNB5Ph_FD_88975 | JGI IMG/M metagenome (GOLD analysis project Ga0073899, IMG submission 88975) | Active sludge microbial communities from Klosterneuburg, Austria, studying microevolution and ecology of nitrifiers - Klosterneuburg... | ecosystem: Engineered > WWTP > Aerobic digester >...
CACCACGCCTCCCGAGGCCGCTTTGGCCGGACGCCCAGCCCTCGGGCCCGATGTGAGCGCCAAGCTGGCCGCATGTGCGGCGACGCCGAACGACCCCAGTTGCCAGGCGCTGCGGACGGCCATCACGTCTGCGAACACCCCTCGCCCCACGATCTCACCGAATGATCCCTCAGTTGCCGCAGCGTCACGCATCGCGCGCAACCCCTCACTGGATCTGGGGAGCCTTGCCTCCTACTACAGCGGCTGCACGACCACCGATGCCACCATCGCAACCCACACCGAGACTCGTGCCTGCGCTCGCTATGTGACCGCGGGCAGCTACACCTGCTCGAACTCGCTCAATGTCGCGGTCGATCGCACGACCACCTGCGCCCCCGGCGACTGGTTCGCGCAGGCGTCCTCTGGCTCAACTGCAGTCGCCACGCAGTGCCTGCCGGATCGACCGGACTCCAGCCAGCACTTTCGGGTCACCAGTTCCGGCACGCCGCTGGCGTTCTTCGACGTCGACATGACGACGTCGGTGATCACCCCGCAGCGGGTCGCGGTGATCGGCACCTCCTACAACTGGCCGAGCTTCACCCCCTCTGAACGAGGTGTCTACGTCGCTGACAAGTCGTGTTCCGGCACGACCTGCAGTCTCACCGCCATGATCGCCGACGACCCCGTCGAGTCGTGTACGGGCGGCTGGGAGTCGATGACCTGCACGACCATCCATCCTTTCATCGACGTCTACGCCGCCTGTCCCGCTGGAACCCAGAGCGGCAACAACCTTCTCGTCACCACCTGCTCGTACGGTGGTGACGGGATGGAGTGCACCAGCTCACCGCTCAGTACCACCACTTGCTACAGCCCCAGCGGCTCGCCGGGGGACATCCAGGCAAGCGACATCACCGGCACCTTCTCGTCCCCCTACTGGCGCGCCAGCTCAACCCGAGCCGTGGTCGGCTGGGCACCGAATCCGGCATACGGTCCGATCCCGCAGATGCGGCTCTCGTACACCAAGCCCGCGACGACGTACACCGCCGCAGACACCTGGAACAACCAATGCCCCAGCCTCGCCGCCGACAGCCGGTGCTCGGTGGCAAGCGCACCTGTGTGCGTGGATGGCCCTGCAACGAAGGTGATCGACGGCGTATCTATCACCCGAGACTGCTGGCAGTACCAGAGCACGATGAGCTGCGGCGGTACCTACACGGCCGATCAATGCGCGCCCCTGATCGCGGCTGGATGCACCCCGCTGTCGTCAACCTGCTCGCGCACCAATCCTGTGACGGGTGTCTGTGAGGCGTATCAGGACCAGTACACCTGCACGGTACCGAACGAGACGGTCACACAGGCGACGAACTGCCCGACCAACGTCTTCTGCCTGGGTACCAGCTGCTTCAACACGGCCTACACCAACGACGCCGACTTCGCCCGAACGATGTCGATGCTCGAAGCCGGGCGTGAGGCGGGGGTCTACCTCGACAGCGACCGCATGCAGGTTTTCAAGGGGGAAGCCAACAGCTGCCGCGATCGCCTTCTCACCAACTGCTGCAACTCCGACGCATCTGGCCGCGGCATGACGAACCAGAGCGTCTTCGGTGCAGGGTCTCGCCTGGTCTACGACATCCTGATGAACTCCGAGAACCGGCAGTTTGTCTACCAGGGCCTCAGCGCCTTGCTCACGGGCGCTGGCTTCAGCGGCTCGTTCACCACCTACGGGGTGACGATCGCAGTCAACGGCACGGCACTTCCCGCCGGCTCCACCGTGCTGTACTCGTCCAGTGCGGTCGCTGGCGAAGGCTTCGTCATCGCGTTCGACCCGTGGACGCTGGTCATCGCAGCGGTCATCTACATCGTCCTTTCCCTGACCTCCTGCAACGAGAACGAGGCCGTCCTGGCGCTCAAGGAGGGCGCGGGGCTGTGCCACAGCATCGGCAGCTACTGCTCGTCCTGCATTCGGATCCTCGGTTCCTGCGTCTCTTGCATCGAGCACACGACCGGGAAGTGCTGCTTCAACTCGATGCTCGCGCGCATCGTGAATGAACAGGGCCGCGGCCAGATCGGCAGGGGCTGGGGGGACGCGCGAAATCCCGACTGTTCCGGGTTCAGCATCTCGCAGCTCCAGTCCCTTGACTTCGCCCGCATGGACCTCAGCGAGTTCTATGCCTCGCTCGTCGCGAAGAGCCCCAACCTCTCAGCGATCCAGACCAACAACGGGGCACGGGTTCCGAGCTGCTACTTCGGCCAAGGGAAGTGCTGAACCATGAAGCACCTACTGCTCTCAACCCTCCTTTCCTTGGTCTACGCCTCGGTCGCCATCGCCCAGCCCTCCGATGGCGGCCGCGTGCCGGTCACCGACGTGCGGGTACTGATGATTGCTGCCATCGATTCACCCACGGGCACTGCGCACGGCGTCCTCACCAGCAAGGATGCCGAGAGCATCACCCGCCACTTCAAGGCGACCGGGCCGATCCAGATCGACGTCTCAACGGTCAAGCGCTATGCCCAGGCGGGATGCGCGAGGCTCAAGGTGTCGTTCGCACAGGACGGAGTCCAACTGCCTGGACAGGCCGCACCTCGCAGAAACACCGTCGACTTCGGCATCAACTACTGCCGCGACGGCCAGCCGCCCAAGTCCCTGACCTGAGGAGCTGCACGTGACGCCCACTCGAAGCATCGCCACGCTCGCCGCGGCCCTGATCGTGATTCAACCCGCCCTGGCTCGCGCGCAAGCGCAGACTGCAGCCGCAGTCACGCCTGCGCAGAGCTCCACTCCTCCCCGGTCACTCTTCTGGGACGACTTTCGTCGTGGCTGGCACTTCTACGAGGAGCCAGAGCCTGAGGCTCTTCCCCCGCCACCGGCGAAGCCGATGCCGCCAAGGCCCGAGGCCAAGCGCCGAGACACGCGCGCACCGGAACTCATCGAGTTCGAACAGCTTCAGAAGCGACTCGAGGATTACCGCAACATCGCCATCATCCGACCGAGCGAGGAAAACGTCCGTCGCTACATGCAGCTCGAAGCGCAGGTGGTGCGCCAGGCCAGCTACTTCTCGGACGTGGCCCAGCGCGTGGCCTGGGCGACGCCGGACCTGGACATGACGCTGCAGGGACGTCCCGTGAACTCACGCGCAATCGAGGTCTTCGATCGCGAGCAGGCCACCAGCCGTGCCCAGTCCCTGACCGATCTGGCTCGCACGCACGTTCTGTTCTTCTTCTTCCGCTCTGACTGCCCGTACTGCCATGCCTTTGCGCCAACGCTGGAGGCATTCAACGCGCGCTTCGGTATCCAGGTCGTCCCCATCAGCGTGGACGGCAAAGGGTTGCCCAACTTCCCGACTTTCCGCCGCGACAACGGCATCGCACGAACTCTGCAGGTCACTCAGGTGCCCGCCATCTACCTGGCGGAGCCATACACCGGAAAGATCGCGCCGATCGGCTTCGGCGTGCTGTCCGAGTCGCAGCTCATCGAACGCATCGCGACCGTCGCAGCCCCTGGCGCCGACGCCTATGCACCGTCCATCACCAAGCGGGTCAACCTGCAGTAGGGAGACGACATGCCTACACGCATCCTATTCCGCAAACTGTTCGCGATGATCGTGGCCTACGCCGTGGCCCTTGCTGCGCCCTTGAGCTACGCCGGTGACCTCAATGCCGAGGTGAACACCATGTTCAACAACCTCGGTGCCATCGGCAACTACACCGCTCCGGGGGCGTTCAAAGGCCAGACCTTCAACACCTACACCGGCGGCAACCTCTACCTCCGCTCCCCCAACAAGACCTATCAACTGGCCGCCATCCAGTTCCCGACGGCCAAGGGCGGATGTGGCGGCATCGACCTCTTTGGCGGTTCGTTCTCCCACATCTCCGCCACCGAGTTCCGCAACATGCTGAGGAACATCACAGCGGCCCTGCCCGGGATCGCATTTCAGCTCGCGCTCGAAGCGGTGTCTCCCCTGCTCGGCGGCCTGACCAAGTGGGCCAAAGGACTGGAGACCTGGATCAACAATGCGCGGATCAACTCCTGCGAGACCGCGACCGCGCTTGTGTCCTCCGCGGCCGAAGCGGTCGGCTACGACTCGCAGCGTGCCTGTGCGAAGCTGGCGCTCCAGATGGGCATGGAGACCGACATCGACGCCGCCATGCGCCGCTGCGCAACAGACAGCCCCTCGATCCTCGGCTCCGCCCGCTCGAGCGCCGATCCGAACATTGCCGCTCAAGCGCCCTTCGTTGGGAACTTCACCTGGCGCGCGCTCAAGTCGATCGACACCCTGGACGATCCCGCACGCGAGCTCGTGATGAGCATCGTGGGCGCAGTGATCTTCCCGCCCGAGACAGCCAACCGAGATCCCGAGTACATCGGCCCGAGCATCACGACCGTGGCGCAGTTGCTCTACGGCCAGTCGGACGCCGCCGGCGGAAACATCAACCTGCAACTGCTCCGTTGCAACAACTACACCGATTGCGACACGGTGACCCGCGACAACACCTACGTGCACCAGCCGCTCACCAAGAAGGTGTCCGACATCATGCAACTGATCTCGGACAACATCCGCTCCCGCACGGCAATTCCGAACAACTCCGCAGCCGTCGGCTTCGTCAACAGCACCAGCATCCCCGTCTGGCGCATGTTGTCGATCGGGAACACCATCCCGGGCTCCGGCCTCGCGGACATGATGATCGGCAACTACCGCGAGGTCATCGCTGCCGACTACGCATTCACCTTCCTGAACCAGTTCGCGAACGTCGCGATCTCTGCCCTTACCAAGCAACATCGACTGAACGATGAGCAGCGAAAGCTGGCGCGTCAGCAGCGTGAGGACGTTCAGAAGTTCATGAACCTGCTTCAGCAGGAGCAGGCAACCCTGTATCGCAAGGTGACTGCGGTCTCCACCGTTGCCACGGACATGGAACGGCTAGAGCGCAACCTTCGCTCAAGTATGTCGCTGCACGCCCTGGACATGCTGGGCTACTCCAGCCGCAGCGCGAAGTAGGACTGCACTCGAACCCCGGGGGCCAGACATGTGGGAGATCTTCGCCTATCACAACAGCGAAGCGTTGGAGGGCATCTTCAACGCCATCGCGGCGATCATGGCCTCTGGCACCTACCTGAGCGCCATAGCGGCAGTGGGATTCTGTGGCTTCGTCGCCGCCATGGTGGCCTACATGTTCCAGCCCGAGAAACTCGTGGGTTGGAAGTGGCTCGTCTCGGTCGTGCTGATTTACGGCGTGCTCTTCGTCCCCCGCGTCACGGTCGCCGTGGTGGACAAGACTGGCGGCACCCCCAATCGGATCATCGCGAACGTACCGTTCGGCATGGCGGCTCTCGGGGGGCTGACAAGCACCATTGGCAATGCAATCACAGAGCTCTTCGAGACTGCCTTTCAGACACTTCCCGGGCCCGCGGCACTACCAGGGGAACTGTCCTACCAACAGAACGGCCTGATGTTCGGGAGTCGACTCATTCAGGAGACGCGGAGCGTCTCGATCCCGGATCCCGGAGTTCTGAACGACATCATCAACTTCGCCAACAACTGCACCGCATACGACATCGCCGACGGCACGATCTCAGCCAACGCATTCTCAACGTCGGACAACTTGTGGGCTGCGATGGCGGCCACCAATCCAGCTCGCTTCACCGTCATCACGGCCGGCGCCGGGGTGACCACGACCACCTGCGACGCAGCCTATACATCCATCTCGGGCCGCCTGCCCGCACAGGTCAACGCGTTGACGGCGCGTCTTGGACAAAAGTTGAACCCCGACCTCCCTGCGGCAGCAGCGCAGGCAGCGGTTCTCAATCAGATCCCACAGGCATACATCCGCTCCCAGATCGCAGGCGCTGCCGCCACAGCCGCTGACCTGATCCGCCAGAACGCTATCGTCAACGCAATCAACGATGCCGGCGAGATGGGCTGCCAGCGGATCAACGACCCGGCCTGCATGATGCTCGCCACCGGACGCGCACAGGCTGTTGCCGCCCAGAACGCATCCTGGATCAACGGGGCCAAGATCTCGTCTCAAGCCCTTCCCGTCGTCCGCAATGTCGCGGAGGCCATGTGCTACGCGGTCTTTCCCCTCGTTGTCCTACTGCTCTTCGTATCGAGCGGGCGGACCACGATCATGATCCTCTCTGGCTATGCGATCGCCTTGGTGTCGATCCAGCTTTGGCCGCCACTCTTCGCGATTCTCAACTACATGGCGACGCTGTATGGTCAGATCGACCAGGCTGCAGCTGCCGAGGTCGGGGGAGGAGTGAAGGCGCTCTCGCTACAAACGGCCTCACCTATCTACTCGAACTCGATCTCCGCACAGGCGGTCGTGTCGTATCTGATCATTGGCATACCCATGCTTGCCTGGTCACTCGCCAACCGAATGGTCAACTTCGGATCTGCCGTGATGGGCGGCTTGCAGGGCCTTCAGGCTGCTTCGATGTCCGGCAACGCATCGGCAGCCGCTGCAACCGGCAACACCAGCATGGGCAATGTCTCGATGGATCAGCGGACCATCAGCCCATCCACCTCAAACCCATGGGTGAGCCGCCAGCAAGATCTGGACGGCAACTGGGTGACGACAACTGCCAACGGCGCACAGGTCACCTCCTATCTGCGCAATGAAAGTGCGACCTCACGCGTTGTGTCATCCCGCGTAACCCAATCCTCGGTCCAAGAAGCATCAAGATCGGCTGAGGCGGCTCGTAATGAGGCTGTGTCGGCCTCAAGCGACCTTTCTTCGGTGCTGGTAGACACGATGTCCCGTGGATCAAGTCGATTCAGGTCGACTGCGCGAAGTGATGGCCAGTCCGTCAGCGCGACTACCGACATCGGAGCTGCAGCCGACAGGCTTCGGAGTATCAGCGAGTCAGTGGCTCGGTCCACGGGCCTAAGCGCTCAGCAAGTTGCGAACATCGCGTTCCAACTCTCTGGTGGCGTTGGCGCGCCGGGTATCAGCCCGATCAAGGCAAACGCGTCAGGTTCTGCCGGCAAGAGCTATACCCGTTCCCTCGACGAGACTGAACAGAAGGTGGCGAACGAGCTCGGATCTGATCAACTTCGTCAGTTCAGGTCTTTCGCGGAGCGCGCTACCCGAGACCAGTCGCTCGTCCGCGCACTCGGTAGCGACCAGCGTGAGGGTGACGAACTCGCCTCTCGGATGTCAACTGCAGTTGGCCGTGTCGAGTCGACCCAGTCGAGCTATGCCGAGAGGAGCGCAATCGCTGAACGCCTGTCAAAGGCGAACGAGACTGGTGAGGTGCTGTCCATTGACTTGGCCCAGTTGCCCGCCAACTCAGACTTCATCAAGCGCTATCAGCGGCTGGCCAGTGAGTACGGTTCTGACAGCTTGGCACTTCAAGCTGCCATGGCCAGTGAGTTGGCTTCTCGGGCGCTCCCGCCAACCCGAACTGCGTCTGGGTCCGCATTGCCCACGAGCTTCGAGGACGTCCGGGCGATTCGGTCCCAAGACCTGGAGGCCTCAGTCTTCTCCCGTGAACGGGTCATTGGCGCCGACGCGGCAAACGACCTGTCGGTGGGCAAGAGGATTGGCACTGGCCCCCTTGTTGCGCCCGAGGTGCCGGGCCAACTAGCCCGGGCGCGGAGCGAGATCGCTCAACGCGTCAGTGAAGCTGGATCGCTTCAATCGCCTGCCGCAACATTCGATGCACGGAACGAGATCATTCGAAATCCGGACGGTACCGTTTCATCGAAGAAGTCCCAGCAGCTTGGCAATCTCCGCCAGCTTCGAGATGACGCATCAGCACTTGCAGACAACGCACGGGAGCTCATCGATGTTGGGCCTGAAGCTGCCCTGCGCAAGGCGGAAGAGGCTCGTGCTCGACAAGAGACGTCCGAACTGTCAAGGGCAATACAGTCAACTCCTGAGATTCCGCGCATGACACCCAACAGCGGGAAGCGGAAATGAGCCAGCCCGTTCTCCGCAGCGTGCTCAGAAGCGCCCGTGGGCACCCGGCGACGGATGATTCTCAATATCCATCACATCCCCCGGGTACCGATGTACGCCAAGTTGGTCCGTGAAGGGGTTGCGCACCTGGACGGCTGGCGGGTCAACAGCTACATCGGTTCGTCGCGCGAGCAGTACGAGCAGCCCTGCGATTCCTCCGAACATCAGCCAGAAGAATGCGATCACAAACGCACCTCGGTCGAAGACCGAAGCGGCAGCAAGTCCACCGACTATGCTGAACGTCCATGCCGCAAACTTGAACCGTGCCATCACGCCTCGCCCAGGCTGAAACAATCTGCGACAGCGTGCATCCTGTCGCCCAACCATCTTCATATACTACCTTCGGCATGTGGTCAAGGGAGCGTCCATGAGCTCTACCCGTACCTTCCTTCTTTGCGCATCGCTAGTGCTGGTAGCGAGCGCTCTTCCTGACCGGAGCGCGCTGGCCGTTGCGCTTCGGCCAAACAAGACGACAGATGATTCGGTGTGCGACCTTACGCACCACACCAATCTATACCTGGGCTCGAAGACGCTGGTCCCCTCTGTGGCGCAAACCAATGACAAGGTTGCAGCCTACTTTCGACTCGCCGGCGAGTTTGTTGCCGGAAAATGCAAAAACGGCCAGCTCTTGATGCTGCAGGGCGATTCAGCGAGCAATGTGGATGTTCGATCCCTTACCGAATTGGCAAACTCGTCGTGCGCGGTGGCTTCGATTTCAAGAACCGAAGTAACTCTCTCCCTCGGGGATCTCTCTTATCCAGGATTCGAGCTGCGATGCACAATACTCAAGCACGCCGAGCTCGTCGACAAGATTAACTCCCTTGAGCGATCCGATCCGATGGAATCGCTGAAAGCCCGTTTGGCCGCCGCTGCGCAGCAGGCCGATCGAGGCCCTTCGAAGTCTGACGCCAACTCCCAGTCTAAGAAGGACTGCGACAAGATGACGTTGTCGTCGATTCTTCAAGGCGGCTCCTGCAAGTAGTTTCCCTGGTGACCGCCACGCGCTGTGCACCAGGCCGCCGTTTGACCGCCGTTTTTCGAGGGGGTTTGCACCACCCTTTCGAGTGGCACGTGCGAGCCTGACGCTCTATCTTCTTGTCCTCGGCACAGGCCGTCTGGCAAGGAGCGCACGATGTCCACCCCCACCCCTACCGACCCGACCGTCACTCCCGCAAGACCCGGTGAAGCGGCTTCTTTCCCGTCGGTCGTCCTCGAGGTGCTCCGGGAGATGCGGGAGCAGCGCCAGTCCTTCGAGCGCTCTGCTGAACTTGCCGCCAAGGAACGAAAGGCCGAGCGTCGCTGGCGCAACCTGTTCCAGGCCATGTTCTTCGGCGCTCCGGTGCTGCTCGGGCTGCTGTACTTCCTGTTCTTCCTGAACTCCACCGGCTTCCGCTGGGGGCCGTTCGGCAACGTCGTGGGCGTCGTTCGCATCGAGGGTCCGATCGGCGCCACGGAGCGGGCCTCGGCCGAGAACATCATCCCGATCCTCGAGAAGGCCTTCGGCAACCCGAACGTGAAGGGCGTCGTGTTGCACATCGACAGCCCCGGTGGAGCGCCCGTCGAAGCCGAGCGCATCTCGACGGCCATCAACGGGCTCAAGGCAAAGCACCGGAAGGAAGTGGTCGCGGTGATCAACAACCTGGGCGCCAGCGCCGCGTACATGGTCGCGCTGAACGCGGACAGGATCATCGCCGCGAAGTACTCGTTCGTTGGATCCATCGGCGCGATCATGGCCCCGTGGCAGTTGGACAAGGCGATCGCCAAGGTCGACGTTGCACAGCGGGTCTACGCTTCCGGCAAGCTGAAGGCCTTCCTCAACCCGTTCACCCCGGTCAGTCCCGAGGTCGACCGGAAGGCCCAGCAACTCGTCGACCAGATGGGGGGCTTCTTCCTTGCAGAGGTGAAAGCCCGCAGAGGCCAGGCCCTGAAGTCGGGGGTCGATTTCGGCACCGGTGAGGTCTGGCCAGGTCCCGAGGCCAAGGAGCTGGGCCTGGTCGACGGCGTGGCCACAGTGGATGACTTCGTCGCAACGCACTGGGGCATGAAGACCTACGACTACGGGCCGAGCGCCGACTCGTCACCGTTCCTGACGCGTTCTCTGCAGGACGCCATCGCCGGCGTGGTCAAGCGGCTCGCCTTGAGCGGCCCCGCCATCCAGTAGGGGCGCCAGTGGCCTGACCGGAGACTAGCCAGATCGTCCGATCGTCAGTTAGACGACTGTGGCCGTGCGGTCAGATCCCAGAGCGTCCCCTGCCACTTCGAGATCCTGCCCTCTGCCTCGCACTTCGGGCACTTCCACACGACGGCATCATCCGCGGCCCGCAGCGCGGTGACGGGACCCTTCTTGCATTTGAAGCATGTTGGCGCCGCCGGCGAGGTGTCCGATTCGTCCGTGGCGTGAGCGACGACCTCAACGACGAACTGCGCCATCGCGCGCGCCGGGCCCTTGATCGGCGCGATCGCGCCGGACCCATCGAGGAAGTGTGTGAGGTCGGTGATGTACATCGGAGGCTCGGAAGTGCGCCAAGTCTAGCCAGAGAGGTGGTCGCCTCCCCCCGGCTTCGCACTCATGGCAGCACGTCCCTGCCGGTCGATGCGGTTCGAGACCTCCCGTCCATACGTTGCCCCGGTGCTGCCGCAGAGCAACGGGCCGCTACTGCCGGTCTCCGAAGGTGCTTTGGCATACGGCTCGATGCCCGCACTTGTCGCACGCCTTCCGGCGCGCCGCCGGCGATGGCGCGTGGCCAAGGCCACGCCTCAGCTCGAGTAGCCTGCGGCGCATGGCCAGGACTTCGTCCTCATCGAACAGGGCAACCCGGATCGGCCGAGGTTGTCCTTCGCCATGCTGTTGGACTGCCACGTAAGCCACAGATGACACTCGTTCGCCGGTCGCCTCCTGCAGGACCAGACGTTGAACCGAGAGCTCGATCGCATCCGAGGCGTGCGCTGCGAAATAGCCGCGCGTCTTCAGCTCGACCAGGTGAAGCTCTCCGCCCTTGCGGTACGCGCGGTCGAGCCTGGCCACCAGACCAAGGCGCTTCGACTCGAAGCGCTTCTCCGAGAAGGCCAGCTCACCTTCGGCGATTTCTCGGGGCAGCCAAGTCTCGACCGGCCGCTCCCGCTCAGTCCTC
>Ga0073899_10005431_pt1 | contig 11071 bp, 7 predicted proteins | sample KloWWTmetaKNB5Ph_FD_88975 | JGI IMG/M metagenome (GOLD analysis project Ga0073899, IMG submission 88975) | Active sludge microbial communities from Klosterneuburg, Austria, studying microevolution and ecology of nitrifiers - Klosterneuburg... | ecosystem: Engineered > WWTP > Aerobic digester >...
GGAGTTGCCATCATCACCGCCTGGGTCGTCCCGTTAAAGACGAGCGCCACCGGCACCTCTGCGGGTACAATGCGGTCGCCGTCCTCCCAGCGTCCTGCACGGAAGGCGCGGCGGTTGATGGTCTTCTTCGTCTCCATCACTCGGCCGCAGGCAGGATCCGGCGCGCGGCGGCGGCTTGCGCATCATATTCGACCTGCCATTCCGATGGGCCGTTCGACGGGCTGACCTGCACCGCCGTGACCTTGTATTCCGGGCAGTTGGTCGCCCAATCGGAAAAGTCGGTCGTCACCACGTTGGCCTGGGTCGTCGGATGATGGAAGGTCGTGTAGACCACGCCGGGCGACACGCGGTCGGTGATTTCGGCGCGCAAGGTCGTTTCCCCGGCGCGTGACGCCAGCCGCACGAAATCGCCGTCCTTCACCCCGCGCAGTTCCGCATCATGCGGGTGGATTTCCAGAATGTCCTGATCGTGCCAGACGTTGTTTTCCGTCCGTCGCGTCTGGGCGCCCACGTTATACTGGCTGAGGATTCGACCGGTGGTCAGCAGGAGCGGGAAGCGCGGGCCGGTCTTTTCGTCGGTTGCCACATATTCGGTGCGGATGAACTTACCCTTGCCACGCACGAATCCGTTAACGTGAACCAGCGGCGTGCCTTCGGGTGCAGCGTCGTTGCAGGGCCACTGAACCGAGCCCATCTCCTCCAGATACTCATACGAGACTTTGGCGAATGACGGGGTCGTGGCTGCGATTTCATCCATGATCTGGCTGGGATGGGTGTAGGTCCAGCCCGCGCCCATCGCATTCGCCAGCATCTGAGTGATTTCACAGTCGGCAAATCCGTTCTTCGGTGCCATCACCTTGCGCACACGGTTGATGCGGCGTTCGGCGTTGGTGAAGGTACCATCCTTTTCCAGGAAGGTGGAGCCGGGCAGGAAGACATGGGCGTAGTTCGCCGTTTCGTTCAGGAACAGGTCATGGACAATGACAATGTCCATCGCTGCCAGACCGGCCGCCACATGATGGGTGTCGGGGTCCGATTGCAAGATATCCTCGCCTTGGCAGTAAAGCCCCTTGAACGTACCTTCGACAGCAGCATCCAGCATGTTCGGAATGCGCAGGCCCGGTTCGGACGAAATCTCCACCCCCCACAGGTTCTCATAGATTGCCCGCACATCGGCGTTCTTCACGTGGCGGTAGCCCGGCAGTTCGTGCGGGAATGATCCCATGTCGCACGACCCTTGCACGTTGTTCTGGCCCCGCAGCGGGTTCACGCCAACGCCAGGTCGGCCGATATTGCCGGTCAGCATGGCAAGGTTGGCAATACCAATGACGGTGGTCGAGCCCTGGCTGTGTTCGGTGACGCCAAGTCCATAATAGATCGACCCGTTGCGCGCGCCCGCATAAAGCCGCGCGGCCTTGCGCAGCTCTGCCGCCGGAACGCCGGTGTAGTCGGCGGTCGCTTCCGGGCTGTGGCGCGGGTCGGAGACGAATTCGGCATAATCCTGGAACTCGTCCCAGTCACAGCGGGTGCGGATGAATTCTTCGTCCATCAGCCCTTCGGTGACGATCACATGGGCCAGCGCGGTGACGACGGCCACGTTCGTCCCGGGGCGCAGCGCCAAATGATGTTCGGCCATGATATGGTTCGACTGCACCATTTCCGTGCGGCGCGGGTCGACCACGATCAGTTTCGCCCCCTGACGCAACCGCTTCTTCAGACGGCTGGCAAAGACCGGGTGTGCCGAGGCCGGGTTGGCGCCGATGATCAGTGCGACATCGGTTTCCTCAACCGAATCAAAGTCCTGCGTGCCGGCGGAGGTGCCGAAGGTTTGGCCAAGGCCATAGCCGGTGGGCGAATGGCAGACGCGGGCGCAAGTGTCGGTGTTGTTGTTCATGAAGACGGCGCGCGTCAGCTTCTGCACCAGATAGGTTTCCTCATTGGTGCAGCGCGAGGAGGTGATGACGCCGACCGACTCCTTGCCGTACTTGACCTGGGTGGCCTTCAGGCGATCCGCCGCGAAAGACAGGGCCACTTCCCAGGTCACTTCGCGCCAGGGTTCGCTGATCGTCTCGCGGATCATCGGCTTCAGGATGCGGTCCTTGTGGGACGCATACCCGTAGGCGAAGCGGCCTTTCACGCAAGAATGGCCACGGTTGGCCTTACCATGCTTGTAGGGCACCATGCGCACCAATTCATCGCCACGCATTTCGGCCTTGAAGGAACAGCCCACACCGCAATAGGCGCAGGTGGTGATGACCGAATGCGACGGGGTGCCGATCTCGATGAGCGACTTTTCCGAAAGTGTTGCGGTTGGGCAGGCCTGCACGCAGGCGCCGCACGAAACACAGTCCGACGACAGGAAATCGTCGCCCGACATGCCGGGCGAAACGCGGCTGTCCCAGCCCCGGCCCTCGATCGTCAGGGCGAAGGTGCCTTGTACCTCTTCGCAGGCGCGCACGCAGCGTGAGCAGACGATGCACTTTGACGGGTCATAGCTGAAATAGGGGTTGGAATCGTCCTTGGGCAGCCATTGAAGATTGGCCTCGCCGCTGGTGTCCGCGGCGCGGAAGTGGGTTTCCTTTGCCTCATAGCGCACATCGCGCAGGCCAACCGCCCCGGCCATGTCCTGCAACTCGCAGTCGCCATTCGCCGCACAGGTCAGGCAGTCCAGCGGGTGGTCGGAGATGTAGAGTTCCATCACCCCTTTGCGGAGCGTCTTCAGCTTGCTCGTCTGGGTATGGACGACAATGCCGGGGGCGACCGGCGTGGTGCAGCTTGCGGGCGTGCCCGCGCGGCCTTCGATCTCCACCAGACACAGGCGGCACGAACCAAAGGCATCAACGGAATCGGTGGCGCAAAGCTTGGGCACCGAAATGCCCGCTTCCTTAGCCGCGCGCATGATAGAGGTTCCGGCCGGGACGGTTACGGCAAAGCCGTCTACCGTCAGCGTGACCATTTCCTTCGATTTGGACGCAGGGGTGCCATAGTCGGCATCGGGGATAATGAAGTCTTTCATTCGGCGGCCTCCTTCGCGCGGGAGAAGTCGTCAGGGAAATGGGTCACGGCACTCATCACCGGATAGGGGGTGAAGCCCCCAAGGGCGCAGAGCGAGCCGAATTTCATCGTGTTGCACAGATCGGTCAGGATCGGCATGGCCGTCGGGTCGCCTGCCGCGATCCGGTCCACGGTTTCCACGCCGCGCACCGCGCCGATCCGGCAGGGCGTGCATTTGCCGCAAGATTCGATGGCGCAGAATTCCAATGCGAAGCGCGCCATTTTCAGCATGTCGGTGCTGTCGTCGAAGACCGTCAGACCGGCATGGCCAACCAGACCATCCTTGCCCGCGAATTCTTCATAGCCGAAGGGCGTGACAAACAGCGCGCGCGGGAAGTATGCGCCAAGCGGCCCACCCACCTGCACCGCCTTGACCGGGCGGCCCGAGGCCGTGCCACCACCGATCTTGTCAACGATCTCACCCAGTGTCAGGCCGAAGGCGGTTTCATAAAGCCCGCCGAACTTCACATTCCCGGCGATCTGCAACGGGATTGTGCCGCGCGACCGGCCAAGGCCGAAATTCTTGTAGAAGGCCGCGCCTTTTTCCAGGATCACCGGCACGGTGGCTAGTGAAATCACGTTGTTCACCACGGTCGGGCGGCCCATGAACCCTTGCAGCGCGGGCAGCGGCGGCTTGGCGCGCACCACGCCACGCTTGCCTTCGAGTGAATTCAGAAGCGACGTTTCTTCGCCGCAGACATAGGCGCCCGCGCCAACACGGATCTCGATGTCGAAGACCATGCCCGACCCCAGAACCGATGGGCCCAGAAGCCCCAGCGCCCGGCCGTTGTTTACCGCACGCTCCATCACCTCGATCGCGTCAGGGTATTCGGAGCGGATATAGACGTAGCCCTTCGTTGCCCCCACCGCGATGCCCGCGATGATCATGCCTTCGATCAGGGTAAAGGGGTCGCCTTCCATGATCATCCGGTCGGCAAAGGTGGCGCTGTCGCCCTCGTCGGCGTTCACGACGATATATTTCTGCTCCGCCTTCGCGTCGGCGACGGTCTTCCACTTGATGCCGGTCGGGAAACCTGCGCCACCCCGGCCGCGCAGACCACTGTCGGTCACTTCGGCCACGATCTCCGCCCCGCTCATCGACAGCGCGCGGCGCAGGCCGATCAGCCCGCCATGCGCCTCGTAATCACCCAGCGACAGCGGATCAATCACGCCGCACCGCTGGAAGGTCAGGCGGGTCTGCGACTTGAGAAAGAGGATGTCCTCGGTCAGCCCATGCGACAGCGGATGCCCCGTGCCCCAACCGGCTTCAAAGAGCGATGCCACGTCGGAGGCCGACACCGGGCCAAAGGCAAAGCGCCCGGCCTCGCGTTCGACTTCCACCAACGGCTCCAGGAATACCATGCCGCGCGATCCGTTACGCACGATGGTCACGTCGATGCCGCGCTTCGCCGCCTCGGCCTTCACCGCCTGAACGACGGCTTCCGCGCCCAGTGCTTTGGCCGCAGCGTCACGGGGAATGTAAAGTTTCAGGCTCATGCGCCGACCTCCGCGATGATCCGGTCGAGCGTGGCTTCATCGACGCGTCCGACGACCTTGCCATCGACCAGCGCCGCCGGTCCGCAGGCGCACAGGCCCAGGCAAAAGACCGGCTCAAGTGTTATGTTACCATCCTTCGTGGTTTCATGCCAATCAACACCAAGCCTTGATCGGGCATGCTCGGCAAGATGATCGGCACCCACGGCCTGGCAGGCTTCAGCCCGGCAAAGCTTCACCACATGACGGCCCGCAGGTTCCGTGCGGAAGTCATGATAGAAGGACATCGTGCCATGTACTTCGGCCCGACCGATGTTCAGCGCCTCGGCAATGACTGGGATTGCCGTCTGCGGCACGTGGCCCCATTCCGCCTGAATTGCATGGAAGATCGGCAGAAGCGGCCCTTCAAGCCCCATATGGTCCGCGATGATTTCGCGTACACGTTCTTCGGTCGGGTGTGCGGGCATGGATCCTCCGGCTGGCAAGTCCTCAATGCTTCGATAGGCGCGAATGCAGGGGTAATCAATATCGAAGTCTCGTTAATTGATAGGTAGAAGCTATCAATACCGGTTTCATGTTCTGGCCGCAAATATCCTCGGGCGAGCGCGAGGGGGGGGGCCGAGGCTCCCTCGCTTCGGTCGGCCCGGCACCGCCGGGACGACAGATCAGACCCGGGAAACCCGCCGCGCCTCGTCCAGCAGGGCACCAATGACCGGCGTATGCGGCTCGCGCCAGGCGGCGATCAGGCCAACCAGATGGCGCGCATCCCCGTCCGAAATCGGCACCGCGGTCAGGCCGGACCCTTTGCCGAACATGTCCGCCACGGTCTGGGTGACGATGGACGCCCAGCGTCCGGTCGCCACATGGGCGATCAGCGCGATCGAGGAATTGCTCTCGACCGTTGGCACGACCGACGCGCCCGCTTCGTTCAGATGCTGGTTGATGATTCTGCGGTTCTGCATGTCGCCGGTCAGAAGGCACAGCGGCTGGGCCGCGGCCTCCTTCCACGTCACGGAGGAATGCCCTGACAGCGGCGCACCCGCAGCCACCAAAAGCCGGTAGGTTTCCTGATACAGCGGCTGGCTGGTCACGCGGCCAAGCGGCTCGTTTTCCAGATAGGTGATACCGGCATCGAGTTCGAGCCGCTCGATCTCCTCCAAAATCTCGTAGGAGGTCCGGGACAGGATCGTGACGCGCACATTGGGATTGCGGATCAAGAAGGGCACCGTCAGCCGTCCGACCATCGGCAAAGCGGTGGGTATCGCGCCCAGCCGCAGGTTGCCCGACACGCCTGACCGGATCGCCCGCATTTCCTCGCGCATGGTCCTAGTGTCACCGACAATGCGCAGCGCCCAGTCCAGAACCCTCTGGCCTTCGGGAGTCAGCCCCTGAAACCGCGCGCCGCGAAAGACCAGCTGCACGCCAAGCTGTTCTTCCAGTTGCTTGATCGCCGAGGAGAGCGAGGGCTGCGTCACCCCCGCCACTTCCGCCGCCCGGCCGAAATGGCGTTCATTGGCCAGCGCGATGAACATTTCCAGTTTGTCGATCATCGTTCGACCCTATCCATTGGACAACAGCCGCGAAAGGGCGTGAAGAGCATTGTCGCGCCGCCTGCCCACGATTACATCAGGATCATGCGCAGGTTCATCCCCTTTCTCAAATCGCCGCCACGTGTCGCGGTTCTTCGTCTCCAAGGTGTCATCACCGCCGGTGGGCGTGGGGGCGGGTTAAACGACGCTGCCCTTGCCCCGCTGATCGAACGGGCTTTCCGCAAGGGCAGACCGGCGGCCGTGGCGCTTGCGATCAACTCGCCCGGCGGCTCACCTGTCCAATCCTCGCTGATTGCCGCGCGAATCCGGCGACTCGCCGAGGAACGCAAACTGCCCGTTCATGCCTTTGTCGAGGATGTCGCCGCTTCGGGCGGCTATTGGCTTGCATCGGCGGCGGATGACATCTGGGTCGACGCAAGTTCGGTTGTCGGTTCCATCGGGGTGATTTCGGCGGGGTTTGGTTTCCCCGAATTCATGGAGCGTCACGGGATCGAGCGGCGGGTCCATACGGCCGGCGCATCGAAAAGCATGCTCGATCCGTTCCGCCCGGAAAAGACCGACGACGTGGCGCGCCTGAAGGCGATCCTTGAGCCGATACATGCCGCCTTCAAGGATCAGGTGCGCGCCCGGCGAGGCAATCGTCTGCCCGAGGGGCGCGATCTCTTTACCGGAGAGGTCTGGGTTGGCGCGCAAGCGCTGGAGGTGGGGCTTGCCGACGGGGTCAGTCATCTGGTGCCGAAACTGAAGGAACTGTATGGCGACAAGGTGCGACTTGTGCCCTACGGCATGAAACGCCCGCTGTTCCAGCGGATCAGTGGGCGCATTCTGGTCGATGCAATGGATCAGGTCGAGGAGCGTGGCCTTTGGGCGCGTTACGGGCTTTAAGATGATGTCAAAACTGATCGTTCTCTTCCTGATCGGCATGATGGTGCTTGCCATCTGGGGCCGCCATGCCGCCGGCCGCCGGATCGGGCGATACTGCTCCCACTGTGGCAGGCCGCATCCTTGCGGCTGCCCCAAGGGGTCGGCATGAGCCGCGCGCTGGTCACGGGCGCGGCGCGGCGACTTGGCCGGGCGATGGCGCTTTACCTTGCGGCGCGCGGCCATGATGTCGTGATCCACTATTCAGGCTCGGCGGCAGAGGCGGAAGACACCGCCTGCGATGCCCGCGCTCTGGGGGTCAAGGCCGTGACCCTGCGTGCCGACCTTTTGGACGAAGGGCAGACCGAAGCGCTGGTCGCCCGCGCTGCCGAAGCTTTGGGCGGGCCCCTGACCATTCTGATCAACAACGCGTCGACCTTCGATTACGACAATATCCGCAGCGCGACGCGAAAAAGCTGGGATCGCAATCTGGGCAGCAATCTGCGGGCGCCTTTCGTGCTGACCCAGAGGTTTGCGGTCCAAGTGCCGCCCGCGCTGCGCGGGCCGGAGGGCGCGCGGGCGCAGGGGCTGGTCATCAACATGCTGGATCAGCGTGTTCGCAAGCTGACTCCGGAATTCATGAGCTACACGATCGCCAAGATGGGCCTTTGGGCTTTCACCCAGACAGCGGCGCGGGCGCTCGCCCCCGACGTCCGGGTCAATGCGATCGGGCCGGGCTCCACCCTGAAGGGCGAGCATCAAAGTCCGGAACAGTTTGAACGCCAGCGCGCGGCTTCGGTCTTGGAGAGGGGTGCCAATGCCGAAGACATCATTGCGGCGCTGGGATATTTTCTCGATGCCCCCGCTGTCACCGGCCAACTGCTGTGTGTGGACGGAGGGCAGCATCTGGGGTGGAAAACGCCGGATATCCTAGGGCCTAGTGGCTGATCCTGGTCTTTCCCCTACGGCAATTTGGGTGCTTTTCGACGCAGGGTTGCGACGACTTGTCCACTTGCGACCAACCTATCACAAATCAGTTACAAATCTGCCTGAAAAATCAGTGATTTACAGAACGCTTATAAAAATTACACCTTATTTCAAAGAGTTAGAAAATCGCCTAAAAAATGGGCAACTCGATGAACCCTGCCAAGAACAAGGGAAATTCGGCCGCGCCCAAACCTTTTCACCAGATTTATCCACAGATTCCGTGGACAGGTTTCAGCTTGCCAAAGCCCGTGCCAGAGTGCAGCCAGACCTGAGAATCGCGCGTGGGCATCGGGGTGGGCAAGGCGGGGTGGAATGACCGATACGCCAGACGAAAAACAAACCGGATATGGCGTCATCCAGGCCTATCTCAAGACGCTCGACGCTTCGCCCGGCGTCTACCGGATGCTGGATGGCGAAGCGCGCGTGCTCTATGTCGGCAAGGCACGCAATCTGAAGGCGCGGGTTTCGAACTATGCGCGTGCTACGGGTCATTCGGCGCGCATTGCACGGATGATTTCGCAGACCGCTTCGATGATGTTCCTGACGACGCGGACGGAAACCGAAGCGCTTCTGCTGGAACAGAACCTGATCAAGCAGCTGAAGCCGCATTTCAACGTGCTGCTGCGCGATGACAAAAGTTTTCCGAATATCCTCGTCAGCCGCGAAAGCGCCTTTCCCCAGATCAAGAAGCACCGGGGTGCCAAGACGGAAAAGGGTGACTATTACGGCCCCTTCGCCAGCGCGGGCGCGGTCAACCGCACGCTCAACCAGTTGCAGAAGGTCTTTCTGCTCAGGAACTGTTCGGACGCGATGTTCTCAAGCCGCACCCGGCCTTGCCTGTTGTATCAAATCAAACGCTGTTCGGCGCCCTGCACGGGGCTGATCTCTGTGGCCGACTATGGTCGGCTGGTTACCGACGCAGAGCGGTTCTTGCAGGGCCGCACCACCGCCGTTCAGGAAAGCCTGGCCGCCGACATGGGGCGGGCGGCCGAAGCGATGGAATATGAACGCGCCGCGGCCCTGCGCGACCGGATCAGGGCCCTGACGCAGGTCCAACAGGCTCAAGGTATCAATCCGCGCGGCGTGACGGAGGCGGATGTGATCGCGCTCCATATGGAAGGGGGACAGGCCTGCGTGCAGGTTTTCTTCATCCGAGCCAATCAAAGCTGGGGCAACCGTGACTTCTATCCCAAGACCGGCGCCGGGGCGGAGGAGGCAGAGGTGCTGGAAGCCTTCCTTGGCCAGTTCTATGACAATAAGGAACCGCCGCGGCTGATCGTGCTGTCGCATCCGATCGAGGATGCGGACCTGATGGTGCAGCTTCTGTCGGACCGCGCCGGACGAAAGGTGGAACTGGCCGTGCCCCAGCGCGGTGAAAAGGCCGAACTTGTGGAAAATGCCGCCCGCAACGCCCGCGAAAGTCTGGCGCGCCGGATGTCGGAAAGTGCGGCGCAGTCGAAACTGCTGGAAGGGCTGGCAGAAGCGTTCGACCTTGATGGCCCGCCGGCCCGGATTGAGGTCTATGACAATTCGCATATCCAGGGCACCAATGCCGTGGGGGGCATGATCGTGGCGGGGGCGGAAGGGTTCCTCAAAAGCCAGTACCGCAAGTTCAACATCAAGTCCGAGGCGGGCGCGAACAGCGACGATTTCGGTATGATGAAAGAAGTGCTGACCCGTCGGTTCGAACGGCTGTTGAAGGAAGACCCCGACCGACAGTCAGGCAACTGGCCCGATCTTCTGCTGATCGATGGTGGCGCGGGGCAGGTGTCGGCGGTCGCGGAAATTCTGGAAAACCTTGGGGTTGAGGATATTCCCTTCATTGGTGTTGCCAAGGGCATCGACCGCGATCTGGGCAAGGAAGAGTTCCACCGCCCTGGCCAGCGGCCTTTCGCGCTGCCGCACAATGCACCGGTTCTGTATTTCATACAGCGCCTGCGGGACGAGGCCCACCGCTGGGCCATCGGCGCCCACCGTGCCAAACGTGCCAAGTCCGTGGCGGCAACGCCCTTGGACGAGGTGCCCGGCATCGGCGCCACCCGCAAGCGCGCGCTTTTGGCGCATTTCGGCTCTGCCAAGGCGGTCAGCCGCGCGGGGTTGACCGACCTGAAAGCGGTCGATGGCATATCGGAAACGATGGCGCAGACGATCTATGATTTTTTCCACGGCGGCTGACGCGCCCACCCGCGGCTTTGACGCAAAACTGTAATACTCGCGTGGTTCTTGGGAAGTCTCGCGACAGGGTGTGATGATGGACAAACCGAAGAATGGCGATGCGCTCGACTGGCTCGAACAGGAGCTGGCGGATGTGCTGGACGAAGACTATGAGCTGGAGCTTGAAGATGCCACGCTCTCTCGCGAGATCGCCAAGATCTATCGCAGCAGTCATCCCGATGCCCTTGATCGCCGCGTCTATCTGACGGAGCTTGTGCGCCTGCAATCGGAGCTGATCAAACTTCAGGACTGGGTACAGTATCACAAGGAAAAGGTCGTCGTGATCTTCGAAGGGCGCGACTCGGCCGGCAAAGGCGGCGTAATCAAACGTATCTCCCAGCGGCTGAACCCAAGGGTTGTGCGCACGGTCGCCTTGCCCGCGCCTTCGGATCGGGAGAAATCCCAATGGTACTTCCAGCGCTACGTGCCGCATCTGCCCGCAGGTGGCGAGATCGTGCTTTTTGACCGGTCCTGGTACAATCGCGCCGGCGTCGAGCGGGTGATGGGGTTTGCCGACGAAGATCAGGTCGCGCAGTTCTTCAACGACACGCCGGAATTCGAGCGGATGCTGGTGCGTTCGGGTATCAGGCTCGTGAAATACTGGTTCTCCATCACCGATGAAGAACAACAGATGCGTTTCCTGATGCGCATTCACGACCCGATGAAACAGTGGAAACTGTCCCCGATGGACCTGCAAAGCCGTGTCAGGTGGGAGCAATATACCAAGGCCAAGGAAGAGATGATGGCGCGCACCAACATCCCCGAGGCCCCTTGGTACATAGTAGAAGGCAATGACAAGAAGCGCGCCCGATTGAACTGTATCGACCATCTGCTTGGCCAGATTCCCTACGAGCCGGATACGCACGAGGAAATACGGCTTCCCGACCGGGTGTTCAATCCCGACTATGACC
>Ga0073899_10005432_pt1 | contig 11071 bp, 7 predicted proteins | sample KloWWTmetaKNB5Ph_FD_88975 | JGI IMG/M metagenome (GOLD analysis project Ga0073899, IMG submission 88975) | Active sludge microbial communities from Klosterneuburg, Austria, studying microevolution and ecology of nitrifiers - Klosterneuburg... | ecosystem: Engineered > WWTP > Aerobic digester >...
GCCAAGAAGGTCGGCATCATCGTCATCAGGGCCTCATAACCGGCCTGGCCATCAGCGACTTGTGAGGAGGTCAGGCCACCGCCGGTGCGGAAGGGCAACCCGAAGTGGCGCGCGATCTGTCCGGTGCACAGCAAACCAATGCCCGACTCGGGGGTGCCGAAGGTCGGAGAGCCGGACTGCATGTCGATGTTGGACAAGAACGACCCGAAGATGACCGGAGCACCTGGGCGGATCAGTTGCGAGAGGGCGATGCCCGAGAGCGCCTCGGTGATTTGCTGCACCAGGGCTGCGGGGATCGTGACCGGCGACATCGCGCCCATCAAGATGAAGGGCGTCAACACCACCGGCTGGGCGGCGCTGGAGTATTCAAACTGCGACTCCAGCATGCGGTCGTCCCAGCGCAGCGGGGAGTTGCAGTTGATCAGGCTGATCGAGGCGGGGGTTTGCTCGATCTTGTCGCGGCCACCAAACAAGATGCTGCTCATCGCGATGGTGTCCGCAGCGTTCACGCCGCTCACCACGTTGCCCATGTAGACCTTGTCGGTCAGCGTCTGCAGGGCGTAAGTCATGTCGAGGTGGCGAGAGTCCAGCGGGGTGTCGTTGGGCTCACAGATCACGCCGCCGGCTGAGTCGAGTGCACCAAATGACTGGCTCAGTTTTGCGAAGTTCTTGAAGTCCTCGAACGTGCCATCGCGGCGTACTTCACCCTCGCGCACGAACGGCGGGCCGTAGACAGCACCGAAAGCCATCGAGTTGCCACCGATGTGCACGTTGTTTGCGGGGTTGCGTGCTTGTACGTCGAACTCCCGCGGCGCCTTGGCCACCTGCTCGAGCACGAAGTCGGGGTCGAGGAAGACCTTGTTGTCCTCGACCTTTTGGCCCGCCTTGGCGAACAAGTCGAGGGCCCGCTGATCCATGAACTCGACGCCGAGCTCGGTGATCAGGCGACGCCAACCAGCGTCCAATTTCGCCATCGCGTCCTCGGACAAAATGTCATAACGAGGCATCCGGTTCTCAAACATGCGCCGCAGTCTAGCCCCATGATGCGGAACAGCGGTTCCACATCATGGAACATTTTTTCGCCGTCCTTACGCCTGCGAGGTTGACGTTGCCCGGTCTTGGGATTCATCATGTGGAACCGATATTCCACATCATGGAACCAGGACCAGATCTGATGAGCGCAGCAGCGACCGGCACCCAGGCCGTAGATCGCGCTGCCCGCCTGCTCTCCCACGTCGTGGAATCCACTGAACCCCTCGGGTTCGCTGAGATCGCCGAAGAGTGCGGTCTGCCGAAGTCAACGACCTCACGACTGCTGACTGCACTGGAGCGCACCGAACTCGTGGAGCGCAACGAAGACGGCGGCTATATCGCTGGTCCGGTGTTCTCACGCTTCGCCTCACGCCACGACGGCATCGACCTGGCTAAGGTCGCCCATCCGGTGCTGAGGGCCGTTGGAGACATCACCGGCGAGACCGTCAACCTTGGGATGGCTCGCGGAGCCAACGTCACCCACGTCGCCCAGGTTGATTCCACCTTCTTGCTGGGCACCCGCGACTGGACCGAGGTCGAAGTGCCCAATCACGTGTCGGCGCTCGGCAAGGTGCTGTTGGCCTTTGACCAGCTCCCCTGGACCAGCACGTTGGCTGGGTTGACCGACCAGACGATCACGAATCCAACTGACCTCAAGGCTCAGTTGGTCGACGTACGCCGCCAAGGTTGGGCGGCCACCACAGACGAACTCGAAGTCGGGCTGACCGGTATCGCCGTGCCCGTGTTTCACACAACCACTGGCGGCGCCTCCCCTGAGGTCGTCGCCGCCTTGGGCATCTCGGGCCCAACCCCCCGGTTGAGCGGGCGCCATGAGGCAATCGCGCAACTTCTCATCGACCAAGCAGGTCACCTCACCCAACTGCTTGGCCAACAATTCCCGAAGGAGGGTGTGGCATGACACCAGAAGAGATCCTCAAAGGCTTGTATGACGAGACTTTGGTCGGCAACGGGCCGCGAGTGCTGGAGTTGACCAACGAAGCGCTCGGCATGGGCATGGAGCCCCAGTCGCTGCTGTTCGAGGCGCTCATTCCCGCGCTTGAAGAGGTCGGTGCCCGCTTTGAGCGCGGCGACTTCTTCGTCCCCGAGATGCTGATCGCTGGTCGGGCGATGGCTGGCTCGATGGAGGTCTTGCGTCCTCTCTTGGCCGACACCGGCGTCGAGACCATCGGCAAGTTCGTCATGGGCACGGTGCAAGGCGACGTGCACGACATCGGCAAGAACCTCGTCAACATCATGTTGGAAGGTGCGGGCTTTGAGGTCATCGACCTCGGCGTGCAGGTCAAGCCGGAGAAGTTCGTCTCTGCGATCGAAGAGCACAACCCCGAGATCGTCGGGTTCTCTGCCTTCTTGACCACCACGATGCCGATGTTCAAGGCCAACATGAACGCCCTTGAGAAGGCTGGCCTGCGCAACAGCGTCATCGTCATGGTCGGTGGCGCCCCCGTCACCCAGGAGTACGCCGACGCCGTGGGTGCCGATGGGTACGCCGCAGACGCATCAGCGACCGTGAAGCGCGCCAAGGAACTCCTCAACGCGCGCCGCACCCCGGTCCACGCCTAAACAACTCACCCGAACAGGAAGGCACGCCCGTGAGCGCCGACGGCATTCACTTCGAGACCAAACTTCGATCTGCCACCCAAGAGGTGATCATCGGACGCGGCCACCGCTTCTGCTTGATCGGTGAGCGCATCAACCCCACTGGTCGTCGAATCTTCCAAGAGCAGTTGCGTGCCGGCGACCTCTCGGCGATCGAGAAAGACGTCGCGGCTCAGGTAGTGGGTGGCGCCGACGTACTCGACGTGAACATGGGTGTTCCGCTGACCGATGAGGCCGACTTGTTGGCCAAGGCGATCATCAAGATGCAAAGCATCACCGATAAGCCGATCTGCATCGACTCCTCCGTCGTGGAGGCGTTGGAGGCTGGCCTGTCGGTCTACAAGGGCCGTGCCCTGGTCAACTCGATCACCGCAGAAGATGACCGGATGGAGGCCATCCTCCCCCTAGTCAAGAAGTACGACGCAGCCGTGATCGCATTGCCCAACGACGCTGATGAGATCCCGATGGAGGCCGACAAGCGGCTGATGTTGGTGAAGAAGATCGTCGACGTGGCCACCAACGAATACGGAATCGCGACCCACGACATCGTGATCGACCCGTTGGCGATGCCGATCGGTGCCGACACCGGCACCTCGGTGACCACGTTCGAGACGATGCGCCGCATCCGTGATGAGTTCGGACTCAACATGACGTGTGGCGCCTCCAACGTCTCGTTCGGGATGCCCGAGCGTCACGCTCTCAACGCCACCTGGCTGCCGATGGCTATGACTCACGGCCTGACCTGCGCGATCATGGACACCCGCACTCCCCAGATCGTCGAGGCGGTCAAGGCCGCCGATGTGTTCTTGAACCACGACGAGTGGGGCATGGCCTGGATCGGTGCATCTCGGTCGAAGAAGTCATCGCAAGAGGGATGAGTTCCGAACAGGGTCCTGAGTTCGATCTCGACTCGATCCGCCGCGAAGGCCTGATTGACACTCCCGCAGTCGAGGCTCGCGCGCACGAGGTGACGGGTCGAGTCGACTTGTCCTTTGAGCTGCTCGACGGCGCCGGTGCCGTCACGGGCACCCGTGGGGTGCGAGTGCCTGCTGGAGTGACTGTCTTTGATGCCGCTTCGTGGAATGGCATCGCGATTGACTCAACCTGTGGTGGTCACGGCACGTGCCGCAAGTGCAAGGTGCAGTTGCTGCAAGCCGATGTGCCGACCACCTCGCACGATCGTCGTACTTTCAGCGACGCTGAACTTGCCCAAGGCTGGCGGTTGGGGTGCCTGGTTAACGCCAACTCCAACCTCGATGTGCGTGTGCCTGCCCTGACCACACGTCCCAAGGCGGCCACGGTGGGCGTGGGCCGCCAAGTCATCTTGCGTCCGGCTATCCACAAGCGCTTTGTCGAACTTGAAGAGCCAACGCTGGCAGACCAGGTCACCGACCTCGACAGGCTCAAGGCGGCCATGCCCGACCTTGAGTTGACCTGCGATCTGCATGCGTTGCGACGCTTGCCGTCGGTGCTGCGTTCGAGCGGATTCGCAGTGACCGCGGTGATGGTGGACGAGGCGATCATCGACATCGAGCCCGGTGACACCACGGGTGTTGGCTATGCCATCGCCTACGACTTAGGTACGACGACCGTCGTGGCCACCTTGCTCGACATCACCACCGGGACCCCGGTGGCGGTGGCTTCGATGTTGAACAAGCAGCAGCCCTTTGGCGGAGACGTGATCTCTCGGATCTCGGCCACCATGATGGACCCCGACGCCTTGGGTCGCTTGCAACAAGCCGCCTTCGACACTTTGCGCGAACTTGCCGAGGAGGTCTGCGCCGAAGGGAACGTGCCCGCTGAGCAGGTCTATGAAGTCGCGCTAGCTGGCAACGCCACCATGGTTGCGTTGGTGCTCGGCATCGACCCTGAGCCGTTGGGCGTGGCGCCGTTCATCATGTCCTCCGCACACTTCCCCGACGTGTTGGCTAGCGATGTGGGTCTGGCGCTTCACCCGCGCGCTCGAGCAGCGATCTTCCCGTCTCTGGGCGCCTATGTCGGTGGCGACATCGTGGCTGGCATGTTGGCCACCGGGATGGACCGCGACAAGCGTCTGCGTCTCTTCGTCGACATCGGCACCAACTGCGAGATCGTGCTTTCCAATGGCGACTCCCTGCTCGCCACTGCGGCACCGGCCGGGCCTGCTTTTGAGGGTGGTGCGATTCGGTGCGGCATGCGCGCCGCAGATGGGGCTATCGAAACGGTCGCGCTCAGCGACACCGTGACTCTCGGTGTCATTGGCGATGTGGAACCTCGTGGACTGTGTGGCTCCGGACTTGTCGATGCGGTCGCCGAACTCGTGCGGGTGGGGCTGCTGGACTCCTCGGGCCGCTTCGTCACTGACCCGGCATCGGTTGCGCCCGCCTTGGCAGATCGGATGGTCCAGATCGGCCAAGAGCGCGTCTTCGTGCTGGCCGGTCCCATTGATGAGCCGGAATCAGCGGTCGTGCTCTCTCAGCGCGATGTGCGCGAACTCCAGTTCGCTAAGGCGGCCATCTCCACCGGATGGACCTTGCTGTGCGAAGAACTCAACCTCGACCCCAGCGACATCCAGCAGGTTCTCCTTGCTGGATCGTTCGGCTCCTACCTCTCCGCGAGTTCGGCCATCCGCATCGGCCTGGTGCCCAAGCTCCCCACGTTGCGGATCATCTCTGCTGGCAACGTGGCCGGCGAGGGAGCCAAAATGGCGTTGCTGAGTTTGCGCGAGCGCGCGGGCGCCAACGCCTTGTTGGAGGAGGTGGACTATGTCGAACTCTCAGACCGAGCCGACTTCAACGACCGCTTCGTCGACCAACTCTCCTTCTAAAGCCGCACTCATCGCTTGCGGTGCGCTGGCCCAGCCAGCCGCCGACATCGTGGCTCGCCGGGGCTGGCAGGTTGATGTGCACCCGTTGCCTCCGTTGCTGCACAACAAGCCGCGCCAGATCGCGCCGGCTGTGCGAGAACTAGCGGCTGCTCTAGCGCCGTCGTACTCCCAGGTGGCGGTGGGTTACTCCGACTGTGGCACCTACGGCGCCTTGGATGAGCTGTGTGCGGAGTTGGGGCTGCACCGGTTGCCCGGACTGCACTGCTATGACGTGTACGCCGGCGCCAACACCATCACGCAGTTGCTGACCAACGAGCCCGGCACCTACTTGCTGACCGACTTCTTGGTGAAGAGTTTTGCGCGCACGGTGGAGAAGGAACTGGGTCTCGATAGATACCCCGAGTTACTCCCTGACTATTTCGGCCACTACACCCAAGTGGTGTGGCTAGCCCAAGAGCCGACCGCTGAACTCACCGAACTGGCCGAAAACGCAGCGGCCCGGATCGGCCTGCCGCTGGTGATTCGACCTGTGGGCACCTCTGGTTTGGAGACTGCCCTTGAGGATTTAGTTGCTCAGTTGAGTTGATCGAGCAAGTCGGCGCGCCACTTCTCGGTTTCAGCCACCTGGTTGAAGGTGAAGATGTGCATGCCCTCGACCAGCATCGCCGGGTCGGCTGCGGTCTTGGCGCAGGCTTCGATGAACTTCTCGCACGTGAAGCCGCCCGAATAGAGCCGAGCAAACGTGCCCTTGTGCTTGATCAAGAACTTGGTGGAATCTCCCACCCCGATCTTGGTCGCCATGGTGAGAAGTTTGGCGCGATCGACTGGCCCGGGCACGCCGAGCAACACCGGCAACGTGATGCCGCGAGCGCGCATGCGCGAGACCCAGCCGTCGACCTGCTTGGGGTCGAAGGTCATGTTGGAGATGACATGGGTGGCGAACTTTCGCTTGTCCCACATCGACTGAATCGTCAGGTCATCAGAGATCGTGGGATGCGTCTCTGGGTATCCAGTGATGCCCACGTGATGGAACGGGTTGCCCAGGTCGGCGAGGTCTTCGAGCAGCGAGAGCGCATCGGGGTAATTGCCGGCCTGATTGGCATCTCCCCCGGGCACGAACACTGAGGTCACCCCGGCCTCGGTGAGTCGGGCGACGATGTCTTCGAGTTCTGAACGACCCGAGACCATGCGGGCCGCGATGTGGGGCACCACGTCATAGCCATGAGCGCTGAGCCGCTCGGTGAGCGCAAAGGTGTCATCGAGTGGTTTGGCAGGCGATGCGGTCACCGTGAGTTGGCGATCTGTGGGCACGCTGGCCACGATCTTCTCTTCAATCGTGGCGGTGGGCAGCACTTCGTAACGTGAGTGCTCCAAGAGTCGCCGAACGGTGTCCTTGTTGCGCATCACGCAACCTGTTTCGTAATTCGCACCAGTGGAGCCTAGGGCGCCATCCCTGTCCCAGCAAGAGCCCAGCGCCTCTCGCCTAGGGTTAGTCCATGTTCATCGATCTGGGGATGGTTCCCTACCGCGAGGCATGGGAAATCCAGCGCGAACACCACCGCGAAGTGGTCGCCGGTGGCCCCGATCGAGTGCTGCTGCTGCAACATCCCCCGGTGTTCACTTGCGGCAAACGCACCGATGCACATGAGATCCCCACTGACGCCGGTGGTGCAGAGATCATCGATGTTGACCGCGGCGGCAAGATCACCTTCCACGGCCCCGGGCAACTAGTCGGCTATCCGATCGTGCGATTGCCCGATCATGTCTACGTCGTTGACTACGTACGCCGAGTCGAAGAAGCCCTGATCCACGTCTGCGCCGACTTCGGTGTCACGACTGCGCGGGTGCCGGGCCGATCTGGGGTGTGGATGCAGGCAGGCAACGGCCGCCCCGAGCGCAAACTGGCCGCACTCGGCATCCGAGTGAGCCACGGCGTCACCATGCACGGCTTTGCGCTCAACTGCGATGTCGACCTGGGTTGGTATGACCGCTTCGTGCCGTGTGGCATTGCCGACGCCGGAGTCTCCTCTCTCAGCGCCGAACTTGGTCGCACTGTGAGCGTCAACGACATCACCGACTCAGTGCATCAGCACCTCACGACCTACCTAGCCTGGCAGCCCTACGACCGCACTCCTGACTATGAGGCTCGCCCCGAGCCTGGTCACCTGCGGGTGCCTCTGGTGACTCCGCGCTAAACACTGCGTCGGCACAGACACATGGGCCAAACGGGCCTGTAGTCATAGTCACGAGTGGCTCTGATCTGGTTGGCTAGCGCAGCACCCCGGCGACGCCGCCAATCGAAGAGGGAGATTCACAGTCTCATGAGCCACGAACTGTTGAAGCAACCATGGTGAGCATTAGTCGCCTCGCGGTTTTGGAGCACGGTGAGCCAGCGGTGCGCATCTTGGCGGCCATCGGCAACCTCAGTCGCCGCTCCGATTCAGACCTCACGGCAGTGCTCGTGCACGACGGCACCGCTGCCGATCCGTGGTTTGCTCGGGAGGCCGACGAAGTTCTTGGCGTCGCGGCATCAGACGCACACACTCTCGTGGCCGCTTTGGTCAAAGCCGGCATCGACGCGGTCTGGCCAGCAGCCTGGGACGGCATCGATGTCGCTGACCTGGCGCACGAGTGCGAAGCAGCGGGGTTGGTCTTCGTTGGCCCTTCAAGCACGGTGCTTCGGCGCATCACCGACCCCGCAGTTTTAGCGGCAACTGTTGCCGGCACCCCTAACTTCGCCATGACACCGGCAAACGCCGATGTCACTGGGGTACGACGGGTCGACGTGGATGTCTTGGGCGACGCCCACGGCACGATGTGGGCCTTCCCTCCGGTGGAGACAACCGTGTCTACCGGAGGCGCACTCGTGCTGGCTGAGTCACCCGCCGCCTTCCTTGACGGCGAGCGCGAGGATGCGTTGCGCGAGGTCGCCCGAGGACTGATGTCGTCATTTGGCTATGTGGGCGCTGGCGTCGTGACCTTCTTGCTCCGCTCCGGCAGCGATGAGATCTGGATCGATCACGTTGATCCGCTGGCCCGACCCACCCATGCCCTGGCCGAGGAATCCACCGGAGCCAGTTTCGTCAGCCTGCGCCTGCTGGTGGCCCAAGGCAGCACGTTGGACCCTGAGCCTCCACACGCAGATGGGTGGAGCGTTGAGGTGCGCCTGCTGGCCAGCGGTGAGGCCGGGGCGCTGAAGATGTTGTCGTTGCCGACCGGCACCGGGGTGCGAGCCGATGCCAGTCGTCGGGTTGGTGATCTGGTTGACCCCGCGCACGACATGGTAATCGCCGTACTCAGCGCTTGGGGGCGTGATCGCGCCGAGGCGATGGCCCGACTGCGACGGTCGGTTGAGCGCACGGTCGTCGTACTCGAACGCGGCGAACACAACCGCAGCGACCTCTTGACCTTGCTCGATCACCCCGATCTGCACGCTGGTCCCCTCACCGGCGGGTGGTACGACGACGTCATTGGCCAAGCTCAGCCCGCGATCAGCCCACTGGCGATCGTGGCTGCCGCGGTGGAGGCCTATGAAGCCGATCTTGAGGTGGTGCTGACCAACTTCTTTGCCAGCGCCCGTCACGGCCGACCGGCGAACCCCGAAGCTGTGGGCTCGCAGGTGCACCTGTCCAGCGGCGAGACCGCCCACTCGTTCCGAGTGGATCGGATCGGACCGAACACCTACCGCGTGCACGACGGAACCACCATCGAGGTGGTGGTGAACCGACTTGGTGAGTTTGAGCGTCGCCTGATCAGTGGCGGTCGCAAGCACGCCGTGATCGCCAATACCCGAGGCGCGGAGTTCTTGATTGACGTCGATGGCCAGGTGCACATCGTGCGCCGCGTCGACGGAGTGCCGGTGCGCTCGCCGATGCCGGCCCTGGTCTCCAAGGTGCTGGTGACGACCGGTGACAGCCTCACGCTGGGTGACCCGGTGGTGATGTTGGAGTCGATGAAGATGGTCTCGACCCTGACCGCGCCCTTCGACGGCGAGGTTGTGGGCGTCGAGGTGGTGGCCAATGCCCAGGTCGAGGCCGGCGCACCTCTGATTCGCCTGCGCCAGTCACACAGCGGCTCGCAGGTGCTCACAGACACGGCCATCGATTTTGCGAGTCTGGCCGCTGCGCCTAACGCGGCAGTCAGCATCAGTGATGTCTATGCCCGACTGACAAACTTCTTGCTCGGCTACGACCTCGACCCCACCGGGCTTCGCGAACTCACGACCCTGCAACGAAACCTAGCCACCTCCACCCCCGGCGATGACCCCGCTTTGCGGGCCCATGAGGACGCGTTCGTTGACCTCTTCGCCGAGATTGGTGCCCTTTATCGCCCGCGCACTGAGGCGGAAGTGGGTGACTCTGAAGTCACCGGCACGAACACTCAGGAATACTTCTTGGCGTTCTTGCAGTGGCTCGATGCAGACCGAGCCGGGTTGCCTGAGCGCTACCGCACCAGGTTGCTGGAGGCCCTTGCGAGGTACTCCGTGCCCTCGTTGGCTCACACCGACGAACTCGAGCACGCAATGTTGTGGCTCTTCCGTTCGTTTTCGCGCATCCCAGCAGCAGCGCCGTTCGTCCGTGCGATTTTGGAGCGGCGTTTGCTTCACGCCGATGTGTTGCGCGAGAACGATCGAAGCCAGACCCACCTGCGCCTAGATCGCCTGGCTGCAGCGATGCAGGGTCGCCAGCAACAACTGGCCGACTTGGCCAGGGATGTGGTCTTTGACTACTTCGAGAAGCCGGTGCTTGACGCGGCCAATGCGGGAGTCCGTGAAGAGATGGCCGGGCACCTCAAGGCGCTCTCGGCCAACCCGCAGCGCTTTGATCGCTCCGATCGGGTGGATCGGCTGGTGTGGTGCCCCCACCCCTTGCGTCGACTGCTTCTAGACGCCTGGCGTGGCGCCGAGACCTCACCAGACCCGGCTGCGTTTCGACAGGCGATTTCTGAGGCCTACCTGCGGCGCTTCTATCGCATCCGTCAGTTGCGTGGACTCGATCAATCTGGGCAACAACTGACGTTTGCCGACTACGAGCACGAAGGCAAGCGGGTGCACGTCGTCACGACGTACTCCCCACTGGCTGACCTGGCTGACGTCGCCGAGTCGATCGCGGCGCACTTGGCAGACGAGCCCGCCGACCGGCTGTGTGTGGTGGACCTGGTGACGTGGACCCCGGACACTTTGGGCACCCCTGATGAGATCTCAGCCCAGATGATGGATCTCTTGCGCGGCTTGAACTTTGGCCGCCCGTTGCACCGACTCGATCTCACAGTGGCCCACTCCCCCGAGCCGGGGCCCGAGCGGACCTTGCATCTGACCTATCGCCAACTCGAAGACGCTGAGTTCACCGAAGAACTGCTCTATCGCAACCTGCATCCGATGCTGGGCAAGCGTCTAGACCTGTGGCGCCTGAGCAACTTCAACCTCGAACGCCTCGCCTCTCCCGACGACGTCTATCTGTTCTTGGGCGTGGCCAAAGAGAACCCTCACGACCGGCGACTCTTCGCGCTTGCTGAGGTGCGCGACCTCGGTGCGGTCGTTGATGAGGAGACTGGTGAACGGACCTACGTCGGCCTAGGCAGCATGGGTCTTGAGGCGCTTGCTGCCATGCGCGCGGC
>Ga0073899_10005436_pt1 | contig 11070 bp, 8 predicted proteins | sample KloWWTmetaKNB5Ph_FD_88975 | JGI IMG/M metagenome (GOLD analysis project Ga0073899, IMG submission 88975) | Active sludge microbial communities from Klosterneuburg, Austria, studying microevolution and ecology of nitrifiers - Klosterneuburg... | ecosystem: Engineered > WWTP > Aerobic digester >...
TATGCGCTGCTCAATGCCGACTCGGACTTCGCCGACATCGAGGAAGAACTGGGGCTGCCGATCTTCGTCAAGCCGGCGCACGAGGGCTCGAGCATGGGCGCAACCAAGGTTACCCAGGCCGATGAGCTCGAGGCGGCGTGGGCACTGGCGGCGCGCTTCGATACGCTGGTGATCGCCGAAGAGTTCATCGTCGGCGAAGAGCTGACCGCGCCTTTCCTTGAAGACCAGGCGCTGCCGCTGGTGCGCATCGTGGCGCCCGACGGTAATTACGATTACCAGCACAAGTACTTTACCGACGACACCCGCTATGACTGCCCCTGCGGTCTGCCTGCCGACCTGGAGGCGGACTTGCGGGCCTTGGTGATGAAGTCGGCCCGGGTGCTGGGTTGCCGTGGCTGGGGGCGGGCAGATCTGATCCTGACCGGGGATGGGCGACCCTATCTGCTTGAAATGAATACTTCGCCCGGCATGACCAGCCATTCGCTGGTGCCGATGTCGGCTCGTGTCGCCGGCCTCGAATTCGAGGCCCTGTGCCTGAAGATTCTGGAAGGAGCTCGCCTTGGCTGAAGTGAGCACGCGTCCGACCGCAATTCGCTCGCCCCGCCCGGGGCAGGCGCGTACTCGGCCCGAAACCGGACTGTGGCACAAGCCGGCGCTGCTCAACCTGGTGTCTGATCTGCTGACCCTGCTCGCTGCCTTTGGGCTGGGCTGGGCGCTGGTGCTGTGGTTCGTGTCGCGGCCCTTGTTTCCCTTGAACGAGGTCGTGGTACTGACGCCGCCAGCGCAGGTCACCGAGGCGCAACTTGAGTACGCGGCGCGCACGGCGATCAATGGCAATTTCTTCACGGTCGACCTCGAGGCGGTGAAGTCGGGCTTCGAAAAGCTGCCCTGGGTGCGCAAGGCTGAAGTGCGTCGGCGCTGGCCCGACGCCATCGAACTGCGGATCGAGGAGCACCAGGCGGTGGCCTACTGGACCGTATCCGAAAGCGGTGATCTCCGCCTGGTGAATGCCCAGGGCGAGGTGTTCATCGCCGCCAGCGATGCCGACATGCCACAGTTCGATGGCCCGCAGGGTTCCTCGGGCTGGCTGCTGGCCCGGCACGCCGAGTTTTCCAGACTGCTGCAGCCGATGGGTGCGCGCCTGGTCGGCCTTGCGCTGTCTGCGCGAGAGGCCTGGCAGCTCAGGCTGGATACCGGCCTGGTAATCATGCTCGGTCGTGATCAGGAAAAATCCCAACTCGCCGATCGACTCAATCGCTTCATCGCGGCCTGGCCGCAGGTGCGTGAGCAGATCGACATCGACATCAAGGTAGCGGATCTGCGCTACCCGGGTGGATTTGCGCTAACGCCGGCCGATGGCACGGTGCTGTTGCCGTCCACTCCGCAAAGTGCCAGGAAGAGCAAGCAATGAGCAAGGAATACAAGGATCTGATCGTCGGCCTGGACATCGGCACGGCCAAGGCGACCTGCATGGTGGCCGAGGTGCGCCCCGATGGCCGGCTCAACGTCGTGGGCCTGGGGACACAGCCCACCAATGGTCTGAAGCGCGGCGTGGTGGTCAACATCGAGGCCACGGTGGATGCGATCTCGCGCGTGGTGCAGGAGGTCGAGTTGATGGCCGAATGCAAGATTCATGACGTGTACACCGGCATCGCGGGCAGCCACATCAAGAGCTTCAACTCCAGTGGCACGGTGGCGATCAAGGAAAAGGAGGTCACGCCAATGGATGTCGAGCGCGTGATCGAGGTCGCGCGCGCGATGCCGATTCCGGCCGAGCAGCAGATCCTGCACATCCTTACCCAGGAGTTCATCATCGACGGGCAAGGTGGGGTCCGTGAGCCGATCGGCATGAGTGGCGTACGTCTGGAAGTGAAGGTGCACATCGTTACCGGCGCAGTGTCGGCGGCGCAGAACGTGATCAAGTGCGTGCGCCGCTGCGGGCTGGAAGTCATGGACCTGAGCCTGCAGCCGCTTGCCTCGAGCCACGCGGTGTTGACCGAGGACGAGAAGGAACTGGGCGTGTGCATGGTTGACATTGGGGGGGGGACGACCGACATCGCCGTGTTCACCCAGGGCGCCATCCGCCATACCGCGGTGATCCCGGTTGCGGGCGACCAGATCACCAATGACATCGCGATGGCGCTGCGCACGCCCACCTCGGAGGCGGAAGAAATCAAGATTCGCCATGGGGTGGCGATGCACCAGATGGCCGACCCCGAGGAGATGATCGAGGTCCCGGGCGTGGGCGACCGGCCGCCGCGAAAGCTGTCGCGCCAGGCGCTGGCCGACGTCATCGAGCCTCGGGTGTCGGAGCTGTTTGAGCTGGTGCAGGCCGAGTTGCGCCGCAGCGGATACGAGGAGCTGCTGTCGTCCGGCGTCGTGCTGACAGGGGGCTCTGCAGTGATGTGTGGCATGGCCGAATTGGGAGAGGACGTCTTTCACATGCCGGTGCGCGTGGGTGCGCCGCAATACGATGGCGGCCTGGCGGACGTGGTGTGCCAGCCGCGCTATTCGACCGCGATGGGATTGGTGATGGAAGGTGCGGCACAGCGTCGACGTGGCCAGCAGTCCCGCGACACGCGCAGTGTGAAGCAGCTTTTCGGCCGCATGAAGTCGTGGTTCGAACGGAATTTCTGACTGGACACGGAATGTCCAGTCATTTTGAATGAGGGTCGATAAATTGCCTGTATTTAGTATTAAAATCCTTTGGCAGTACTAAATGCAGGGTTGGTCGGCGTTCGTTGTTGAGCAGGGCCGTTAATTCAGGAGGCGAGGCAAATGTTTGAAATCGTTGAAAAAGAGCTGACCGGCACGATCATCAAGGTGATCGGCGTGGGCGGCGCGGGTGGCAACGCCGTCGATCACATGATTCGCGAAGGGGTGAAGGGGGTTCATTTCATCTCCGCCAACACCGATGCCCAGGCGCTCAACCGCTGTCTGGCCACGCACAAGGTGCAACTCGGTGGCACCGGTCTGGGAGCAGGCTCGAAGCCTGAAGCCGGGCGTGCCGCGGCGCAGGAAACGCGCGACGAGATCGCCGCGGCGCTCGAGGGCGCACACATGGTGTTCATCACCGGCGGCATGGGCGGCGGCACGGGCACGGGGGCAGCGCCGGTCGTGGCCGAGATTGCCAAGGAGATGGGAATCCTGACCGTCGCCGTGGTGACCAAGCCCTTTGATTTCGAGAATCGGATCCGCGTCGCCGAAAGTGGCGTCGAGGAACTCACCCGTCACGTCGATTCGCTGATCGTCGTGCTCAACGACAAACTGCTCGACGTCTATGGTGACGATGCCGGCTTCGAAGAGTGCTTCCGCTCGGCTGACAACGTGCTGCGCTCGGCTGTCGGCGGTATCGCCGAGATCATCAACGTCCCCGGTCTGGTCAACGTCGACTTCCAGGACGTGCGCACCGCAATGGCCGAGATGGGCCGTGCCATGATGGGTTCGGCCGAAGCGGCCGGCATGGACCGTGCGCGCATTGCCGCCGAGCAGGCTGCCGTGTCGCCCTTGCTCGAAGGCACCGAACTGTCCGGCGCGCGCTGCGTGCTGATCAACATCACCGCCAGCAAGTCGCTGAAGATGTCGGAAGTGCGCGACGCGGTAAAGACCGTGCAGGCCTTCGCCGCGCCCGAAGCCTTCGTCAAGTACGGCACCGTGTTCGACGAGAGCATGGAAGATCGTATCCGTATCACTGTCGTTGCGACCGGTCTCGGTGCTCCGCGTGCCGCGCGCCAGCCAGTGATGCAGATCGTGCAGGGTACGGGCACCTATGGTCCGGCCATGGGAAATGCGACCGGCGTCGACATGACCAATCTTGACGTGCCGGCCGTGATGCGCAGCGGGCGACGCACCACCGTCGAAGCCATGAGCACCAGCGGCGTGGGCACTTACGACATTCCGGCCTTCCTGCGCCGCCAGGCCGACTGAGCCGCTTTTCAGGCCTGCACTCACCGTGCGGCCTGCATGTCCAGCGCGCATCCGGCACGAACCGCCGCCTCCGGTTCGTGGCGGGTGCGCGTTTCACATCCGCCGTGTGACATCCGCCGTGTGACATTTGGAATGGTCGCCAGTCGGACGTGCCTTGTTGTGCTGTTTTTTGCGTTGGCGCGACAGCGTCGCCGCATCGGTCCCATAGCCTTTCGTGCTTTTGGCGCGTGATAAACTCCTGGTCGATATAAGGAATTCGACAATGATCAGGCAGCGCACCCTCAAATCCATCGTCAAGGCCACCGGCGTCGGTCTGCACGGCGGGCGCAAGGTGACGCTCGTGCTGCGCCCTGCGGCGCCAGACAGTGGCATCGTCTTCCATCGCGTCGACCTCGATCCACCGCTGACACTGCCTGCGGATCCCTACGCCGTGTGCGATACGCGCATGTGCTCGGGCCTCGAGAAGGGCGGCGAGAAGGTGGGCACGGTCGAGCACCTGATGTCGGCACTGGCTGGTCTGGGCATCGACAATCTGCATGTCGACGTCGACGCGCCTGAAATTCCCATTCTGGACGGCAGCTCTGCGCCTTTCGTATTCCTGCTTCAGTCGGCGGGAATCGAGGAACAGTCAGCACCGAAGAAGTTTCTGCGCGTCAAAAAGGCGGTTGAATACGTTGAGGGCGACAAGTGGGTGCGCCTTGAGCCCTACGACGGTTTTCGCCTGACTTTCTCTATCGTCTTCAACCATCCGGCTATAGACAGCACGTCTACCCGGGTGACGATTGATTTTGCCGAGCATTCCTACATACGTGACCTGGCGCGCGCGCGCACCTTTGGCTTCATGCAGGATGTCGAGTTCATGCGTGCCAATGGTCTGGCCCTTGGCGGAAGTCTGGAAAACGCGATCGTGATGGATGAGTACCGCGTGCTTAATGCCGAAGGGCTGCGCTATGCCGATGAGTTCGTCAAGCACAAGGTGCTCGATGCCATTGGCGACCTCTATCTTTGCGGACACCCGCTGCTTGCATCCTACTCGGCGCACAAGGCGGGACATGCGCTCAACAATCTGGTCCTGCGCGCCTTGCTGGATGACCACGAGGCCTGGGAAATGGTCAGCTTCGACCAGCCTCTGGCAACTCCCCCCGCGGTCACCCATCAGTTCGGCGAGGCGCTGCTCGCGCAGGCTTGAGCGACGCCTCTTGCGCCCCGTCTTGTCGTGCGGTCTCCTTGCGGAGAGACCGATTGTTCGTCAGCTGCGTTTGGGCAGCATCAGTTCGGCTTCGCCGTCGATGACCACGGTGTCACCGCAGGTGCAGATGGTCGAAAATACGACCCGACGCTTTTCCGTCTTGAGTTCCTTCACCGTCACACGCGCCACGACGGTCTGGCCGATGCGCACGGGAGCCTTGAACTTGAGATTCTGCGACAGGTAGATCGAGCCGGGGCCAGGAAGCCGGGTGCCGAACACCGCTGAGATCAGGCCGACCGAGAGCATGCCGTGGGCAATGCGCCCTTCGAACATCGTGCTTGCGGCGAATTCTTCGTCCATGTGCACGGGGTTGGTGTCTCCCGACACGCCGGCGAACATCAGGATGTCGGCCTCAGATACCGTGCGGGAAAGCGATGCGGTCATGCCGACGGAAAGCTCTTCGAATTGATAACCGTACAAGTCGCTGAAATCCCGTTTGTGCTCACTCATTTTTCGTTTCCTGTTGAACTGGTTGCTGTGCCTGGGCGAGCCCGCCCGGAGAACTGAATATAGCGCATGTGCCGGCTTCGGCGCTGCATCGCAGCCTGAGTGCCGGCACCAGGAGAGCGCATGCTGGCCCATGAAGTGGCGTGTTAACATGGTCGGCTTGGAAGTCCAAGGCGGAATTTCGGCATGTATTTTTGCTTATCTACCCTTGTCGAGGCCTTGTTGCACTGCTCATCGCCGCTGGCGTGATGGGTTTAACGCGTGCGCGGGTCACAGTCGGATAGTCTTTACTTAGCTGCCGGGGTTATGTGCAGGCAGCATTCGAATCTGCTCCGAAGTGGATGAGTTCAGTCTGGGGTAAAACATGCTGAAGGTCTTCAGCCACTATCTTCCGTATCACACGCTGCAACAGGTGATCTTCGACGCCTTGCTGCTGTTCTTGGTCGTCCTTGTGGCGGTGATCTTCCTCGCCTCGCCGACTGTGCCCGACTGGGCCATATTCGTGCCTTCGGCGCTCACCTTTGCGCTGTCCATGGTGGGCTTGAACACCGCCATGGGGCTCTATCGTCCGGTATTCAAGCGCAGTCATCGGCAGGCCTTTGCGCGCGTCGCCCTGTCACTACTGGTCAGTATACCTTTGGCATACGGTATTTTTGGCCTGTTGCCCTGGGCCGAGCTCGCTCCGCATTCCCTGCAGTTGAGCGTCGTGCTCTTATTGTCTTCGCTGCTGCTGATGCGTGGGCTGGTGAACCAGCGGCAGGCTTCCAGTCTGTTTTCTCCCCGGGTGCTCATCATCGGTACCGGGCGCGACGCTGCACAGGTCTACCGTGATCTGACCCGTCCGTTGCGGAGCAGTGTGGATGTGGTTGGCTTCCTGCGTGGCGGTGGTGACGAGAAGCTTGAGGTCGATGCGCGTCAGGTGCTTCCTGCGCAAGGCTTGCTGGATGTGGTGCGGGCCATGAAAGTCAATGAGGTGATCGTTGCGGTCCGTGAGCGGCGCGGCGGCGTGCTCCCGATTCGCGAGTTGCTCGATTGCAAGCTTGCAGGCGTGCGTGTCGTCGATCTCTCATCCTTTTTCGAGCGCGTCCAGGGCCAGGTCAGGCTGGAGTCGCTGCGGGCGAGCTGGCTGATTTATGGGGACGGGTTCCGGCAGGGCGTAATGCGCAGCTTCGTCAAGCGAATCTTCGATGTCGTGGTGGCGTCGCTGTTGTTGTGCATCGCACTGCCGATCATGCTGGTGACGATCATCCTGATCATGCTGGAGGATGGTGCGCCCGTGTTCTATCGGCAGGAGCGGGTGGGGCTCGCCGGGCGAGTATTTCGTGTCATCAAGTTTCGCAGCATGAGGCGCGACGCAGAAAAGGACGGCAAGCCGCGCTGGGCGAGCTCGAACGACGATCGCGCAACTCGCGTTGGGCGCGTCATCCGCAAGTTGCGCATCGACGAGCTGCCGCAGTTGTTCAATGTGCTGGTCGGAGACATGAGCCTGGTCGGGCCGCGTCCCGAGCGTCCTTTCTTTGTAGACCAGTTGGCGCGGGAAATTCCCTTCTACAACGTTCGGCACTGCGTGAAACCGGGCGTGACCGGTTGGGCCCAGGTCCGATATCAGTACGGCGCTTCGGTCGATGATGCGATCGAGAAGCTTCAGTACGACCTCTATTACGTCAAGAACCACACGCTGACGCTGGATACCCTCGTGCTGTTCGAAACGGTGCGCGTTGTGCTGACCGGTGAGGGTGCGCATTGAGATGGCGTGCCGACAGGGTGACGATGGGCTCACTTGGCATTGTGGCGATCTGAGCCTGGGAGCGTGAAGTGACCGACGTCGCCTTGTGGGGCTACGGCTTTGCGTCGTTAGCCTTTCTCCTTTTTGCGCTCTACGTATTCTTTGCTTGGCGTGGTGGGCTACCAGGCGGAGCTCTGCTCGTGGCCGTCGTCCTCTCCTGCCTTTGGGCCGGGACCGAGGCGGCTTCGGTGCGTGTTTCGGGCGCTGCCTTGCCGGTGGTGGGCGTCGTTCTCGATATTTTGCGCGGAGCGGCGTGGTTTGGCTTTCTGATCGTGCTGATGCGCCCCTTGTGGGGAGGGGGTATCAGGTGGCCGGCCTATCTCGCTGTCGGCGTGCTCACGAGCCAGTTGCTCGCGCTGGTACTCGAGCTGACGCTACCGGTCGACACTTTTCCGATGCGGCCGATGCTGGCCGCCTGGCTCGCGCATGCGGTGGTCGGGCTGATGTTCGTGGAGCATCTCTACCGCGCGCTTCCCGGTGCGTCGCGCTGGGGCATCAAGCCGCTGTGCATTGCACTGGGCGCCGGCTACATCTTTGAGCTCTATTTGTTTGCCGATGCCGCCCTGTTCAACCGCCTCGATGCCGATGTCCTGTCGGTGCGAGGGGTGGCTCATGCCTTGCTGATCCCGCTGATCGGTCTTGCCGGAACGCGTAGCCCCTCGTGGACGTTACGCATGGCGATGTCGCGCGAGATGGTGTTTCACTCAACCGCGCTCGCGGTTGCCGGCATCTACCTCCTGGTGATCGCGGCGGCGGCCTATTGCGTGCGCTACTTTGGTGGTGACTGGGGGCGGGCGCTGCAGATGGCCCTGCTGTTTGCCGGCCTTGTGCTGCTGGGCGCGCTGTTGTTCTCGGGTTCGCAGCGGGCTCGTCTCAAGGTGTTCCTCAACAAGCACCTGTTTTCCTATCGCTACGACTATCGCAATGAATGGCTTCGCTTCACGCAGGCCCTTGCATCGGCAGACAAGGGGCTCGACCTCGGGCAGTCCGTTGTCCGTGCGCTGTCCGATCTGGTCGAGAGTTCGGGCGGTTTGCTTTGGTTGCGTGACGGCTACGGGAAGTTCGTGCCCCATGCCCGACTCAATCGTCCTGCCATCGAAGTAATCGAGTCGGCGGATTCCGAGTTCTGTCGATTTCTGGGTGAGCGCGAGTGGGTCATCAATCTCGAGGAGTACCGGATTCGTCCTCAACCCTACGGTGGTCTGGTCCTGCCGGACTGGCTGTCCAGTCTTCCCGATGCCTGGCTTGTCGTTCCGCTAAAGACCACCGATGCGCTGCTGGGCTTCGTCGTGCTTTCTGCCCCGCGGGCGCCGTTCGAAGTGGACTGGGAGGTACTGGATCTGCTCAAGACGGCGCAGCGACAGGCTGCAGGCTATCTCGAGCGCATGCTCGCCGCCGAGGCCTTGCTCGAGGCGCGCAAGTTTGATTCGTTCAATCGCATGTCGGCCTTCGTCGTGCATGACCTGAAGAACCTGGTGGCGCAACTCTCGCTGATGCTCAAGAACGCCCAGCGTCATGGCCACAAGCCCGAGTTCCAGCAGGACATGCTCGAAACAATTGCCCACGTGGAAGGGCGCATGCGCGGACTCATGACGCAGTTGCAGGAGAAGCGCCCGATCGACCCACCCCGGGCGGTCGATGTCGGACAGGTCGTGCGCAGCATCTGCGCGTCCAAGCGCGGACAGTTGCCGCAGGTTGAATTGCTCGACTCACTCCCTGTTCCGGTACAGGTCAAGGCTCACCCCGAGCGCCTCGAGAGAATCCTTGGGCATGTCGTGCAAAATGCACTGGATGCGACGGATGACGATGGTAATGTGACCATGCACATGACGCTCGCCGATGACGAAAAGCTAAGGATCGTCGTAGTAGATAGCGGATGTGGGATGTCGCCCGAATTTCTGCGCGACCGCCTGTCTCGGCCATTTCAGACGACCAAGCTCAGCGGCATGGGCATCGGCGTGTTCGAGACGCGTCAGTACCTGAATGAGATTGGTGGCGAGGTTCAGTTCGAAAGCGAAATCGGACAAGGGACACGCGTCATCATCCTGTTGCCACGCCTTCCCGGCGGTCGGCATGACACACACGACGGAGCCAGTGAGACTCATGCCTGAAAAGCAGCGAACGCTATTGATCGTCGAGGACGATCCTGCGCTGCAGAAGCAGATGCGTTGGGCCTTCGATGCCTGCGAGACGATCGTGGCCGACGACAGGGGGGGGGCGATTGCGCAATTGCGGCGTCATGAGCCTGCAGTGGTGACGATGGACCTCGGTCTGCCCCCTGCGCCCGACGACGTCACCGAGGGATTCCAGCTTCTGCGCGAGATTCTCGCACTGGCGCCTGATACCAAGGTGATCGTGCTCACCGGCCAGCATGACCGCGAGAACGCGGTCAAGGCGATCGGCCTGGGCGCCTACGATTTCTTTGCCAAGCCTTTCGAGCCCGAATTGCTGTCGCTGACCATCGACCGCGCGTTCCGCATGCATGATCTGCAGTTCGAGAACGCGCGTCTGACCGCGATGGGGAGCAGTCCTCTGTCCGGTTTGCTGACGCGCGATCCCGGCATGCTGAAGATTTGTCGTACGATCGAAAAGCTGGCCTCGGCGTCGGTAACCGTGGCCTTGCTGGGCGACAGCGGAACAGGCAAGGAGGTGCTGGCGCGTGCGCTGCATGTGCTCTCGCCACGCGCGCCAGAGCGCTTTGTCGCCATCAACTGCGCGGCAATTCCCGAGGCCCTGCTTGAGAGCGAGCTCTTCGGCTATGAAAAGGGGGCCTTTACCGGCGCTGTGAAGCAGACGCTGGGCAAGATCGAAACGGCTCATAAAGGAACGCTTTTTCTCGATGAGATCGGCGATCTGCCGCTGCCGCTGCAAGCCAAGCTGCTGCGCTTCCTGCAGGAACGTGTCATCGAGCGGGTGGGTGGACGGGACGAGATTCCGGTCGATGTCCGCATCGTATGTGCCACCCACCGTGACCTGAAGGCGCAGATCAAGGCCGGGCTGTTTCGCGAAGACCTCTATTACCGCCTGGCAGAGATCGTCGTCGATATTCCGCCTCTGAGGCAGCGTGAAGGTGACGCGGTGCTGCTTGCTCACGCCTTCGTCCAGCGTTATGCGCGCGAGAATGCCCGCGGAGCCATGGCCCTGACGGATGATGCCGTCAACGCGATCGAATTCCACCCCTGGCCGGGCAACGTACGGGAACTCGAAAACTGCCTCAAGCGCGCCGTCATCATGGCGGATGGCAATCGGATCACAGCCGACGATCTCGGACTTGAAACGGTCGAAGAAGACCTCTTGCGGCTCAACCTGCGCCAGGTGCGGGATGAAGCCGAACGCCTTGCGGTACTGCGTGCACTGGCGCGGACCAATCACAACGTTGCGCGGGCGGCCGAAATTCTTGGCATCAGTCGCCCTTCGCTCTATGACTTGATGAACCGGTTTGACCTCAAAAAGGAGAATGGATCGTGAACAGGACTACAAGGGGTGGATCGCTCTCCGGCTGGCGCCGGCGCTCGCGCGGCCTGGTGTTGAGCATGCTGTCGGTTGCCTTGTTGAGCGCGTGTGGCGACAGCCCCGAGCAGATGATTTCCTCGGCCAGGACCTATCTCTCCAAGAACGATCCGGGCGCGGCCACCATTCAGCTCAAGAATGCCCTGCAGGA
>Ga0073899_10005437_pt1 | contig 11069 bp, 6 predicted proteins | sample KloWWTmetaKNB5Ph_FD_88975 | JGI IMG/M metagenome (GOLD analysis project Ga0073899, IMG submission 88975) | Active sludge microbial communities from Klosterneuburg, Austria, studying microevolution and ecology of nitrifiers - Klosterneuburg... | ecosystem: Engineered > WWTP > Aerobic digester >...
AGAGGCAGGCGGCCTCCAATTTACTGGCAATCTTGTCTCGGTTCTTGATGGCCTATTAGTAAATCTCGCGAGCTTTGAGCCCCTCAGCGAGGAACAAGATACCCCCAGCGACCCGATATTCGTCGAGATGGGTAAAGTGCCTGGTGGCAGCAAGGTCCTGTGGACCGGGGTCGTGCTCATAGACAACAGCAATATTGCTGTCTCGATGTATCGGTGAAGGAGCACACCATGGCTGACATACTGCAGGTTGGTGACAAGGGTGAGCAGGTTGTGAAACTCCAGCAAGCACTGCTTGCCAAACTCTTTAACCCAGGAGACATCGACGGCACTTTTGGAGATGGCACGCGGTCCGCAGTCCTTGCCTTTCAGAAAAGCAACAACCTCCTCGCCGACGGCGTAGCAGGACCCAGAACCCAGAAGGCTTTGGGCCTTGAGCAGTCTGACGCACTGCCTGATTCGACCGGCCTCATGAGCGTTCAAGTCGCAAGCCAGATGTGTCCGGGGGCGCCACTAGGCAACATCAAGGCGAATTTGCCCATTGTGCTCAACTCGCTCAGTAAGTTCGATATTGGACACCGTCCAATGATGCTGATGGCAGTGGCAACGATACGTGCAGAAACAGGGGCATTTTTGCCTATCAGCGAAGGACGGTCCAAGTACAACTCCTCGCCCTCGGGTCATCCATTCGACTTGTACGACAGTCGTGCGGACTTGGGTAATCAAGGGCCGCCTGACGGAGCCTTATTCAAGGGCAGGGGTTTCATCCAACTTACGGGCAGGCACAACTACGCGAAATACGGGGCCAAACTCCCTACCCCAGTTGACTTGGTCGGAAACCCCGAATTGGCCAACGCTGCCTCCATCGCAGGGGACCTGCTTGCCTTGTTTCTGAGCGACAAGGAAGTAGCAATCAAGGCGGCACTACTTGAAGGAGACCTCAAGCACGCCAGAAGGCTTGTTAATGGTGGCTCGCACGGACTGGATGACTTCACGTCGGCATATGACATTGGTAACAAGCTTCTACCCCCTTGACCCTCCCTGCCGCTTCACCGTGAGGGCAAAATGAACGTCATCGGGTGCTTGCGAAGCGCGAAAAAAAAGCACTCGCTTGAATAAACAGCTGTGAGGTTGCAGCGAAAGAGGGGAGCGCATCGTGAGCGACAGCAAGAATTCACATATTTCCAAGCCTGAACCGGGGCCACTGGAGGGACCGGACGTGAACGACTCAGTTGAAGCCGTTGTTGGGGTGCAGCCTTCTCAAGCGGGAAAGAGCGACGCACCTACGGCCGCCCCCGCCAGCGGCAAGCCGGCCGGCGTTCCACAGGACCCCATCGACAAGGAAGTTGCGCAGCGCCGCAAGAACCTGGGAGGCAGCGAGCCACTGTCGGACAAGGACCCCTTGTGGGGGCTCGCCCTTTCCGGCGGGGGCATCCGAAGCGCGACCTTCTGCTTTGGGGTCATTAGGGCGTTGGCAAACCGTCAACTGCTGCTGCGCTTCGACCTTCTTTCGACCGTCTCAGGCGGAGGCTACATCGGCACCACCGTGGGAAGCTTGTTTCACCGGGCCGCCAACGGTGATGAGGCGCGGGGCGTTCAGGAAGCCATCAACGGGCAGTTCCCCTCGCTGGACGGTGGCGGCAAGCCTTGCGGCGAGAAATCCACGAGTTGGTTTCTCTGGTGGCTGCGAGCCAACGGCCGGTACCTGATTCCACGGGGCGTCAAGGACACGACCTTTGCAGTCGCGCTGTATCTGCGCAACCTTGCCGGCATCCACTTCGAACTCGGCCTCGTCGCCATCCTGATTGGCCTCGTGCTTTCCACCGTGGACCTGGGTGTGTGGTGGGCCCTCGAGCAACTGGGCTACCAGTTCTCAAACCGGGACTTCTTCGAGCTGCTCCGCTGGATTCCCAACTGGTTGCCAACTATTTCGGTCGCGCTTCCATTTCTAATCCTATCCGCAGCTCGCATGGGAGCGGCCTATTGGGCGGTCCCCTGGGCCCAGGCCCACGCGAAGGGTGTCAGCGCGGGGCCGTCTGCGTCGCAGGGCCCCACCGCAGAGACTGTGAAGCCAGCCGCAAAGTCCAAGGTGAAGACGCCATGGCTTATCTTTGGGGGCGTACTACTGGCTGACGTGGTTCTGTGCGTTCTCTTTTACGAGTACGGAACGACGAACACCGGCGTGGGCAATGTTGTCCGGAACGTATTGTGGTGGACGTGCGCGATAGTCATTGCGCTGTGGGTGACGGGTGCGTACACCGCGCAGCGGCAGCTACTCAAGGCCCGAGACTCCGCCAGCGCTGCATTGCAGGCAGATACAGCCAGAAATGTTCTAACGAAGCGCTTCGCCAACAGGCTTCGATGGATGGTCGCGGTTGTGCTTGCAGGCATGGTTGACCGGGTGGCCTGGTTCCTTGCGTTCAACGAAATCTCCGTGGTCAATGTTGGCCTTACGCTGGCCCTTGCTGCGGCGGTTCTGCGCGGCCTAATGCCCCTCGTCAACACTTTCGCATCGACCGATGGCAATGCCTCCTCAGTTGTTCTGACGCTGGGTCGCGCGGGCGGCTACTTGCTGGTTTTCCTCCTCTTATCCTGGTGGGTCACACTGGTCTATCAGGCAGTCCTAGGCGCGCTCTTCATCGGCAAGGAACTGGACTACGCCGGGGGATGGCTGGTCCTCGGACTGCTTGCGATTCCAGCAGTTGGATACGTGGTCTTTACTGGTCGGAACCTGACGTTTCTTAACCTGTCCTCGCTACATTCCTTCTACCGAGCACGTCTGGTGCGCAGCTACATGGGCGCAGCAAACGCCAGTCGGTTCGGTGCGCGTGGTGCGCTGGGCGCAATCTCGGAGGTCACGACCCAGATGCCCGTTGGCCAAGAGGGCCCTTCCATCGATGATGTGATGGCGGACGACGACATCTCACTGACCACCTACCGACCTCAGGACTCTGGCGGGCCCGTGCACCTCATCAACGTGTGTGTCAACCAGACGCAGGACCCACGAGGTCGGATATTCAACCAGGACCGGAAAGGGCTGTCGTTGACGGTTGCCTCTGGGGGCCTGATGCGAGCGAGCCTGGAAGACTGGAGCCAGCTTTCCAAGATGTCGGGCATGAGCGTAGGGCGCTGGATGGCGATTTCAGGGGCGGCCATCGCACCTGGCATGGGCTACCAATCTCGCGGAGGTCTTGCCGCGCTCATGACCTTCGCCGGCGTTCGCCTCGGCTACTGGTGGAGTAAAGAGGAGCGGGATGACACCCACGGGCGAGCGAGGACGAACCCGCTCTCCAAGTCCAAGGGCCTTATCGCTGAGGTGTTTGGTACCTTCAAGGGGACGGCGGGACCGGATTGGTTCCTCTCGGACGGAGGACGTTTCGAGAACACATCGGCCTACGCGCTTCTGGCACAGCGTGCGGATGTCATTGTGGTGGCCGACTGCGGCGCGGACCCCAAGTACAAGTTTGGCGACCTTGAGAATCTGGTTCGGATTGCGCGAGTCGACCTGCATGCGGACATTCAGTTTCTCAGGCCGAAGACTCCCCCGGCGCCTCGTCAGCCGGACAAGAGCGCCCTTCGCACGAAGAACAGGTTCCCTGCTCGGCCGCTTGCGGAGCCGCCCGATGAGGTGGTCTTCTTCGGGAGCATCAACGATTTGGCCTCAAAGGACGGCACTGCCTGCCTGGCGCTGGCCAGAGTGGTTTACGGTGGTGACAGACCGGGCGCGGGCATTCTCATCCTCATCAAGCCAAACATTTGCGAAGGCCTGCCTGTGGACCTGGTGAACTTCAAGGACCAGTATCCGGAGTTCCCTCAGCAGCCCACGGCTGACCAGTTCTTCTCCGAGGCACAATGGGAGAGCTACTTCCTGCTGGGCCAGTACCTTGGCGGTAAGCTAAATCGCCCATTCATTGAGCGGCTCCTGGCCAACCCGGACGAGCTCTTCGAGACTGACGAATGTTCTCCGTTCGAGGAGGCGAAGAGGGCAGCCAAGGCGCAGCCCTCCGTGCTTGCAGAAGCGGGCGCTGCCATCAGCCGATTGCCTTCCCGAATTGGGCAGTCGGCAATTGGAACCACTCTCGGACTCGGCGCCGTCGCGACGGTGGCGATTTCAACCTGGCAAGCCATCGACGGTGTCCGAACGTCCTACTCCAAGGAGACTGAGGCTGAGCACGCCGCCCTCAAGGAGCTGACGGACCTGTGGGCCAAGGTGCCTCCGCCGGCGGTCGCCGAGCAGAAGCCGCAGGATGCGGCGCTGGCGCTTACGAACCTCGCCGCGGCCATTGTCCGCTCGGCCGACACGCTGTGTCCAAGGAACGACGCCAAGTGGTACATCGATTCGCCTGTTGCAACCCAAATCACCAACGACACCATCACTCAATGCAAGGACTTGATTCGCAAGAGCAAGAGCGAGGGCACGGCGACGTCGGCGGGCTCGGCCTGCTACATGCTCGTGGAGGCGTCGAACCCGAATCTCAAGGGCCCACTGCCCAAGTGCCTGTCCTGGAAGGAGCGCAGCCTCGAGTCGATACCGCCGCCGCTCTACTGGGGCTACGACTACTCAGCGACCCGGACCATCGACTACTGGCACCCCTGCGAGCCATTGCGAGCGCCGTTGCTCGCGGCGGAAAGCGACTACGAGGAAGACTTCGGGCCTCTCCTCGCAAAGCGAAGCGCGGAGTCCTACGGGCCGCCTTCAGAAACCTCTGCGCCCCCGACCGGATGCCAGGACCGAAGCGTGAGCTGGCTCAACGTCCTCGATTGGCTGCAACTCCAAGTCGGTGGCACGTATATGACCGCTAGCGTGATTAAGGTTTCGCGTGCCCCCCCGCCGGAAGCACCAAGCACCGAGACTGCCCCTCAATTGGGACCTCACGGGGAGCAAGGTCGACTGGCGCCACCGGAGAGTTCGGGCGCAACGGAGACCTCTCAGTCGCCAGCGACCGGCTCCCTGGGACAGAGCCCGACTGACGCAACCCAAGAGGCCGCATCGCAATCCGGCCGGGCATTGCCTTCGTGTGCTGACAATGCGCAACCGAAGGCGTCTCTAGTTACGGTCTCGAACGGCGCGTGTAAGGGGATGCGGGTCTTCGTGCAAACCTACGGCACCGCGCAATATCCACAGGTTGCTTGCCTTCAGCGGAGGTGGGAGGCTCAACTCGGCGCCAAGCCGTTGCCTATTGAAGACGTGGTCGAAACTGCGAGACGCCGAGGCCGCATCACTCCGGCACCGGTGCGGCAGAACGAACTTCGGTTTCACGGCAGCGACTCAGAGGGTTGTGCAAGGAAAATCAACAAGGCGACCGGTGAGGTGTTTGTCGTAAAGCCGCTGGGCGCCCAGTTCACCCCATCCCGCCGCACACTGGAGGTCTGGGTCGCTCCGTCGCCTCCGAGTCCAACGGTGGGTCGGTAAGACAAACAAGCCAGTTGTACGTTTCCGCTAAGACGGTACTCAGTTTTTTGAAGGTCTTCGCACCCTACCTGAGCGCATGACCTTACTGAGGCCAAATTGGCTGCTCGCACAAATCATGGAAACCAACGATGTCGCCTCTGGGCACGAAGCGCCCATGCCAGGAACGTCCGCTTTCGCGAAGGCGCAATGACTGCTTTGGGCAAGGGCGTATGTCCGAAAAGGGTGAGAGCACTCGGTGGCAACTGGCCGCTTTCAGGAGCCGGAATTCCATTGACCGTTTTCCGGCGATAAATCTGAAAGAGAGGGCGGTCGCCTCGCGACCCATGGACTAAACCGCTCGCGCGGTAGAGGCTGCGCATGAGCAGTGTGCTGTTGTTGAGATCGCAGGGCTGTTTCCTATGTTGAGAACTGAGGTAATCCGCCTCGTTTCTCGACAGGAGCAGAGCCATGACCGCCACGACCCCCGCTATCAGCCCGCTGCGTCAACGCATGATCGACGACATGCGGCTGCGCAAACTCGCCGACAAGACCCAGAGCCACTACCTGCGCGCCGTTCGACAGTTTTCCCTTTTTCTCGGGCACTCGCCTGATCGTGCCACCATCGAAGACCTGCGGCGCTATCAACTGCACTTGGTGGATCAGGGCATTTCCGCCATCTCGCTCAACGCCGCGATCATTGGCCTCAAATTCTTCTTCGATGTGACGCTGGATCATCCGCAGCTGATGCGCAAGATGCAATTGGTCCGGATCCCCCGCACCCTACCAGTCGTCCTGAGTCGTGAGGAAGTAGCGCGCCTGATCGAGGCGGCAGGGAACATCAAATATCAGACCGCACTCTCGCTGGCCTACGGCACCGGATTGCGAGCCGGCGAGGTTGTCGCCCTGAAAGTCGGCGACATCGACAGCCAGCGCATGACGCTACGGGTTGAACGCGGCAAAGGTCAGAAGGATCGCTATGCCATGCTGTCGCCGGTATTGCTCGAACGTCTGCGGGTCTGGTGGCGGGTCGCCCGGGCCCAAGGCAAGATGCTCGATGGCGGCTGGCTGTTTCCCGGGATGAACCCCATCGATTCCCTGAGTACCCGCCAGCTCAACCGCGCCATTCATGCGGCGGCCGACGCCGCGCATATCGACAAGCGGGTGTCGATGCACACCCTGCGCCACTATTCCGAGTTCCGGACTATGCCGAGTCCAGGCAATGGCACCGCTGGTGTCCGGCGATTCGCGTCGGCTTGCCCGGCATAGTTTGATCTCCTTTCAGGGACATGGTGTCCCGTTGAAAGGAGATCGTGATGGAAGCGTTGTACAAAGATCCGCGCACGCCCAAGCGCATGCGGGAAGGCACGTTGGGCGCGTATGTCGATGCCTTTGCCCAGCAGATGATCGACGAGGGGTACGCCAGGACGTCGATACGATATGCGTTGCAATTGGTCGCCGATTTCGGTCGCTGGTTAAGCCGGCACCGCGCTGCGGTGTCGCAAATTACGACAGAACACCTGGCCTGCTATTTGAGGGATAGATCCGGGAATCAACACTTCAGACCGGGTGATACTTCGATTTCCCGGCGACTCCTGCGCCTGCTCATCGAGCAAGGCGTCGTGGCCCAGGAGCCGCCGGTCGAGCCCACTCCAGCCAAGCAATTGGAAGCGGAATTCCGGCGTTATCTGGAACAGGAACGCCGGCTCGCTCCGGCAACTGTGTTCCACTATCTGGAGTTCGTCCGGCGCTTTCTCGCCCAACACGCCCGGGATGGCGAAGTTCCGCTCGAACGTTTGCAGGCCGCCGACATCGTGGGCTTTGTCCAGCGGGAAGCGGCTCGGCTGCATCATGCCAAGCGGGCGAAGCTGATGACCACGGCCGTGCGCTCGTTCATGCAGTACGCGCATTACCGTGGCCTCATCGAGTCCGATTTGCGCACGAGCGTGCCGACCGTGGCGAATTGGTCAATGGCCTCGCTACCCAACGCGCTGTCATCGGACGAACTCCAGCGTCTGCTGTCCGGCTGCGAACACGAGACCGCGGTCGGTCGCCGCAATTGGGCGATTCTGCTATTGCTCGCTCGCTTGGGATTGCGGGCCGGTGAAGTCGTTGGTCTGACGCTCGATGATCTCGATTGGGCGGCGGGTGAGCTCTGCATTCGGGGCGCCGGGATGCCTACGGATCGTCTGCCAATCCCTCATCAAGGAAAGCGCGTGCGCTTCTTCAACGCGGTGGATCTCGTGAATCAACTGGAGCGGGAGAAGCAGCAGGGCAAGACAGGAAATCTGGCCAAGCAACTGGCGCTGTTCGATGCGGTAATTCTTGATGAGCTGGGCTATTTGCCATTCCCGGCGTCGGGCGGTGCGCTGCTGTTTCACCTGATCAGCCAGCTCTATGAAAAGACCTCGTTGATCATCACGACCAACCTGTCATTCGGTGAATGGGTGACCGTGTTCGGCGATCCAAAAATGACAACCGCCTTGCTCGACCGCATCACCCATCACTGCGAAATCCTCGAAACCGGCAACGATTCCTTCCGCTTCAAACAGCGGAAAAAATCCGTCAAATCTGCCTGACAAACTGGAAAGATTTGGACGCTGACACCTGGAAACTATTGGACGCTGATTGACACGCGTAGGCGGGCGAAGCCCGCCGGAACGGGTCCGCTCGAACCGCTGGTTCGGCGACACCTCCCCGTCCTTCTGCTGACTGCCTACTTGACGCGTTTCCAGATGGCGCAGGCGGTTCCGCCAATCTGTGCGCCTGGAACGCACATTTTCATCTCATCTCCCGAAATGGAGACAGTCCGCTTTTGATCCTGGCCGTCCCAGTTGGGGTAGGTGCTACCGTCGATATGTGTACTTACCGAGCCGTCATTTTCGTTAACGGACCAACCGCCGTAAAAGGCCGCGCTCCCCTGCACGACCGCTTTGTTTTCGTCCGCCGTCCCTGTCATCGCGTTGTTGGACGCGATTTTGGGGAGATCTGGACGTAGCACAATCTGGGCAAAGCGGCCATTGCCCTCAAATATTGCAATGCCCTTGGTGTCGTTTTCAGAAGACGACTGCACCAATTGATTGGGCGTAACAACCGATGTGCATACGGCTCCTGACAGCCCAATATCAGGAGTCACCTGCACCAAACTCGACTATGCTCAATACTCGTGTGCACCAAAGCGAGGTCTGGGCATGACATCAGACACACCACTGATTGCCGAGCAAGGCGTGGCCACCCTGCCTGATGAGGCATGGGCACAAGCCCGGCACCGGACGGAAATCATCGGGCCACTGGCAGCGTTTGAGGTGGTCGGACATGAAGCCGCCGACTCCGCTGCCCAATTGCTTGGCCTGTCCCGGCGGCAGGTGTATGTCCTGATTCGCCGTGCCCGGCAAGGCTCGGGGCTTGTGACTGACTTGGCTCGCAGCCGATCCGGCGGTGGAAAAGGCAAGGGACGCTTGCCGGAATCGGTCGAGCGCATCATCCGCGAGCTGCTGCAAAAGCGCTTCCTGACCAAGCAGAAGCGTAGCCTGGCGGCGTTCCACCGCGAGGTCGCGCAGGCTTGTAAAGTGCAAAAGCTACGGGTGCCGGCGCGTAACACCGTGGCCCTGCGGATCGCCGGCCTTGACCCGCTCAAGGCCACTCGCCGCCGGGAAGGGCAAGATGCCGCCCGCAGCCTGCAAGGTGTCGGCGGTGAGCCTCCCGCCGTGACCGCACCACTGGAACAAGTGCAGATCGACCACACAGTCATCGACCTGATCGTGGTCGATGAGCGCGACCGGCAACCGATTGGCCGTCCGTACCTGACCATCGCCATCGACGTGTTTACGCGCTGCGTGCTCGGCATGGTGGTCACATTGGAAGCGCCGTCATCCGTTTCGGTCGGCCTGTGCCTTGTGCATGTCGCCTGCGACAAGCGTCCCTGGCTGGAGGGGCTGAATATAGAAATGGATTGGCCGATGAGCGGCAAGCCCAGGCTGCTCTACTTGGACAACGCGGCCGAGTTCAAAAGTGAGGCTCTGCGCCGTGGCTGCGAGCAGCACGGCATCCGGTTGGACTATCGTCCCCCAGGGCAGCCGCACTACGGCGGCATCGTGGAACGGATCATCGGCACGGCGATGCAGATGATCCACGATGAATTGCCAGGGACGACCTTCTCCAACCCTGACCAGCGCGGGAACTACGATTCCGAAAACAAGGCCGCTCTGACATTGCGTGAGCTGGAACGCTGGCTCACGTTGGCGGTGGGCACCTATCACGGCTCTGTGCACAACGGCCTGCTTCAGCCGCCGGCGGCGCGCTGGGCCGAGGCGGTGGGGCTTGTCGGTGTACCGGCTGTCGTCACCCGCGCCACGGCTTTCCTGGTCGATTTCCTGCCCATCATTCGCCGTACTCTGACCCGCACCGGTTTCGTCATCGACCACATCCATTATTACGCCGATGCGCTCAAACCGTGGATCGCGCGGCGTGACCGCTGGCCGGCATTCCTGATCCGCCGCGACCCGCGCGACATCAGCCGCATCTGGGTATTGGAACCGGAAGGTCAGCACTATCTGGAAACCCCTTACCGTACCTTGTCGCACCCTGCTGTCACCCTCTGGGAACAACGGCAGGCGCTGGCGAGATTGCGGCAGCAAGGGCGCGAACAGGTGGATGAGTCGGCGCTGTTCCGCATGATCGGCCAGATGCGCGAGATCGTGACCACTGCGCAGAAGGCTACGCGCAAGGCGCGGCGTGATGCGGATCGCCGCCAGCACCTCAAGGTATCGGTTCCGCCAGCCAAGCTAACTCCGCCGGAAACGGACGTTGCTAACCCGCAGGCGGACAACCGGCCACCGGCCAAACCGTTCGACCAGATCGAGGAGTGGTAGCCGTGGACGAATATCCCATCATCGACCTGTCCCACCTCCTGCCGGCAGCGCAGGGCTTGGCTCGCCTGCCGGCGGACGAGCGCATCCAGCGTCTTCGCGCCGACCGCTGGATTGGCTATCCACGCGCAGTCGAGGCATTGAACCGGCTGGAAACCCTGTATGCGTGGCCGAACAAGCAACGCATGCCCAACTTGCTGCTGGTCGGCCCAACCAACAACGGCAAGTCGATGATCGTCGAAAAATTCCGGCGCACGCATCCGGCCGGCGCTGATGCCGACCAGGAGCACATCCCGGTGATGGTGGTGCAGATGCCGTCCGAGCCCTCGGTGATCCGCTTCTACGTCGCGCTGCTCGCCGCAATGGGCGCGCCATTGCGCCCGCGCCCACGACTGCCGGAAATGGAACAACTGGCACTGGCGTTGCTGCGCAAGGTCGGCGTGCGCCTGCTGGTGATCGATGAGCTGCACAACGTCCTGGCCGGCAACAGCGTCAACCGCCGGGAATTCCTCAACCTGCTGCGCTTCCTCGGCAACGAACTACGCATCCCGCTGGTCGGCGTCGGCACGCGCGACGCTTACCTGGCGATCCGCTCAGATGACCAGTTGGAAAACCGCTTCGAGCCCATGATGCTGCCGGTGTGGGAGGCCAACGACGATTGCTGCTCGCTGCTCGCCAGCTTCGCCGCGTCGCTCCCGCTGCGTCGACCCTCGTCGATTGCCACGCTGGACATGGCCCGCTACCTGCTCACACGCAGCGAGGGCACCATCGGCGAACTGGCGCACTTGCTGATGGCGGCGGCCATCGCCGCTGTG
>Ga0073899_10005440_pt1 | contig 11069 bp, 11 predicted proteins | sample KloWWTmetaKNB5Ph_FD_88975 | JGI IMG/M metagenome (GOLD analysis project Ga0073899, IMG submission 88975) | Active sludge microbial communities from Klosterneuburg, Austria, studying microevolution and ecology of nitrifiers - Klosterneuburg... | ecosystem: Engineered > WWTP > Aerobic digester >...
CTGCAGGCGGTGAAGTACAAGTCGGAAGACTTCCGCATGGTGCAGATCATCGGCGCCTTCCCGATGGCGGTGCTGGCCCGCAAGGACCTGCCGGCCAGCAACATCGACGAGCTGGCCGCGCTGGCCAAGAAGGCGGCTGCCGAGGGCAAACCGCTGACCTACGGCAGCGTGGGCGTCGGCTCGTTCTACCACGTGCTGGGCGAGCACTTCGCCCACCTGGCCGGCGCGCCGATGACCCACGTGCCATACAAGGGCATGGCACCGCTGTCCACCGACCTGGCCGGCGGGCAGGTGGACGTGAGCTTCATCGTGGTGGGCGCCAAGGATGTGGCGCTGGTCGAGCAGGGTCGGCTGAAGATCCTCGCCACACTGGCGCCGGCCGGCAAGGTGGAGGTGCCGATGCTCAAGGCCTACCGCAGCATCAACGACAGCGCGCTGGTGAAGAACAAGGACTTCGCGTACAACGCCTGGACCGGCTACTTCGTGCGCAAGGACACACCCGAGCCGGTGGTGCAGGCGATCAACAAGGCACTGGCCAGCGCGATGGGCGACGAGCAGGTGCGCAAGCAGCTGGAGGGCCTGGGCGGCATGATCCCCGCGATGCTGAGCCCAGCGGACGCGCAGAAGGAATACGAGGCGCAGACGGCGCGTTTCCGCGGCATCGGCAAGGCCATCAAGCTGGAAGCGCAGTGAACACCGCCGTCGACGCCGGGGCGCTGCTGGCCGAGATGAGCCGGGCGGCCGCACCCTTCATCGAGCTGCGCCGCGACCTGCACCGCCATCCGGAGCTGGGTTTTGCCGAGCTGCGCACCGCCGCCATCGTGGCCGAACGGCTGGCCGCCTGGGGCTACGAGGTCACCCGCGAGGTGGGGGGCACCGGGGTGGTCGGTACGCTGCGGCGCGGCGGCGGAACCCGTTCACTGGGTCTGCGCGCGGACATGGATGCGCTGCCGATCCAGGAGGCCGAAGGCGAAGGCCGACCCTGGCGCAGCCGCCACGCCGGGCGCATGCACGCCTGCGGACACGACGGCCACACGGCGATGCTGCTGGCCGCCGCCGAACGCCTGGCGCAGCAGGCCGACTTCAACGGCACGCTGCACCTGATCTTCCAGCCCGCCGAGGAGCTGGGCGGTGTGCCCGGCGGCAGCGGCGCCCAGCGCATGCTGGCCGACGGCCTGCTGCAGCGCTTTCCCTGCGATGCCGTGTTCGCCATGCACAACATGCCGGGCATCCCCCAGGGCCGGCTGGTGCTGCGCGAAGGCGCGGCCATGGCCTCGTCCGACTACGCCACCATCACCCTGCACGGCGTGGGCGGCCACGGCGCCATGCCCCAGCATGCGGCCGACCCGGTGGTGGCCGCGGCCAGCCTGGTGATGGCGCTGCAGACCATCGTCTCGCGCAACGTTGATCCGCAGCAGACCGCGGTGGTCACCGTGGGTGCGCTGCACGCCGGCCAGGCCCACAACGTCATCCCGGCCCAGGCGACGCTGGAGCTCAGCGTGCGTGCGCTGGACCGTGGCGTGCGCGAGCTGCTGGAGCAGCGCATCCACACCCTGGCGCAGTTGCAGGCCGAGAGCTACGGTCTGCGTGCAGAAGTGGAATGGAAACGCGGCTACAGCGTGCTGGTCAACACCCCGGCGGAGACCGAACTGGCCCGCCAGGTGGCGCTGGAGCTGCTCGGCCCGGAGCAGGTCACGCTGCAGGGCCCGGCGCTGACCGGCAGCGAGGACTTTGCCTTCCTGCTGGAACAGGTGCCGGGCAGCTACCTGCTGATCGGGAACGGGGAGCGGGGCGAGCGCAGCGCCGAGGACCAGGGCGCGGCCCTCCCGCCGCCCGGCGCCTGCATGGTCCACCACCCGGGCTACGACTTCCACGACGACAACGTTGCTGTGGGGGCGGCGTTCTGGGTGCGGTTGGTGGAGCGGTTTCTGGCGCGCAGCCGCTGACGGGGCCGTCCCGACGGACGGCGGCCGTGTAAGCTGGCGCGGCCGGTCGGCCCACGCCGGGGACGGCCCCTTGCCCCTCACCTGACCCGAATCCATGCAAACGGACGCCCCCATCACCCTGGCCCCCTGCCAGTTCGACCCGCACGCCGCCGCGATCCTCGACATCTTCAACGACGCGATCCAGAACAGCACCGCGCTGTACGAGTACCGGCCGCGCACGATGCAGACGATGCAGGCCTGGTTCGAGGCCAAGCGCTCGGGTGGCTACCCGGTGGTGGGCGCCTTCGATGCCGATGGGCAGCTGCTGGGCTTTGCCAGCTGGGGACCTTTCCGCGCCTTTCCGGCGTTCAAGTACACCGCCGAGCACTCGATCTACGTGCGCGCCGACCAGCGTGGGCGTGGCCTGGGCGAGACGCTGCTGCAGGCGCTGCTGCGGCTGGCCGAGGCGCAGGGGCTGCACGTGCTGGTGGGCGGCATCGACATGGCCAACCGCGGCAGCATCGCGCTGCACGAGAAGCTGGGCTTCGTGCACACGGGCACGCTGCCGCAGGTGGGCTTCAAGTTCGGCCGCTGGCTGGACCTGGGCTTCTGGCAGCGGCAGCTGCCCACGCCGGCAGAGCCGGTGGACGGCTGATTCGGGCCCACGCTCAGGCTGGAGGCGCCGCCCATGGACTGGGACCACCCGAACCCCTTCACCCGCCCCGTCGCGCCGCAGCCCGGCGACATCGACGGGCTGAACCACACCAACAACGCCGTCTACCTGCAATGGTGCGAGGCCACCGCCTGGGCGCATTCCGAGGCGCTGGGGCTGGGGTTGGTCGACTACCGGCGGCTCGACCGCGCGATGGCGATCCACCGCGGCGAGTACGACTACCTGCTGCCCACGCAGGTGGGCGACGCGCTGACGCTGGGCACCTGGCTGTTCCCGGGCGACGGCAAGGTGAAGATGGAGCGGCGCTTCCAGCTGATCCGCCAGCGTGACGGTGCCACCGTGCTGCGCGGGCGCTGGGAGCTGGTGTGCATCGAGCTGGCCAGCGGCCGGGCGCGGCGCATGCCGCCGGAGTTCGTGGCGGCCTACCTCGCTACCGCAGGCGGCCCGACCCCGGTGGGCCTGGCGCCAGCCGCTTCCGTAACTTGACCTAGGGCAGGTCCGGCTCAGAAGGTCGCACCGCCTCGGTGCGAGGCGCCATCGACGCCCCGGGCTTGCATTAGAGTGTCTGCATCCGCGCGATCCATCACCCTGCGCTCACCAAGAGGAGTCCCCTGATGTTCCCCGAGTTCCGCGACCTGATCACCCAGCTCAAGACCTCCGACCACCATTTCCTGCACCTGTTCGACAAGCACAACGAGCTGGACCAGCAGATCAAGAACATGGAAAACCACATCGTGCATGGCACGCACGAAGAGATCGAGACCCTGAAGAAGGAAAAGCTGCACCTGAAGGACCAGCTTTACCAGCTGCTGAAGAAGGCCAGCAGCACAGCCTGACACTGCGGACGCTCCAACAAAGGCCCCGGACCGTGAAGGTGCCGGGGCCTTTGCTTTGGCGCGCAGCGCTCACTCCGCCGGGCCGATGGTCAGGCTGATCTCGCCGACGCCCTCGACACGGCCGACGAGCTGGTCGCCGGCCACCACCGGGCCGACGCCCTCGGGCGTGCCGGTGTAGATGATGTCGCCCGGCTGCAGGTGGTAGTACAGCGACAGGTCCTCGATGATCTCGCGGATGTTCCACAGCAGCTTGTCGAGGTCGGACTTCTGCCTGGTCTGGCCATTGACCTCCAGCGCGATCTCACCGCGCTCCAGCACCACGCCGGGCATCGGCACGACCTCGGCGCAGACGGCCCCCTGCTCGATGTCCTTGGCGGTATCCCAGGGGCGGCCCTTGTCGCGCGCGACCAGCTGCAGGTCACGGCGGGTCATGTCCAGGCCGGTGGCGTAGCCGTAGATGTGCTCGTGGGCATCGGCCGCCGGGATGCGGAAACCCGCCTTGCCGATCACCAGCACCAGCTCCATCTCGTAGTGGTAGTTCTTCGTCTCGGGCGGGTATGGCACCGTGGCGCCGCTGTCCACCAGCGCCGACGGCGACTTGGTGAAGTAGAAGGCGCGCTCGGTGGCCTTGTCCACCGGGCGGCCCATCTCGATGGCATGGGCGGCGTAGTTGCGGCCGACGCAGAAGATGCGGTTGATGGGCAGGCGCTCGGTCCGGCCGCGCACGGGCAGCGACTGGACGGCGGGCGGGTTCCAGAGGTAGGACGTCATGAGGGTTCCGGTCAATTCGAGGTGGGGGTGGGGGCCTTTGTCGCCTGGATCGGCTCTACCAGCCGACGCAGCCGCTCGCGCACGCCACGGCCGACCTGGCCCGTCACCGCCACCGACGGGCCGGCGGCCAGCAGGCGGCGGAACTCGGCGCTCACCGCGTGGGCATCCAGCGCCTCGATCTGCGCGGCCCGCTCGGCCAGCGGGCGCACCCGGCCAAGCACGAAGAGGTCCAGCGCCGCGGTTTCCAGCAGGCGGTCCGGCCGCTCGGCGTCGCGCAGGCGGCGCACCAGCACCTGCCGGCGCGCGCGCTCCAGGTCCACCGCGGCCACGCCCTGCGCCTGGGCCCGCACCAACCGCAGCGCCTCGCCGACCACCTCGTCGAGGTGCTCGGGCGCCATCGAGGCTTCGATGACGAACTGCGCGCCCACGTCGAACACGTCGGCCGAGCAGGCGGCGTAGTAGACCAGCGCGCGCTCCTCGCGCAGGCGCTCCATCAGCGGCGAGCTCATGCCCTCGCCCAGCACGGCCGCCGCCAGGGTGGCCGCACCGTCGTCCGCCGCCAGGGGCGGGATCGGGAAGCCCAGCACCGCGTGCGCCTGGCCGGTGACGTCCAGGTGACGCGAGGCCAGGCCACCGCCGTAGACCGCCGGTGCAACGACGTTGGGCTCGCCCGCCGGCAGCGCCCCGAAGGCCGCCTCGGCCGCGGCCACCACCGCGTCGACGTCGATCGCCCCGGCCGCCGCGACGATGACGTTGCAGCCGGTGTAGAGCCGCTGCACGTGCGCGGCGAGGTCCTCGCGGGTGAAGCGCTCGATGTGGCGGCGCGTGCCGATCACCGGCTGGCCGAAGGGATGCAGGCCCCAGCTGGCGTGGTCGAGCAGCTTGAAGGCGGTGGACAGCGCATCGTCCTCGTCCTCCGCGTACTCGGACAGCAGCACCTGCCGCTCGGACTCCAGCTCGTCGGCCGGGAAGGTGGCGTTGAGCACCAGGTCGCCCAGCATGTGCACGAAGGTGGGCGCATCCGCCCCCAGCCCACGCAGGTGGAAGGCGGTGTGGTCCTTGTCGGTGTGGGCGTTGACGTCCGCGCCGAGCAGCTCGGCCTCCAGGTTGATGCGCCGCCGGTCGCGCGTGCGGGTGCCCTTGAACACCATGTGCTCGACCACATGGCCGATGCCGCTGAAGCGCCGCGCCTCGTGCACGCTGCCGGCGCGCACGAACACGCTGACGCAGGCGCTGGCCAGGTGCGGCAGCTCGCAGGTGAGCACGCGAACGCCATTGGGCAGCGTGGCCACCCGGGGCGCAGCGGCGCGCGGGGTCGTCGCGGACGGGGCCGTGGCGGACAGGTTCACCGGGGCCGTCAGCGGATGTTGTCCGGCAGCTCGATCTTGACTTCGAGCACTTCGAGGTTTTCCTGGCGCTCCAGCGAGACCTTCAGGTCCGAAGGGGCGATGTGCACATACTTGGAGATCACCGCCAGCAGCTCCTCCTTGAGCTTGGGCAGGTAGTCGGCACGCGTGACACCGCTGCCCGAGCGCTCGTGCGCCAGGATGATCTGCAGCCGCTCCTTGGCCACCGAGGCGGACTTCTTCTTCTCGCCCGCAAAGAAAGACATGAAGGACATCGCGCTCACCTCCCACCGAACAGGCGCTTGAAGAAGCCGGGCTTGACCGCTTCGGTGAAGCGCATCGGCAGCTCCTCGCCGAGGAAGCGGCCCACCAGGTCCTTGTAGGCCTCGGCCACGTCGGCGTCCTTGAGGTGGATCGCCGGCAGGCCCTGGTTGCTGGCCTCCAGCACCGCCTCGCTCTCCGGGATCACACCGATCAGCGGGATGCGCAGGATCTCGTGCACGTCCTCCAGCGACAGCATGTGGCCGCCCTCGACCCGCAGCGGGTTGTAGCGCGTGACCAGCAGGTGCTCCTTGACCGGCTCGCCACCCTCGATGGCGCGGCGCGTGCGCGAGGCCAGCATGCCCAGGATGCGGTCGCTGTCGCGCACCGAGGAGACCTCCGGGTTGGTGACCACCAGCGCCTCGTCGGCGAAGTGCATCGCCATCAGCGCGCCGGTCTCGATGCCCGCAGGCGAGTCGCAGACCACGTACTCGAAGCCCATCTCCGCCAGTTCGGCCAGCACGCGCTCGACACCCTGCTGCGTCAGCGCCTCCTTGTCACGCGTCTGGCTGGCCGCCAGCACGAACAGCTGCTCGCAGTGCTTGTCCTTGATGAGCGCCTGGTTCAGGTTGGCCTCGCCCTGGATCACGTTGACCAGGTCGTAGACCACGCGGCGCTCGCAGCCCATGATCAGGTCGAGGTTGCGCAGACCGACGTCGAAGTCGATCACCGCGGTCCGGTGGCCGCGCAGCGCCAGCCCGCTGGCAAAGCTGGCGCTGGTCGTGGTCTTGCCCACGCCCCCCTTGCCGGAGGTGACGACGATGACTTTGCTCATGGGAAGGGCGGTCCTCTCTTTACTTGCTGTCTGTTGTCCGCGAGGGGTCTATTTTGAGCGCGGAAGGCATGCGCGCGGCGCGGCGCACCGCTCAGAACCGGATCGGCTCGATGACGATGCGCTCGCCCTCCAGGCGCACCTGCGCCGGCTGGCCCTGCACACCCGCCGGGAAGGGGTCCTCGGTGGTGCGATAGATGCCGGCGATGGACACCAACTGCGGGTCCATGCCGGTGCTGAAGATGCGCGCGCTGCTGTCGCCACTGGCGCCGGCAATGGCGCGGCCCCGCAGCGGGCCGTAGACGTGGATGCTGCCATCGGCGATCACCTCGGCACCAAAACTGACCGCCGAAAGCACCACCAGGTCCGCGCCACGGGCGTAGATCCGCTGGCCGGAGCGCAGCGGCGTGTCCACCACCAGGGTGCCTCCCATGCGGTGCGGCTCGCCGCCCTCCTCGGCAGGCAGCGCCGCCAGGACGTCCCCGGCCACGGAGGATGGGGCATCGCCAGCCGGCTCGATTGAAGCCTCGGCGGACGCCTCGGCCGGTTCATCCGCAAGCGCCTGAGCCGCAGGCTCGCTGCGCGGCAGCCGGGCGCAGGCCTCGGGCAGGCCGGCCTCCAGGGCCGCGGCCATCTGCGCGGGGCTGCCGCCCTGCACCGCCACGGGCAGCAGGCCCTGCTCGCGCAAGGTGACCAGCAGGGCCGGGAAGGCCACGGCCAGGTCGTCGGCGGCCAGCGCGGCCAGGTCGATCACCACCGGCTCGTGGTCGAAGAGGCCGGGGCTGTCGGCCCCGCAGGCGGCCAGTGCCGCGCCCAGCGCCTCGACGTCGGCCGTGTGCAGGCGCAGCACGGTCAGCGTCCAGGCGCTGCTCTTGAGATCGAAGACCGGGAGATCCGGAACCGGGTGGGACATGGCGAGGGGCGACGCAGCAGCACGCTCGGCACCGGCCTCACGCCAACGGCGGCCGGCCCTCGCACGCCACCACAGGGCGATCAGACGGGCCGGCAGTGTATCTGGCAGCGCGCCCGACCGCACCACGCTCAGGCGAGGTCGAAGCGGTCCAGGTGCATCACCTTGCCCCAGGCGGCGGCAAAGTCCTGCACGAACTTCTCCTGACCGTCGGCGCCGGCGTAGACCTCGGCCAGGGCGCGCAGCTGCGAGTTGGAGCCGAACACCAGGTCCACCTGCGTGCCAGTCCACTTCAGCTGGCCGCTGCGGCGGTCCCGCCCCTCCAGCACCCCCGCGGCGGTGGCGCTGGGCTGCCACTGCGTGTCCATGTCGAGCAGGTTGACGAAGAAGTCGTTGCTCAGCGTCCCAGGCCGTTGGGTGAACACGCCGTGGGCCGAGCCGCCCACGTTGGCGCCCAGCACCCGCAGGCCGCCGACGAGCACGGTCATCTCCGGCGCGCAGAGCGTCAGCAGCTGGGCCCGGTCAACCAGCAGCTCGGCGGCCGCATCTTCCAGCCCGGCGCGGGCGTAGTTGCGGAAGCCATCGGCCCGCGGCTCCAGCACCGCAAAGGCGTCCACGTCGGTCTGCGCCTGGCTGGCGTCCATGCGCCCGGGCGTGAAGGGCACCGCCACCTCGTGGCCGGCCTGCCGCGCCGCCGCCTCCACCGCCGCGCTGCCCGCCAGCACGATCAGGTCGGCCAGCGAGACCTTCCTGCCGCTGCCCGCCGCCGCCTGCGCCGCATTGAAGCCCTGCTGGATGGCCTCCAGCTGCGCCAGCACCGGCCCCAGCTCGGCCGGCTGGTTGACGGCCCAGTCCCGCTGCGGCGCCAGGCGGATGCGCGCACCGTTGGCACCGCCGCGCTTGTCGCTGCCGCGGAAGGTGGCCGCCGACGCCCAGGCCGTGCGCACCAGCTGGCCGATCGACAGGCCCGAGGCAAGCACCTGCTGCTTGAGCGCCGCGATGTCCTGCGCGTCGACCAGCACGTGGTCGACCGCGGGGATCGGGTCCTGCCAGGTCAGCACCTGCGCGGGCACCAGCTTGCCCAGGTAGCGCGAGCGCGGCCCCATGTCGCGGTGCGTGAGCTTGAACCAGGCACGCGCGAAGGCATCGGCAAAGGCCTGCGGATCCTGGTGGAAGCGCCGCGCGATCGGCTCGAAACCGGGGTCGAAGCGCAGCGACAGGTCCGCGGTGGTCATCATCGGCGCGTGCCGCTTCGACGGATCGTGCGCATCCGGGATCAGGTGCTCGGGCCGGCAGTCCTTCGGCGTCCACTGGTGGGCACCGGCCGGGCTCTTGGTGAGCTCCCACTCGTAGCCGAACAGCATGTCGAAGTAGCCGTTGTCCCAGGTCGTCGGGTGGGGCTTCCAGGCGCCCTCGATGCCGCTGGTGGTGGTGTGCACGCCCCTGCCGCTGCCCAGGGCGTTGCGCCAGCCCAGGCCCTGCTCCTCGATGCCGGCCCCTTCGGGTTCACGCCCGACCAGGCTGGGGTCGCCCGCGCCGTGCGCCTTGCCGAAGGTGTGGCCGCCGGCCACCAGCGCCACGGTCTCCTCGTCGTCCATCGCCATGCGGGCAAAGGTCTCGCGCACATCGCGGCCGGAGGCCACCGGATCCGGGTGGCCGTTGGGCCCCTCGGGGTTCACGTAGATCAGGCCCATCTGCACGGCCGCCAGCGGGTTGGCCAGCTCGCGCGGGCCGCCCTGCCCGGCGCCGTGGCGCTCATCGCCCAGCCAGGTGGACTCGCTGCCCCAGTGGATGTCCTGCTCGGGCTCCCAGATGTCGGCCCGGCCGCCGGCAAAACCGAAGGTCTTGAACCCCATCGACTCCAGCGCGACGTTGCCAGCCAGGATCATCAGGTCCGCCCAGGACAGCTTGCGCCCGTACTTGCGCTTGACCGGCCAGAGCAGGCGACGCGCCTTGTCCAGGTTGGCGTTGTCGGGCCAGCTGTTGAGCGGCGCGAAGCGCTGGTTGCCGGTGCCCGCACCCCCGCGGCCATCGGCGATGCGGTAGGTGCCGGCACTGTGCCAGGCCATGCGGATGAACAGCGGCCCGTAGTGGCCCCAGTCGGCCGGCCACCAGTCCTGCGAGTCGGTCATCAGCGCGTGCAGGTCGCGCACCACCGCATCCAGGTCGAGCGTCCTGAACTCCGCGGCGTAGTCGAAGCCCGCGCCCATCGGGTCGGCCTTCGGGGAGTGCTGGTGCAGGATCGCCAGGTTCAACTGGTTCGGCCACCAGTCCCGGTTGCCACGGCCACCCGAGGCCATGGTGGTGGACTTGGCGTGGCCCGCGAAGGGGCACTTCGAGACATCGGACATGTGGATCTCCTTCAACAGCCCATCCTGGGCCGGTGAAAGCAGTCTAGGCAGGGCGTCACCCAACATCTAATCAATCGATACAAAGATATCGATAGCAAAATACAGAGCCACCCCCGCACACCCTCATCGCGGCTCAGCCCGCAAAGGTCACCTTCAGCCGCTGCGGCCGCGGCTGCGCCACCTGGTCCAGCGGCAGTTCGTGGGTCTGCTTGACCTTGGACAGTGCAATGTGGGTCTTGACCTGGGCGACGCCGGGCAGTGTGAGCAGGCGCTTCATCATCAGGTCGGAGAAGGTGGCCAGGTCGGGGGCGACGATGCGCAGCAGGTAGTCGGCCTCGCCGCTGATGGCGAAGCATTCCAGCACCTCGGGCAGCGCGGCGATCTGGCGCTCGAACTCGGCCGGGCGCGTCTGGTCGTGCCGCTCCAACAGCACGTGGGCGAAGGCCGTCACGCCCAGGCCCAGCGCGGCGGCATCCAGCAGGGCGGCGTAGCCGGTGATGACCTGGGCCGCCTCCAGCCGCTGGATGCGCCGGCTGATCTGGGAGGCCGAAAGCGCTGCCTGCTCGCCCAGCGCCGCGTTGGTGGCCTGGCCATCGCGCTGCAGCGCGGCCAGCAGGGCGAGGTCGTAGCGGTCGATGGTCAGTTCGTTCATGGAGTGGCACCCAGGCGCACGGAACGTGCATCAGGGCCGCATCCTAAGCCGCCAATCGAACACCGTTTGCGCGCGATTCGCACGACAGTGAGGGCTGCTTTGCCACCCTTGCACCGCCCACCATGAACCTCACCGAATCCCTGCTGCACGCGCTGAAGGCCCACGGGGCCCGCCAGATCTTCGGCATCCCGGGCGACTTCGCGCTGCCCTACTTCAAGGTCATCGAAGCCTCGGGCATCCTGCCGCTGTACACGCTGTCGCACGAGCCGGGCGTGGGTTTTGCGGCGGATGCGGCCGCGCGCATCGGCCTCAATGACGGCAGCGAGGGCCGGGCCCTGGGTGTGGCGGCGGTGACCTACGGCGCCGGGGCGCTGAACATGATCAATTCGATCGCAGCGGCCTATGCCGAGAAGTCCCCGCTGGTGGTGATTTCCGGCGGGCCGGGCGAGGGCGAATCCAACTCCGGCCTGCTGCTGCACCACCAGGCCAAGCGGCTGGATTCGCAGTTCCGC
>Ga0073899_10005443_pt1 | contig 11065 bp, 8 predicted proteins | sample KloWWTmetaKNB5Ph_FD_88975 | JGI IMG/M metagenome (GOLD analysis project Ga0073899, IMG submission 88975) | Active sludge microbial communities from Klosterneuburg, Austria, studying microevolution and ecology of nitrifiers - Klosterneuburg... | ecosystem: Engineered > WWTP > Aerobic digester >...
ATCGTTGTTTGCTCCCTTCATGGATTCTCTCGAAGCCACGATCCATTACACATTCTCCAATCCTCTTCTTCTCGAAGAAGCATTGACCCATCCCAGCCTGGCCCGCGAAACAAAACGCACTCGTTTTGACAATCAACGCCTTGAGCATCTCGGAGACGCCGTCATTCAATTGATTCTAACAGAGGAATTGTTTCGCTTGTTTCCCCAATTTGGAGAAGGTCCACTTACAAAACTGCGAAGTCGACTTGTCTCTCGCGAGGCACTTTGTCAGTTAGCGGGCAAAATTACGCTTGGCAGCTATCTCTTCTTTGGAAAAGGTGAACTTTCAAGCGGTGGACGGGAACGTCCTTCAAATCTTGCTGATGCACTCGAAGCTCTCGTGGGAGCCATCTATCTTGATGGTGGACTGGAGTCGGCACGACAGTTTATTTTCGCCAACTTCCGGGAATTCATCGAAAAAATTGTCGCTCAACCCGAAGAAATGAATCCCAAGGGTGAACTTCAAGAGTTTCTGCAGGCAATCGCTCCATCCAGTCCCTCTTATCGGATTATCGGACAGGAGGGGCCGGATCACCTCAAATCTTTTCTCGTCGAAGTCACCTGGGAAGGGATTATCCTGGGACAGGGATCGGGCAGGAGCAAACAGGAAGCCGAAATTAATGCCGCCGCAGAAGCACTCCGGGAACGACGCTGGGAAAAATAAAAAGCCTGTGAAGAACTTGCGAAAAACCAGACACAAATCCGTACAACTACGGATTATTCTTCCTCAGTCGATCTTATCAGCAAACTATGAACGCTGTTTTGAACAGGATGATTTATCTGCCAACAGATTAACAATGAACTGGTTGTGCGTGTGATTCACATTTATTCACGAATAGAAGAAGAAAGAAAGCTTTCCTGGAAAATAATTATCTTCTTCTAGGCTGTGAACAACTTTCCAGATCAATCATTTTCAGCACCTCTGCTACGGTAATTCCCGCAGGCGATGCATTCACAGCACGCAGAAATTTCATTCGTCGCGAGACGGGAGCCCAGATTTCCGGATTAGTTGGACCGAAGAGAAGCAAACCGGCGGCCCCGGCACTTGCCGCGAGATGAGAAATCCCGCTGTCATGCCCGAGAAAGTAGTCTACCTGCCGGTAGATCGCCCCCAGCTCGGTAAGAGAGCGCCCTTGGAGATGATGATAGGGAATGCTGGCTGCGTTTAGCAGGGTGAGAAATTGTTGGATAATCGTTTCCTCAGCTTCGCCACTAGTGATCAGAAATTGTGCCTCCGGGATTTTTGTCTTGATGGCCGAGAGCACCTCGATCCAACTTTCAAAACGCCAGTTTTTTTTCGGACTGCCACTTCCGGGATGAAGAGCAATGACCGGGCCCGTTTCGGAAACGGGTATGGAAACCGGTTTCGGGTAGTGAAGATCGAGCGTTACATCGTCGAGAAAGAGAGCGAGTTGTTCGAGCGGTTTTGCAAACTGGATTGCCGCTGAGACGAATGGTTCCGTTTCGATTGGACGAAACGGACAGATGATGAGCGTTTTTACACCGGCGATTTTCAAATTATCGGCAAAAAAGCCATCGGGGTCATAAAGATAGCTCACGACCACATCAAACCCGGCAAGATAGGCGCACCAATCAGGATCAAGTCGGGCACCAGGAGCAAAAAATGACGCAAGACGAGCGTCTTCTATTGAGCGAACTCGATCGGCGAGTTTGGTGGTAACAGCCAGCGCGGCAATAGAGGGATAACCGAGTATTTCGATCTCTGTTGCCGGTAAAGTCTCCCGCACCAGGCGAATTGCAGGCATTGTAAGAATAAAGTCCCCAACAGCTCCGCCACGAATAAAAAGAAGTTTTCCCATTAGGACTCAAGTTTGTTCAAGCCAAACGGAAATGGCGGCAATGATCTCGTCAGGGTAAAGTTCAATAGAAAGAATCAATTGATCGGGACCAGGGGTTGGTTCTTCAAGGATTGCAAACTGACTGCGAAGTAAATCCGAGGTCATATATTCGTGCTCACGAGCATCCATACGGCTTTTGATCAAATCAAAAGAACCCTGAAGATAAATAAGACGGTGAGACGAAAAATTACGAAAAAGATAATCGCGATACGCCTGTTTTAAGGCCGAACACGCAAGCACGGGGCTGCTATCCGTCTCGAGGATCGCATTGGCGGCATGAATAAGGCGATCAAACCAGGGCCAACGATCCGTGTCCTGCAGGGGAATACCCGCTCCCATTTTCGCTTTATTTTCCGGAGGATGAAAGGCATCACCTTCGAGAAACATACCGTTAATTTTTGTAGCGAGATGTTTTGCAATCGTGCTTTTACCGCAGCCCGAGACCCCCATAATGACGATAAAGGTTGGTTTCATTGGCTGAATATCGTGATTTCTTGCGCCGCCGATGAAATTTTTCCGGACCTCTGGGAAAACAGAACGAAATTGAATGGACCAGTCGCTGGTTCAAAACAGGACAGCGCGTCGGGAATTATAGATCGAATTAATTGGACCGGCTAATAATAAGGCAATCTGGTGAGAAGCGATTCACGTTCCCCGGTATCGAATTTTGCATCAAGTTAAAAAACTCGAACTTGACCACTCTAATGATTGTCCTTTTTACTCCTTTCCGATGACCAGATTAATCAATTTCACCGAACCATCTACCGCTTTCCAGCTATCCGCAGGAAAGGTGCGGTTCGGAGATTTCTCTCTATGAGGCGCGGACAAAATGAGCGAGGGTGGAGGCTGTGAGACAAACCACCGTACATGCTTATCGCTTCGCTCTCCGGGTGTTGCGTGATTTTTTTCTACGCAACAATGGATTGCTCCTGACGGGAGCGGTGGCTTACAACGCGCTTCTCTCGCTAATACCGCTTTCAGCGGTGCTGGTGGTGATTTTTTCGCAATTTTTCGATACTGCACTGCTCTTGGATGCCCTCGGCACCGAGGTTTCCCTGATTGCCCCGGGTGCGGCACCAATGCTGATCGAGGTGCTCGAAAGCTTTCTTCAAACCCGCCAGATGGCAGGCTGGCTCGGGGTGTTGGTGCTGCTTTTTTTCAGCTCGATCGCTTTTCGTGTGCTCGAAAACGCTATTGCCATCATTTTTCACCGGCCCATGCGAACACTGCGTCGTCGTTTTTGGGTCTCGGCACTGCTGCCTTACCTGTTCATTGGGTTGGTGGCCCTGGGACTGATCGCCGTGAGCACGCTCACCGCCTTTCTCGAGACTTCCGAAGGCCGCACTTATGTGCTGGGAGGGGTGGATTTTACTTTGTTTCATGTCGGCGGCCCCCTCCTGTATGTCATGGGATTCCTTGGTCTGGTCCTACTCTTTACAACGCTCTACAAAGTGATGCCGACGACGACGATTTCCTTTCGTCTCGCTCTCTCCGGCGGCATCACGGCGACGATTTTATGGGAAGTGCTGCGGCACTTGCTGGTGGTCTATTTCACGTCAATGTCGTTTGTGAACGCGATTTATGGTTCCATGGCAACGACGGTGATTGCCTTGCTCACCATGGAAGCGGCCGCGCTCATTGTTCTCCTGGGGGCCCAGGTCATCGCCGATCTGCAGCGTAGTATGTCAGCAGGTACTCCGTGGTACGAAGACGCGGACGAACAGCAGGGGGATGTCTAGCCCGCATTTCAGACACTTCGTCCGATGATATCAATTCCCGGGACCGTCATCACGAATGGCGCACGTATTCGGTGGGTCAAAGATATTCCCGCTTAGTCTGTTGTTGTCGGCAAAATCACCGTCAATCCACGCTGCTACCGAAAGCCTGCATTGTCTTCATGTGAGAAGAACCAGGTCGGTGCGGATGAACCAACACTTCCAGCCGGGTCGGGGGCTTCTAGTTTCTGCGACATGAGAAGTCACTGCATTTGCTTTACTTCGCGGGGTTCCTCCTTCGGTGCTTTAAAATGCTGAATCCCACGAGCTTCCCCGACGCTTCGTCCCAGAGACGAAGCCTCGCTAATTTGAGGCTGCCGAATAAGGTCGTCGGTTTAACCTCGGAAAACATGGGATCAGATTGATGGCATCGTTCGAGGTTGTAGTTTGGAATGCGGGGGCTGAGGTGGTGAATGTGGTGATATCCAATATTGCCCGAAAACCATTGCAAGACCTTTGGCAGCTTGTAGAACGAGCTCCCTTTGAGCGCTGCGTCCGTATAATCCCAATTTTCAGCCCGCTCCCAATAGGCATCTTCAAACTGATGCTGGACATAAAAGAGCCAAACGCCTCCCGAACTGGCCACCGAAATGGTAATCAACTGGATAATAAGCCACGGCACAAAACCGAAAATAGCGATAAGAGAAGCGACCAGTGCCAGGATCGCTCCGTCCATGACCCATACCGAGAGTTTTTCTCTTGGTTTCGCCCGCCCCATAGGAAAGCGCTGACTGAGAACGAATAAAAAAAGAGGGGCGATGACAAAAAGGACGAATGGATTGCGGGAAATCCTGTAGGAAAACTTCCGCCATCGTGAGGATTGCAGGTATTCCTCAACCGTGAGCGTCCAGATATCACCGACCCCGCGTCTGTCGAGATCCCCGGCGCAGGAATGATGGATTGAGTGCTGCCAGCGCCAGTGGTAGTAGGGAGTGAAGGTTAGCATTCCGGTGATGAATCCCCAGAAATCGTTGGCAAAACCGGATCGGAAGAAAGAGCCGTGCCCGCAGTCATGAAAGATAATAAAGGCACGAATGAGAAGGCCGCCGGCTAGAATCGCCAAGGGTACGGTTAACCACCAGGAGACGGAAAGGCTGAGATACATGAGCCACCAGAGCACGATATAGCCACCCACCGTGTTGAGGACCTGCCAACTGGCGCGCCAGACGTTAGGTTGTTGATATTCAGCGATGACCGACTTCCAATGGTTGGTGATCGCGCGTTGGCTTGCCTTTTCTGTCGGGGTCTTCTCCATTTTAAAGAGGTGAAAGCACGGGGTTCTGCTTACCTTATGCCTCTCAGGCACCCGAGAGGATGAATCATTTTCCAAATATTGCTACTTTTTCCATCCATTTCTTGCCGCTTGTTCATACCGGCGGTGATCGAGGAGGCGTTTTTCGAGACGTTTTTTGAGCATCGCTTTTGATGAGTTGCCCACCTTTCGCTGCGCCATGCGAATGGTGGTCGCTGTGATGAGTTTCACCAGATTTTTCGTATCGGCTAGGGAGATGAACTCCTCTGCGATGCCGGACTGCGGCGGGCAGTTGTGGTAATTTCCCAGGAGAACAGAGATCCCGGCAGCCGGAATCCCATAAAGGTTCATCGCCGTCGCTTCGCAAGAGCCACCATCGAGAAGAGCCCTTTGATGGGTGATGCCGGCTCCCGTCGCAGCATCGAGAAGTTCGGCGGTGACACCGTCGTGAAAAACACTCGTCCTGTCTCCCACCCGGATAACCGGACCTTTCCCCTGCTCGGCTCCTCCGCGCGGGGCGCTCGTTTCAAGAGAAACAAAACAGACGCCATCGGGTAAGTGCCAGCGTTTCGCCAATTCGATGGCCCCGACAAAACCCACTTCTTCCGCGCGGGTGAAAATTCCATAGACGGTCGCTTCGACTTCTTTTTCCTCCAATTCCATGAACATCGCGATAACAGCAGCGCAGCCGACAAGATCGTCACATACGCGGGAGTGAATGAAGCCGTCCTTCAGCTCGAAAGGCTTCAGTTGCCACATTCCGAAATCACCGAACCACTCGACCGGGTGTGTCTCGAGACGCTCCGCCGGGACGCCGCCGAGAAAAGTGTTCTTCCCTTCAAAACGCACCCATCCGGGGTGATCCATGTGTGCCCCGAACGCCAGCTGCGGTTTTTTGCGGCCCCGACGGTAGGTGGCAATGAGATTGCCGAAGGCGTCTGCCTCAATGGTGACGTGTTCCAGCGGCTCGAGCAAGTCCCGGATGACCGCTGCTACTTTGTACTCATGGAATGGGGCGGTCGGAGTGGACAGAAGGGTCCGGAAAAGCGATACGAAACGGTGATGGTGCATGGCAAAGGCGACGTCTTCACTGATTCCCGAAAATCGAAGGCAGGGCAAGTTCCACCTTGCCGGTCTTGTGCTGAGCGCGGACTGTCCCCCCCATGTCCAATTGGAAAAAAATCCGCTACCGGCTTGAGTGGCTGGGAGTGCAATGGCTCTATTTTGCGATTCCGCGGTTGCCTAGAAAATGGGCGCTGCAACTCGGCAAAGCGCTCGGAAGTCTTGCTTTTATGATTGATCGACGGGGGCGATCAGTGGCGATAGAGAATCTGACACTTATCTATGGTTCAGAGAAAAGTGAACGCATGATCCGACTTCTCGCCCGGGACTCTTATCGCGGTTTTGCACAAACGGTGGTGGATCAATTCTGGAGCAGTCGTCTCAATAAAGATAACTACCTGAATTACTGCGAGACGCAGATAGACGATCCCGAGGCACTCGAAAAAGCGTTGGAGACAGGAGCGATTTGGGTAACTCCACATTACGGTAATTTCGAGTGGATCGCCCTCATTATGGGGTTTCACGGCTACAAATTTACGATCATCGCTCAGGAAATGAAGAATTCGAGCCTGATTGAAACTTACAAGAAGAATCGCGAACTCTCCGGACATGAGGTTATCACCCCGGGAGGGGCGACGATGCGCCTGCTCGATAATCTTGAGAAGGGGGGACACGCTGCTTTTCTCACCGACCTGACGATCCCCCCTTCGAGGTCGGCAACGGTCATCGAGTGTTTTGGTCTAAAGACCTGTGTGACTTCGATTCATGTGGAACTGATGAGAGTCACGGGGCTCCCCATCATCCCCGGTATTTGTATACCCCGACCCGATGGAACCTATCTCTTGCGGGGCTTCAAGCCCATTAAGATCGGCCCCGAGGATAACCGGCACACCATTGCCCAGGCTTGCTGGAACGTTTTTGAACCGATTATCAGGGAAAACCCCGCTCCCTGGCTATGGATGTATAAACACTGGCGCTTTCTTCCCGAGGGTGAGGAGAGCTTTTACCCATCCTACGCCCGGCGTGATGAGAAGTTTATTAAGGCCCTCACCCGGATCCGTGATCATAAAGACTAACCTCATGAAGCTTACCGAAGCCATACTCTACGTGCCGATGGTTGTAGCGCTAAAGGCGTTGCAACTCCTGCCTCTTCCGGTGGTGGCGGTCACCGGCCGATTTTTCGGGGCACTGTTCTATCTCGTTGACGGACGCCATCGCAAAGTCGCGATCAACAATCTCGCCGCTTCGTTTCCGGAAAAATCGGCGAATGAGATTCAAGCTATTGCTCGTGAAAATTACCGGCGTATTGGCGAGTGTTTTTCCTGTGCAGTGAAAACGAGCGCGATGGATTTTTCCAAACTTCAGAAGCGCACTACCCTGGTCGGCCTGGAAAACCTGTTGCCTGATTCAACAATGCCACCACAGAGCATCGTGCTTGCGATCGGGCATTTTGGAGCATTCAACCTATGGGCTAGCTGTGGCCAATTGGTGCCCGGCTTTCAAACGCTCACCACCTATCGTGGCATTAAACAGCCTGCCCTCAATCGGCTGCTCATTTCACTTCGCGCGAAATCCGGTTGTCATTTTTTTGATCGCCGTACTGAGGCGGGTGCCCTGCGTCAGGCAGTGAAGCCAACCGGCACCCTGCTTGGTTTGCTCAGTGATCAGAATTCCGTCGGCAATGCTTTGAAACTTCCATTTCTCGGGCGCGATTGTTCGGTGAGTCCCGCACCCGCTGTATACGCCATGCGGTTCAACTGCCGGTTGCATGTGGGCATCTGCTACCGGGTCGGCCTGGCGCGTTGGCATTTGGAATTGCACCCCGAGATAGCTACGCACCTCAACGGCGAACCGCGTTCTGCGGCGGCCATCATGAACGAAGTCAATCAGGTCTTTGAAGCAGCCATTCGTCGCGATCCCGCGAACTGGTTCTGGGTCCACAACCGCTGGAAAAACCTCCCCAAAGGTCCGCGTTCGAAAATCAGCATTGACGAAACGCCCGTGGACGAATCATGAAAGGTCGTCTCAATCTCTTCCAGCGGACCATGCTGCGCTGGCGTGAGTTGCACCCGTATAACGCTGTGCATGTTTTGCAGATTGATGCTCCGCTCGATTGCGTTCGATTGCGGGCCGGGATCGCCCGAACGCTTCAAGACGAGGGTCTGACTGGCTTGACGCTGGACTCCACTCGCGGCCGTTATGAATACAGAGGAGGGCCAGCAACGGTGTCACTTACTCGAGTATCGGCCGGTGCCGATGCGAAACTGGCCGCTGCGGAGATGATCGAACGCGAACTCAATTTCAAATTCCCGCACGACGGTGCCATCGAGCCGTTTCGGTTTTTCGTGATCGATTGTGGCGAAAGCTTTTTGCTGGGCATCGCCTACGACCACTTTATTGCCGGAGGCGACTCGATCCTGGTGCTGATGAAGGATCTGCAAGACGCCTATGTCAACGGCGAGCGCATCACGCCCCGGCGGCTAGATCGCTACCCTCCCGCCTACGGACGCCTGCTCGTGCGCCACGTCGGTCGCCTGGTCCTGGGGCTTCCGGGACTCATTGATGTGATTCGCAGCTGTCGCAACACTGCTCGTCCGCACTACCGCGAGGGGGTGTCGGCGACCAATGCTTTCTTGTTGCGGACGATCGACGCGGCGACGCTGACGCGAGCTCTAGCCGTCGCCAAAAACGGGGGAGTGACATTCAACGACCTGCTCCTCGCGTTGCTCTTACACTCTATGGCACCACTGGCCGACGAGCGGCGCGGCAGGCGCCGATGCGAAGTGGCGGTCGCATCGATCATTAACCTCCGCGGAGATTTCCAGCCCCCGGCAACCGCCGTCTTCGGCCAGTTCCTGAGTTCGTTCCGGGTCACGCACCCGATGCCGGCGGGGCAGCATCTCGCGGCTCTCGCTCAAGATGTGCGGGTGCAAACGCAGCGCACGAAGCGGCGTAAACTCTACTTGCAGACCCTGCTCGCCATCGCCGGTAGTGCTCTGGCGTGGCGGTTCCTGTCGCCGGAAAAGCGGGCCGGATATTACGCAAAGAACTACCCCATCTGGGGCGGAGTATCGCTACTCAACGTCGACGCGTTATGGAGCGGGGCGGGCGAGAGGAAACCCGCTGACTACTTCCGCGGCGTTCCCACCGGACCGATGACGCCATTGGTGGTTGCGGCGAGCACGGTAAACGGGATCCTGCATCTCGGATTCTCCTGGCGCGTAGCCGCCTTCGACCGCGAGACCGTGGAGCGCATTGCGACCCGCTTTGCGGAAGGGCTTGGATCATTATCTCTCTGAAGCTCTGCATGGGTAACCTGGAGCCGACCTGGAATTTGAAAACCCCTCTCGAAGAGACGGGACTGATCCGCTTTGACAAAAAGTCGAGGGAAGGTTTCGCCAAACTAGGCCTTTCCACTGTCGGGGATGTGTTGACGCATTTTCCGCGCCGGCACGAGGATCGTTCGCGCTTCGACCGCTTTCCTGAAAACGCGATGGAGCATCCGGTCTGTCTTCACGTCGTCGTGACGGACTGCCGCTCTCAGTTCGGACGAGGCAAGGGGCGGCGTTGTTTCGAAGTGACAGTTGAACCGGTCGGAGGAGACATTCTCGGGAATCGTATCATTCTCCGGTGGTTTAATGTCGCCTATCTACAGAAGATCATTACGGTCGGGCACGAACTCGTCCTCTTCGGCCAGCCGAAGGAAAGCGGGCGTCGCGTCGTCATCGACCATCCTGATTTTGAGATCGTTGACAGCGGCCAGACGGCGAGCGACGCGCACATGGGCCGCATCGTTCCGATCTATCCGCTCAGCAGCGGGGTGAATCAGAAAAGCCTCCGCAGTCTCATTCACGAGTTGCTCGAAGTTATCCCGGACGGGATGCTGCCCGACTGGCTTCCGCCGGGACTCGACTACGGAGGGCTGACGCGGGCCGCAGCGATCCGGCGGATTCACTACCCGGAGACGATGGCGGGGCTCGAACCGGCACGGCGCTATCTCGCGCTTGAGGAGTTTACCCGGCTCCAGCTTACGCTGCTGGAAAGGCGCGCCGACCATCAAGCTCGGGGCGGGGATTCCCATTGCGGGCCCGGGATCCTGCTGGATAGTTTCCTGGAAAATCTCCCGTTCACAGCGACCGGTGCGCAGCTCCGCACCATCGCGGAGGTGCGGCGTGATCTCGCCGCGCGCGTGCCGATGACACGGCTGCTCCAGGGAGATGTCGGAGCGGGGAAAACGCTTGTCGCCGCTGCCGCGATTCTACTCACCGTGGAAGCGGGATTTGATGCCGCGCTCATGGCACCGACCCAGATCCTGGCGGAACAGCATTTTCAGACCTTCCGCGCCTGGCTCGATCCGCTCGGGATCGATGTCCGCCTTATCACCGGGACCCGCGATGAGGTGACCGAGCTTCCGCTCTTTGCCGCCGCGAAAACCGGAGCCCGCCCCGGCAGCCTCACCATCGGCACGCACGCGCTCATTCACGGACGGGCGCAGTTTACCAACGGCCTCGGCCTTGCCGTGATCGACGAACAGCACAAATTCGGCGTCGCCCAGCGACAGGCGCTCATCGAGCAGGGAGACTCCACCGATGTCCTCGTCATGACCGCAACACCGATCCCCCGGACCCTGACCCTGGCGTTTTATGGGGATCTCGACGTCTCCATCCTCGACGAACTTCCGGCGGGGCGCGGCAGGATCATCACCGGCATCCGCCTCACGACGCAGACCGATCACGCCGCCGCTTTTGTTCGCGACCAGATTTCCACCGGACGGCAGGCCTATCTCGTCTACCCGCTCATCGATGAATCTGACAAACTGACCATCGGTGCTGCCTCAGTCGAGTTTGAAGAGTGGAAAAAGCGGCTTCCCGATTTCGAAGTCGAGCTCCTCCATGGCCGCATGTCCGCTGCGGAAAAAGACGCGGCGATGGAACGTTTTCGAAACGGGAGCGCCCAGGTTCTCGTCTCGACCACGGTCATTGAAGTCGGTGTCGATGTCCCGAACGCCAATATTATGCTGATCTACCACGCCGAACGTTTCGGGCTGGCCCAGCTCCATCAGTTGCGCGGACGCATCG
>Ga0073899_10005444_pt1 | contig 11065 bp, 10 predicted proteins | sample KloWWTmetaKNB5Ph_FD_88975 | JGI IMG/M metagenome (GOLD analysis project Ga0073899, IMG submission 88975) | Active sludge microbial communities from Klosterneuburg, Austria, studying microevolution and ecology of nitrifiers - Klosterneuburg... | ecosystem: Engineered > WWTP > Aerobic digester >...
AGCTATCCATGTATCTAGGCGTTTACGCTCGAAACGCGCCTCGGTCGCGCGTAAGTGCTTGTTCTGCATACACCTCGACCTCAACCGCACCCCTCCATGTGCCTCGCAACTGTCAAACTCGGGCTTCAGTGTCGATGCACCGGAACGACCGGATCATACGGTGTAATGACGCCGCGCGTGATTAACGTCAAGCGTGACTATGCGGCCTGACTACCATCAGGCCGCACCACTGAACAGGCTGTCAGTCAGTCCTCACGACGGTCGGTCGACTTCCGTCGCTGCGGCCCTTCGTACCAGATGGATTGGGTTTCATTGCGCAGGTGGTACCGTCGATCATCGTCGCCATCGCGCCGGTCGGAGGTCTTCTTGAAATGGCACTGGCACTGGGTCGGCGAAGTGCAGTCGGCCAACGGCAGCCTGGGGGCCTTGGCGGCAAGTATCTTTTCACCCGCCAGCTCCTGCACGGCCGAACAGCATTCGCGTGCAGCGACAATCGTTACAGAGGCGTACTTTGCGGAACCCATGGCGCGAGCAGTCTTTCGCGGCAAGCGGGAAAAGTCCGTGATCCAGTTCGGGAAAATTCCGCGGCGCTTATGTCGCCAACCACCCAAACGCGTGCCCACTGTGTGACATGATTCACACATCGCCCAATTCACCACGGAGACGGTCGGATGATTTTCAGCTTGTTTGGTAGCCCGAGCCTCAAGGTGCCCACGAAGGCCCGCCTCGTCGACGCTGACGAGAGCGAGGCGCTGCGCCGCAAGCTGGAATCGGTCGAGTGGAAACCGGCGAACGGTTTCCTCCGGGACCAGGTGCAGGAGCGGTCGCAGCACGACGCGACGCGCGGGAAGCGCGCGGCCTGATCTCGACGGCTCGACTCGATCGGTTCCTTGCGTCGCCAGCCAGGCGCTGATGAACTTTGCGTTCTATTGCTCGCCCTGGATTGCGGGATCGATTTCGTAGGTGCCGGTTGCGAAATCCACCCTGACCTCGGCAGCGATGGGTTCCGGCCGCACGTCTCGCCCATCTCGCACCAGGCGAACCAGGCCATGCCGCGCGAGCAACTGCAGGGAGCGCGAGATATTGGGCTGGACGCGTCCAGTCAGCGCAGCAAGTTCGCGCACATTTTTCGGGTGCTCACGTAATAGTGCACCCATCAATTCGATCGCTTCCGGGGTGAGAGAAGCCAGTAGTGGCGCTGCCGGCAGTGGCGCAGGGGTCCGTTCGCCCCGGGCCACACCGCGCATTTCTTCGCGCAATTCAGCGAGCGACTTGCGAACCATCGTCTGGATCCTCCGCATCGAACTCTTCGATATCAACGTCTTCCGTGTCGTAAAGGAGTATTTGATGCGGTGCGGTCGATGAGCGGTCGGCACCACCTGCGCCACCCGGAATCGAACACTCCAGCGGTTGACCAGCCAATAGCGACGGCGATCGTAGGCCAGCAGACGCTGCATCGCCTCATCGATCATGTTGAAGTATATCTTTTAAAGATATATATGACAATTGGCCTCATCCTGGCCGGCAACGCAATCGACCCGTGCCGGGTTTGCAGACCCAATAAATTGTTGCCTTGACCGGGTCCTGTCTGGGTGCGGAATAACGCCCCACCAAATGCAGAAACCCCGCGGAGGCGGGGTTTCTGAGTTGCGCTAGATAGGGGACGCTCACCTATCTAATAGGGGACGCTCACCTATTTCGCGGGAATCAGCCGGTCGCAGTCTTGCGACGTCGCGCGACGGCGCCAAACCCGACGAGACCCGAGAGCAGCAGCCACGCCGCCGCCGGCAGCGGCACCGGCGTCGAGGCCTGCAGGATCCAGACGCCGTCGTCGTAGTCGCGATCGGGGTGATGCCCGAAGGCATCGTCAAGCAGAACCAGGATTCGGTTGGTCGGATCCTTCACGATCTGATCCAATTCGTTCAAGTAGGCGAATGCCAGGCTGGCGCGACCCTGGCCGCTGATCAGGGGTGGCGAGTAACCGTTCTTGACGAGAAGCTTGTCCGGATTCGGGTTGGTCCAATAGAACCTGAGGTTGGCACGCCCGGCGTCCTGGGTCACCGAGCCAATTGAAATCTCCGGGTTGTGGACCCCACCGCCAGCGCCCGCACCGAAAGTTTCTGTGTGGTAGAGGGGCGCGCCCGCGGTGTTACCGAGGCGAATCTGGTCGTTCCAGCCCGACTCGCTGCCGACGAAGTACAGCGTGAGCGTCACGTCGTCTTCGCTGATTCGCAGCGTCCCGTTCTTGATGATGCTGCCACCGGCAAACGTGATGCCGGCCGGTCCGAGCACGCTGTTGCCGGACGGGAGACTGCCGGTGGCGCTACCACCGGTGATGGAGACCAGAGCCGCCTGCGCGGGTGCCGCGAGACCGAGGCCGACCGCGAAAGCGGCGAGAGTAGAAAGTCGCGTCAACTTATTCATTGTTCTTGCCAAGTGGTTCTCAGGCGGCTACCGCCGGACGCCGACGACCGAGTGCCGCGAAACCGACCAGACCGGAGAGCAACAGCCAGGCCGCGGCCGGCAGCGGCACGGCGTTCACCGTCGCGGTGACGAATTCGGAGTTGTCATCCTTGTTGCTGTCAAAGTAGAACAGTTCGAGCAGACCGCCCGTCAACGTCTGCCCAGAAAAACTTGTACCGATAAGGAATAGGGGGCCCGCACCAATCCGCCCGACCAGTGCGCCGTAGGGTGCCGTCAGCCCGCCTTGCGAATAAGTCCCGAAGCTCTGGCCGATCAAAGTCGTGGCCGCCTCACCCGAGTCATCTGTCCCTGTTGCATAGAGATTGCCGGTGAGCCCATCCGCATTCGACCAGCGTGGCAGCGCACCAGCGTTCCATAGATCCGTGGGATCAACGGTCACGGTGAACCACTGTCCTGGACTGAAAGTCAGCGAGGCCGCACCAACACCGCCCGATGAGCTGTTGGCCTGCGCATACACGTCAACCATCGTGGCCATCGCATTTGAAGCCGCCGTCAGCAGGGCCAGCGCAGTCACAGCCATCACGCTGCGAAAAACTTCTCGGGCAGGACGTTCCATCTTTCAACTCCCCCAAGTCCGTCGCGACGGACCTTTGTCATCGACCCGGCTCTGCGGGGTCTTCCTGGATTCTGACGTGGGTCACGTTACAACGACGAGTTGCAATGCGCCATGGGCATCGAGCGTAAAAACCGGGATTTCATTGAAAATAACGACCGACAAAACGCACCGCTTTGTATGACACCGACTTGAATTATGACAAACACGAATCGCTCGCAGCGCGACAACCGCCGCTCGGCCAGGCGCTGCCTTACTTGAGCTTTGCGAGCGCCGCGCGCGCTTCCTCGATACCCGGGTAGCGCGCATCACCCTTGACCGCGAGCTCGAGACTCGCGCGTGCCGCCGAGCGATCGCCCGCCTGCAACTGCGCCATGCCGAGGTGGTACTGCAGCACCTGCGCCTCGGGCGCCTTCTTCACGGCATCGGCCAGCACGGGCACCGCCGCGGCGTACTTGCCGCGCGAGTAAAGCACCCAGCCCCAGGTATCGAGGAACGCGGGGTTCGGCGACTTCGCAAATCTCCCGGCCAGTTCTTCCGCCCGCGCCAGGCTCTTGTCGTCCTTGCGGTACGTGGCGAGCAGCATGGCCAGGTTGTTCGCGGCGATCTCGCTGGTCGGGTTGGCCGCGAGCATCGCCTCGTACTCCGCGATCGCCTCCTCCGGCCGCCCCTGCTGTTCGAGCAGCGTGGCCAGGTCGATCACCAGTGGCGCGGCGCCCTTGGTCGCGGCGATGCCCTGGCGGAACACCGAGATCGCCGCGTCGACGTTACCCCGCGCGAGTTCCGCGGCGGCCTGGCCCCGGTAGGCCTGCCAATCCGTCGGCGCGAGCGCGACTGCGGCAGAGAAACTTTCGGACGCCTCGGCCGACTTCTGCTGCCCCTGCTGCACCAGGCCCGCGAGGTAGTAGCCCAGCGGCAGCTTGGGCTGCAGCGCCTGGATCGCATTGGCGGTCTTGAGCGCGGCGTCGAGATCCTTGGCCCCCGCCTGCACGCGGTACAGCGCCTCGAGCGCGGCGACGTTGTTGGGCTCGTCCTTGACCAGCTGTTCGATCACCGGCAGCGCCGCCTCGGGCTTGCCCTGCTGCAGCAGCAGCTGCGCCAGGTCGAGCCGCGCCAGCAGATCGCGCGGGCTGGCCTGCACCGCCGCACGCAACGCTTCCTCGGCCAGCGCGGTGTCGCCCGCCTGCAGGTGCGCACGAGCCAGCGCACGACGGATCGGCACGGAGTTCGGCTGGTCGCGCAACACCGCACGCAGGTCGGTGACGGCACCGTTGGTGTCACCCTTGGCGAGCGCAAGATCGGCGCGCATCACCAGCGCATCGGCGTCGCGCGGGTTCTCGGCGAGCACTTCCTCGACCAGCTTGCGTGCCTCGTCCGGCTTGCGCGCGCGCAGCTGCGCCATCGCGATGCGGTTGCGCGCCGTGAGACCTTGCGGCCCGGTGCCGTCCTTGTCGATGACCTCGCGGTAGACGGTCTCGGCCTTGGCCGGCTGGCCGGCGCGGTCGTAGAACTCGCCGATGCCGACCAGCAGCGGCAGGTTGTCGGGCTCTTTCCTGCGGGCGGCGATGAGTTCCTTGTCAGCCGCCTCGAACGAACGCTGTGCCGCGAGCAGGCTCGCCAGCGCGAGTTGCGCCTCGACGCTGTCGGGGTTGGCTGCCACCGCCTGGCGCAGCGTCGCCTCGGCGCCGTCCACGTTCTTCGAGAACAGGTGCAGCTGCGCCAGCCGGTAGCGATGCACGAGGTTGTCGGGCTCGAGGCGGATGATTTCCTCGAGCTGCTGCTGCGCATCCGCGTTGCGCTGCTGGTCCACCAGCAGCTGCGCCAGCACGAGGCGCAGGTCCACCGACTTCGGCGCAGCCTCGACCGCCTTGCTCACCAGCGCTACCGCCTCGCGGCCTTCGCCGGCACGCCGCAGCAACGCGGCCAGCACGGCCACCGCCTCCTCGCTCGCGGGGTCGAGCTGCACGGCACGCTCGGCGTCGGTTCGTGCGGCAGCCAGATCGCCCTTGAGCATGGTCGCGGCGGCACGCACGGTGAGAAGTTCGGCGTCGTCGGGCGCCGTCACGAGTGCGGGCGCGATGATTTCGAGCGCGCGATCCGGCAAACCCGCCAGCGCGAGCATGCGGCCGAGTCGCGCCCGCGCGAGCGCGTTCTTCTCGTCGGCCGCGACCGCCGACTGGTACATCTGCGCCGCTTCGGTGTAGTTGCCGAGCCTCTCCGCCGCTTCGCCTGCGCGCACGCGCGCCGTGGCGTCCTTCGGGTCAATCTGGATCGCGTTGCGGAACTCGAGCCGCGCCTTCTCGTAGTTGCGCGCGGCCATGAGCTCCTGGCCCCTGGCGAGGTAGCGTTCCTTGCGCGCCTCGGCGCCGCCGCAGCCAGCCACCAGGGCGAGCAGGGTCGTGAGCAGCAGGCCGGCGATCGTGTGTCTAATCTTTCCTGTCGAAGTCATCGTCGGTCGCATTTTCCTTGTGTGCGGCTAACGATACTACAGGCGCGGTGCGGCGCGGCGCAGCCGTCACGCGTTGGCGTTGGTAGCCGGAATCACAGGGAGGAAAGGAGATTTCGATCTGCATTCGTATGACACTTGTCATACGAACGTCAATCATGAAGCGCCGCCTGGTTTTCCCGAACGCGATCGATGATCGTTCGAATCGTAGTCAATCGGGCAGGCTGGGCGCGAATCCTCGTCTCGAACGACGCAACTTCACCGAGCAGGCGTTCAAGACAGGCAACGGCTGCGCGCGGCTTGATGCCGCCTTTTGCTGCGAGTTGCAACAGGTGCGCCCGGGTAATCCGGCGAGCCTCGCCACAGACATCCATTTGATGCTCGCCGCCGGGTCCGACGTTGAACGTGAGATCGTATCCCGGCGCCAGGCGCCAGCGTCGGTCGCGACCGAGACGAAACGCAAAGTTCTTGCAGTGATCGTCACGATTGTTGAACAGCACGTTGAACACGGCGCGCTCGAAGGCCTTCACCACTTCGCTCTCGTCGTGCGTGAATGCCCTCGTCGCTCGCAGGAGGCTGAGGTAGTCAACCGAGGGAACGCGGAAGTCGGCATGCAGCGCGCCTGCAAGCGTGTGCACGGGCACGCGCATCGCGTCCTCGACATCGAAGCGCGCGCTACCGAAGGCAGCGTGCGTGCGACCCAGGTCGAAGTGGTGCGTTGCTGGAACGTCCAGGCCACAGGCCCGTGCAGTCTCGCAGTACGCATGCTCGATCGCACAGACCTCGCGGTGCTCGTTCTGACCTGGGAACTTGATCAGGTAGGGGCGGTGATTCAGTGCCGGGACCGTGCTGATCGTCCGCCGCTCCGGGTCAAAACCCACCAACGCCTTGGGTCGCGCGCCGTGTGGCGAGCCTCCAAGCAACAGCAGGTGCCGCAGAACCTCCGTTTCGTTGCCGGCGAGTGCGGTTTTGACCTCACGAGCCAGACCGAGCAGGGTGGTGTCCAATGGGCTTGGTTCGACTGCTGCGGCAGGTTCGAACGTGAGCGCGCCCAGTGATCGAGCGCCGAGGAACGCGAGACGATCCAACGGCGACAGGGTGGATGAGTCGATGCCGACGCTGCGGAAGAACCGGTCCATCAGCAGCAGACCCCAACCGTCGGGCAGCGAGTCGGCGACGAGCCCAGGCAGGCGGTGCAGGTGGATTGGAAAATCCCCATACGCCTGCGAACGGACCGGCAGTCGGATCGGCGACAGTTCGAGCCCCGCGCGCAGGGCTTCGTTTGAATACTCGAACAGGATTTCGTGGCCGTCGTCAGCGAGCTGCCCGATTGGCCAGCTCTCGCCCCAACCGCAGTAGCGAACGACCAGCTTCTTCATGGGTGACGACTTCGTCGCGCGCGCTGCCTGGGCGCGCCGGCGACCTGCTCCATCTGGGCAATGGACTTCGGCTTCGCGGCGAAGAGGTGCTCGAACTGGTCAGCCAACCCCAGCGCCAGGGAAATGCGAACCACCGAATCGAAGGTGGACGCACGCATCCGTGTCTCGAGATTCTTGACCGTGCCAACGGAGAGCCCTGCACGTTGGGCGACTTCCTCCTGGGTCATGCGGAGCGACAGCCGACGGCGCCTCACGCGAGCGCCGAGTTCGGTTGAAATCTCGCCAGACGACATCAATTGGATGTCTATCATAATGTCCGTTAACCAGTCGACTTTAATTTAATGGTTATTATAGTATCTATTACGACTTACCTCCAATGACCGGCTGTGGGTGTCTTCAGGCGGCGTCAGGGCGCAGGACATTGCGGCGACCCTGCAATCGACGGTCTCGATCAGTGACGTTTCGTCGGCCGCCACTCCCATCCTGCGAGCGCAAGATCGTAGCGCGTCGAGCGTCCGCCCGGCCCTGCAGCACGGACGATCAGGCCCTTCTCGAGCAGGTCGGCAAGGTGGCGCGACGCCGTGACTTTGGTGGTGCCGGCGATGGACATGTACTTGCGCGCGGTCAGTCCGCCGTCGAAACGGCCGGGCCCGGCGTCGAGCATCCTGCCGAGCACCCGCCGCTGCATCGCGTTCAGCGGCACGGCACGGTGGTCGGTCCAGAAGCGAGCTCGCGCGAGGGCCTCGCCGATCAGCGCCGCGCTCGTGCGGCAAGCTTTGGTGTACGTGTCCAGAAAACACTCCAGCCACGGCGTCACCTCACCGTCACCGCGCTGCGCGGCGTTGAGGGCGTCGTAGTACGCCTCCTGCCGGTGGCGCATGGCGGCGGAAACCCCAAGCAGTCGGCTCGAACGTCGGGCGTCCTGCGCAAGCGCCAGATCGACGATGGCACGCCCGATACGGCCGTTGCCGTCGTCGAAAGGATGGATCGATTCGAACCACACGTGCGCGAGTCCTGCACGCAGCAGACCATCGAGTTCGGCGGTGCGGTTGAACCACTCGAGGAACGCGTGCATCTCGGCACGCACCGCCGAGCCGGCGACCGCCTGGTAGTGCACGATCTCGCGCCCGTGCGGACCGCTGACAATCTGCATCGGCTCAGCGTTGCTGCGGTACTCGCCGACGACGAGGTTGCGGAGGTTTGAAGCGGCGGGAAACAACGCCGCCTGCCAGGCACACAGTCGCTCACGCGTCAGCGGTTGCTGCCAGTCGTCGGCCGCGTTCTCCATGACGTCGAGCAGGCCCTCGACGTTGCGCGACACCACCGGACCCTGGCGCGCGAGGCCCAGGCGACGGGCCACCGACGAGCGGACGGCCGCCAGGTCGATGGCCTCGCCTTCGATGGCCGCGGTGGCGACGGCCTCGTGGGACCAGACCTCGCGCTCGAGCAGGGCCTGCTCCTCGAGCCCGATGGCCGCCGCCTTGCCAAACAGCGTGCCTGCTTCCTGCCGGGCGAGCGCCAACGGTCGCGCCAGTCGGGCGGCGTCGAAGGTGAGGCGGGGCCAGCTCGGCGCCAGCCAGATCCAGCGAACGGGGTCCATATTCGTGTCAGTGTGTGAGGCGGTAGGCGACTTCTATCGCGTCATGACACGAATGGCAAGCGTATTCATAACACCAAGTGACATGAATATTCGTCTACGATGACGAGACATTTGCGCAATACCCTTGAAATGGGTAAACGTAATACCCTAAACTTCGGAATGCGCAATACCCTAGATTCTGGTAGACGCGAAACCCTCGAGACGAGAGATAGGTTCCTGCTTCGGAGAAGCCATGCCCACCCCCTCGGAACACCTGGCCGCTTCGCTCGAGCGGTTGAAGGCGCTGCAGCGTCAGGGCCGTGTGGCCGTACGCGCGCGCGACCTGCCGCGGGTCCACCGGGAGCGACTCTCGCGCAACGGCTTCCTGCACGAGGTCATGAAGGGCTGGTACATCCCGGCCCGCCCGGGCGATGCGCCCGGTGAAACCACCGCCTGGTATTCGGCGTTCTGGCCGTTCGCAGCGCAGTACCTCGAGAGCCGTTTCGAGGATGCGTGGTGCTTGAGCGCGGACCAGTCGCTGCTCCTGCACGTGGGTGATCGCACGGTCCCACCACAGTTGCTCGTGCGCTCCCCGAAGGGCGCCAACAAGCCCACGCCGCTGCCGCATGGGACCTCGGTGTTCGACGTGCGCCTCGAGCTGCCCGCGGAACAGGATCGCGTGACGATCGAGGGTGTGCGCATGATGACGCTCGCCGCGGCGCTCGCTTATTGCACGCCTGACTTCTTCCGCGCCCGTCCGGTCGAGGCGCGTGCGGCGCTCGGGATGCTCACGGACGCCTCCGACCTCCTGCGCTGCCTGCTAGATGGCGGCAAAAGCAAGATCGCCGGGCGCCTCGCCGCCGCGCTTCGCAATGTCGGTCGGGACAACCTGGCCGATGAGGTGAGTGACACCTTCCGCGCGGCAGGCTACACCGTGTTCGAGGCCGATCCGTTCGCGGAGCCCTCGCCGCTCCCTTTTGCCGGTCGTCCGCTCTCGCCGTACGTCGGACGGCTGCGCCTGCTGTGGGCCACGATGCGCACGGTCGTGCTCGAACACTTCCCCACACCACCGGTCGCGCGACCGGAACTGGCGACGTACCTGCAGCAGGTCGAGGACGTCTACCACGCCGACGCCTACCACTCGTTATCGATCGAGGGCTACCAGGTGAGCGATGCGCTGATCGAGCGCGTGCGCTCGGGCGACTGGAACCCTGATCATGACCCTGCCGACCGAGAGAACCGCAACGCACTCGCCGCGCGAGGCTACTGGCAGGCGTTCCAACGGGTGAAGGCGGCGGTCGAGCGAGTGCTCATGGGCGACAACGCCGGCGTGCTCGCGGACCGAGCGCACCCGGAGTGGTACCGTGAACTGTTCGGGCCCTCGGTGGTGGCGGGCATCCTGCAGCCGGCCGATCTCGCGGGCTATCGCAATGGACCCGTCTATGTCCGTCGCTCACTGCACGTACCGCCACCGAAGGAGGCAGTGCGCGACTTGATGCCCGAATTCTTCGCGCTCCTCGCGGCAGAGCCCGAGCCTGCGGTACGCGTGGTGCTCGGCCACTTCTTCTTCGTGTACATACACCCGTACTTCGACGGCAACGGTCGCATGGGAAGGTTCCTGATGAACCTGATGGTGGCAGCGGGCGGTTGGCGCTGGACGCTCGTCACCGTCGACACGCGTGACGCATACATGGCGGCGCTCGAGCGGGCGAGCGTGCATCAGGAGATCGAGCCGCTCACGCGTTACCTGGCTGCCCGGCTCGAGGAATCTGCGCGACGGTAGCGCGGAGAGCTGTGCGACGAATCTCCGCTCGCAGCCCGGGGCTCGCGATGTCGTCGAGATCGCGGATCGCCGGCGCGATGCGGTCGATGAGGCTGCCAGGTGCGCCGAGTTCCTCGAAGATCGACTGCCACCCGCGCACGGTCGACCAGACGCGACGCATCAGCTCGATCGCTCGCGTGCGCTTGCCGAGGAATGCCGGGTGGTGTGTCAGCGCGTTGTCGAGCGTTGCGAGCTTGCCCTGGTCGCCGACCTCCAGGTGCAGGTAGCGCTCGTGGGCCTGCCCAGGGCGAGGCACGACGTCGTAGAGCGGGCTGAGCCGCCATCCGCCCATGCGCGGATCGCGCAGGAAGCCGTGGTTGCGCAGGTGATCGTCGTCGTTGCTGACGAAGACGTTGAACAGCATCCGGACGAACAGTTCCTCCACATCGGCGCGCACGCAAGGGGCCGCGACGTGCTCGCGGATTGCGAGCGCGAGATCCGCGTAGCGCTTCGTCGGCGACTCGAACTCGGAGCAGCCGACGAGCGTCAGGCCACTCACGAACGGCAGCCGGGCCTCGCGCGCCCCGACGACGGGCTCGCCCTCCCCGAGCGGCCCGGAAGCGGGCAACGCCACCCCCGGCACGGACCAGAACCGATCGAATCGGCGGATGAGCATCACCGTACGGCCGCTGACGTCGAGCACCTGCAGTTGCGGCACCGTGAGCCCGGCGCGGCGCGCGAGTTCGAGCGTGCAATACTCGGCGCGCGCGACATCGAACGTGTCGCCCCGTGCGGGGAACTTCGCGAGCCAAAGGACACCGCGGTCGTCGCGTACCGAGGCCTTCGGGCGCGCTCCGCCCGC
>Ga0073899_10005446_pt1 | contig 11063 bp, 8 predicted proteins | sample KloWWTmetaKNB5Ph_FD_88975 | JGI IMG/M metagenome (GOLD analysis project Ga0073899, IMG submission 88975) | Active sludge microbial communities from Klosterneuburg, Austria, studying microevolution and ecology of nitrifiers - Klosterneuburg... | ecosystem: Engineered > WWTP > Aerobic digester >...
ATGAAAGCCCGTAGCAAACGTCTGATGCTGGTCGGCGGCGGGGTGGCCCTGCTGTTCGCCGCGGTCGCCCTGGTGCTGAGCGCCTTCCAGCAAAACCTGGTGTTCTTCCATACGCCGACCGAGGTCTCCGAGGGCAAGGCGCCCACCGGCAAGACCTTCCGTATCGGCGGCATGGTCGAGGACGGCTCGATCCAGCGCGAGGCCGACGGTGTAACGGTGCGCTTCGCGATCACCGACACCGCCAGGGTCATCCCGGTGACCTACAAGGGCACGCTGCCCGACCTCTTCAAGGAGGGCAAGGGCGCGGTGGTGCAGGGCAAGCTCGAGGGCGGCGTGTTCCGCGCCACCGAAGTGCTCGCCAAGCACGACGAGAACTACATGCCGCCGGAGGCCGCCCACGCCGTGGAACAGGCCCAGAAGGCCGCCCAGACCTTGAGCCAGTGACATGATCCCCGAACTCGGACACTTCGCCCTCATTCTTGCCCTGGTGCTGTCGCTGGTGCAGGCGGTCGTGCCGCTGGTCGGCGCGCAGCGCAACAGCTCGGCGCTGATGGCGGTCGGCCGCCCCGCGGCGCAGGGGCAGTTCTTCTTCATCCTGTTCAGCTACTTCTGCCTGACCTGGGCCTTCATCCAGAGCGACTTTTCCGTCCAGCTCGCGGCCACCAACTCGCACAGCGCCACCCCGCTGATGTACAAGATCACCGGCGTGTGGGGCAACCACGAGGGCTCGCTGCTGCTGTGGGCGATGTCGCTGTCGCTGTGGACGGTCGCGGTGACGGTGTTCTCGCGCCACCTGCCCGACGCCTTCCTCGCCCGCGTGCTGGGCGTGCTCGGTCTGGTCAGCGCCGGCTTCATCTCCTTCACCCTGGTCACCTCCAACCCCTTCGACCGCCTGCTGCCGGCCGTCGCTGAGGGCCGCGACCTCAACCCGCTGCTGCAGGACCCGGGGATGATCATCCATCCGCCGCTGCTCTACATGGGCTACGTCGGCTTCTCGGTGGCCTTCGCGTTCGCGATCGCGGCGCTGCTGTCGGGACGGATGGATGCCGCGTGGGCACGCTGGTCGCGGCCGTGGACCACGATCGCCTGGGTCTTCCTCACCGCCGGCATCGCGGTCGGCTCGGGATGGGCCTACTACGAGCTCGGCTGGGGGGGCTGGTGGTTCTGGGATCCGGTCGAGAACGCCTCCTTCATGCCCTGGCTGCTCGGCACCGCGCTGATGCACTCGCTCGCCGTCACCGAGAAGCGCGGCGCCTTCCGCAGCTGGACGGTGCTGCTGGCGATCGGCGCCTTCTCGCTGTCGCTGCTCGGCACCTTCCTGGTGCGCTCGGGCGTCATCACCAGCGTGCACGCCTTCGCCACCGACCCCAGGCGCGGCCTCTACATCCTCGCCCTGCTCGTGATCGTGATCGGCTTCTCGCTGCTGCTGTACGCGATGCGTGCGAACAAGCTCATGGGCGGCGGCAGCTTCGGCCTGGTGTCGCGCGAGACCGCCCTGCTCGCCAATAACGTCCTGCTCACCGTGGCCTCGGCCTCGGTGCTGCTCGGCACGCTGTATCCGCTCTTCCTCGACGCCCTCGGCCTCGGCAAGATCTCGGTCGGGCCGCCCTACTTCGAGGCGGTGTTCGTGCCGCTGATGACCCCGGTCGTGGTGCTGATGGTGTTCGGCCCCTTCCTGCGCTGGAAGGACGACGAGCTCCTCGCCGAGGTGCGCCGCGTGGCGCCCGCCTTCGTCGCCAGCGTGGCGATCGGCGTCGGCAGCGCGTGGGCGGTGGATCACCTCACCTGGCGCACCGCGCTTGGCCTCTCGCTCGCGGCCTGGGTGGTGCTCGCCAGCCTGCAACTGCTCGTCCGCCGCCTCGGCGAGCGCGCCGGGGCCTCGGCCGGTTCGCGCCTGCGTTCGATAACCGCGTCGTGGTGGGGAATGTGGCTCGCCCACTTCGGCATCGGCATCTTCATCATCGGCGTCACCATGGTGGGCAGCCTGGACCGCCACCTCGACGTCAAGATGAAGGAAGGCCAGCACGCCGAGCTCGCCGGCTACACTTTCGTCTTCCGTGGCGCGGTGGATGCCGACGGCCCCAACTACGACGCCGCGCGCGGCAGGATCGAACTGCTGCGCGACGGCCGCTCGCTCGACATGCTCACTCCCGAGAAGCGCGTCTATCTCGCCCAGGGCATGCCGATGACCGAGGCCTCGCTCGACATCGGCGTGTTCCGCGACGTGTACGTCTCGCTCGGCGAACAGCTCGAGGACGGCGCCTGGATCGTCAGCCTCTACTACAAGCCCTTCATCAGCTGGATCTGGGCAGGTTGCGTGTTGATGGGCCTCGGAGGCGTGTTCGCCGCCGCCGACCGCCGCTATCGCCGCCTGGCCGCGCGCGACGCCGCCGCGGCGGTGGGCAGTCGCGTCGCCGCCTGAGTTCGACCTGGGAAAACCATGAAAGCCAAGTTTCTCGTACCGCTGCTGCTGTTCTTCGGCCTCGCCGGCTTCCTCGCCTTCGGCCTCACCCTCAACCCGCGCGAGGTGCCCTCGCCGCTGATCGACAAGCCGGCGCCGAACTTCCGCCTCGCCCGTCTCGACCAGCCCGAGCAGACCTTCGCGCTCGAGGAGATGCGCGGCCAGGTCTGGCTGCTCAACGTGTGGGCCTCGTGGTGCGTTGCCTGCCGCCAGGAGCACCCGGTGCTGGTACGCATGGCCGCGCAGAAGCTGGTGCCGGTGGTCGGCCTCAACTACAAGGAAGTGCGCGGCGACGGCGCGATCAGCACCCGCGGCATGGCGCTCGAGGCCGAGACCACGATGGCGATCGAGCGCGCACGGCGCTGGCTCGCCGATCACGGCAACCCCTACCTGCTCTCGGTGCTCGACATCGACGGCCGCGTCGGCATCGACTTCGGCGTGTATGGCGTGCCCGAGACCTTCCTGATCGACCGCGAAGGCCGCATCCGCTACAAGCACATCGGCCCGATCACTCCCGAGTCGCTGCAGACCCAGATCATGCCCAAGGTCGAGGAGCTGCGTCGTGCCGGCTGATCCCAAGCTCGTCCCGTCCGGGCTCCACGGCCTGCGTCGCGTGCTCGGCGTCGGCGCGCTCGCCGCGCTGATCGCCGCGCCGCTCCATGCCGCCACGGCCGAAGGCGGCCCGGCCATCACCCCCGCCGGCATCGCCACCGCGAGCGACCCGGGCGTCGCCCCGGCGGTCGCCGCCGATCCCAAGCTCGAAGCCGACATGATGGAGCTGTCGCACAAGCTGCGCTGCCTCGTCTGCCAGAACCAGTCGATCGCCGAATCCAACGCGCCGCTCGCGGTGGACCTGCGCAACCAGGTGCGCGAACAGCTCGCCGCGGGCAAGGACAAGGACGACGTGATCGACTACCTCGTGGAGCGCTACGGCGACTTCGTGCTCTACGAGCCGCCCTTCAAGGCTGTGACCGGGCTGCTCTGGGTCGGGCCGTTCGCCCTGCTGCTGGGGGGCGCCGGCTGGCTGGCCTGGCGCCTGCGCCGGCGCCGCAGCGAGATCGCCGCCGAGGGCGCGCTCAGCGCCGCAGACCGCGAGCGCGCGCGTGCGCTGCTCGCCGGCGGCGGGGACGCCGCCTCGAATCCCGCATCCCCGGAGTCCCGCAAGTGACCGCCTTCCTCGTTTTCGCCGGCCTGCTCGTGGCCGGCGCGTTGCTATTGATCCTGCCGCCGCTGCTCGGCTACGGCCGCCGCAGCCAGGCGCAGATGCGCCAGAGCGCGATGGTGCTGACCGTGCTGCGCGAGCAGCTCGCCGATCTCGACGCCGAGCTCGCCGAGGGCCGCATCGACGCCGCGACCCATGCGAAGAGCCGCGAGGAGCTCGAGCGCCGTGCCCTCGAGGAGGCCGAGGTGGCCGCCGAGACGGCCGACAGCGCCGACCGCCGGCCGAGCAAGGCGTGGGCGCTCGCCACCGGCCTCGCCATCCCCGCGCTTGCCGTCGGCACCTACCTGATGATCGGCGAGCCCGCCGCGCTCGACCCGAAGAACGTCGAGGGCCAGCAGGGCTTCACGCAGGAGCAGGTCACCGAGATGGTGGGCAGCCTGGAGAAGCACCTCGCCGCCAACCCCGACAACGCCGAGGGCTGGGCGATGCTGGCGCGGACCTACCTGGTGCTGAAGGACTTCCCCAAGGCTGCCGCCGCCTACGAACGCCTCGACAAGCTGGTGCCCAACGACCCCGACGTGCTCTCCGACTGGGCCGACGTGGTCGCCGCGCAGACCGGCAAGGTCGGGAGCGATGCCGAGGCGCTGGTGCTGCGTGCGCTCGAGGCGGAACCGAAGCATCCCAAGGCGCTGGCGCTGGCTGGCACCGCCGCCTACCAGCGCGACGACTTCGCCGCCGCCGCCGCCTACTGGGAGCGCATCCTCGCCCTGATCCCCCCGGGCGACGACGTCGCGCGCGGCGTGCGCGCGAGCATCAACGAGGCGCGCGCGAAGGCCGGCATGGCGCCGCTCGCCACCAACGAAGGCAATGCCGCGCCGCCGCCGGCCTCGCCGCTCAAGGTCGCCGGCCGCCTGCAGGTCGAGGGCGCGCTCGCCGGCCAGGTCGCGGCCGAGGACGCGGTGTTCGTGTTCGTGCGTGGCCCGGCCGGCGGCCCCCCGCTGGCGGCGCTGCGCTTCAAGGGCAGCGAGCTGCCGGTGAATTTCGACTTCGACGGCGCGAGGCTGATGATGGGCGACGCCGCGGTGCCCGAGCGCGTCGTGATCGCGGCGCGCGTCTCCAAGGGTGGCGATGCCACCGCACGCCCCGGCGACCTCGAGGGCGTGAGCGCTCCGGTGGCGCCGGATGCCGAAGGCGTGACGGTGACGATCGATCGGGTACGGGAGTGAGGCGTCGGGTGCGAGGCGTCGGGGGCAAGGAGCAAAACCTCCGCAAGCTGCGCTGAGAGGCTTCAGGAAGCCGGTGGACGCTCGATCGCCCGCCGCAGCTGACGCCTCGCTCCCTACGCCTTGCCTCCCACGCCTCGCGCGTCCGCATACTCCAGCCGCACCCGCTTCACGTTGCACAGCAGCTCGTAGCTGATCGTGCCCGCGGCCTGGGCGATGTGGTTGATCGGCACCTGCTTGCCCCATAGCTCGACCTGGCTGCCCAGGCCGGCCTCGGGCAGCGCGGTGAGGTCGATCGTCAGCATGTCCATCGACACCCGGCCGATGATCCGGCTCGCGCGGCCCTCCACCGCCACCGGGGTGCCGTCGGGCACCACGCGCGGGTAGCCGTCGGCGTAGCCCATCGCCACCAGGCCGACCCGCGTCGGGCGTTCGGCGACGAAGCGGCCGCCGTAGCCGAGCGCCTCGCCGGACGCGATCTCGCGCACCGCCATCACCGCGCTCTCCAGCGTCATCACCGCACGCAGGCCGTTGCCCTCGGCGGGCATGGGATCCGCCCCGTAGAGCAGGATGCCCGGGCGTGCCCAGTCGCGGCGCGCCTGCGGCCAGGCCAGGATCGCTGCCGAGTTGGCCACGCTGCGCGCGCCGGGCAGGCCGGCGGTGGCGGCCTCGAAGCGCTGCAACTGTTCCAGCGTGGTCCCGAGCTCGGGCTCGTCGGCGCGCGCGAAGTGCGTCATCAGCACGATGCGTCCGACCTTGCCGCTCGCCTGCAGGCGCCGCCAGGCCCGCGCCACCGCGTCGCCGACGAAACCGGCGCGGTTCATGCCGCTATTGACCTTCAGCCACACATCCACCGGTGCGGCGAGCGGCGTGCGCTCCAGCATGCACAGCTGCTCCTCGTGGTGAACGACCATCCACAGCCGCTGGCGCGCCGCCTCGGCGAGCTCGTCGGCGGCGAACACGCCCTCGAGCAGCAGGATGGGGGCATCGATGCCGCCCGCGCGCAGCTCCAGCGCCTCGCCGAGGAAGGCTACCGCGAAGCCGTCGGCCTCGTCGCGCAAGGCCTGCGCGCAGCGCAGCGCGCCGTGGCCATAGGCGTTGGCCTTGACCACCGCGAGCGCCCGCCCGCCGTGGCGCTCGCGAGCGAGAAGATAGTTGTGGCGCAGGGCGGAGAGGTCGATGAGGGCGCGGGCGGGACGCATGGCGGGGATCGGAAGGGGTGGAAAGGCAAAATGGTGCGGGGAATTCGCCAGCGCCGCAATGCGCGGCCCGATCGCGACTCGCGTCGCTCCCACAGAGGCTCCCGCGCCGTGGAATCGCGACTCGTGTCGCTCCCACGAGGGCCCGCCACGCTGCCGGAGCCGCGCCGTAGGAGCGACGCAAGTCGCGATCGGGCGCGCGGATCACCGCCGCAGCACATGGAGCCGTGGAATCGCGACTTGCGTCGCTCCTACAGGGGCCGCCCACGCTGCCGGGGCACTGTAGGAGCGACGCGAGTCGCGATGCAGCCCCCCGGGTACGCGCCGTGGCTCACGAAGCCGCGCAAGCGCGCTTCAGACGGTGCCGAGCGGACGCTGGCGGGCGCCGGCCACCGGTATGCTGCGGTGCTCGGCGCCGTAGCGCGCGAGGCCGAGGTCGTCGTGGCGGATCGCCGGCTGGCGGCCGACGACCAGGTCGGCGACCAGCGCGCCGGCGCCGCAGGACATCGTCCACCCCAGGGTGCCGTGGCCGGTGTTGAGGAAGAGCTCGGGGAAGGGCGTGGCGCCGATGATCGGGGTGGAATCCGGCGTCATCGGGCGCAGGCCGGTCCAGAACTCCGCCGCCTTGACGTCGCCGCCACCGGGGAAGAGGTCGTTCACCACCAGCTCCAGGGTCTCGCGCCGGCGCGGGTTGAGGCGCAGGTCGAAGCCGCCGAGCTCGGCCATGCCGCCGACGCGGATGCGCTCGTCGAAGCGCGTCACCGCGACCTTGTAGGTCTCGTCGAGCACGGTGGACACCGGCGCGCGCGCGGCGTCGACCAGCGGCACGGTCAGCGAGTAGCCCTTCACCGGATACACCGGCAGGTCCAGTCCGAGGCTGGCGGCGAGCGCGCGCGAGTAGCTGCCGAAGGCGAGCACGTAGCGGTCGGCGACCAGCGTGTGCTCGACGCCGTCGGCACCGGCGATGCGCACGCCCTCGATATGGCCGCCGCGGCGCACCAGCTCGCGCACCTCGGTGCCGAAGCGGAACGTCACGCCGGCCGCCTCCGCCATCGCCGCCAGGCGGGTGGTGAAGAGCTGGCAGTCGCCGGTCTCGTCGTTGGGCAGGCGCAGGCCGCCGGCGAGCTTGCCGGGGCGACGGGCCAGCGCCGGCTCGGCGCCGGCGAGCGCGTCGCCGTCGAGCAGCTCGTAGGGTACGCCGCACTCCTCCAGCACCGCGATGTCGCGCGCGGCGGCGTCGAGCTGGGCCTGGGTGCGGAAGAGCTGCAGCGTGCCGCGGCTGCGCTCCTCGTAGGCGATGCCGGTGTCGGCGCGCAGCGTGCGCAGGCAGTCGCGGGCGTACTCGGAGACGCGCATCATGCGTTCCTTGTTCACCGCGTAGCGCGCGCTCGAGCAGTTGGCGAGCATCTGCGCCATCCAGCGCAGCTGGAACAGGCTGCCATCGGCGCGGATCGCGAGCGGGGCGTGGCGCTGGAACAGCCACTTCAGCGCCTTCAGCGGAATGCCGGGCGCGGCCCAGGGTGTGGAGTAGCCGGGCGAGACCTGGCCGGCGTTGGCGTAGCTGGTCTCGAGCGCGGCGCCGGGCTGGCGGTCGATCACGGTGACGCGCGCGCCGCGTTGGGCCAGATACCACGCGGTGGTGGTGCCGATCACGCCGCTGCCGAGTACGATCACGTTCATTTCGCGTCTCCTGCCTGTATTCGATGGAATTGCGGCAGTCTAATGAGGCCTTGCTAGCGAAAGTCACTAAACTGATATCGCCAATCAGTGAAGATCACCAATCCGGAGGCCGCCTTGCCGGCGGCGCAGTGAAATGCGCGACCTCGACCGTACAGACCTGAAAATACTGGATTTGTTGCAGAAGAACGGGCGCCTGACGATGACCGAGCTCGCCCACCAGGTGGGCCTGTCGGCGACCCCGTGCACCGAGCGCGTGCGCCGCCTGGAGCGCGAGGGCGCGATTACCGGCTACCACGCCCGCGTCGACCCGCGCGCGCTCGGCCGCCCGCTGCTGGTCTTCGTCGAGCTCAAGCTCGCCGCCAAGTCGAACGACGCCTTCGAGCGCGTGAAGAAGGAGCTCGCCTTCGTCCCCGAGGTCATGGAGTGCCACCTCGTGTCGGGCGACTTCGACTACCTGATCAAGGCGCGCATTTCGGAGATGAGCGACTACCGTCGCCTGCTCGGCAACATCCTGCTCAAGCTGCCCTCGGCGACCGAGTCGCGCAGCTACGTGGTGATGGAGGAGGTGAAGGAGAGCCTCTATATTCCTCCCATGTCATGAGCCGCGGGAGGTCCCGGATGGACGACAGGAGCCGCCACGCATGAGTTCGGAACGTGGCACCTCGATCCGTGCCCTCGAACGCGGCATCGAGGTGCTCCGCCTGCTCGGCCCCCAGGAGGGCAGCTCGCTGCGCGCGCTCCATGCCGCCAGCGGGCTCCCCAAGCCCACGCTGCTGCGCATCCTGCACACCCTGGAGCGGGGCGGGCTGGCGTGGCGATCGATCGACGACGGGCTGTGGCGGCGCTCGCTGGCGTGGACCGCGGCGCCGAGCGGGCACGCGATCGATCCGCGCCTGGTCGAGGCCGCGGCGCCGCACCTGGTGGCGCTGCAGCGCACGGTGCTGTGGCCGTCCGACCTGCTGGTGTACCGCGACTTCGCGATGGAGGTCGCGGAGAGCTCCCGCCGCCTCTCCGGGCTGGCGCTCAATCCGCGCTACCGCATCGGCTATCGGGTGGACATCCTGCTCTCCGCGCCCGGGCGGGCCTGGCTTGCCTTCTGCGCTGCGGCCGAACGCGAAGCGGTGCTCGCCCACTGGCGCGCCGCCTCGCCGTCGAATCCGCGCACGGCGGCGGTCCTCGAGGGCGAGATCGACGCCCTCCTGGAGGAGACGCGACAGCGCGGCTATGCGGTGCGCGACGCGCTCTTCGGCGGCTCGTTCGAGGACATGGCGGGCTTCGACGACGGCTTCGACGCCATCGCCGTGCCGATCCTCGCCGATGGCGGGGTGCGCGGGGCGATCAACCTGGTGTGGCCGCGGCGCTACGACCTGCGCGCGAAGGTGGTCGAGGCGCATCTGGTCGACCTGCAGGCCTGCGCCGCGGCGATCGCGGCCGCGCTCGCGTCGCCGCGCCAGCCCTGAGCACCGCCGCGCCAGCCCTGAGCACCGCCGCGCCATCGCGGAGCCCTTCAGCGCGGGCGGGTGCGCTCCAGGTAGCGTTCCACGGCGTCGAGGTTGCGGCGCACGCGCGCATGGCCCGGCAGCAGGGCGTCGGCGGCGCGCAGCTCGCGCGCGGCCTCCTCCCAGCGCTGGCGCTGGCCGGCGAGCAGGCCGAGGGCGAGGTGGAGCTCGCCGGGACTGGTGGCGCGGGCGAGCCCGTCGCGCAGCACGCGCTCGGCCTCGTCCTCGCGGCGGGTCTGCGCGAGCAGCGTGGCCAGGCCGAGGCGGGCGCTGTCGAGCGCGGGTTCGCGCTGCAGCGCGCGGCGCAGGCGCTGCTCCGCCACGAGCGGATCGCGTTGCGCGAGCGCCAGCCCGGCGAGGTTGAGCTGGGCGTTCGGCATGTCGGCCATCGCCTGCTGTGCCGCGACGAACTCGGCCAATGCGGCGCGCTGGCGGTCCTGCAGCTCGGGGGCGAGCGCGGTTGCGGGCAGGTCGGCGAGCGCGCGCGCGGCGGTGATGCGCACCGCGCGCACGGGGTCGGCGAGCAGGGGGGCGAGCTGCGCGAGGCGCTCTTCGGCGGGGCGCAGCGCGAAGGCGGCCGCGGCGCTGGTCCGCAGCGCGGGGTCGGGATCGCGCAGCGCGGCGGCGGGCACCGCACCGGCGTCGAGCTGGGCGAGCTGCTCGATCGCGCTCGCGCGCACGATCGCGGCCACGGCGGCGTCGCGGGCGAGCGCGGCCAGGCCCGCGGCCGCGCCGGGAGCGCCCGCGCGTGCGGCGGCGAGGATCTCGCCGTAGTGCGGCGGATGCGTGCGCTTGCCGTGGTGGCGCTCGATCGTCGCGGCGGCCCACTCGGCGCCGCGGTCGGCGTGGCAGCCGGTGCAGGCGTCGGGCGCGCCGGTGCGCGCGCCCAGGTCGGGGCGCGGCACCCGGATGGCGTGGTCGCGGCGCGGATGCACGACCATGTAGTTGCGGCTCGGCATGTGGCAGTCGACGCACTGGCTGCCGGCGCCGCCGCGGTGGAAGTGATGCGAGGGCGCGTCGTAGTCCTTCGCCTGCAGGCCGGGGAAGCGGCCGCGGTCGGGGGCGGGATTGTGGCAGGCCGTGCACAGCGCGTTGCCTTCGGCGCGCAGGCGACCGCGGTGAGGGTCGTGGCAGTCGGTGCAGGCCACGCCCGCCTGGTACATGCGGCTCTGGCGGTAGGAGCCGTACTCGAAGACCTCGTCGAGCTGCTGGCCGTCGGCGTGGTAGAGGCCGGGGCGCAGGTTGTCGGGGATGAACTGGTCGAACAGGGGCGCGCCGGCCACGGCGTCCTCGACCAGCCGGGTGCGGCGCGCGTGGCAGGTGGCGCACTGGTCGACCTGGGCGTGCGCGCCGGCGAGCGCCCGGTTCGGGGTGGGCAGCGGCGCCTGGCCGCGCTCGCCCGCGGTGGCGCGCCTGCGTGCGCTCTCGGCGTGCGCGCGGCCGGCGCCGTGGCAGGCCTGGCAGCCCACGTTCGCCTCGGCCCAGGTGGTGGCGTAGCGGTCGTGCTCGTCGTCGTAGCCCTTGCGGTAGGCGGTGGTGTGGCACTCGCCGCACATCAGGTTCCAGTTCTGGTAGCGCCCGCTCCAGTGCAGGTTGTCGCCCGGGGCGACCGGGCCGTCGGCGTGCAGCGAGAACCAGGCCTTGCGCGTGGTATCCCAGGCGATCGTGAAGGCCTGCAGGCGTCCGCCCTGCTGCGGCAGCAGCACCTGCTGCAGCGGCCGGATGCCGAAGACGTGGCTGGCCGCGAGCGCCTGCGTGCGCCCGTCGGGCCCTTGCGCGGCGACCATGAAGTCGCCGCCGCGGCGGAAGAAGCGCGCCGCCGCCGCACCCTCGCCGAAG
>Ga0073899_10005453_pt1 | contig 11055 bp, 7 predicted proteins | sample KloWWTmetaKNB5Ph_FD_88975 | JGI IMG/M metagenome (GOLD analysis project Ga0073899, IMG submission 88975) | Active sludge microbial communities from Klosterneuburg, Austria, studying microevolution and ecology of nitrifiers - Klosterneuburg... | ecosystem: Engineered > WWTP > Aerobic digester >...
ATGTGGATCTCATCGCACGCAACCTTCGCGTGGCCGTCTCAGGCGGTGCCTCGTTGCCGGTGGAGATCATCAGGCGAGTCAGCGAGCGGTTCGGGGTGCAGATCCTGGAGGGCTACGGACTCTCTGAGACCTCACCCGTTGCCACCTTCTCTGACCCCGACCGCGATCCCAGGCCAGGCAGCATCGGCATCCCGATCTGGGGGGTCGAGTGCAAGCTCATCGATCCCGAAAGTCCGGAGTGGGCCACAGTCGAAGGTGCCGACGCAGTCGGAGAGATCGCGATCCGCGGCCACAACATCATGCGTGGCTACTACAACCGACCTGAAGCCACCGCCGAGGTGATGCGTGATGGCTGGTTCCGTACGGGCGACCTGGCCCGACGGGACGCAGACGGCTTCTACTACATCGTCGATCGGTCTAAGGACATGATCATTCGCGGTGGCTTCAACGTCTATCCACGCGAAATCGAGGAAGTCTTGATGACCCACCCGGCTGTTTCGCTGGCCGCGGTCATTGGTGTGCCACACGAGAGTCACGGCGAAGAGATCAAGGCGTTCATCATCAAGAGCGCTGATGAGGCGATCACTGCTGACGAACTTGGGGCGTGGTGCAAAGCCGAGATGGCGGCGTACAAATACCCACGGATCATTGAATTTGTCGAGTCGTTGCCGATGACGGCCACTGGAAAGATCCTCAAGCGTGAGTTGAAGAACTAGCCGTCTAGAATGGGCGACGTGAAGACGCGTCGGAGTTCGTCTGCGCGTCGCGTGGAGCCAAGAAGGCATGCGCTCACGCGCAATATTGCGACCACTTTGGCGGTCGTCGTCATTCCGCTCCTGGCGCTGATGGCCTTTGTGCTCTTGTGGGCGCTGCCTCGTCGCGACAGCCTCGTTGGAAACTTCGTCAACGTTGATGTGCTCGGCCGAGTCCCGCTAGCACTAGGCGGCATCGGTCTCGTGTGGCTGCTGGGTGTGATTGCCGCTCACCGACTGACGCGGGTGCCCGCGTATGTTTCTCGCGGCAAGCGCGCGTTCTCTCAAGCGTTCACCGCATTCATGTGTCTAGTGGTCGCGCTCCCATTGGCGGTCACCGGCTGGTACACCTGGGTCTTTCGTGACGGCATCTTGTCGGCGGCCAAAGACGAGCACAGTGCGACCACACCGACCTTTCAGCCTGAAGCCAAAGACCCATGGGCAGGCCGTGACCGAGTCACCTTGATGTTGCTGGGGGGCGACGGGGGTGTTGGTCGAGAGGGCATCCGCACAGACACGGTGATCGTGGTGAGCATCGACGTACACACCGGAAAGGCTGTGACGTTCAGCCTTCCGCGCAACTTGCGCAACGTGCCGTTCCCCCAAGACAGCCCGCTCTCGAAGATCTATCCCACCGGCTTCAACAACGGTGGCGATGCCGGCGAATCAATGCTCAACGCGATCTATCGCAACGTGCCGGCGCTGCATCCCGGCGTGGTGGGCAAGACCGACAACGAAGGTGCCGACGCCCTCAAACTCGGGGTGTCCGCAGCGCTTGGTCTCGACGTCGACTACTACGTCCTGGTGAACCTGTATGGCTTCCGCGAGATCGTGGACGCGATGGGTGGAATCACCGTCAACATCAACAGGCCGATCCCGATCAACGGCGACACCGACCGGCGGATTCCGCCGACCGGATGGCTCAAGCCTGGACCCAATCAACACCTCGATGGCTATCACGCGCTGTGGTACGCCCGGGGCCGCTGGGGTCTCACGGACTACGACCGCATGGAACGTCAACGCTGTGCGATCAACGCGATCGTTGATGAAGCCAACCCCGGTAACTTGTTGTGGCGATTCGGCAAGCTAGCCAAGGCCGCCAAGAAGATGATGCGCACCGACATTCCCCGCAAACTGCTGCCGGCGCTGGCTGAGCTCGCAGTGAAGATGAAGGGGCAACGCATCAAGAATGTGCTGTTCCAGCACACAGACAAGTTCGATCCCAATGATCCCGATTACGCCTACGTATGGCGCAAGGTGCAGCGTGCTTTGGCTAAGAGCTCCACGACACCGCTGCCTTCTCCTTCGGGGTCACCGTCACCGAGTGGTACTCCGACAACCAAGCCGCGTAAGAACGATCCTTGTGCGTACAACTTGATTACCAAGGTGCCGTCGAACCCCTACTAGGGGACCCCCACTTCACCCAGGAATTTGTCACCTCACCCAGGTTGCAACCTGGGTTAAGTGACAAATTGGGTACTTAACCTGGGATTCCTGCAGGCGGGCGCGAGCCCGCAATTCCGACTAGCGGGTGCGAACCCGCAGTGTCCATTAGCGCGTGCGAGCCCGCAGTGCCATCGGCAGCCCAGTCATGAGGGCCTTCCAGGTGAGGGTGTTGGCAATCCCGCTCGCGGAGAGCTTGGCTCGGGTCTGGAAGGTCATCACAGCGGTCTTGGTGGGGTCGTTCATGACTCCAGTGACCTCGAGGTTGCCAGCACCTGCGGCGGTGAGTGCTCGTTGGAGGCGGCGTACGGCGGGGCCGGCCGAGCCGACCTTCACCACCGGGTTCACGCCTTCGGCGAGCAAGACGGTCCAGGCTTGCTGAGTCCAGTTGTTTTGCACCGGGAGGTTCTTGCGAGTCTGATAGGCGCGCACCGCTGCGATGGTGGCTCGGCCATAGACGCCGGTGATGGTCCGATTGAAGAGGCCGCGGCTCTTGAGCATGCATTGCAACGCAGAGATCTGCTTGTAGGCGGTGCTCCCTGGCGCCAGTGGCGTCCAAGCCGGGAGGTTGTAGGACACTCCGCCGCAGTGCACAGCCTCGGTGCCAGCAACTGAACCGCGACCGAGGTCGAGCCAGTTGTTGTCGATGTTGATGGTGACGCCGCCCCACGTCTCGTTGTGACCGCCGCGGTACTGATGCACCCGTGAGCGCGGCATCCAACCGTCGCTGCGGATGTAGGAGGAGAACACGTCGGCCTTGCCGTTCCAATCGGCGATCCAGAGTTGGTCGGGCATTTCGTAGACGCCTGGGCGCAGGGCACGAGCGTCATCGAGCATCTTGATCCCGGAGGCGGCAGAGGAGTAGATGCCGCTGACCCAGCCGCGCTTATGCAATTGCTCGGTCCAGGCTGACAAGAAGGTCAGAGCAGATTCGCGGCAGTCGCGCCCGCGGATGTCGAAGGCTTCAATGTCGTACCACAGGGTGCTGCCTTCGGCGATGGTCAGCGCGCTTGCCGCTGCCACGGCCTTGTCTGCTTCGGCGCGCCCTTGAGCGGCGGCAGCGGCATAGGAGTTGATTGGCGAGGGGTTGATCCGCACCTGTTGGAGGTACCTCGGGCGAGTGGTGCAGGAGGCCTGCGGACCGAGTGTGATCGGCAGCAGACGCCAACCCGCTTTGAGCTGATTAGTGATCCAGTCGGGAGTCAGGTTTGGCTGCGAACGGCAGGCGCGGGAATCACCCGAGATATAGATGCCCACCGCCGAATAGGGCGATGACTCCATCCACGTCGCCATCTTCTCCCCGCTGGGAGCCAGGCATTGATCGAACCCGTAGCCGGTGAAGTTTCCGGGGGTGACCACGTTGTCGGCGTACGCCGGCACAGCTAGGGACACCGCTGCACAAGCGGCGCTGGCAAGGGCAGCAAGGATTCTGCGACTCATGGGGCTCCTCAGGGTTCGCCCAAGTACCATAAGTCACATCAGTCACTTCTGTCACATGCGCAACACGATTGTGACCCCTGTTTAGGCTGTGGACCGTGAGTGAGTTCGAGTTCAGCGCCGAGGTATGGCGGTGGAAGGGCGAGTCGGCCTGGCATTTCATCACCGTGCCCGATGACATCAGCGATGAGATCGAAGCGACCACACACGCAGCAGGCTTCGGCTCAGTGCGCGTTGAGGTGCGTATCGGTGAGACCACCTGGCGCACGTCGCTGTTCCCGAGCAACGAGGTGAAGGCCTACGTCTTGCCCATCAAGAAGGCCGTGCGCGTGAGCGAGGGGTGCCACGAGGGCGTGCTCACCCAGGTCAGACTCAACGTGGTCGAGCAGGGTTAACCGAGCCAGACCCGGGCGTTGCCAAACATCGCTGACCATGGGCTGGGACCCACAGGAGCCGACGTCGTCCACGACATCTGCGCGTTGAGTTGCACGCGCTCGGGGTGCGGCATCATCGCGGTGAATCGACCATCGGGCGTCGTGACCGCAGTTAGACCCTCGGGCGAGCCATTGGGGTTCGCCGGGTACGTCGCAGCAGGAGCACCCATCGAGTCGACGAACCTGGCCGCCCGAAGCACTGCCGCGGCATCGCCTCGGGTGGAGAAGTCGGCAAACCCTTCACCGTGGGCGACCGCGATCGGCAGAGATGACCCGGCCATCGGGCCCAGGAAGATCGAGGGAGACTCAAGCACCTCAACTTGGGACAACCGGGCTTCGTACTGCTCAGACAGGTTGCGGGTGAATCGCGGCCAGGCCTCGGCACCGGGGATCATGTCAGCCAATGCCGCAAACATCTGGCAGCCATTGCAGATGCCGAGCCCGAACGTGTCGGCGCGGTGGAAGAACTGGCTAAATGATTCGGCCAACCGTGGGTTAAAGAGCACCGAGCGCGCCCATCCTTCGCCAGCACCCAAGGTGTCGCCGTAGGAGAAGCCGCCGCAGGCCACCAACCCGACCGCGTCGGCAAGGTCGAAGCGCCCCGACTGCAGGTCGCTCATGTGAACGTCCCAGGCCTCAAAGCCGGCCTGGTCAAAGGCGAATGCAGTTTCAACGTGGCTGTTGACCCCTTGCTCGCGCAAGATCGCCACCTTGGGGCGCGCCCCCAGCGCGACGTACGGCGCCAACTGCGGTGCCGCACCCACTGCCTTCACAGTGAGCCCGCGGTCATCTTCGGACCCGAACGCCGCATGCTCTTGGTCAGCGCACTCGGGGTTGTCGCGCAGTCGGGAGATCCGCCAGGAGACTTCATCCCAGGCCTGGGCTAGGTCGCGCAGAGATTCGTTGATCGATTCGGTGCCGACGCTGAGGTGGACCATGCGGTCGGTGCGAGTTGAGCCGATGCGCCGGGCATCGAGTCGGTGTCGCTCGATGGTGGCCAAGACTTCGTGAGTTGAGGAGCGAGGCACGGCGAGCACCAGGCCGAGTTCTTCGGCAAACAACTCTGCCTGCGAAGCCACGGCGATGTCGATGCCAACTGAACCGGCAAAGGCCATCTCGCACACTGCCGCCCACAGGCCGCCATCTGAGCGATCGTGGAAGGCGGTGATGTGGCCGGTGCCGCGCAGTTCGTTGATGGCCGCGACTGCGTTCACGAGGTCTGAGGGGTCATCAAGGTCGGGCACTTCGGCGCCGTACGCACCAAAGACGGAGGCCAGCACCGAGCCGCCGATGCGGTTGCGCTGCCGACCCAGATCCACGACGAGAAGGTCACTGTCCGCACGAAGTTGTGGGGTCAGGGTGCCGGTGACGTCGTCAAGGGACGCGAAGGCAGTCACGACGAGTGAGACCGGAGAGGTGACCTGCTTGGTGGTCTCACCCTCAGTCCACTTGGTGCGCATCGAGAGGGAGTCTTTGCCTACAGGCACCGAGACGCCCAGTGCTGGGCACAACTCCATGGCGACTGCATGCACGGTGTCGAACAGTGCGGCGTCTTCACCCGGCTCACCGCAGGCGGCCATCCAGTTGCAGGAGAGTTTCACGCCGCTCAGCTCGATGGGCGCGGCAAGGAGGTTGGTGATCGCTTCGCCGACTGCCATCCGGCCACTGGCCGGGGCGTTGAGGGCGGCTAGCGGCATGCGTTCGCCGGTGGCCATTGCCTGACCCGCGCTGCCGAAGTAGTCGCTCAGCGTCACCGCAACATCAGCCACCGGCACCTGCCAGGGGCCGACCATCTGGTCGCGGTGCGTGAGCCCGCCGACGGTGCGGTCACCGATGGTGATGAGGAATCGTTTGGAGGCGACCGTCGGGTGACGCAAGACGGAGTAGGCCGCCTCGCGCAGCTCCACACTCTCTGGATCGAAGTCATCACCTGTGCGCGGCACCCGGGTGACATCGCGCGTCATCCGAGGAGGCTTGCCCAACAACACCTCAATGGGCATGTCGATGGGGTTGTCGTCGGGGTGTTCGGGGTCGGCGAGCACGAGTTGCCCGTCGTCGGTGGCCACACCCACAACGGAGTACGGCGCCCGCTCCCGCTCACACAGTGACCCAAAGAGCGACAGCGACTCGGGGGCCAAGGCGATCACGTAACGCTCTTGGCTTTCGTTGCACCACATCTCCGCAGGGGAGAGGCCCGACTCTTCTAGGGGAATGGCCGAGAGGTCGAAGCGAGCACCCAGTCCGGCGCCATCGACCAACTCAGGGAACGCGTTAGACAGTCCGCCGGCACCCACGTCATGCACGGCCAAGATCGGGTTGTCGGCACCCATCGCCCAGCAGTGGTTGATGACCTCTTGGGCGCGACGCTCGATCGGGGTTGCCACGCTGCACGGAGTCAAAGTCGAGTTCGGCCGCGTTGACACCAGCGGCCATGGATGACGCGGCGCCACCGCCCATCCCGATGCGCATGCCCGGCCCGCCCAACTGCACCAGCAAAGTGCCGGCCGGGAAGATCACCTTTTCGGTCATGTCAGCACTGATCGAGCCCAGGCCACCTGCACTCATGATCGGCTTGTGGAAGCCGCGGTGCACGCCGTCGACGGTTTGCTCCCACACTCGGAAGAACCCACCCAGGCTCGGTCGGCCGAATTCGTTGTTGAAGGCTGCGCCGCCCAATGGCCCTGCGATCATGATGTCGAGAGGGGTGGCGATGTGGCTGGGTGCGCCGTACACCTCAGATTCCCAGGGCTCGTTAGTGCCCGGGATCCGCAAGTTAGAGACAGCGAAGCCGGTTAACCCAGCCTTCGGCTGAGACCCGCGTCCGGTCGCGCCCTCGTCACGAATCTCCCCACCAGCTCCGGTCGCGGCGCCTGGGAATGGGCTGATCGCAGTCGGGTGATTGTGGGTTTCGACCTTCATCAAGACATGCACTTCGCCCTCACGGGCCGCATAGGGGCTCGGGCCTGCCGAGTGGGTCGGGAGCCACCGCGAGGCGGGTCCGCCTTGCATCACGGAGGCGTTGTCTTTGTAGGCAACCACAGTGCCAGCCCCGGCCACGGCTTCGGTGTGGCGGATCATCCCAAACAGGGAGCGCGGCTGAGTCTGGCCATCGACGATGAAGTCGGCGTTGAAGATTTTGTGTCGGCAGTGCTCTGAGTTTGCTTGAGCAAACATCATCAACTCGACGTCGGTGGGGTTGCGAGCGAGCCCAGTGAAGGCCTGGTCGAGGTAGTCGATCTCGTCTTCGCTTAGTGCAAGACCGAACTTGATGTTGGCCTCATTGAGGGCCTCAACGCCACGGCCCAACACGTCAATGTGCAAGAGCGGGTCGGGGTGAAGTTCGGCGAACAATGCCGCGGCTTGTTGCCGGTCATCGAGTGCCACCTCGGTCATCTGATCGTGAAGCAGATCGAAGATGGCGTCGTGGCAACTGGCGTCGTACTCCCCAGTGATGACGTATTCGGTGACCCGCTCCACGCGATGGATCTCTAAGCCACAGTTGTGCGCAATGTCGGTGGCCTTGGATGCCCACGGAGAGATGGTGCCGAGTCGTGGTGCAACGACCACAGTGGGGGCAACGTCGGGTCCAGCGTGAGCCACGCCGTAGTCGAGCAGTCGGGTGACCGCCTCCAGTGTCTCGGTGGTCAGCGGCTCGTCACTGGCGACCCAGTGGACATAGCGCGCGCTGATGCCAGTGATGCCTGGGGCGATGCGCTGAAGTTGGGCAAGCAGTGCCTGAGTTCGAAACTGTGAGAGCGCGTCGGCGCCTGGCACAACGTTGAGAACGAACTCGTTCGGCGCAGCCATGAATCGTCTCCAGAAAGGGGGCGTGGTCAAGGAGCAATCTACCGGTCGCAGACCGCAGCCCGGTCGGTGCGGTGTGGCAAGGTGACCACCATGGCTCGACAACTCCAGGTGGAGTCCGCAGAGTTCGTCTCGGCGGCCTTAGCTCGCTTCGATGCGGGCTCTCGTCATGATGTCCGGGCACTGGTCAAACACTTCTTGGCGACGCTGGTTCAGCAGGCTCCTGGGCGCAGCGTTGAGGTGCGCGTGCCGCCCTACTCCGCGGTGCAGTGCATCCCAGGCGTGCGCCACACGCGTGGCACTCCGCCGGCGGTCGTCGAACTCGACGCAGACACTTTCTTGTCCCTGGCCCGAGGGTCGCTGGGGTGGGATGAAGCTGTGGCTCAGGGGCTGGTGCGAGCATCGGGCGAGCGAGCCGACTTGAGCCCCTGGCTGCCCTTGTCGGGCTAGATTCGTTTAGCCTGCGGATGTGACTGATTTCCGTGCTGCTGTCCAGGCCGTTCTTCCCGGCGTACGTCGTGACCTCGAGGACCTCATCAAGATCCAATCGGTGAGTGCTGACCCCGAGCGATTCTCTGAGGTGCAACGCAGCGCCGAGAAGGTTGCCGAACTCTTCACCGCCGAAGGTTTCGAGTGCCAGATCGTGAAGCAGGGCGGACAGCCCGCAGTCATCGGCGAGAAGGCCGGGCCTGCCGGTGCGCCCACCGTGTTGCTTTATGCACACCACGATGTGCAGCCCGAAAACGACCCCGCCGACTGGGACTCCCCGCCGTGGGAGCCCACCGAGCGCGGCGAGCGTCTCTATGCCCGGGGTGCTGCCGATGACAAGGCGGGCATCGCCACTCACCTGGCCGCGGCCCGCATCTTCGGCGATGACCTGCCGGTCACGTTGAAACTCTTCATCGAAGGTGAAGAAGAGGTCGGCTCGGTGTCGTTGCCCGATCTGCTGGCGACGTACAAAGAGCAACTTCGCTCTGACGTGATCGTGATCGCCGACTCCGGCAACTGGGACATCGGCGTGCCCGCATTGACCACCTCGCTGCGAGGCCTGGTGCGGATGGATGTCGAGGTGCGCACGCTGGACCACGCCGTGCACTCCGGCATGTGGGGCGGTCTGGTGCCTGACGCGCTGATGACGTTGGCGCGCCTGATCAGTTCGCTGCACGACGACCAAGGAAATGTCGCCATCGAAGGTCTGCTCAGTGGACCTGCGGCCGATGTCGAATATCCCGAAGACCGCCTGCGGGCCGAATCTGGCGCAGCATCAGGCATCGAATGGATCGGCACCGGCTCAGCAGTTGAGCGCCTGTGGACCAAGCCGTCGCTCTCGATCACCGGACTCGACGCACCCAAGGTCGCCGGCGCCTCCAACACGTTGGTGCCAATGGCCCGGGCCCGCATCTCCTTGCGCGTTGCCCCCAACGACACCGGCGCCAACGCCGCTGCCGCATTGCAGCGCCACCTCGAAGCCCACGTGCCCTGGGGAGCCACGATGTCGACCACCGTGGTCGACATCGGTGAGGCCACCGCGATTGACGCCACCGGCCCGGCTTACGACGCGGCCCGCTCGGCCTTCACCGAAGCCTGGGACGGCACCGCCCCCATCGACATGGGAGTGGGCGGCTCGATCCCGTTCATCGCTGAGTTCCTCGACGCCTTCCCGGGGGCTTCCGTGCTCGTGACCGGGGTCGAAGACCCCGACACCCGCGCCCACGGCGCCAACGAGGGTCTCCACCTGCCCGAGTTTGAGCGGGTGTTGCTAGCTGAGGCGTTGTTGTTGGCGAAGCTTGGTGGGCGCTGAGCGCAAAGTTTTCCATGGGGAGCACGCCGCAAAGCCCGTCGTACTCCCTCAGCAGTACGACGGCCAGATCCACCCATCTCGCGAAGTAGACTGCTCCCCGTGACCGCATCCGGCCGCCGTCGCGGAGACGGCCGACTGACGCACGAACTCGACCCCCAAGACACTGGTCCCCAAGACGCATGTGGCGTGTTTGGGGTCTGGGCTCCGGGTGAGGACGTCGCGAAGCTCACCTACTACGGCATCTACGCACTGCAGCACCGCGGCCAAGAATCGGCCGGCATCGCGGTGAGCAATGGTCACCAGATCTTGGTCTACAAAGACATGGGGTTGGTCAGTCAGGTCTTTGATGAGTCGACGCTCGAAGCGTTGCAGGGGTACGTCGCCATCGGGCATTGCCGCTACTCCACGACCGGTGGCAGCACGTGGCACAACGCCCAGCCGACGTTTCGCCCGACCGCCGACGGGTCGCTCGCCTTGGCCCACAACGGCAACCTGACCAACACCAAGGACCTGCTCGACATGGTCCACAACTTGCCCAGCGTCAGCGGTGAACTCGACATTCATTCGCGCAATTTGGAGAACTCCACTAACGACACCGGCCTGGTCACCGCTCTGCTTGCTCACCACCCTGACCAAGACATCGAGACCCGCGCGTGTGAGTTGCTGCCGCAACTCAAGGGCGCCTTCAGCTTCGTGTGGATGAACGAGCACACGCTCTATGCCGCTCGCGACCCTCAAGGCATCCGCCCCCTGGTGTTGGGTCGCCTGGAACGCGGCTGGGTAGTCGCCAGCGAGACGGCGGCGCTCGACATCGTTGGCGCCTCGTTTGTGCGCGAGATCGAGCCAGGTGAGCTGATCGCGGTCGATGAAGATGGGCTGCGCACCCGTCGGTTCGCCGAGCCGGCGCCCAAGGGTTGCCTTTTTGAGTTCGTCTACCTCGCCCGCCCCGACACCCGCATCTCCGGCAAGCGCGTGCACAGTGTGCGCGTTGAGATCGGCCGCCGGTTGGCTAACGACTTCCCGGTCGAGGCCGACTTGGTCATCCCGGTGCCTGAGAGTGGCACCCCCAGTGCCATTGGGTACGCCGAAGCCAGCGGCATTCCGTACGGCGTTGGCCTAGTGAAGAACTCCTATGTGGGTCGCACCTTCATTCAGCCCAGCCAGACGATCCGCCAACTAGGCATCCGACTCAAACTGAACCCGTTGCGCGATGTGATCGAGGGCAAGCGACTCGTGGTCGTCGATGACTCGATCGTGCGAGGCAACACCCAGCGCGCCTTGGTGCGGATGCTGCGGGAGGCGGGTGCGCGCGAAGTGCACGTGCGAATCTCCAGCCCGCCGGTCAAGTGGCCGTGTTTCTATGGCATCGACTTCGCGACGAAGG
>Ga0073899_10005454_pt1 | contig 11054 bp, 9 predicted proteins | sample KloWWTmetaKNB5Ph_FD_88975 | JGI IMG/M metagenome (GOLD analysis project Ga0073899, IMG submission 88975) | Active sludge microbial communities from Klosterneuburg, Austria, studying microevolution and ecology of nitrifiers - Klosterneuburg... | ecosystem: Engineered > WWTP > Aerobic digester >...
CTGCACCCCCCGGCTCGGAAGTCCGGGCAACGCACGGCAGGATCGTAGCGATCGCCACGGTCTCGTCGGTCTCATCTATCAAGATAGAAGCCAACCCACAAGGCCAGCGCTTTTTGCAAGAATGTCCTATGTCCTATGCAGCCAATCACGGGTCTGGCATTTGCATAGGACATAAGACATTCTTGCATCAACCAGCTCATTTGCTCTGGTCGAGTTTCCGCACCATCGTCAAGATCGCAGCAATAACCAGCGTTTCATCGTTACCGGCCACGTGCCCTATAATACCATTTAGACATTCAAAAGCGTCCAGAGATGCGTAGCTATTTTTCATCAGGACGAATCGAAAAAGCTTTTGCATAGCCATAGCTACGGAAATGCTTTTTCGATGAAGTAATGGTGGAAAAGAGCAAGTAGATCGGATGTTTTTGAGTGTCTAAATGGTATAAAAGCTACTGGTTCCGCATCATCGCCATGGTGGTACTGGGCCGCCCCGCATAGCCCGCACCGCAGTACACGCCATCCCCGGCACCGACGCAGATATGCGGAGGTGCTGGGGTTGGTTGCGTTTGTATTGGACCTGCGTGTGGACCTTGAAACCGCCGTGCGCCAGAAACTGATGAGCAACTCCGCCACGTACCCACAGCGCTCGTGAGAAGGCGAATCCTGTCCTAGGCGAAGACCCGGGGTGGCGCCGAAATAGATCGGTTTTCGGCTCTACGCGGACATGTTAGAAACTTTTTCATCAACGCGTTTCGCACGCGAGCTATTTTGTGTTCCGTCCTGTGTCGAATTTCCCGTCAGGCCGAAAAATGGAAATAGACTTGAAAGCCAGTAGCACTGAAGCAGAGTCCAGTGCCGCTGCAAAAGCAGACCTGCTGTTCATCAATTACGCAAGTGAGGATATCGTGTTCGCCGAATGGTTGGAGCGAAAGCTTGTTGCCGTGGGTTATGCAGTATGGCGCGACAAGAGCCAGATGTTCGGAGGGGAGTCTTGGCCAAAGGAGATAGGCCTTGCGCTTCCTCGGTCATACAGGATGCTCTCAATCATCTCGAGTGTATCGCTGGAAAAGGACTTGCCACTGAAGGAAAGGACTTCAGCGGCGAGCATGGGCAGGAAGCGGGGCATTGATGACTTCGTGATCCCGCTTGTCATCGATGGTACATCGTTGAATTGGACCCTCAGTGACAACGTGCCAATCGAGTTCCAAGAGAGCTGGCTGAAAGGACTTCGCCAACTGTTGAAGAAGCTGGAAAAGATCGATGCACCAAAGACCGTTGTGGATGGTCCGACCCGAGCGATCTTGTCGATTCAACCAGAAGGACTTATCCTGCAAGAACCCGAACAACTCCGACTGAATGTGGTGGCTATCGAAAGCGTTGTCGACTTGATCAAGCCCTATTGGCTACCGCAGAATTTGACAGCGAAGGACAAGAGTGATCTTGCCTCAGCGTGGGCCTACTACCCTGTAAGTGAGGGTGCGCGAAGGGTTTTGGCACTTTGCCCGCCTCCAGATCGTTTTGCGGGCATCGAAGTTGAAGAGGATGAATGGCGTTGGTCTGAAGAACAAGAGATCAAGGGTATCAGGACCTCGAATATCATCACGTCACTCGTCAAGAAGACGGTGCACGCACGGCTGCTCGCACTTGGTGTGAAGCGGCATCCCAACCCGAAGAAGGACGAGGTCTTCTACCTCGAACCATCATTCACGGCGACAGGTAAGCTCCCGTATTCGGATCACACCGGTTCTCGTATTCCGAAGAAGATCCAGGGCTACAAGTCTTTTGGACCTAAGGATGCGAGGTTTAAGGTGATGCACAATTTGGCCGCTCGCATATCGCTCGCGTCGGGTTTGGACGAAGGCTTTCGCGTGCTGATCCAACCAACTATTCATCTGTTCCAAGAAGATGGAAATCCGATCCTGGACAAACAGGTGAACACCAAACGCAAGGGCATCACAACAGACTGGCATAACGATGAATGGTTCAATCGATTTCTCTGCATGGCACATCTGCTGATCAGCACTCAAGCCGATGCGAACGATGGCGTGGTACTCTCAGTTGAACCGGTCTGGCTCGATTCCGCCATCACGATCAATGAAAAGGCGCTTGAGCAGGTCCAAGAGGACAAGGATGGAGAAGAAGTGAACGAAGCCGAGATACCACCGACACACGAAGAAGATGAAGACTGACCTGATCTACTTTGAGGAAACCGAGCTTGAGTTCACTGATGGGCAGCGTGCTGCTCATCCAGCCGACGGGCTTTCTGTCTTCGGACCGTACGCCAGCGAGGGTATGAACAAGTTGAAGCAACTGAACTATGCTGTGATCGGCACCACAATGGGTGTCAAGCTGTTCGGTGATTTCGCGCTTGCTATGAAGCACCCGCTGTACTGTCCCGCAGGCAAGAAAGAGCTTCTCTGGCCGCATTTTCCAGGAATGGAAGAAGCGTTTCATGTCCTATGGGACGGACAGCCCGGAGCAGCGGAGATGATCCAAGAACGGGTGTTATTGGATGCTGCTGCCGACAACGATCCGCATAAGCGCGTTTACGGCGTGGTCGAGTTGTACCTCGAAGCAATGAGGAAGGCGTTGAAACGGGATCAGACCTTCCAGTGTTTCGTTTGCGTTGTGCCCGAAATGGTCTGGATGAATTGCCGCATCACGAAGAAGTATGTGAAGGATGGGCAGGGTAAGCGCATTTCGTCGGGAGAGGTGAACCTGCGCAAGGGCGGCCAATCGAACATGTTTGAAGAATACCCAACAGACCAGTACAACTTCTCACTCGACTTTCGCCGACAACTGAAGGCCAGAGCAATGGAGCTAAGGGTACCGGTGCAGATCATGCGGGACACCACCCTTCGGCTGTCGGATGAGAACAGGTTCGGCGCCAGGGGACTTACTCCCATGGCTGACCGTGCATGGAATCTCGGAACAGCGATGTACTACAAAGGCGTCGGCAAGCCTTGGAAGCTGGCAGGCGCCCGTAAGGGTGTTTGCTACATCGGGATCGCCTTCAAGAATGAAACACCCGGAGGACGCAATGCTTGTTGCGCCGCGCAGATGTTCTTGAGCAGCGGCGATGGCATGGTCTTCCTTGGTGACTTTGGTCCATGGTACTCACCGGTGTCAAAGCAGTACTATCTGCCAAAGGAGAAAGCCAGTGCATTGTTGAAGCAGGTGCTTGCTTCGTACGACCCTGTAGATGCCGGGCCGCTGACCGAGATCTTCCTTCACTGCCGGGCCAAGATCAACGAAGAGGCATACGAAGGGTACAAAGAGGCTTGTCCGCCTGGAGTGAAGCTCGTTGTAATTCGTGTTGCCCCAGAGGTCGGCGGAATACGCATGTACAGGAAGGGCACCCGGCCTGTCGTGCGTGGCACGTTCTGGCCAGTCAATGAACATCGGGGCTTTCTGTGGGCGTCAGGATTTGCACCTCGTACGGCGACATATGCAGGGTCGGACTTGCCTGTACCGCTGCGTTTACAAGTGCAATACGGTGAGACGGATATAGTGCAAGTGGCACGGGATATTTTCGACCTGAGCAAGCTGAACTATAATGCCTGCAAGCTCGGTGAGGACCAGCCGGTGACTGTCAAGTTTTCGAATGCCGTGGGTGAGATCCTCATTGCGAACCGCAATCTACCGGTCAGACTACCCAACTTTAAATACTACATCTGATGGCCGGTGATATATCTGTTGCTAATGACGCCGCACAGGGCTTACCATGCTTTGTCCAAGTTGGTTTCGCCGGTACTCGCGATTTGTTTGGGGAGAATGACCCCGTAAAGCGAGGGCAGTTAGAGGCACAAGCAGTTGATCTGCTTGGGGTCGAACTGAACCAACTCCGCGCTGAATTTGACCTTAGTACCCAACACTACTTCTGTGGTGTCTCGCAAATCGCAATCGGGGCCGACATGGTCTTCACGGAAGCGTGTGCTAAGCGCACCGACTTCCTCCAGCGCATCTTCCTGCCACAGCACTTGGAAGACTATCTCCACGCTGGTGATACCGACGGAACGCGCGATTTCCAGGAAGGAGAAGAACAGCGAGCACGACGCCTACTCACAGGGTCGCAAATCATCGAGGAGTCCGTCGTAGCGCGTTCCGCAGACCGGGACGAACGTTTCGAAGAGGTGAACTTGGAAATAGCACGGTCCTCTGACCTTGTGATCTGCCTCACGAGGAAGTTGAGCGACGCAGAGCGAAAGAAAAAGGAGGAGAATGCCAACAACGGCGGTACGGGTGACCTGCTCAACCGTGCTTTGGCGCGTGGGCTCACGACCTTGGAACTGGAGATCGAGATGGTCGAAGACGGACAAGTTGTTTGTTCGAAGCGGAAATGGCACAATCAGCAGCGCCTGAAAGATCCCGAGAGCTCAGCGCGGCCGGTGCTTCCGGAAGACTTGCACTCTGTGAGAATCGAAAGTGGTATACCACAGGTGGGTGCTTTCTTGAAAGCGATGGAACCACTGAGCGGTGGCGCGGCTGAACTGTGGAAGGCGTGGTTCTCTAGGGCTGCTGGTGTAATCGTGGGCACACATGTCGTCGCGTCTTTGATCGCAGTCGGCATGCTAGTGTTTGCGAACACGTTCAGTCATCCGTGCCTTGCGGGTTGGCTACCATGGTTCGTTGGAGGCGAACTTGTCTTACTTATAACAGGTTTCGCAACCCATCTTGCACTGCATCGGAGCCATGCCGCGCAGCGATGGGCATTGAATCGCCTTATGGACATGATCAACTTGAGTGTGCATGGTGTTGCTGGCTTGCACATGTCTCTTTCCTATCTCTTCGATCTGGAACTACCTCAGAGCTTACGACCACTCCTTCGTACGCTGAATGTGCTGCACCTGCGCTCAAGCCGCGGTGCAGATCGACAGGACTGGAAGTCAATCCGGACGAATTATCTGAAGCGCGTTGCTGTGCAGCAGAAGTACTACAACGCAAGTGCCTCCTCCCATCGCAGGAAGGCACAACGGGATAATGTGCTCTTCCTGTTATTCTCCGGTACTGCCATAGCGATCGGGGCTTACAAGTTCTTCGCGCATGGTTTGCACCTCAGCGAAGCGGAACCAGGACCTTGGACGAAGGTGTTCGAGATCGTTGGCATCATTGGGCCCATCCTAGCCGTCGGCATTCTGTCTTATTCAGCAGCAATGGATCACGAAGCGAATGCGGTAACATTCCGGGAGACTCGGACTCGCATTGATGACCTCGAACGGCAGATCACAGCAGCCAAATCACGCAACGAAATGGAACGGCTCGTTGTTGAAACCGAGCGGGTGCTGCTCGGCGAGAACGCCGCGTGGTTCTCGCGCCGGACGTTCAAGGGTGTGTCGTAGAGCAGGGGCCAAAGCAGGCTCGGAAACTAAGTCCACGAAGTGCATACCTGTGCCCAACAGGTCGAGCAGAGCAACGTTCTCGTCGTGGACGAGAATGCCGTTGGCAAAGAAGCAGTGTGCCGACCCGGCTGAAATCGTGTAGAAAACCTGCTCCTCTTTCATAAGCTCGATGCCGACGACTTCGACGCTTAGGATCAAACCGTGCTCTTGAAAAAGGCACTTGTCTCCGACCACCCGATTCGAAGCCACGACGCCATACTTCTCCTCCACCTCCGAGGCATCGATTGCGCACCAGTCCTTATTCTAGACCGCCGCAGGGTCTCCTGAGGTACGAAGGGACCCTGCAAAATGTACGAACGACAGGGTCCTCTACGCGATCTAATGTCGAGGTTTAAAATCAACTTTTGTACCTCCATGGTGAACCCTGTGCTGGATAATGAAAAGTACTGCGTCGGTGAATAGTACACGCACGAACACAAGTCTATTCGTCGCTGCTTTGGTGTAGTGGTTTCCTGCGTAGATGATCTCGAAGGGAGCATTCGAGTTCGGGTAGAGAAGGCACAAGATGACCACTCGCACTGAAAGCGGAAGACTTAACTAGACTAGCTCAACATGGCTGAGTGTCCAATTCACGCTGAGAATTCCTTCCTCCGTTCCGGTTACCTTCAATGGAATCACGAATGACGGGTCAGATCCAAAGTGACGGACTAATTTCTTTGCGTCGCGGGTAGAATCCGAATCATGCGCACTACCCGTTAGACCTGCGAATTGAGCGGCACCGCATACCCCCCATGTACGCGCACCACCAAACACGATCAACTTCGCCGGTCCATGGTTCAGTTTGGTCTTGTAAAAGAATCCATGGTCAATAGCTCGTTGCGGCCTCAAGTCCCTGAGGAACGTTGGTTTCAACTCCTTCCCAGATTGGCGATGGCGCAACCAGACGGCCGGTTCTCCCTTCTTCCCATAGACGTACTCATATGGACACTTCTCGCTGAACGATGAAACCAATGGATTGAAATCCGGCCCCCCAATCATTACAATGTTGTGCTCCGGCCAGTTCTTCGGGAGGCTCCCCAGGCTCATATGTGAATGGACCGATACCTCCATGTTCGGATAGAGTCGATGCAACGTCTCGAACACAATCATAATCGCATCAAGATCTGAACACTCTCTCAGCTGAATGTAGTCCTCGAAAGTGTTGCTAACCATGTCCTTTGGCAGCTTGCCAGGAATGATCAACGTTCGTAGATGAGGCGCGAGCGACCATAAGGAGCGCAGATAAAATTCTGGATCGTGAGCCCTGTTCACAAAGTTGAGAACAGCAGCAACCAGCGACTTGCAACTTGGTGTCGAAAGCAAAGCATCAGTATCACGATATTCGTGATAGATGAACGAGCTGAGGTCGCTCGGCAACGGGTAATCCGCTTTTGATTCGCTGCACTTGGTAAAGATGACGTGCGTGTCACTGCCGACGGCAATTCCGGCCTCTACCATTACATTGGGGTTGTTCTCTGAGATGTCGAAAATGGTAAGGTCTGCCTCCGTCAATGCCGCTGTGACAGAATCCCAAACCTTAGCTCCTGGTGGAAATTCACCGAACTGTGCAACCAGCTGAACGGCTGGGTTCCTCCGTGCCAATATCCGATTGACTTCGGCTATGAGTTTTCTGAAGACAATGGGTGGGTGGTATCGAGAGCGAATCTGGTAACCAACAAAGACCTTTAGTTTGATCATGTTCAGGCGGGGAGGGCTAGTTCTTGTCATCAGGCTAGTCTACCTTCCCAATCATCAATTGGGACGAAGACATTGTTTCGAATGGCCACATGTCTGGCCGGAACATCCTTGGTTACAATCGTGTTAGCAGATATGTACGCTCCGCGACCAACAAGCACGGAACCAATGATGCGCGCCCCCATACCAACAAAGACGTCAGCTTCCAACCTAGGAGCCGCTTCGATTGTTCCATCCCATGGAGTTGATGGCTTGTCCTGCAAATGAACCAGACTGCCAAAGACACGGCATCGAGCACCCACTACCACGCGGTCAGCAACCAAGCCCCCAATGACACAGTCTTCTCCAATTTGAGCGTTACCCAGTAGTCTGGCACCATGCACCACATAGCTCCTTGCCCCTAGCTGGACCCCTGATTCAATCACCGCACCATGCTCGATTGTTGAACCGTATCCGATGGAAGCACCTCGTTCAATGACCACACAACTACCAATGTAGCAGTCGTCCTCAATCAACGTGGGTGGTAAGATTGGCCGGGTATCCTTTGCGAAAGCTCTATTGGGCCGAGTGTCTCGACCTACGACTGCGCCGACTTCGATAATAACGTGATTGCCAAGTATGCAACTCGGGTCCACATGCCCTAGTATTCTCGTCGTCATCAGATCATCGTTTGCTTTGACGTCCAAATACTCTCCCAAGTTCTCAACCTATGCTGGTAGTCGGTCCAAAGGCCAGTGAGTATGGTCACGTTGAGTCCACTTAAATAGTGCATTGCCCTAGTGTGTACTTCCTTCATGAGGTCACTCTGTCCGAGCCGTAGTTCTAGGGTTTGCAAGTGTGCAATCTTCTCCATTCGCTGCGTGAGCACCTTACCCCAGAACGAAGCATGGGATAACTGCGCCAAATTGGCCTCTGATACAGCTTGATAAACTCCCTCAAAGAAAAGCTCACCTTGCTCTTGAAATGGAAGCCTGTGATCGAGATCCGTGAAAGGGTCATATTCTAGTTGTGTGATACGAACTAACTGAAGAGCATTGCCCTGTGCTTGGAGTGTCAACCAGATCCAATCCTCATTGTAAGTGTTCGGGTAGCACTGGGTAACTGCATCCAATCTCATGGCCATGAACATCCCCGACGCACACTGCGGTTGGATTAACTCACCACCGGCCTTGTAAAGGTGGCCTACTATTGAATGATCCGGCATTCCATTTACTTCACAGCCTACTATGGCGTGCTCCTTAAGTGCGGCACTGACTAACTCCAAGTCATCGCTTGAGCCAATACAGACGTCATCGTCACACATAAGAACGGAAGTCGCATGACTCCTTCTTGCAAGCAAGAGGGCATAGTTCCGGTTGTTGGCTAGGTTCCACCGCAACTTCCCTAGGCCGCCAACGATTTGCTCAAGTTCTGCTCCCTCCATATTCCGGATGACTTTGGCCTGCTCCGAAGGTCCGTGATATTGAACTCCAAAACGTTTGGCAAGTAGTGCGTTATCACTACGCAGAGATAAATCGCAGGAATCATCAAGGAGTACGATTGGGTGCCGCGCACCGGCGTAGCTCGGAAGTGACCGAAGAAGGCGATCCGGCCGATCTTTGGTAAGAACTACGATGAGCATTCGTCTTCAATTGCCTTGTTGTCCACAAAGCGTTCCTTGGGAGTGCATCGGCTACAACTCTTGTGTCGCTGTGCCATCAGTTCTGATCCAACTTCCGCACCATCGTCAAGATCGTAGCAATAGCCACCGTATCCCCAGTCTCATCCACAACGTCGACAAGGAACTTCACGATACCCGTCGCGATGTCCGCACCCTTGGGTGAATCCTCGGTCTTCGGCTTCTTCTCCTGGTCCACCTTCTCCTTCACGGTGAACTTCACTTGGATGACAGCGCCGGGGTACACGGGCTTCGTGAAGCGCGCTTCCTCGATGCCGTAGTTCAGTAGCACGGGTCCTTTGGGTGGATCCACGAAGAGACCGGCGGCGCGGCTGAGGATGAAGTATCCGTGCGCCACGCGGCCGGTGAAGATGGTGCCGTCCAAGGCGTTCTCGTCCATGTGTGCGTAGAACTTGTCGCCACTGAGGTCCGCGAAGTTGTTGATGTCATCCAGCGTCACGGTGTGCTTCTCGGTGATCACGGTATCGCCCACGTTCAGCTCCTCGAAGTGCATGCGGAAGGTGTGCTTCGGCGTGATCGTTTGCTTCGCACCTTGCTGGTATTGCTGCGTGAGCGCGGTGATGGTGGTGGGGCTGCCCTGGATGGCGGTGCGTTGCAGGTAGTGCAGCACGCCGCGCTTACCGCCCATCTCTTCGCCGCCACCTGCACGACCGGGACCGCCGTGTACCAAGGTGGCCAGCGGTGAGCCATGGCCGGTGTTCTCCTTCGCCATGTCGCGGTTGATCACCAACATGCGGCCGTGGTGGCTGGCGGCGCCCCAGACGAATTGCTGAGCGACCTTATCATCGTAGGTCGCGATGCTGGCGCAGAGGCTGCCCTTGCCGAGCTTGGTGAGGGCCACGGCATCGTCGATGGAGGAGTAAGGCATAAGCGTGCTCACCGGTCCGAAGGCCTCGATGTTGTGGCTCTGCTGGTTCTTCCACGGATCTTTGTTGAGCAGCAGGATGGGGCTCATGAACGCGCCCTTCGCGGCATCGGCGCCGGTCACTTCCACGCTGTTCGGATCGCCGTACACCAACTCGCTGCCCTTCATCAGTTCGGCGAGGTTGTCGCGCACTTCGTTGCGTTGCGTCTGTCCGGCAAGCGCGCCCATTGTGATGCGCACCTGCCTGCCGTCAGGCATGGCGCCTTCGGCACGCGGGTCACCGATCACCGTACCGCCGAGGCGTTTGCCCAGTGCGATCTGCACATCCTCCACGAGGTTCTCCGGCACCATGATGCGCCGCGCGCCGGTGCAGCGCTGTCCGCACTTCAAGGTCATCTCCTTGCCGACCTCCTTGATGAAGAGGTCGAACTCAGGCGTGCCGGGCGTGGCATCGGGACCCAGTACGATACTGTTCAAACTGTCGGCCTCCAGGTTGAAGGGCACGCTCTCTTCGATGATGCGCGGATGTGCTTTCAGCATACGCCCGGTCTTCGCGCTACCCGTGAAGGTGACGACGTCCTGGCTTTCGACATGATCGAGAATTCCGTTGGCGCTGCCCACGATCAATTGCAGCGCACCTTCGGGCAGGATCTTGCTTTCGATGATGGCCTTCGCCATCGCCTCGGTGAGGTAGCTCGTCACGGTGGCGGGCTTCACCACGGCGGGCATCCCGGCCATCCAGTTCACGGCGCACTTCTCCAGCATGCCCCAGATGGGGAAGTTGAACGCGTTGATGTGTACCGCCACACCTTCCTTCGGCACCATGATGTGGTGGCCCATGAATGTTCCGCCGCGGCTGGTGAGTACGGGTGGCCCGTCGACATAGAAGGGCATATTGCCGAGCTGCTTGCGCAGGCTGGCGTTCGCGAACACGTTGCCGATGCCGCCCTCGATATCCACCCAGCTATCGGCCTTGGTGGCGCCGGTCTTGTAGCTCACTTGGTAGAATTCCTCCTTGCGGTCCATCAGGTAGAGCGCGAGGGCTTTCAGCATGCGTCCGCGCTCGGGGAAGGTCATCTTGCGCAGGGGAGGACCGCCTACTTCGCGTCCATACTTCAGCATAGCGCCGAAGTCGAGGCCACCGGAAGAGGTCGTTGCTATCAGGTCACCGGTACTGGCATCGAGGAGTTCCGCTTGTTTGCCGGTGCCCTTCACCCAGGAGCCAGCGATGTAATTCTCTAGTTGCATGTTGCGAAGGTCGCGTGTTCGTTGCTCAGAAGCCTTGAACCTTGATCATTGAGCCTTGTGTCTTGGTTCTTGAGTCTTGGTTCTTGAGTCTTCCGCTCCGCGGCTCCCATTGGCCGGCGATTGTTCTGGAGTTGCATTGGGGCTAAGGTCGGGAGGAAATAGTGGGCGGGTAATACCTGTTCCCTTGTAA
>Ga0073899_10005455_pt1 | contig 11054 bp, 14 predicted proteins | sample KloWWTmetaKNB5Ph_FD_88975 | JGI IMG/M metagenome (GOLD analysis project Ga0073899, IMG submission 88975) | Active sludge microbial communities from Klosterneuburg, Austria, studying microevolution and ecology of nitrifiers - Klosterneuburg... | ecosystem: Engineered > WWTP > Aerobic digester >...
CATCGCGCTGATCAATCCGCAGTGCCGGGTCGAGTGCATTGAGGAATTCGTCGAACCCACGAACTGGCCTGCCATCCTGCCACCGCAGGTGGGCGCCGTCATCGATGCCTGCGACCAGGTCAGGGCCAAGACGGCCATGGCTGCATGGGCGCTGCGCACGCGCACGCCCTTCATCTGTGTGGGAGCAGCCGGGGGCAAGCGCCTGGCGCATAAGGTCGATGTTGATGATCTGGCACACACCACCCATGACCCTTTGCTAGCGCAGCTGCGCTACCGCTTGCGCAGGGAGCATGGTGCGGCGCGAGACGGCAAGCGCATCGGTATCACCTGCGTCTTCAGCAGGGAAGCCGTTGCACCACCAGATGCATCCTGCTCCTTACAACAAGGGGACGGCACGCTGAACTGCCATGGATACGGCTCATCGGTAGCCGTGACAGCCACCTTTGGACAATGTGCTGCGGGCAGCGTTTTGGAGCGCCTGTCCCTGCTGAGGGAAAAAATCACGCTATAATGCGCGAATTTGCTGAAACGCGGCAAATGTGTGGGACGTTAGCTCAGTTGGTAGAGCAGCGGACTTTTAATCCGTTGGTCACAAGTTCGAATCTTGTACGTCCTACCAAGCTAAACAAGGAAAGCGCGCTATCAAACAAGTAGCGCGCTTTTTCTTTTTCCGTTGCTTGTAGGCAATTTGTAGGCACTTTGCCCAAATGCAGCGCCAAGTCGGGCAGTAAAAAACCCCATCAAAGGGGCTTTGCTCGGGGGGCTGTAGGCGCTGGTGTCAACATCGCGGCGTTGCCAAGTCCGCCGCAAAAAACCCCCCTCGCAGTGCGAGAGTTAGCCCCCTCCCGCGCGCGCGCCTGCCTCAGAACGAACCCGAAGAAACCCACCGGGTTATTCACGCATAGGTCGCGGCGTTGCCATGTGGGGGGCCTCCGACAATCCCGGGCCGCAAGAAGCCTTCACGGCACGCATCGCGCGCGTACCTATCCTGAGCCCCCATGGGTGCGCCCAGAAATTGGCGGCTTGCCCAGTAAACGGCGCCGTTCTTGTGGATGGGTGTCCGTCAACACGCGAGACTGCGCCGGCCTCAGGCCGGCATGAATTTCTCGCCGGTTACCCTCAGGCCGGCAAGAATCTCTATCCGCTCACCCTCAGACGCGCAAGAAACTCTCCCGCCCGCCCTCAGACGGCCCGGTACACCTGTTCGACACGACCGACGATGCGAAGCCGGGACAAGTCATCAACCCGGCGCCAGTCGCCGCGCCCGGAATCGTCCACGCTCAGGGAGCCATCAATTCCACGGGAGAACCTGCGGCACCCCATCCAATCCACATCGTCCGCGCCCATGCATTCAACGAGGTGCAGCCCGTCCACCGTTACGCGCTGGTGGTCAAAGTTCACTCGCAGCACATCCCCCACCTTGATGACGTCCCCGTACTGGCACTGGCCAGACGGCACCAGCCCCACGCCAGTAAGCGCGTTTCGCTCGAGGTTTGCGGGGGCCGTGATGTTTGCGACTTCGTTCATTTCTGTGCTCCTTGCTGTTGGTGGTCACAGTGTCTGCCCCTTTCCAGCAGTAGCAGCAAAGCCCACTTGCGCAGCTCAGTTTGCTGGTCATCCATTGGGGATGACGGCAATTGAGCAACCCAGCACCGCAACGTAATCCAGCCCCAGCGGGCGCGGTCAATCACTCAGACTGACCGGCCTGCCGTCGAGGACTTTTTGGGCTGTTGCGCCATTGCAACGCAAACTATCTGCCGTTGATGGGCCGTGGACTGTGGCAATCCAGCAGCCCCGCCATCAACGCATGCCCATAGTCCGCGCCCGCATCGCGGCGAGCCCTTCCCGTTCAGCCTGCACTCGCATGGCTCGCGCCTGTTCATGTGAGGCTGGTTCTTGAGTTCTGCCAGGCCATCAATCCCATGGCGGCGGCGGTTCGTCACGAATGCGGACGACGGCATTCATGTCGCGTGGTGGCTGCGGCGGGGCTGGCTCGTGTTTGCGGACGGCGGCGGCGGCAATGCTGCGCAGGTCGTCAACGGTAGCCCTGCGGCGCGTAGGAGCGCATTTCAGGCCTACCCCATGTCTACCCATTGCCTTCGGGCCTTCGTCGCTCATAGAGCTGTCCCAGTCGGTCTTGACGGTATTGCTGTGGACGTCGGGCGCTGGGTCACGACCAATCGCGGACACAGGGACTGCCACGAGCCCGGCAACATGGCCACGCTCGGTCTTGCGCCACAGCTTTGCAGAGTTGCCGCCGATGGCCGCCCGCGGTTGCGCGAGGGTTTCGTGGGCCACCAGTCCTGCCTGATCCCTCGTTGGCGGTGCTCCTCGCATCCCTGCACCCCTGTCCGCTTTGCGTCCAGTAGATGGCTTCTCTAGATGGTGTCCGGGAGACGGAACAGAGAGCCCCCCAAAAGTGGCCCTTATAGTTCCGGGAGACGGAACAGGCGGCGCCTTCTCTGTTCCGGGAGACGGAACTATGGCGGCCCCCTCTGTTCCGGGAGACGGACTAGGCGCTGCGTTTTTGCGGTAGGCGCCGCGCTCGAACGATTCGAGGGCGCCGTGATCGTAGCCCTGGTGCCTGTCGAGAGTGCGCCAGGTGACGGCGTACCAGCTCGCCTTGTTCGGGCGCTGGCCTTTGCAGGTTTCGAAGATGAAGCCCGCCTCCAGTAGCTCCACCTTCGCGCGCTGCACAACGTCAGCCGACTTCCACCCGCGCTCACGCAGGTAGGCGCGGGAGCACAGCAACTTACCGTTGTTGTCGCGCACGAACTGGCGTGCCAGCTCCATCAGCAGCGCCTTGCCGGGATGGCTCAGGCGGGTGTAGGCGGGCGAATCGAGCACAGTCCAGGGCATTGCAGCAAACCCGCCGGGATCACGTCCTGAGTCGCCTTTTTTGCGGTCGCGCCCCACGTTAGACGGCCATCCTCGCGGGCTGGTCGCGCCAGTCCAACTCGCCGCGCACGCGATTGATTGCGGCTGCCCTGTGGTGGGCATCGCCAGTCTTTGCGCGCCCTGCGGCGCGGGCCGTCATCACCTCTTCAATCCAGTCGCCAGCACCAGCGGCAATGGCTGCACGAATGCAATCGGCTGGCAGCTTGTAGGCTGCGACAGTCGCCACGCGGCCATCAAGACAGCCCACGGCGCGGTCTTCGCGCTCTATGGGCCATCCGTACTCGCTGGCCAGGTAATGGACATGCGCGGCGGCGCGCATTGTTGACGCGCCATCCAGCGCATCTGCGGCGGTCATGACCTCGCCGGATAGCAGTCGGGCAAGAACCTCAGCGCATACACTGCCGGGCCTCTTTGGGTATGCGAAGATGCGCGTGTTCTGGGCGCTCGCCGTGACTTTGGTTGCGGCGGGCGTTTTCATTTGCGCACCTCCACACCAAGCAGGCGGCGGATATCGTCGGTTCGCCAGGCCAGGCGCCCATTCACGCGCAGGGGCTTGATTGGATGCTCGCGCATCGCCCAAATGCGCAGCGTTTGCTGTGCGCGGCTCAAGTGCGCGGCTGCCTCGCTGGTCGGTAGTGCGGTGCGGGCTTCTTGCGCCAGGGTGGTTAGTGGACTGTGGTTTTTAGTCATATCGTTAGCCTTAGGCTTGTTGAACATGACTGCATTTCGATGCCGGGGCAAACCAGCGACTACGAACCCCGCCAAATCTCAGAGTGGAACCCCGGCGAATCAGGGGCGCGAACCCCGGCCAAAAGGCGGTTTTGCCCAGGCCAAACCCCGGCGAATCCAGGTCAAGTCGGCGTACGCGGGTCTGCTACAGAGTTCGCCGCGTACACCAGTGGAAAATGCTTTTCCAGCAGCTCCCAGCCTTTTCCAACGGACACTTTCCGCCCCTTGCGGCGCGCCGGGTCAACGATCCACAGCATCACCTCAAGCGGGCAAAACATCGGCTCTCTGAGGCGCCTACGCCCGCCGTGCCCCGTTATTTTTCGCGCAGCCAATAAGCGCGGCGAATCTTTGACATTGGCGAACCAAGATTCATCCATTCCAGAGAAGGCACCAAACGCGGCAATCAGTTCGCCCCTGGTTGCCAGGCGCAATTGGTCGGAAATGGTGTTTTGCGCTGGCATGTTCGTCGCCTTCCCACTGCACAAGGCATCAAGCCTTTGCACCAGATCGGCGCGGGTTGATGCCAGCTCTTGCATGTGCTCAATTTGAGCTTTTTCAGATTGCTCGGGCCTCAGGGTGCACCGCCGCACAATGGCATCGTGTTCAAAAATTTTGCACGTAAGCGCGAAGGCCTCTTTCCCTTCGTCGGTCTCCTCTTGCGCGGCTCGCGGTGCATCAAGCCAGGCAAGCATTTCGTCTAAGTTCGTCATTGCATCCCTCAAATGCGCCCTCGGTAATGGGTGCCACCAGCAGGCCAGCGAGGGACTGGTTTCGGCAGGATTGCGGCCCTGCCGTGCTGGTGGCGAAAACGGTCAGGCGTGCGCGCTGTCCTGTCGCATCACAGCCAAATGCAGGCCAGCAGCCCCCAGCACGGCAATCAGTGTTTTGATGGTGGGGTTTCCCTTGGGGCTCAGGGCGCGGTAAAGACTTTCACGCGGGATGCCAGCGCGCTCGGCTACGGCGGCCATGCCTTGGGCCTCAGCCACATGGCGCAATGCGGCCAGCAATGCGGCTTGCCCGCCGGGCTGGTCGGCTTCTTCCAGCGCTGCGGCCAAATACTCGTTGGCAAACTCAGGGTCTGCTTTCAGCAGTTCCACCACGGCGGCATCATGCGGGCGGCTTGCAGGTTGCTTGTTTACGGTCATGTCTGTTTCCTTCGCTGTTGCCAGTCTTGCCAGTGCGCAAGGGCTGCGGCAATGTCGGCTTTCTGGGTGCGCTTGTCGCCACCAGCCACCAGTAGCACAAGGCGTTTTCCGGCTTGGGCGTAATACACGCGGTAGCCCGGCCCCCAATCAATGCGCAGTTCCCATACCCCCATCCGCGATGGGCTTGCAGTCCCCAAAGTTTCCAGCGGCCATGCGGTTCACTCGCACCAACACGCGCGCCCTTGCCTGTCGGTCAGTCAGTGCGGCCAGCCATTGGGCGTATGGGTCTTGCCCGCCGGGGCTCAGGTAGGTCTGAACTTCAAACATCGGTTCTGTGAATTATACGTTACACCACTGCGCGCAGCTTGCCCGGCTCGGCTTCACGGTCGAACTTCACCCCGGCCTGCTCCAACACCCACGCCTCTATGCGCTCATGGTGCAGGCGCAACAGGTCAAGAGGGCGGACGGTGTAATGCTTCTCTGCCGTGGCGCTGGGCTTGTGGCCTTGAATTTGCGCCACCACGCCTGCAGGTATTTCAAGCCACTCGGTCAGGCTCTTGAAGCTGCGGCGCAGCCCGTGGAACGTCAGGCCCTCGATACCGGCCACATTGCAGGCGCTGGCATGGGCGTGGTGCGGCTTGGCAATCGGGCCGGTAGTGCTGGTGCTGGCGAACACATACAGCCCCCGGCGCGGCAGCGATGCCAGAAGGTGATGAACGTAGGCCGTGAGCGGTATCACGCGCTCGCCTTCCACCTTGTCCCGAATGGTCAGCCCCCGCCATTGGGTGTTTATGTCATCCCAGCGCATGGCCAGCACCTCGCCAGGCCGTGCCCCGGTCAGCAGCAGCGTTTGCAGGTAGGCCGATATGGCGGGGTTGCCGATGGCGCGCACGGCGGCAAACCAGGCGGGAAGCTGCTCTTTCAGCAAAGCATCCTGCTTCACCCCGGCCTTGCCCAGCGCCTCACGGGCGCGTCTGGTCTTGGCGGGGTTCCCGGCCACCACGGCGCAATACTCGGGGCGCTCGCCACACCAGGCCAGGAAGGCACGCAGCAGGCGCCAGGACAGCCGCGCAGCAGTCGGACGTGTCTTTGCCTCAGCCACTGCCCATGCCTCGATTGCCGGGGCTGTCAGGTCTTGCAGGCGCATCGTCATCAAGGAGTGCAGCGGCGCCGCGATGGTCACGCCACGGCCTCGGGTGCCACGCTTGGATGCTTGCCCACCAGCACGGGACAGCTTTTCATGGTCTTGAAAGTGGCGTTCTCCCCAATGCGGGCGGCGGTCGGTCAGGTACACGGCCCATGCATCGCCCACGGTTGCGGCCTGCACAATGGCGGCGGCTCGCTGGGCTTCGCTCTCGGCTTGCTGCTCGCGCCTCAGTTCACGAGGGTCTTGCCCGCCGTCAACCTGCAGCGTCAATCGTGTGGCCTCGGCACGGGCACCTGCCAGCAGCCAGGCGCGACAGTCGCCTATGGTGATACGCAAAGTCTTTCCATTCAGGCGCGATTCGAAGATGTAGGTCTTGCGCCCCGTGGGCGTGACGCGAACGGCGAGGGCGGGGGCTTCGGTATCCCAAAGGAATATCTGCCCCTTGCCCTCGGGACAGGCCAGGGCCTCAACCCTACCGGCTGTCAGTCTGGCGCGTGCTGGTGTGCGGCTCATGGCTTGTAGGCAACTTGTAGGCAATCTGTAGGCAAATTCACGAAATACGCCCATGTAAAAATCAACAGTCAATTCCGTTGGAATCCATCTAACCTGTTGATTTATATTGATTGTACCTACTGTATTCAACACCAGTAAATACTATCTTATGTGGACTTTTAATCCGTTGGTCACAAGTTCGAATCTTGTACGTCCTACCAAGTAAAATCAACGAGATAGCCGCTACTAAGCGGCTTTCTTTTTGCCTGTTGTGCGGGGATTTTTGCCCACCAACGCCACGGCGTCCGCCAGCATCTTTGTCGCCCGATGGCTATAGCGTCTGGTGCTGACCGCAGATTTGTGGCCGAGCACGCCACCCACGGTGTAGAGATCCACGCCGGCATTGATCATCTCGCTTGCCGTGCTGTGCCGCAGATCGTGCAGTCTTGCATGCCCCATCCCCGCGAGCCGCGCGCCGGCCTTGAACTCCTTGCTGACCGTCCATTTTGTCCGCTTCGGCGGCCAGAGCGCAGGGTTGCGCAGGATGTGAGCAATCCTTGGGTGCACTGGCACCACGCGCGGTAGGCTGTTCTTGGTGCTCTCTGGGGCGAGGACGAAAGCCGAGCCATCGGACGACACGGAGGCCATGCCAGGCTCTGCCGCGCGCATGCCGCTGTAGAACGCGATCCGGATGCAGGCCCTGGCCGGCCCCGGTTTGATGCGCCTGCAAATGGCCAGGAATTCCGCGCGCCCAAGGTACACATGGCGCTCGTTGCGCACCTTTGGCATGGGGATGCTGTCGGCTGGGTTGGTGTCGCCCATGCCGTGGTGCTTCCACGCGTATCGGCATGCTGCGCGAATGTAGGCCAGCCGGTTACGCGTGGTGGCGGCGGACAGGGCCTTTCCGTCCGCGTCCTTGGGCTTGTAGCTCAGGGCTACTGCGGGCAGGGCCGAGAACGGCTTGCCGGCATAGGCTTCAAAGCAGGCCTGTAGTTCGCGCCGGATGTTCTCAAAGCTCTTGAGCGCGGGCGCGTGGTGTTGCAAGTACAGCAAGACAGCATCCTCGATCAATGGCTCGGGCTTGCTGACACCAGTTGCAACGGCGTGGAGGCGCTTCGTTTCCTCGATGTCGAACTTGTCCGCTTCGGCGCGCGTGTAGCCTTTTGGAAGTAGTCGGCTAGTCCGCTGCCTCTGGCCCGCAATGTAACGGTCGAACTCAAAGCGCCAGCGCTTATTCCTTTTGTCATAGCCGATCGACATGATGTTCGGTACTCCTCTATGTCCTGTGGAGCGAATCTTATGCAGCTATCAATGCGATAGCACTGGAGTTTGCCGTCTTGCGCGAGGTCGTACACCTTGCGCTTGCTGATGTCGAGCATTTCGGCGGCTTTTGCAGCGTTGATTAGGTGGGTCACTGCGCCCTCCATCGGAAATGCGGCGGTATGCCCGCCTGTTGATAGGTAGCCCACAGCGCCGATCCATCAGGGCAGCGCTGCATGGCGTAGGGGTTTGCGCCGGCCGCCCTGCATGTCGGGCATCCGGCGTGGTGGCGCTGATAACGCATCTCGTTCTTGCCGTACTCGCCAAAGACAGCATCGCGCACCAGGTGAGTGCTCAGCGAGGTCAGCGTCAGCAGGCGCAATTGTGGGTAGCTGGCCACGACGCCTGAGGCGTACTCCTGGGCTCCGAAGTGCTCACGATTGGCTGGTGTATCCGGTGTCCTGAGCGTGCTGCCATCGATGGCGTAGCGGGCCAGCCCTCGCCAGCTCCTGCCTTGCTGGTGGCGCTGATCCCAGGCTGCAGCGCTCATGGCAAAGAGCTGTGACAAGGGCTCGTGGCCCAAACGTTGGCGAGCCTGGGTCAGGGCGCTTTTGGTGATATCGGGGTTGATCTCATCGGGTATCCCTGCGGGGTTGGTCGCTGGCGTGCCGATGCGGCTGGCGTCACCGCCGTGCTGCCATGGCTCATGAGGTGGATACAGGTGGGCGGTCAGCAGCCCATTCGCTGCCTGCTGCGCCACCATGAGCGCATCGAGGCGTGGATATTGAAACAGGCCGGGGTGAAGTTTGACCCTAAGGCAGAACCCGGCAAGCTGCGCGTGGTGGCATAAAAGTATTCTTTAAGATACCATGATGAAAATCCGAATCTACACGGACAGCGAGGGGCACGCGCCCTATGAATACTGGCTTGGGGCACTACCTGACAGGCTGGCGAGGGCCAAAATCCGCGCCCGCCTGGCACGGGTAGAGGCGGGGAACCTTGGCGACTGCAAGCCCCTGCGTGATGGCGTGCAAGAGCTTCGGATTGACCACGGCCCAGGGTATCGCGTGTACCTGAGCCGACAGGGGCCGGTGCTGGTGCTGCTGCTATGTGGCAGCGACAAGAGCGACCAAGGCCGGGAGATTGAAAAGGCCATCGGCTATCTGAACTGAAGGACTGGAAGGAAAGGGGCAAACCATGAATGCACCGCGAGACAAGAGCTATTCCGAGGCCATCGGCGCGGCCTTGACCGACCCTGTGGAGGCCGCCGCATACCTTGATGCCGTGATGGAGCTGGAGGATGCTGCCGCCCTGCTGGTGGCCCTGCGCCACGTTGCCAAGGCACACGGCATGGCCGAGGTGGCGCGCCGTGCGAACGTGGGCGACAAGACGCTATTCAAGGCCCTGAGCGACAAGGGCAACCCCACCCTGGAAACCGTCAACAAGGTGTTGCACGCCGTGGGCCTGCGCCTGAGCGTGGCACCTGCGCACGCCTGACCGTTTCGCCCCAGCTAGGCCCGACTCGACACCGGGCCGAAAAGCCAGACCTCCCGCTAGCCTGCTGGTGGCACCTATCACGGGAAGGGCATTCGGGAGGATGCAATGCGAACTCAAGCCTACAGTCAGCGCCACCTCATCACCATTGGCGAGGTGGCAAGCGCCATCGCCATCGCACGCGGTACAGCAGGCGTGGAAGAACTGCGTTGGCTGAACGCGCAGCAGGTCATGGACGCCCACTACAACTTGCCCAGCTGTGCACCCTCGTCGCGTCGCACCAGCAGCCAGGCAGCATGGGCAAGCCAGGTGGTGGCCAGCAGGGCCGCCAGGGCGATGAGCCAGCGGCCCAGGCGTTCCTGGTCATCTAGCAGATAGGCGTTGCACAGGCGCAGGGGCGAGTCGATGTAGAGCTGCCCGACGACGACCATCATGGGCAGCAGCATGCCCAGGAAGAAGCACTGCAGCACCAGGCCTGCCGGCCCCCACGAGAGGCGCAGCAGTGTGCCTGCGAGCAGCAGCGCGGTGCATTTGACGGCCTCCACAGCCATGTCGCGCAGGACGAGGTCAAGCACACGCGGCACCATAAGCACTGACAGCACCATGCCCACCCATATCAATCCGGCGATGCCGTGGCTGTTCCAGATTGAAATGATGCTGCGCGCGCGTGTGGGAAGAACTGCACAGAGCAGGGCGCCGGCCAGCATCCACAGCGGAAACTGCAGCAGCATATGGCGCCACATGCTTGCTTCCAGCCACTGACGCGGCCAGGGGCTGGCCAGTACAGCGGTGAGCAGCAGGCCAGCCATTGCCTGGTGTGCGCTGGTGCACCAGGCAGGAGGCGTCATTGGAGCTTTCCCGCCAGGTTGCGGGCGTAGTCAAGTGCGAGTTGCTGTTCGGCCAGATCGAAGATGCGTACCATGCGGCCTTGCGCATCAAAGACCAGCAGCGCGGCGTTGTGCTCATAGTCACCGCGACCGTCGGGCACGACCACTATGCCCAGGCGTTGCAGCAGCAGTGCTTGCTGCGCTGCATCGGGCACGCGAATGAAGTTCCAAAGTGTTGGATCCGCGTGCAGGCCCCGTGCATAGGTGGCCAGTGTGGCGGGGTCATCGCGTGTACCGTCGAAGCTGATGGATAGCAGCCGCACGGGCACTGCACTTCCTTTTGCCCGGTCGGCCTGCAGCGCGGCCTGCAGTTGCTGGAAGCTGCTGCCCAGCGACAGGCAAACGCTCTGGCAATGGGTGTAGAAAAAGTCCACTACCGTGACGCCGCTGCCTGTGGCCAGCAAGGTGGAGAGGTCTTGTGCCGACACCTCCAGGCCTTGCACCGCTACGGCGGGCGCCTTCACGGGGCGCAGGGCAACCTCAAGACGGCGTGCACCTTCGTCGGTCCAGACTTGGAAGTCATAGGTCAGCCAGCGTGCGCTTGCCCAACCGCCGAGCACCATCAGCATGCTCAGCAGTGTGGTGCGCCACATGGTTGGGTCACTGCGTCAAAGCCTTGAGGGCCGCTTCACCGTCGAATGGGGTCTTGCGGTCGGCACCGGCCTTGCGCTCGTCTTCGAACAGCTTGGCGTCCAACGGATCGCCCTTGTTGGACCAGGTGTTGCGGATGAAGCTGGCAACGCCGGCAAGCTCGGCGTCCGAGAGTTGGGCGAAGCTGGGCATGGAACCCTGGTACTTGTTGCCCTTGACGGTGATCTCGCCCGTAATGCCATGCAGCAGGATATTGGCGAGCACCCGAGGTTCGCCGTGCACCCATTCGGAGCCATCAAGCGGCGGGAACACCCCAGGCAGACCCGCACCCGTTGCTTGGTGGCAGGCTGCGCACTGGGCGGCGAAGATGGCCTTGCCATCCACCGCTGCCCCCGCAGCCGGGGCCGCGGG
>Ga0073899_10005457_pt1 | contig 11053 bp, 9 predicted proteins | sample KloWWTmetaKNB5Ph_FD_88975 | JGI IMG/M metagenome (GOLD analysis project Ga0073899, IMG submission 88975) | Active sludge microbial communities from Klosterneuburg, Austria, studying microevolution and ecology of nitrifiers - Klosterneuburg... | ecosystem: Engineered > WWTP > Aerobic digester >...
AGTATAGGCTCGTACATCGAAACCTGATCGACATGAACATCACCTCCGACCGTACCATTGGATCCATCGTTGCCGAGGACTATCGCGCAGCGGCGACCTTAACCCGGCACGGCATCGATTTCTGCTGCAAGGGCGGCCGCACCGTGGATGAGGTATGCCAGACAAAGGGCATCGATCCGGCCCTGCTCAACCGCGAGATCGATGCGGCATTGGCCCGCGATACGCATGATGGTGAGGACTTCAGGAACTGGTCGCTCGCCCACCTGATCGATCACATTGAACAGGTGCATCACCGGTACGTTGAACAGCGCTCGCAGGTATTGCGCGAATACCTGGACAAGTTGTGCAAGGTGCATGGCGAGCGCCATCCGGAACTGTTCGAGATCCGCGATGAGTTCAGCGCGTGCGGTGCGGCCATGGCCGTGCATATGAAGAAGGAGGAGTTCCTGTTGTTCCCCTTCATCAAGCAATTGGAAAAGGCCCAGCGGGAGGGTATCGCACCGCCGATACCGCATTTCGGAACGGTGAGCAACCCGGTTCACATGATGATGGAGGACCACGATGCCGAGGGCGAGCGCTTCCGCCGCATCAAGCAACTGAGTTGGGGCTACGCGAGCCCGCCGGATGGTTGTGTCACCTACACTACGGCCTTGCGAATGTTGCAGGAGTTCGAGGAGGACCTGCAAAAGCACATCCACCTGGAGAACAACATCCTGTTCCCGCGTGCGGTGGCCTTGGAGAACGGTCTACGGGGGCATCAACAGCTCGCGTAGGTCCTTCCTGGAAAGCGAGTCGTGGATCAGGCCTTCGCGGAGACCTCGTCGCTCCGCAATGCAACCTGGCCGTTGTACACCACCTCCCACGTCACCGGCACGATCTTCTGGAGCATGGCTGAGACGCCGCACAGCTCTTGTTGGGAACGCTGCACCACGTTCAGCGCGAGGTCACGATGGTCGGGCATTCCATGCAGATCATAGACGACATGGATGCTCGTGTACACGATCGGCGGAGTGCTGCTGATCTCGCCGGAGACCTTCACGTCGCAGCTATCGAGCATCGCGCCCTGCTTCCGTAAGAGCCCGACAACGTCCATGCCTGTGCAACCGGCAAGCGCGGTGAGCATGAAGGGCTTCGGGATAGGCCCAAGATCCTCACCTCCTGCGCGCTCCGGTGCGTCCATGATGACGGTGTGACCGTTCACCAACGCGTTGAACTGCATCTTACCCACCCATACCGCTTCGATCTCGTGCTTCATGGTCTCGTTCTCATCGTCGGCAAGGTCTTGCGACCGGGAGTGATGGGAACTGATGGATGTCATCGGATCGCGAATGCACACCCGATAGCTTGCCTGCCAAGATCCATAGACCCATGAATTTCCGCATCGCGTTGCTATTGGCGTTCGTTCCGAGCGCCGTTCTTGCTCAGAACCCCCTCGCCATTCCGCCTGCGCTTGACTTGGACACCTTCGACCTGGTAGTGGACGAACACGTTCACCAATTCTATCCCGGCATCAACACCAACACCTATGGTGCGAGCGCCGAATACCTAGGGCCTACGCTAATCATGCATCGTGGTGACACCACCAACGTTCGTGTACACAATGAACTGGCGCAGATCACCAGCATGCACTGGCACGGTATGCATGTGCCAGGAGAGCAGGATGGCGGTCCCCAGCGGATCGTTCAGCCCGGTGAGATGTGGCACGCTAGGTTCAATGTGGCCAACCCTGCGGGCACCTACTGGTACCATCCGCATCCGCATGAACTCACTGCGGAGCAGGCCAACTTCGGTATTGCCGGCTTCATCATCGTACAGGACGAGGACGAAGCGCAACTCGCGCTGCCGCGCACCTACGGGGTCGATGACTTCCCCATTGTCGTGCAGGACCGGAAGTTCCAGTCCAACGGCGACTTCGCATTCTATCCGTTCGGCGATTCGGTGCTGGTGAACGGTACACCGAACGCGTTCCTTGAATGCCCTGCACAGGTTGTGCGCCTGCGCCTTCTGAACGGTTCCAATGCGCGGATCTACGCGCTCGGCTTAGAGGATGGGGGCTCCTTCCAAGTGATCGCCGGTGACGGAGGCCTCTTGCCCGCGCCTGCGCTGACCGATCGGTTGTGGTTGAGCAACGGCGAACGCGCCGAAGTGCTCCTCGATCTTGCAGGGATGGAAGGAGACAGCCTCCTGCTCATGAGCTACGGCAGCGAACTGCCACTGACGGTGCCGGGTAGCGGCAACATACTGTGGGAATCCAGCAGCCTCAATGGCATCGACTTCCCCGTATTGCGCATTCGTGTTGTGGCACCCACACCCGATCCGATCACAAGCATTCCCACAACGCTCATCGACCATGTCGCTCCCTCCGAAACGGAGAGCGTGGTCACGCGGACGAAGACGATCACGGGCAACGGCATGGTGGGCATGGGCATGTTCATGATCAACGGGGCCATGTTCGACATGGACGTGATCAACGACACGATGCAACTTGGCACGGTGGAGGTCTGGAACATCGTGAACAACTCCAACATGGCGCACCCGATGCATATCCACGGTGTGTCCTTCTTCATCCTCGAACGGAACGGTGCCCCTCCCCCACTTTGGGAACGTGGACCCAAGGATGTGGTGGTCGTAGACCGGTTCGAGGTGGTGAAGCTCATCATGCGCTTCGACATGCCCACCGATGGCTGGCCTTTCATGTACCACTGCCACAACCTCCTGCACGAGGACAACATGATGATGCTGCAGTATATCGTGACGGATGCGGGCATGGGATCGACTGATAATGGCAGGACCATGAATACGCGATCCTACCCCGTGCCAACAAGAGACCACTTGAGCTTCGAAGCTCCCTTCGGCATCACCGGAATCAAGGTGGCGGACTCCTCCGGACGTGTCGTCCTCCAAATCACAGGGAGTGGTGCTACGGTAGGTGAGTTGGAGGTCGGTATGTTGCCAGTAGGTGTATACACCTTGACCTTGGTTGGCTCGGATCGCACGGCACACCTTCGCTTCGTGCGTGAGTAGTGGCAAACGTCAATTGTCCATAGCCCCCTGTTCGATCCAGTTACGGATCGTTTGAAGTTCACTGCTCGATAGATAGGTCTCGTTGGGCGGCATAGGAAGGCCGTACTCCGTTGACTGGGAGACCTTGTGCCAGAGTACCGACGCCATGGGATCACCGGGGACCACACGCACAGCGGGCGCATGATTGGTACTGGTGACACCGACCAGGCTCGCATGAGCCGCTGTGGGTGACAGGTCCAAGCCTCCCATGTCCGGGTGGCAGACCCAGCAGTGCTCGATGAATATGGGCACGACCTCCAGACTGAAATAGGCGGTATCGATGGGCTCACCTGGTGGTTGAGGCGTTGGTATGAAGAGCGGCCCTTCATCCTTGGCGCAGCCACCGGTAATGGCCGATAGAACGATCACGAACAGAGGAACACCAATGCGGCGGTTCATGGCTTTGGGACCTTGGGTTTCACATAGAACGTTCGAGCCATGTTGAATCCGAGGTGGAAGTACCCTTCATTGTACGGCGTGGCAGGTGTGGCGTACAATCGTTGCTCAACGAACTCCTGTCCGCTGGCAAGCACGATCTGGAACACATGGCCCTGGGTGGCCACCTCATAGGCCAGCGCGAGCGGCTCCTTGTGGTCCATGCCCTGTCGACCTTCCACGATAGGAGCTGCTTCCAGCAGGATGGAACCCTTCGTGCTGACCCTTACACGCGCACTTAGCACAATGGCCATGGTAAGGTTGGAGCCTTCCATCGGTACCAGATTGCGATAGGTGATGACCGGGGCAAGTTGCAGGGAGACGCGCTCGGAGAAACGCCGCGCCACAATGACTTGGGCGTTGTAGGACAACCTATGCTCGAAGCGGTACGCGAACGGAGTAACACCATCGGCAAAGAAGAGGCGGTCATTGGTCGCGGGGAAATCGTCGCTCATGAGGGCGACATTTCCGAGCACTGTCACGGATATCGGCATCTCATCCTCCACGGTCTGCTTCAGGAGCCGCCCTTTGGCGCCAAGGTCCCATGTCTTGCCGTTCTTGGATCGACCCAGTTCCAGATGCGTATCGCGCAGTGGTGAATACTGAAAGCTGAAGCGGATGTTAGCGGGCAGGTCCAATCCGACGAACTGCTTCCATGCCTGCTCATCCGGCTTCACAGCGCCGAACCGGTGCTGGATCATGAAGCCGAACGAACGCTTCTTGGGTACGACCTCCACACTATGCGCGTTGATGACCAGAGTGCCTGCGAAAGTGTTGGTCACATATTCGCGAGGCACAGGATCCTGTGCATGCAACGTTGTTGCAAGCTGCATGAGCAGCGCGGTCGTTGCATGCGCGAACAGGAGCTTGCTTTTCATTCGTGCGCAAGAGTTCTGAGGTAGTGTACAACGGCCCACCGGTCCTCGCGGGAGAGCACTTGCTCGTAGGAGGCCATTTCCGCACGGCCTTGTGTGATCTTCCAGTACAACGCCCCGTTCGATTGAGATTGAACGCTCGGCATGCCGAGATCGGCCGGTCGCTTGCGCAAAGCGCTGGCATTGGGCCCGTCGCCGATCCCGCGCATGCCGTGACAGGTCCAACACAGGGAGGTGAACACTTTGGCGCCCTTCTCAACGGCCTTCGGGTTGCTGGCCATCGGGTCCTTCAGGACATCGGCCGCGGACGGAGCGGTCCACGGTCCATTGGAAGTGGACGGCCCCTGTGCGAAAGGCTGTGCGAACACCACGGAGAGTACCAGCATCGCCCGGGTGATCATGGTCGTGGTTGTTCGTTCGCGACGGCGGCTCCGTTCAGTGAAGCAAGCGCCATGGCACTCCGCTGGTCCGATGGGTCCAATCGCACCGCCAGGAGCAACTCTTCACGCGCTTGAACGGCTCTCCCCAAGCGGCTGTTCAACACAGCGAGCGAACGATGCACGCGTGCGTCGTTCGGCACCACTTCCGCGAGGCGCTGGAAATGAAGGAACGCCCGTTCGTTATCCCCATTGCGCATATAGAGCGCACCCAGGTTGTTGTGCACCATCGCTGTGTTCTGGCCCATCCGTAACGCTGCTTCGTAATGCTCGATGGCCCGATCGTCCATGCCCAACCGGCTCTCCACCGCACCCGACCGCACGAACAACTCCGCCTCTTCGGGCAACTGTTCCGATCCAAGTTGGTACGCTCCGAGCGCTTTCTTGTATTGCCCTGCCGCTTCGTGTGCTGCGCCCAATTCCACTGCACATCGCAAGAGCAATTCATGATCATGGCCGCCCGTTCGCATTTGGCCCTCTTCCAATGCTGCCTGCCATTGCACCATTGCTTGTGGCACATCGCCGCGCTCCTGTGCGATCACACCGAGACGATAGCGCGCTTCGATATGTTCCGGATGATCAGCAACGATACCGGTAAGCAAGTGTGCGGCGCCAGACTTATCACCGCGCATCAGGTACAAGCCGGCCAGTTCCTGTTCCCGGTCGGTCGGCTTCAGCAAACCAACGTTCAGCGCGCTTGTGTAATGCCCGATGGCCCGATCGATGGACACCGCATCGCGCGTGCCCTCTGCGATGTGTGTGAACAACCGCCTGCCGACTTGGGTGTGGTATTGGACGTAGGCACTATGGATGACGAGGAGCATGAGCATCAGTACCACACCAGCGAAGCCCAGCCCCGCAGGACGCAGGCGACGATCGATCTTCAGGACCATACCGCGCACCTGCAACGAGCCGAGGCGCACCAACCTGGCACCAAGCACCAGCAAGTAGGACGTGCAGAGCGCGAGTGCCACCGCCAGCAGGAAAGGGACGGCATCATATAGACCTCGATAGACGAACATGCCGATCACGAAGGATCCGAGCATGAAGAGGTCCTCACCCAAACTGAAACCGAAGCGTCCGCCATAGGCGCCCATCGGATGGCCCTTGCGGAAGAGCGGCGGCTTTCGGAACCCGTATTGGACAGCGTTCTCCGGACAGACCGTTACGCAGTCAAGGTCCTTCAAGCAGCGTGGGTTGGTGACCATGCCGTGCATGGCCAGTTCCCGGTGGACCAGGATGTCCGACGTACATGCCTTGGTGCAGAGCCCACATTGGCTGCAATCCTTGGCCAGCACAATGCGCCCGGGAGCAAACTGATCGGCGATACCGAACAGCGCACCGTACGGACATGCTTGGAAGCAGAACCCACGGCTTCCGAGCAGGTACACGATCAGGAAACCGCAAACGAAGAAGGTGAGCACGGCGACACCTGGTGGTGGCAGATTGCGCCAGAGGTCATCTGTCATGAACGAGGACCACCTTGAACCACCGGCCGCCACGGTATGCATCGCCTCTGTTCCGCCCCCCTGCGAGAGTTGCAGGATCTGCGGCCAGATGAAGAGGTAGAACATCACCCCGATAGGTATCCAGATCAATGTGCGCGAACGGATGGGTTGGCGTTTGATGCGCAACTTGTCCATGAGCCACCCGGCAGCGTCCTGGAGCGCGAGGATGTGGCAACCCCAGGAACAGAAGAACCGCCCGAACACCAAGGTTGCCACCATCACCAACGCCATGAGGATGAACCCGGCGGTAACGATGCCTTGGTGAATGGTGTAGAGCACCTCATTGAACTCCAACGGTGCCAGCGTGCGCCCCTTCAGTTTCCAGTGGATGAAATGCGCGATGAACAGCACATGGATGCCAACGAGCGATGCCAAGCGCCATTTCGCATAGGACCGGGTCCTTACCGCTTCCATCCGCCTTGGTTCTGGTTCTGCTATTGCTCCAGTACCACGCGGCGTTGGAAGACCCTTCCCTCCATTCGCATGTTGAGCACGTAGATGCCGGGAGGAAGACGGGTCCCATCGAGTTCACGCACAACCTCTCCGGCTGGTGCCGTGAAGCGTTCGTAAAGGACCTTGCGCCCCAATGGGTCGATCAATTCAAGTTCCACCATGGCCGAATTCAGCAAGTGGATCGTGACGTTGAACTGCCCCAGGTTCGGATTCGGGTAGACCTCGAAGCCGCGTAGTGAAAGGGCTTCATCAACGCCGCTACAGACCTCGACATCCACAACGACCGGCGTCATTGTGCTCGCGCAAGTTCCGCCCCCCACCTCAACTTCCCAATCGTAGAAGTAGGTGTAATAGGATGCCCCTGCGCTGCAGCCCGTGATGCGGGCAACTGTTCCGAGCACGTAGGGATAGGAAACACCACTCGTGCTGCGCCACAGGTCCGTGGTGCCGCTCACGGTGAGCAGGTAGTTGTTGCCCGGAATGATGTCGAAGTCCAATTCCATCACCGACTCACCCGCGGGTACATAGGTCGACCGCGAGGCGCGAAGCACTCCGATGGCATCAATGAGTTCGATCGTGCGGTAGGCCGCACTGCCGGCGTAGAGCTTCACGGATCTCAATCGGAACGATGCCAGGGCGTCGAACTTGAGGTATTGCCCGCCAGCGTGGAAGCCACCGCTTCCACTATTGTCCGGCTTGCCTCCATAGAGGATGGAGCCCGCTTGCTCGTTCACATCGGCCACCTGGTACGTGGTCGTCGTGTAGAGCGGCGGTGTGGTGAACGCGGAGCCCGTAGCGAGGGCAGTACCGAGTGCATCGTACCAAATGGGATTTGATCCGGATGCGAGGAGATCAGCTACCTGTCCCTCACAAATGGTTTGACCGGATGCGGTCGGTGGGGCGGGTTGCGCCAGCACACTGACCGTGAAGGGAGCGGAGGTAAGCGTGCCACAATAGGAGGTGACCGATACCGTATAGGTACCAGGACCTGCCGTGATGCTGCTGGTGGTCGCACCGGTTGACCATAGGTACGTGAGGCCAGCATTCGCCTTGAGTACAACTTGCTCACCCGGGCAAACGAACGCCTGTTCATCACACGTGATGCGGGCCTGGGCAGTTGTGCTGGGCTGCGTTGTAAGAGCGAATGGTACCGCCGTCCAGTTGTTGCCATCATTGGCTTCCACCACCACGTTCAAGGGGTCAGCTTCCATCACGATCCAATAATCACCATTGCAGGTTCCGGATGGAAGGTCGATCCACATACCATCCAAGTACTCGCTGTAAACATCCGTGTAACCGGAGGAGATCCCCTGACGGATCATGCTGCAGCCGTAGGATCCGCCAAGCCCGAGATTTGGGAAGTCGGGGCCATAGAGCGTAGTACCCGCGTTGTACACAGTGTTGTCATCCTTGCAATGATGGTTCGCCGAACCGCTCGCGCAACTGTAGTAGTCCATCAGGCAAAAACCGAGCTTGTATCCTTGGCCGACGATGGGCCATTGACGCGGATCGCTCACGCCCGCCTCTTCCATGCGCAGGCTGAAGATGCCCCACTGGTCGTAATGTGTATGCCCATGGGTCGGATGGTAGGTCATTCCTTGTGGCATTACCCGCTCCTCGGAGGTCATTGCCGCCCCGTTCTTATGGAAGATGCGTTGTGTGGTAAGCTGCTTCGCCGTACCTCCATTGGGGCAGGCGAATTGCTGCGATGCCGAAGGGTCGTACACGAGGAACGTGTCGATACCGCAGACGAAACGTCGGTAGCCGTTCAGGTCGACGCCACGTACCTCCAAGGGGCCGTACCCGATGTTGGGGGTGGATGAGGTGACGTACACCCGGCCGACCTCTTCAGTGGGTCCGCTCAGGTAGTTGAGGGCCGCATACCAAGACGTGGTCATGTCGGGAAGCAGATCGCAATTGTTGCTTCCGTCCGGGCAGTCGCATGAGGTTGCATTACTGGTCGTGCATTGTGCTGCCAATTCCATTGGCCCGGCAATGAGCAGAACGAAGAAGGGTGTCCAGATCTGGCGCATGGTGATGTGGTTGGATTGGGTACAAGGTACGGCCGTTGTTGATCCATTATATGATACATATCATATTTTATGCGTGGTCCTCCTCAAATCGCGCTGGCGACGTTAGGGTATCACGGATAACTTTCCGCCATGAGCCAGGAGCCTGCTTCGCATCTCGTACATCTCAATGATCTTATAGAGCAGTATTGCACAAAGGAGTGGAAGGAACTCCTGCGCGAACGCAATACACAGGTCACCTTCGGCAAGGGGGATCACATCTTCAAGGACGGGCAGGTCGCCGACCGCATGTACATGATCCAACGCGGCCGCGTGAAAGTGGTGGCCAGGTATGTTAAGGGGGTGGAGCGCATCATTCGTCTCGCCGGTGACGGAGAAGTGTTGGGGCATCGCGGCATCGGCGACGAACCCATATATACGGCCACGGCCATCGCCCTATCCGAAACGCGCGTGAACGTCATTCCCATGCAGTTGTTCCTGAGCACGCTGAAGGCCAATAACCTCTTCTGCTATCACTTCCTGCTCTTCTTCGCGGAAGAGCTACGGGCGCTGGACCAGCACATGCGCGATCTGATGAACCTGGATGTCGCCCAACGCATCGCCAAGGTGCTCAAGATGAACATGGTCACCTTCGGGTTCGACACGACGAACAAGAAGAAACTCGCTTTTACGCTCTCCCGCAAGGATATCGCCAGCGCGGCTGGGACAACCTATGAATCCGTGATCCGGACGATCGCTGAATTCCAGCGACAGGGCATCATCGACATGGTGGGCAAGGAGATCCGGATCCTGAAGAAGCGTGAGTTGGAGCGGGTGATGAAGGCCTCGGCGTAGCTCGCGATCCTGTCACTCCCTGTCCTCCCAGTCCGCCCAACTGGTGGCGGTTTCCTGCAGCCTCACAGCGTTCAAATGGGCTTCCTTCGGCAGTGCCCGCTGGATGCGGCCCACGACGTCCAGTAGAATGTTCTCGCAGGTTGGTTGCCAGGGAGTGAATACGGTTCGGGCGAACATGGCTTCGTCCTGGACGATCCGATCCATCTCCCGCTCGTGTAGTAGTAGTGCGTGATCATAGCGATCGATCACCGCCTCCTGAACTATGTGCTTCAGGTCAGCGAAATCCATGACCATGCCGTCCTTGGGATGGCCGGGCTCGGCGCGAGGGATGCCGATCAGCATGATATCCAATACATAGGAATGTCCATGCACTCCAGCGCATACGCCGTCATGTCCGGAGAGCGCATGGGCAAGTTCGAAGGTGAAGCGCTTGGTTACGCGAACGCGTTGCAGTGATGGGACACTGCTCATGCGATGGGTTCGAAATGCGCTGTGAAGTGGCGCAGGAACTTCGGCTCCCTGACTATCCCATAGCCTCTTACCTGCTCCCTTTGCCGCAGGATCTCCTCGAACGTTTCGGCCACGTACTCGATGTGGCTTTGCGTGTACACCCGGCGGGGGATGGCGAGACGCACCAGCTCCATCGCGGAAGGGATCAATGATCCATCCGCAGCGTACTTGCCGAACATCACCGAGCCGATCTCCACGCTACGGATGCCCCCCAAGCGGTAGAGTTCGCATACCAGTGCTTGTCCGGGATACTCGTGCGGCGCAACATGCGGGTACAACTTCTTCGCATCGATGTACACGGCGTGACCACCGATCGGTCGCATGAGGGGCACGCCCAGTTCGTGCAGCTTGCGGCCCAGGTATGTGGTGCTCTTGATCCGGTAGTCCAGGTAGTGGGGGTCGAAGACCTCCTGCAGGCCGATCGCAATGGCTTCCATGTCGCGACCGCTGAGCCCTCCGTACGTGGTGAAGCCTTCGGTGATGATGAGCAGGTTCGTGCATGCATCCGCAAGTGCATCGTCGCGCAAAGCGAGGAATCCGCCCATATTCGCCAAGGCGTCCTTCTTGGCGCTCATCACGGCTCCATCCGCCAAGGCGAACATGTGTTGAGCGACCTGCCGGTAGCTCAACCCTTCCATGCCCGGTTCCCGGTGTTTCACGAACCAACTGTTCTCCGCAATGCGGCAACAGTCCAACAGGAACAGCACATCATGCTTCTTGCAGATCGAAGCGACGCCTTGCGCATTGGCGAGGCTCACGGGCTGTCCGCCCCCACTGTTGTTCGTCACCGTGAGGATCACCGAGCCCACGTGGCCTTTGTGCTCCTTCAACAGTTGGTCCAGGGCGGCCACATCCATGTTGCCCTTGAAGGGATGTTGCAACGCGGTGTCCTTGCCTTCGGCAATGGG
>Ga0073899_10005459_pt1 | contig 11050 bp, 7 predicted proteins | sample KloWWTmetaKNB5Ph_FD_88975 | JGI IMG/M metagenome (GOLD analysis project Ga0073899, IMG submission 88975) | Active sludge microbial communities from Klosterneuburg, Austria, studying microevolution and ecology of nitrifiers - Klosterneuburg... | ecosystem: Engineered > WWTP > Aerobic digester >...
CAAGCAGTGGCGCGGGCTGGCCACCCGCTACGACAAGTACGCAGTCACCTTCTTGGGCGGCTTCACCCTCGCAATGGTGATCCTGACCCACCGCGCCAACCATTAGCAGACACGCTCTAGTAGATGGCACCATCGTCCACCACGGTGTCCACCGGATTCAGCACACGTTCAGGTTCGTGAGTGAGTTGCACGCGGCGAAGTTGTACGCGACTTCCCATCGCGCATAGGTCGGCTCCAAGTCGAACTGCGCCGGCCCCGCCGCCCAAGAGTCCATCCCGCACCATGTAGTCAAGCCGCTCGTCCCAGCGCGCGAGGTCATCGGGGTTGGCGTCGGGCCAAGGCTCGGCATCGAAGTCGCTGAACCGGACAGGGCTGCTCTGGCGGGAGGGCGGGGTGAGGATCTGCACCCGCCGGTCGCCGCCCTCAAGGAAGCGGCGCGCGACGTCACCCGAGACCTCGTCACGGAGTTCCCCCGCCTGGGCCGTCCACAGTGCATCGCGGCGTTCCCAGAGGTCCGCGAGTGGACCGCCCTTGAGTCCGTCGTCCTCGACGACCTTCTTCATGGAGTCGGCGCCAGACGCTTCCATCGCGCTGGATGCCACGCGCTCAAGCGCACGCATGCGCCAGCCGACTTCAGCGGCTTCGTCGATGAGCCACTTGGTGATCTCTCGGTCGCCGTAGATGGGCAGCGCAGTCGCCATGCCCTTCGGAGCAGTCGCTGGCATGGTCCTGTCGATTGAAGTGACAGTGGCGTCGCTGGGCGGATAGATCGCAGCGAGGATGTCCAGCCACTTCGTCATGAGCACGCGTGCGATCCGAAGGCGAGCGTGCTCACGCATGGCTACTTGTGCGCGTTCCAGCCAGCGTCGACGGACCTCAAGTCGACGTCTACCTCGTTCGAGGAATGCGCTGTAGACGCGGAAGAACGCGTACAGGCTCCAGAGGAGGAAGGAGACTGCCAGTGCGCCAACTGCGATGAACCCGCCCGGGGCAGTGAGCCATGCGGGGAGGACGCTGCGTGCGAAGTAAGCAACTGCCGCCCAGATGAGTGCCAGGATCGCGCAGACCGCGACGCCGATGAGGGTGCGCTTGCGGAACTTGCGTTCTGCTTGGCTCCAGTCGAGTGGGTCACCGTCGGACGGCCCAGTCGCCCACTCGGTCCATCTCTCGGCGTCTAGGCGGGCTCGTATGGCAGCGCCGATGACACGGCTGCCGATCTTGTCGAGCAAGCTGCGCGCCCCTGCCCCCTGGGTGGCCGCGAGTGCACTGAGTTGTTCTTCCAGCCGAATGGTGTCGCGCTCGTTGCCTTCTGATGCGAGTCGCTGGGCCGTCACGACAACGCCGGTCGCGTCATCAAGAGCCACGAGCGGCGTGTTTCGGCGCCGGCGGGCTTCATTGATCGCAGCGGCGGCGATAGCGGGGTTACGCGCCTCGGACAGTTCAGGAGTCTCGCTGGACACCGGGCTCGTCGGCGAGGGCTGGACCAGCTCGGCGGGCAGCACCGGCTTGCGGTCTTGGTGTTCTGGCGGGTCCCAGCCGTCAGGATTGGAGCCCCCATCGTTGATGCAGGTCACGAGTCGCACGAGTGAGCGCCAAACACGCGAAGGAGGCATCGGCGGATCGCGGCGCAGTTGACGATCAAGGGCCGTCAGGTCCTTGCGAGCCTTGTCCGCGGCTTCCGCGTCCAGCGCGTCGAAGTCGGGGATCTTGACGCCCCAGTCGATGGCAGGCGTCGGCTTGTCCACGTTGTAGCCGAGATCGTCGAAGTCGTACTTGGAGTGCACTATCGCCTCTGGTTCCGCTTTCAAGCCCATCAGCAACAGGAGGCCAAACCCCAGGAACCGAAAGTACGCCATCAGGTGCTGGAATCGCGTCAGGCTGGGCGGCGGCTGGAACCGCGACGACTCCGGATCGTTGTAGGACAACGTCGCGGAGTCCAGCTCCAAGATGTAGGTCAGTGCTTCGCCGAGAAGCCGCTGAGCCGCCTCGCTCTCCAACTCCAGGTATCGGGTCGGGTAGAAAGAGCCCGCGCTGGATTGAGGAATGGTCTGGGCAATGAACCTGTCTGCCTCGACGTTGGCTTCCAGTGCGCCGAGAACCAGTCGGCTGAAGGTGCGGAACTCGTAGTGCTCAGCCGCGCTCTCGGCGCCCCAGGGCAGGCGTTCGAATGTGCCGGCCAGGATGCCGACCGCAATCAAGGCCGAGTGCAGCGGGACGTCGAGGTCAAGGTCCCATCCGGCATCGGTGACGTCGGGGGCGCTGCGATCTTCGGCCACGATGCGGAGTTGGAGCCAATGTCCCGGGAGTGGAGCAACCGTCGCATCTGTGCGCGCGGAAGGCACCACGATGTCGAGCCATCGCGTCACGTCAGGCGGCAGCATTTCCCGTAGGAGCTGCTCCAGACCCTTCATCGAATCGCTCAGTTCCGGCTCCGGCGGACGAATCCACGCGACTCGGATTTCGTCGAGCGATCCCAGTTCCGCCAGCGACAATGCGAGGGGTGCAGGCTCGCGGATGTCACGAGCCAAGATGCGCTGTGCATGCACGCTGTTGGGTCGGTCGGGATCGATCTTTCCCGCATCGTCCGAGGAGACCCAGAAGCTGTCGGCGATCAACCCGGCCTGCCCCCAGACGAGCGCGTCATCGCGCACGTCTGAGGGGCTGACGACGACAACTGCGATGGTCACTACAGGAATTCTCCGGGCTTCGTAACATCCGTACCTACTAGGATGACCTCACGGTCGACGGCGGCCTGAAGTCGGTTGAACGCCTCACGGACGTCGTCGGCGACCTCCAAAGTGGGGTGTGCTTGGGCTTCTGCCGGGGGTGCGTCTTGGGCGAAGATTCGGTCATAGGATTCGCGCCACTTGGCGACGAGCATCCGGGCGGCCTCTTGGCGTGAGGTTCCGTCGGCGATCGCCGCGGTGAGTTCGGGTGCGCCTGCGCCCTTCCCACCTGCGAGCCAGGTGGAGATCGGGTTGATCTCGTCATCGACCGATGCGCCCAGTTCGATCAGATACTGGTAGGGCTTGAGTTCGGCCAAAGACTTTCTGTTGAAGGACTCCAGGAAAGTCGCGGGGAGCGCTTCGAGCAGCATGCCAACGTGGTCGCGCCTGCTGGGAAGTCGGACGCCCGACTTCGAGACCTTGTAGGTCTTGTTCTCTACCTTGACCGAGAGGTCCGTTCCGCTCTCGCCGTCGGCGCTGGCTGTGCCGAGCAGTCGTGCGGTGAACCAGCCGGTGACCAGTGCTCGCCGAGCATCGGGACCAAGCGGGACCCACTCGCTGAGGGGGCGGGCACGGCGGTACTGCCACAGCTCGCGTCCTTGACCACCCTTGGACCACTGCTTGGAGATCGGCGACATGATGCTCGCCACCTCCACGAGGTGGTATGGCTCGGAGAGGAGCGTCATCATCATCGCGTCCTGACGCGGGGTGTTGCTGAACTTCACCGCCTGCGGTGTCTTCAGCAATGCCACGGCGGCGTCCTTGATCTGCTGGCGCACGTCTTCCAGTTGGCTGGGGACGTTCAGGGTCGACACGTGCAGGTTGTAGGGCGGCACGTCGTGGCCGTGGATGAGGTTGGTCATCGCAGGCTCAAGTGCCACCAGTGGCAGAGATGCCTTGACCATCGACTCGAAGTGGCCCACCAGTCGGGATTGGCGGTTCTTCCGCTCCGGCGCAGGAGTGAGCGGGTCGGTCAGGTAGTCGCCGAGCGAGTGCTGGAGGAACTGACCGACGTACTTCTCCTGGTCGACCAGCCACTCGTGCGTGCGGGCCTTCAAGTCCTCCAAGCCCAACGTGATCGACAGTCGCGCGGCTGCCTGGTTCTGCCCCTTCCGGCGGGCGATCTCCAGCTTGGGCACCCAGCGCTGCTCAAGGAGCGCCACCGGCCGGGTCCGGGCGTGGACCCCCAACTCCTCGCCAGCGATGACCTGCTCGGTCGCCGTGATGAGAGCAGCCAGCCCCTTGTCCCCGCTCACGGAGCGCTCGATCACGCTCACGAACTGCTCGGGGTAGCCGTCGACGTCGTCGAGCAGGAACTCGACCTTGCTGGGACGCAGGTAGTCCGGAACGCCCTCATCGCCAGGCCAGATCTCCAACGGGCTGCGGCCGACGGCGGGCCGCAACTCCAACCGGAGCAGGCCGTCCGCGTCACTCAACGCACGCCGCCACGGCTCCAACAGGTTAGTCGTGAGGTCATCGAGGAACCCGTGAGAGATCTCCAGCGCGATCACCTGAACGTGCTTGCGCAGGACATCCTGGGCTTCGGACACGATGCTCTCGACGTCCTCCACGGAACCGACCGGGAACTCGGCTGGGGCTCCAGCAGGCGGAGTGGGCAGGGCGCCCAGCATGTCGTTGACCTTGCGTCCGACATAAGTACGGTCGGCTGCAAGGCTCTCGACTCCCTCGCGGGATCGGTCGATGAGGCGATCCATCAGGTCGATCGTCACGGGCAGACCATGGGCGGCGACACTACGGAGGATGACTCGCTCCAGCGTCTGCTGCACGTCTTCCTGCAACTCCAAGGAAAGCCTGTTGGTGGCCTTCTGAATCGCGGCCGCAACGCCGGTGTTCGCCCCGCGCGCCGCGTTCACCCGCACCACCACGTTTGCTCGCGCCTGAGCGTTCTGAACCTTGCCACGACGTGGGTCCGCGGTGACGTCGTCCCGCACGAGGTTCGCGAACTCCGCACGGGCACCGGACAGCTCAGGCTGGTTCCATGTGTCGAGGCGGTCCGAGATGGCGTTCTTCTCACGCACCTCGTCGAGCTTGACGTCACGAAGGAACGCCGGCCAAGCCTCTTGCACGACCAGTTGCTTCAGCTCATCATCGGACGAGGCGTCATCCGCCCGTCGTCGCTCCAGGTGACCATCGAGAAGCCGCAACGCCGCACGCCGCAGCAACCGGTCACTGGCATAACGATCGAAGAAGTCACGACCCACCGACAAACGCGAAAAACCAAGGCCACGGAACGGAGCGACGTCCCGATTGGCATCGGGCGTCGAGAGGTTCAGGGAGTCCTTGGCGCCGGCCGCGATGGCGTTGCCGTTGGCGAGGTCGTAGTTGACGACGGCAGTGGTGAGCTTCTCGTCGAGTGTCAGTTCGCCCAGGGACCGGCCGACGATCTTATAGACGTCGTCGGCGGTGTCGAAGGTGACAGAGCGGTTCCGCCGCCCGACGAGAAAAACGGTGCTCGGTCCGCCGTGTCCGACCGGGTAGCGTACGCCCGCCCTGCCGAACATCCGGTCGCGGGACAGCGGCGCGTCAGCCTGAGCGTGGGTCCACATGCTGTTGGAAATCTCGCTGAGTGCCATGAAGGTGTTGGGAGCGACACCGGGCTCGGTCTCGCCAGTCGCCTTCTCGAAGACTTCAGGGGTGAAGACGACCGCGTTGATCTCACGGTGCCCATGAGCGCGCAGGACGTCCACAACATCGAGCAGCATGCCCGAGCCCGAACCGCCCGAGACCGACCCGATCACGAAGATGACAGGACGAACGTCGCCCGCTGTCGGCCTCTCACGGCCGATCCGCTCCTGAACACGCCGCAACTGGGGCGCCGTCTCTGCCGCAGTCGCGGCGTCGTAAGCGCGCGTCAACGCCTGGTCGACCAGCTTGAGGGACTTAAGAACGCAGGCACGTCCGATGGCGCGGTACTGCCCCGCCCCATTCGGGATTTCGACCTTGACCGCACTTGCCGGCTCAGGATGCCACGAGCCCCATGCGTGGTACTGGTCGGCGGCGTCAGCCCCCGACTGCACGAGTTCCTGCGTGATGGCATCGTGGAAACCTTGGTAGGTGCTTCGAGCCGTGGTGAGCGGCACGTAACTGGTGCGTGGCAGCGAGTACGGCGTGTCCCCGGCATCCGCATCCGGGTGGGCCGGGACGTCGATGTGAACGAACTGCCAGCCCTCCGGCCAGTCCTCTTCCCAGCCAATGCGGCTGAGGGTGTCGGACAGCGTCTTGCGGACGACGCCGAGCGTCTTGCCGCCAGTGCCTCCGACGCCTACGAATATGAATGGCTGAATAGGCATTTGCGCCGCCTTCCCACAGTTTTCTGTGACTTATTTTGGACCATCAGTCGTCCCCTAGGTCCAAGTGCCCCATCGAACCGAGGTCCAGGGTTGAGGCGTTGGAGCCGCCGTCGAGGTGGCTGAAACTTGTTGTGCCGGAGGTTGAGTCGTCTCCGCCTGATGCTGTAGGCCGGATGTCGACACCTTCGCGCCACCGCTCGGTGACCACGCGCCAGTCGATCTTGCTGTTCATGATGGGATCGAGATTGGCGGACGCGACGTTCTTGTCTCGCACCAAGACAACGAGTTGGGCGGGCAAGTCTCCGACCGAGGGATTCTTCAAGTCGGCCTCGGAGATCACCGCGATTGCCAAGAAGCCAAGCCCCGGCGAAGCGTTGGCCGCCGTGCCGTCGGCGGTCGGCGGGGGCACGGAGGAGACAACTCGATAGCCGGCGGCGATCGGACGGACCAAGAAAGTCGGAGCCTTGAGCGGGCTCAAGTACGCCTTGCTGACTAGCTCGACCGGTCCGTACCTGAACTTCCTGCGTCCGGTCGTTGGCACGACTGACGTTTTGTAGCTCTCGATGACCGCGGTCGGGTTGCCTTCCAGCGGCTCGATACGTCGTGGTCCGTCTTCGCCGATGAGAACTGGGATCACCTCGCCGCGAAGGCCGGAGACCTGGAACCGCGCGGTGAGGAAGTTGGCGAGGCCGAGCGCAACGAGCGGCAGCGCGACTGAAAGCAACGATGCGATCACCAGTACGGCGACCAAGACGACCGGATCGCGCGGGTTCTCGTAGCGCCAGATGACAGGCAGGTTGACCGAAGCCTCCTGGCCGTCCATCTCGCTGCCAACAACGGGCACCAACCGAATGGGCAGGATCGCTTCGCCGTTGCCAACTGTCGGGTCGTCGGGGGTGATGCTGATCGTGACGGTCTTGGTCTCAGCCTGAGCAAGGTCGACGCAACCGCGCTGAACGTCCAAGGTCGCGCCGCTGGCCTCCTCGGGGACGACGATCTGGGTTGGCTTGTCGAAGCACACCTGCGACGATCCGATCGGGGAGCCCACCAGCGTGAGCGTTGACCCGGCCGGTTGGGTGTTGACCGCCGCCCCGAGGTCAAGCTGGTCGATGGGCGAGATCGTCGGGAACGCCTTGCTCAGGGTGAGCCCGACGCCCTCGTCGATCGCGAGCGGGGTGAGCTCGACTCCCGAGACCGTGGTCAACTGTGCGGTGAGTTGGACCTGGAGTCTGGCGTCGGTGGCCTCGGACTTGAACCGCACGACGATCTGGTCACCTACACGTTCGGCGGTGGCTTTGCGGATGTCGCCGTTGGAGGCGACAACCGAGGCTCCCACCGCGACATCCTTGTAGACGGAGAGATCCGCGACGTTTCCGTCCTTGTCGACTGCTTGGTAGGCGAACTCGCCCACCTTGCCCGCCTTCGGCGCCGCAGCCGGATCGACCCGAACCAGGTGGAGCCCGGAGAAGACGCAGAATTCGATGTCGTCACTTGCTACAGCCTGCCCGGCAGAGACAGTCCACTCACCGGCCCCTTCGCCCGGGGGGAAGTCGACCGTGAGAGAAACGTAGGTGTCGTCGGACTGCGCGAGGGTCGTGTAGCCACCCTGCGTGGTCGACCCGCGAGGCGCCGCAGTGATGACGGTGCCGTCCGGCGCATCCAGCCTGACTGCCTTGACTTGCTTGGGCGTGTGGATGGTGACGTTCATGGCCCGTACACCGGGGTCGATGACGCCACCACGGTCACCCTGCGGGGCACATCCGTTCACGATGTTGCCGAGCGTGCCGAACAGCCGGCGAAGCGCGGCGGAGTCATCTGCCCGAATGAATACTCCCCTAGCCCAGTCCGATGGGATCGGGTGTCGCCCACATTCAAGCGTCGGAGACTTGCCGGTCGACATCGCCTCCAGATCGTCTGGGCGAGGATCGATGATGTTGGACGGCCACAGTTGCAGCCCGACGATCACGATCCCTTCACGGCGCATCTGATCCACAACGCCGCTATCGACGCGGCAGGCGTCGCCTGAGACAGCACCTGATTCGTCCGCTCCGTCAGTGAACCAGAACACCACGCGACAGGTGCCTTGTGAGCCACGATCCTTCAGGTCGTCGTAGGCGCCGTCCATGGCGGCGGTGAAGTTCGTACCCCCGTCGGGATGGGTCCGCTCCTCGGTCTTCTTGATCACCTCGTCGATCGTTTCGGAGACGTCAGCGTCGTTGCCGTCGTTGATGCGGGTCCAGCTCACGACGTCGCGTGCCTTGTAGTAGTTGTTGTCGAAGGCGGAGACAGCGACCTCGATGGCAACGTCGGCGCCGTCGGGGCGATGGACGCGCGACAAACTCTGGAGGGCAACCTCCAAACCGTCGTATCGGATGCCGTTCGGGTCTGAACTGCTGAGGCTCCCCGATTGGTCGAACAAGAAGAGCGCGCTCAGACTTCGAGCAGACTGAAGGCAGGTCGCGACGTCCTCTGAACCGTCGCTGGCCGTTGCGGCGGCGCGCACGACCGTCGGCGCGGGAGCGGCGGTCGCAGGAGCCGACCAGCCGATGATGGCAACGAGCGTGCAGGTGAGTGCGGCCATGAAGGCCGCCAAGGGGCGACGGATCACAGGAACTGCTCCCGCAGTTGGGCCCATACCGGCCACCTGGCGACCTCCAACGCAATGACAACGCCATTGGCTAGGCAAGCGAGTGCCAGTGCAGCGATCGCACCCCTCTCGACCGGCTGAACGCTGAGGACACCAGTCCCACCTGCACTGCGCGTGGTTGCGATGGCGTCGAAGCGGCGGTAGAACAGCAGCCCGCAACCGATGAGCAGCAGGACGGCGTACGCAACTGTCGAGGCCAATGGCGCCCGGAATGCCGCGACGATCAGGCCGACGGCACTCACTCCGAGTACGCCGTAGAGTGGCCATCTGCGGGCGACTGACTGAACGGTCGGAGGTCGTCGCGGCGACGTAGTGACATCAGCGGGCGAAGTGTCATCCAGCCAAGACAAGATGAGCTCCCCCTCTCCTCGCGCAACCGGTTGTCCCACCATCTCGCCACCACGAAATCTCCGGCGAGGGAACATATGCCCCTCGCCCGTTCGTGTCGAGCACTATAGTGCGAGCGGCTGACACTCATCCAATCAGAAGGTGCTGGCAGATTCCGCGATTCTTCGACAACGCGTCAAGGGGGTGGCAACTACATGAACGAATGCCCCAATTGCCGAACCCTGGTCCTGAGTTCGTCGTGCACGCAGTGCGGCTGGAGCATCGACGGCTCATCATCCACATCCACGCCGACTCATCTCGCCGAGGTCGAGGCCCCGACGACCTACGACTGGCTGGGTAGCGATACCCCGGCGTGGGAGGCACGCGACTCGTCGTCGCGCTACGACGCAGAACCTCCAGTGATCGAGCGCTCCGTGGCGTCGCCGGTGCCCGCCGGCCACGGTTCAGGCGTCATCGAGGAGGCCGGTGGCGGAGGCGGCTTCTTCGCCAAGTTCGCACCTCTGAGGATGTCCGGACTCGTGGTGCAGGTCGACCAGCAGCGTAGCGAGACCGTCAGCCTTTCCGGACACAACGCCGCTCAGATGGCCGCGAGCGGATGTCTGACCGCGCCATTCCGGGCGATGGGCATCCTGATGAGCATCCTCTTCGCGCCGCTGCGCTTCCTGATGATCCCCTCGATGATGTTCCGCGGCCCCCAAGGACCAGACCAACTCTCTATCCCGATCAACTCCTTCTTGCTCCAGACACACAGCGGCGACAGCGTGGAGTGCATGCTGCGCGGCGAGCTGCGTGGTGGCTCACTTCGGCAAGGCGACGAAGTGGACGTCGAAGGACGCCTGAGTCGTCACGGCGTCCTCACCGTCTCGTCCATGGTCAATGCCCGCACCGGAGCCACCACGACCGCATACGTCGATCCGCGAGCCAAGGGCGGGAACCTGCGGGCCGTGCTCATGGTCGTCTTCCTGATTCTCGTGATCTGGTTCCTAGTGAGCGCCTTCTGATGGTCATGACAGGCCTGGACGGGACCGCCGCCGAACGCGCCGCTGAGGAAGCCGAGCGGCAAGTCGAGCATGAGCGCATCGCACGCAAGCAGATTGAGCAGGTCGACTCCAACGCGGAGAAGTCCTACGTCGACCAACCCGAGAGCGAATTCCGGCGCCAGCAGCCTGAGCAGTTCCTGGAGCCAATGAACCGGGTCAGCGAGAAGGTCGAACCGCACACCGCTCCGGAATACTTGGTCGAGCGCGTGAACCCCGACTACGCCACAGATGAGTCGTACCGAAGCAACTGCGCGGACTCCGCCCGGTGCTTCGAGCGATCGTGGCGCGGCCACATCGAGGAGGCCGCTGGTCGCGCCTATGAAGTGAACTCCCAGCTCGACCCCGACCTGCCGGGGCTGTATGTCAGTGGCGAGCCGAGCGCAATGACGGAGGAGTGGGCGGGCCGGGACATGCGAGGCATCCTCGAACCGACCGACCTCAAGGAGGAGCTGCAAAGGGAGGGCCATGGCAGCAGCGCCATCGTCCACACCCGGTGGATAGACGAGTCCGGGTCCCCGCAGGGTCACGCTTACAACGTGGTCAACGACCACGGGCAGATCAAGGTCGCCGACGCTCAGACCCACGAGGTGTTGCCCTTCGATGATCAATCCGTACGACCCGGAATCTCACCGATCAGCAAGCACCAGGTGCTTGTCTGGGATGCGAAGGGGCGCCCCGTTGAGTAGTCACCAACTCTCAGAGCCGGACGCTCGCCGCATCTTGGCTCACCTTGGCAGTCCCGCTCAGGACGCGAGCCGATACGGAGCGCACCGATACGACCTCGGCTGGATCTTCAGTTGGGCGGTGACCGACGTCGAGCTGCCGATGGGTGAGGCGCCGTGGATCGTCACCGACGCGGGCGTCGCCAAACGCGTCCCGATCGGATGGGACTCCCTCGCATTCCTGCGCAAGACCGCTGAGGACGAGTCCTCGTGAGTGCGCTTGATCGGATCGTTGGCGTCTACGCCGGACGCAACG
>Ga0073899_10005462_pt1 | contig 11047 bp, 10 predicted proteins | sample KloWWTmetaKNB5Ph_FD_88975 | JGI IMG/M metagenome (GOLD analysis project Ga0073899, IMG submission 88975) | Active sludge microbial communities from Klosterneuburg, Austria, studying microevolution and ecology of nitrifiers - Klosterneuburg... | ecosystem: Engineered > WWTP > Aerobic digester >...
ATCCGCGTGACGCTCCACCAGTACGCCGCCTATCTGCCGGGCGACCGGGTGGAGCTCACGGGCGAACTCGAACTCCCGCCCGTATTCGACGGGTTCGACTACCGTTCGTATCTCCGGCAGCGCGGCATCTGGGCGACCATGCTGTTCCCGCGCGCGGAGCTGACCCGCTCGGGGCCGTGGTCCATCGAGCGAGAAACGACGCGGATGAGGCTGACGCTGGACCGCTCGTTGCAGCGGTCGCTTCCGGAGCCGGAAGCGTCACTTGCCGGGGGGATTGCCTTCGGCCGGGACGGGGGCCTCTCCACCGACGACCGGGATGCCTTCAACCGGTCCGGCCTGCGCCACCTGGTCGCGGTGTCGGGGTCAAATGTCTCGCTGGTGAGCGCGGTCACTTTCGCGATGTTTGTCCCGTGGCTCGGCCGCCGTCGCGCGTGGCTGCCAGCGGCCCTCACGATTGGCGCCTACTTGCTCGCGGCGGGGTTCTCGGCCAGCGTCGTCCGGGCAGGGATCATGGCCGCGATCCTGCTCGGCGGGGGACTGGTGGGCCGTCCCCAGAGCGGGCTCCCGGCGCTCGCCGCCGCCTTCATCGCGATGACGGTCATCGAGCCACTCAACGCGCTCGATACCGGGTTCCAGCTCAGCATGGCAGCGACAGCAGGACTGCTCACGGTCGCCCCGTGGCTTGAATACGGCCTCGAGCGGGCTGCCCTGGCGTTCCGGGTCCCCGTGCCGCAGGTGGTGACTCGCGTCTCGGCACTCTCCCTCACGGCAAGCCTGTGCACCGCCCCGATCATGTGGACGACGTTTGGGGAGATCTCGCTGATAAGCCCGGCCTCGAACCTGATGGTGGAGCCGATCTTCATCCTTGCGTTCTGGGCGAGCCTGGGGGCCGCGTTGCTCGGCGTCGTTTCCGAGCCGTTGGGCAGCCTTGCCGGGATCGCGGCGTACTACCCTCTTGCCTTCATCCACGCGGTCGCAGTTGGCGCGGCCGCGGTCCCGGGCGCATCGGTGACTGCCGGCGCCGGTTCCCCTGGCCGCGCTATGGCGGCGGCTGCCCCGATTGCCCTGGCCGCCGGTATCGCTTACCGCTTCCTCCCGCCGTCGGCGCCGCTCCCGCGCGCTTTCGAACAGCGCCGCAGGGCCGTCACACGGATGCTCGTCGTTGGCGCCGGATGCTCGCTGGTGCTGGCGATCATCCCGATTAGCCTGCTCCCGGCGCGGGGCCCAGGCAGGCTGACCGTCGACTTCCTGGATATCGGCCAGGGGGATGCAATCCTTGTCACCACTCCGCACGGGCGCCAGGTCCTGGTTGATGGCGGACCAAGCGATCTCCGCCTGGCAAGGCAGCTCGGCGCCGTGATGCCACACTGGGACCGGTCGCTCGATGCGCTCATCCTCACGCACCCGGAGGAGGACCATCTGGGTGGCCTCCCCGGCATGGCTCGCAGGCTCCACATCGCGCGGGTCTACGACAGCGGTCTGACGAACCGTTCGGCTACCTTTACTGCGTTCGACGATGAACTGCCGAAACGCGAACGTCTCGCAGCGGGGGACAGCCTGGTCATCGATGGCGTGACTTTCGAGGCGGTGTGGCCTCCTGCTGACTTCGCGTCTGCGGACCGCAACGACGCATCGGTTGTCATCCGGATTTCCTTCGGTGGGGTGCGTTTCCTGTTGTGTGGCGATATCGAGGCGGGCGCCCAGCGTGAGTTGCTGGCCACAACCGACGTCGGGGCGGACGTCATTAAGGTGCCGCACCATGGCTCCCGCACGAGTGACCCCGGCTTTCTGCAGGCGGTCGGGGCCGCCGTGGCCGTGATCCAATCGGGCGAAGGCAACCGTTTCAGGCACCCGCACGAGGAGACGCTCGCGGCGCTGGGAGACAGCCGCATCGTCCGGAACGACCTGGACGGGCGGGTCACGATTTCGACCGATGGCAACACCGTCCGGGTATCGACCGCGCGGTAGCTTTGCATGGCACACCCGGCAGACGTACGGTAACCGGCGGGCACCGTGCCCGAACCCCACTCTGGAGCAACGTTATGACTACTCGCATCGATGGGCGGCGGCCCGATGCGCTTCGACCGGTCCACCTCGCGACCAACGTCCTCGATTTCGCGGAAGGGAGCTGCCTGGTCGAGTTCGGCCGGACGCGGGTGCTCTGCGCCGCCAGCGTGGAAGACCGCCAGCCGCCGTTTCTGCGCAATACGCAGAGCGGCTGGGTGACCGCGGAGTATTCGATGCTTCCCCGCGCGACGCATACGCGCAGCCAGCGCGAGTCCGAGCGCGGCCGTCCCGGCGGGCGCACCCAGGAGATCCAGCGGCTGGTTGGCCGCGCGCTGCGGGGCGTGGTCGATGTCGAGATGCTGGGCCCGCGCACCATCACCCTCGACTGCGATGTCCTGCAGGCCGACGGGGGGACTCGGACCGCGTCGATCACCGGCGCCTACGTCGCGCTGCAGCTGGCCATGCGCAAGCTGGCCGCTGCCGGGGTCCCGGCCGCCGCGGTTCAATCTCCTGTCGCGGCGATTTCGGTCGGAATCGTCAAGGGCGTGCCGATGCTCGACCTGTGCTACGAAGAGGATTCGACCGCGGAAGTCGACTTCAACGTGGTGATGACCGGCGGCGATGACTTTGTCGAAGTGCAGGGCACGGCCGAAGGAAAGCCGTTCAGCCGGTCCGGGATGGATGCGCTGCTCGACCTCGCACGCCAGGGGATCCTGGAACTCTTCGAAAAGCAGCGCGAGGCGCTCGCCAGCGCCGGCTAGCCGACGTAGTGACCCAGGAACGTACCGCCGAGAATGTGGAGGTGGCCGTGTTCCTGGCTCTGCATGGCGTCGTAGCCGAAGTTGGTGAGCACCCGGAACCCGCCCGGGCAGAGCTGCTTTCCAATCTCGGCTGCGATTCGGCCGACTTTCCCGATGTGGTGCTCCCAGAGCTCGGCCTGGGTGGTGTGTTCCTTGGTCATCGCCAGCAACATGACCGGAACCCACCGCAGGATATTCTGGATCACGATGATCTCGTCATCTTCGTAGATGACGTTCGCAGGCTCTCGCCCGGCTACAATGTTGCAGAAGACGCAGTAAGGACGCATGGGGCGGGAATGATCATAGGTTCGGCCTGTTCCTCATACAAACCGCCCTGCGTGTTGAAGGAGTCCTGATGCCCCAGTTCCTGCCTTTCCGCGGTCTGCGCTACACCCCGGCAGCCGGTCCTATCGAGGACCTCCTCGCCCCGCCGTACGACGTCATTACCCCGGTACAGCAGGCGGTGCTGGCCGGGAGGAACCCGCGCAATGCAGTCCACCTCGAACTGGCGGAAGGCGGCGAAGAGCGTTACGGCCGGGTCGCCAGCCTGATCGCCGGGTGGCAGGCGGCCGGGATGGTGCACCGCGAGCCGCAACCGATGCTCTACGTCTACGAGCAGGAGTTCGTCGAAGAAGGGCACATCTTCATCCGCCGCGCGCTCCTGGCCGCGGTGGAGGCCCAGCCGTGGGAGGACGGAGCGATCAAGCCCCATGAGTTCACGATGTCCGGCCCGAAAGAAGACCGCCTGAAGCTCCTCCAGGCCACGGGCATCCAGTTCAGCCCGGTTTTCATGATCGCCAGGGACCGTGCGGGCGTGCTGGCCGCGTTCATCGAGGCGACCATTGCCGGGCAACCGCCGACCGGGCAGGCAGAGACGATTGACGGTGAGCACCACCGCTTCTGGGCTGTTGAGGCGGGCACCCACGAAATGCGCCAACTGGCCCCGCTGCTCGCTGAATCGTTCTACATCGCCGACGGCCACCATCGCTACGAAACAGCGGTCAACTACCGGAACTGGCGCCTCGAACAGGGCGAACTTCCCCGGGACCACCCAGCCCGCTTCGCGATGTCGGCGATTGTCGCGGCGTCGGACCCCGGTCTGGTGATTCGCCCGATCCACCGGATGGTGCCCCGGCGCACTCCACACGATTGGCATGACCGGCTTGGGAGCGCCTTCGATGTCACGCACGTCAAACTGGTTGGGGTAGGTGACCAGCAGACGGCGGAGATCGCGGCACTGCTCGCTGCAGACCTCACGAACATCGTCGCGCTGGGGCTCGAGCCCGGTCAGGCGCACGTCTTGCGGCGGCGGCCGGGCGCGGCGCTCGCGGGGAGCGTGCCCGGCGGGCACAGCAGCCAGTGGACGGATATTGCACCGAACATCCTGCGTTACGGAGTGCTCGAACCGCTCTGGGGCATCACCGACGACGACCTGCGCGCTGGTGTGGTGGAGTACTCGCACGACCCGCGTGAGGTCCTCGACTGGCTCCACGGCCACACGAACTCGACGGCATTCCTGCTCAACCCGGTTACGATCGAATCGGTGATGCAGCTCGCCGACCAGGGCGAACGCATGCCGCAGAAGTCGACGTTCTTTCATCCCAAACTGGGGACGGGCCTCGTCTTCCACCCGCTGGACCAGTAGGAATCCCGGCGGCGCTCGCGAATGGCGCTCAGCCGCCGGTAATGCCCGTGCAGCGAGGGACAAAGCGCTCCGCGGCCACTGAGACCTGCTCAGCGGCCACCTGGCGCACGGTGCGGCCGTTTGGGACCGGCTCCGAGGGCGTTGCCTCGCCGACATCTCATTGAGCTGGAGCAGGGGCGCCCCGGGGAGTTGTTGAACGGAGGGGCGTGCGAGGCATAGACTGGTGGTTCGCGGGCGGTTAGCTCAGATGGTTAGAGCGCGTCGTTCACACCGACGAGGTCACTGGTTCGAGTCCAGTACCGCCCACCAGGCACCCGCGAAATGGCCCCGGTTGAACGCTCCCTCCATCCCGCTGATAATGGCATCAGTGCCGAAGTGGCGGAATGGCAGACGCGCTACGTTCAGGGCGTAGTGTCCTTCACGGGCGTGTGAGTTCAAATCTCACCTTCGGCACCATTTCTCTTTTTGCGCCCGTAGCTCAGGGGATAGAGTGTTGGGTTGCGGACCCAAAGGTCGGAGGTTCGAATCCTCCCGGGCGTACCACTCATCCGAACAAAAAGCCCCGCCGGAAGGCGGGGCTTTTTGTTTAGTGCGACGGCGCCAGCGGCTCAGGGGGGTCGCCCGGCCGGTGCGCAAGTTCCCTGCCCCGCATGACGGCCCACGCATCACTGAACGTGAGCGGGATCTGCTTGCGGCTCAGGATCAGGAGCGCGATGCACAGGAGCGTATACACGCCCGCATACACGACCCGGGCCTGTTCATTGGTGATGAACAGCTGGGTGGCAAAGAGCACGAAGAGCGCGATAGCCTCGGCTCTGCCCATGCGCAGGTTCATGAAGACCGCAATGGCGAAGGCGGACTGGGCGGCCGTCAGGAAGATCTCCTCTCGCTGCCGGTCATCCAGCGGAAGGCCGAGAGTGAACCCGAAATCGCCGGAGGACACGAGGAAGGCGATGGGTAACGTGCCGATCAGCAGCGTCCACTGGTTGACCTTGGAGGAGATCAGGACGCCCATCCCGGCAGCCGCGCGGCCGCGCCAGGCGAGCAGGCAGGCGACCAGCACCTCCGGCGATTCGGACGCCAGCGGCGCGAGCCACTGGATGAGCAGGAACTCGGAGACGCCGAAGTCCTCACCGATGTGCACGAGCGATTCGGCGAACGGCTCGGCGGAGCAAAAGATGGTCACCGCACTGAAGATGAGGACCACGATCACCAGCGTCCGGCGCGGCGTGTCGGTCAGCGAACCCATGGCCTGGGCTGGCCCGACAAGTTCGACGTGCTCGGACTCCACCTTGGAGGTGAAGTAGAGGTAGATGACGAACAGCGAGACCAGCACGATCGTGTCGATGATGCTTACGTGGTGCCGGAGCGGGATGAAGATGACGTAGAGGGTCGCGATCGAGAGGAAGACGAGTTCCAGGCTGCGCTGGCGATCGACGACGAGCTCCTTCAGCTTCGTCCGGTAGAAGAAGAGGAAGAAAACAATCGGCCAGCCGACGCCGATCAGGAGGCGGTTGCCACCGGTCATGTTGGCGATGGCCAGGCCGCGCTCGGCTTCTTCCGGGTCGGCCCCGGCGTTCCAGGCGAGGATGAAGTCGACGGCGTATTCCGGGAGCACCGCGATGATGGCGATGATCGCCAGGGCGAGCCCCTGGGAGATGTCGAGCTCGGCCGTTTCGGCGCCCCAGCTCAGGAGGAACGCCGCGGCGAGGATCGCCAGGCCGAAGATGATTGCCCCCGGGACAGGCTCGGGGTGGATGCCTCCGAAACGCAGGACGATCCCCGGGAGGCACACCGCGGCCGCGACCCCGATGAGCGCCCAGCTGCGGCCGTAGGACGACGGACCGTTCATTCGTAGAAGGGAATCGGCTCGGCCGTTTCCCAATAGTTATTGAGTTTGCCCTCGGGCAGTCCCCGGCCAGGGTGGAAGCGGCCCTTGTGCATCTGGTCGACCATGTGCTCCTGACTGAGCAGTTCCTCATCGAATACGGCCGTGAAATACCCGATGCCCTGCGTGCTGTGAGCGTCGGAGCCACCGGTACCCGGCTTGCCCATCGTCTTGGCCACCTGGAGCGCGAAATAGTTTTCGCGCGGGGTGTTGCAGCCGTTGAGCACCTCGATCCCATCGACAAGCTGGAAGACGGGAAGCTTCGCCGCCTGCTCTGGCGTCAGGTTGAACGGCTCCTTGCCCTCGCGCTTGAAGTGGACGGGGTCGAAAAAGTGGCGGAAGGGATGGGCAACGATCAGGAATGCACCCTGCTCGTTGGCCACTTCGCGGAGCTTTTCGAGCCGGCGGATACCCGGGGCGTAGCCCTTCAGGCCGACGGCAAGGATGTGGCCCATGTCGGTTGAGACTTCCATCCCGTTGGAGACAAAGATGCCTTCGTGCTTCTTGCGGAACGGGCTGAGGTCCCACGACTCCCACATGCGGTCGTGTTCGGTGATATTCACGCCGGTGAGCCCCACGCGTCGGGCTTCGGCGATGAGATCGTCTGGGTCGAGCATTGAATCGGAAGCGCCACGCGTGGTGTGCAGGTGCATGTCAATAATGGTGCCCGGCACGAGGCGCCTCCGATGGTATTGCAAAGATTTTCACGAGTGGAGGCAGTATATCACCGCTCCGCGAGCAGAGGCATCAGCCAGCCGAACAGACCCACGAATGACAGGGACATGGCGGCCCACAACCACCACAGTCGCCGAGAAAGCGCGAGAAGGACGGGGACCGGCAGGAACGCGACCGCGGCCATGATCAGCGTGAACTGCCAGCTCGGTGCGCCGAGCGCGCCGGGCTTGTCCTCGAATCCGCCAAGGATGTAGGCCGATGCCAGCACCAGGCCGGCCATGGTCCACATCACGGTGGTCCCGATGGAAATCGGCACGGCGAGGAGGAACCCGGGGACGCCGGGGTCGATCCAGTTCTGCACGAATTTCTGCGGGCCAGGCTGGACCGCCAGGTAGGTCAGGGCGAAAGTCGAGAGGATGGCCATCGCGTAGCCGGCCATCCAGCCGCCGATAACAGCGTTCATCGCGGGGCCGCCGTGCTCGTCAGGACCACGGTGCAGTCGAGGCCCGCGGCTGCTGCGGCAACCGGCCGGCCTTTGCCTGGTGGCCCGATCCAGAAGAGCGTGGGGCCGGCTCCTGCCAGGCGCACGGGACCGGCGATGCGTCCCTCGACCGCGTGACGCAGGCGATCGAGTCCCGGGAAGATCTCCCAGGCCACACGCTCAAAGGTGTTGGACAGGTCGGCCGGCGTGACGGACCCGGGCAGGACGGAAGCCAACTTCTCCGTAGCGTGTCCGGGCTCGAACGGGAGTGCATCGAGCGCCGCGAACATTTGGGCCGTCTTTCGCTCGATTGTGGCGGCCGGGATGAAGAGCACGACGTCGTGGAGCGGCAACGAGGGGAGCGGGGTGACCACTTCCCCGCGGCCGCGGCCCCGGGCCGTGCCGCCAACCAGGAAGAAGACCTCATCGCTTCCGATCTCCTCGGCGACGCTCCGAACCATCTCCGGGGTGACCCCGGGCCAGGCCGCTGCCAGCAGCTTCAGAACCGCTGCCGCATCGGAGGCGCCCCCGCCGAGTCCCCCGGCCGGCGGGATCTCCTTGTGCAGGTGGATGGAGAGTCCCGCGGTGGTCGTGCCCGCCCGCGCCGCCAGCCGCTCCGCTGCGCGCCAGGCGAGGTTCGTGGCGTCGCAGGGCGTGCCAGCGGCATACGGCCCGCTAACGGTGACGCCGTCAGCCCGGCCGAACGAGACGGTCACGCGGTCGGCGAGGGCAATCTCCTGAAAGACCGTGTCGATCTCGTGGTAGCCATCGGGCCGGGGACCAAGGACTTCCAGCACGAGGTTGAGCTTGGCTGGCGCGAGCGCATGGTAATCGTCAGCCACTCGCCCGGACCTCCTCGCAGGCATCGAGGAGGCGCAACCACTCCGCGATGTCCAGCGTTTCGGGCCGGCGCGTGGCATCGATCCCGGCCTTTTCCAGCGCGGCCCGGGCGCCTCCCGGCGGGAGCCAGACGCCGCGGGCGAGGGAGTTGTGGATCTGCTTGCGGGGATTGCGGAATGTCTTTGAGACGAAGTGGAAGAACTCGGCGATCCGCGCTTCCTGGACCAGCGGTTCGGGCCGCAGGTCCATCCGGATGACGCTCGAGTAGACGGCGGGCGGCGGGTCGAAGGCCTCGGGTGGGACGTCGAAAAGCGAACGGGCCTCGGCGTAGACCTGGACGGAGATGGTCAGGAGCGACCAGTCGCCCGCCGGCGCGGTGATCTCGCGCGCGACCTCGCGCTGGATCATGACGACCATGCTCCGGGGCCTGGGGTGACCTTCGAGGAAGTGACGGATGATCGGGTTCGCGGCGAAGTACGGAAGGTTGCCCACCAACGAGAACGGCGTCCCCGGGGGGATGACCGCCGCGGTGTCGAGCGTGCGCGCATCGGCTTCGACGATGTGCAGGTTCGATGCATTGCGGAACCGGCGGCCGAGGTGCTCGATCAGGCGGGGTTCGATTTCGAGGGCCAGGACAGGGAAACCGCGCTCCAGCAGCACTTCCGTGAGCTGTCCGGTCCCGGCGCCAACTTCGAGCACGAGCCCGCCGGGCGGACATTCAACGGCGGCAGCGATGTCCTGGAGGACGCCACTGTCACGGAGGAAGTGCTGGCCGAGCGCTTTGCGCGGGCGTGGACCGGGGAGGCGGGCAGGGGGCACCACCTGATGGTATCGGGCGGGTGGGAGCTCAGTCGAGGATGTAGATGTCGACGTAGCCCGTGTGCCACGGGTTCGAGCCTGCCGCCTCGGGAAAACCGAGGTCGACCTTGGAGCCCTTGATGCCGCCGCCGGTGTCGGCGGCAAGGCAGACGCCGTATCCGGGGACCATGAAGCGAGTGCCCATGGGGAGGACCGACGGGTCGACGGCGCAAATGCCGTGGTCGAGCATCACCCCGCTGGCCGTCCGGCCGTAGTTCGGGTCGTCGCGGCTCCAGGCGCCGTGGCTGGCGTTGTACCAGGTCGCCCAGACGCGGACCTTCTGGCGGTAGGGGCCGCTATATCCTTCGACGCTAACGATGGAACTTGGCGAGCTACCGGTTGCCGTCCCGCTGATGTGGCGGGTTGGGACTGCTGCGGCGGCGGTGACGGCCGAGAAAACGGACCGGGCAACTTCCTCGCCGTTTCGGTAGGTGACCGAATAGGTGACCGTCTTGCGCCCGGGCTTACCGTTGACGATCCGGACTTCGCCGCGGGGAAGCGCGGAGTCTTCTTCGAACACCGTCGTGGGCGGGATGTCCTCCTGAACGTCCTCATTGACGACTTCGGTCGTGCCGATAACGACGTTCATGCCGTTGAAGACCGTGGCCTCGCGCGGCACGGAAAGCAGGTCACCCGGCCCGGGATCCACGCCGAGCAGGGCGAGGACTTCGCCAACGGTGGCTGCCTGGGTGTACAGGGCGGTCTCTTTGCCATTCAAAGTGACGTTCACCGTGCGGGCTTTGGCGAGGTAGACGGTCATCCCGGCTGCGAGCGGGGTATCGAGCGAGGGGCGCACGAGGTCGCCTTCACGCACGGTCATCCCGAGGTGCGTAAGCAGGCCGGCCACGCTCGTTTCCGCGGAGTGGGTATCGACCCTGAGGTGGTCGATAAAGACGGTGAACGGGCGGGCGCGGTCCACCGAGATGACGATGGTTTCGTCGACGATCGGAGCGGCATCGGCTGCGGGGGGACGTGACGAGGCGTAGCGAACCCCGGCCAGTGGTGCGCGGCCGCTGGCCAGCACGCCGTTGATGTAGACGAGGTCACCGGGCCGCAGTTCGATCCCTGCTTCGGCGAGGGCGCCGGCAGCGGTCGCGGCGGTGGTGCGGTACCGGGCGCTGATCCCATCGACCAGGGTGACGACGGGCCGCGCCTCATGGACGGCAATGGAGGTGTGGCGTTCCGTCCCCGCGACGAGGACGCGGTCTCCCGGCGCAAGGGAGATGTTCGCCGCTCCGAGGGCTTCTCCGGGGGTATCGAAGGTCGCGCTGACGCGGTAGGCCTGGCCGTCGCTGAGGATCGTTACGTCGTGTCCAGGGAAGGCGCGGAACAGCCCGCCGGCAACGACGGCGATGACGAGGATCGCCGCGGCATGGTGGCGTCCCCGAAATCGGCGGGCGTGGATGAGCAGCTCATGCCGGTGTTGCCTCCGGCTGGCTGCCGGCCCACCCCGCAGGACCGGTTCCCTCAGCGCCTGGGTCAATCACACCCTCACACGATTTACCGGGCGCGGACGCCCGGGGTCAGCATTTTGCTAGGCCGTGCACCTGCTGTCGAACAGGACCCCGGGCTTGTCCCAAATCAGCCAACTCGGACCCGGTAACCCTGCGGCACCCGAAGCATTCCCCTTATGGCTGCTTCCTTCCGGACCTGACCAGGTTCGAGGCGCATCGCCGCGCAGGACCAGATCGTCAACGCCGCTTGAAAAGAACAGTCCCCAGAACCACAGCCCTCGAGCAGGAATTCAACCCCGCTATAGCGGATTGCGGGTACAGGGCACCGCTAGCTCCCCGCCTAGCACGGCCAACCGCTACCGTACTGGCTTGTTCGGGCACGGGTCAATCGGCGGCCGC
>Ga0073899_10005463_pt1 | contig 11047 bp, 10 predicted proteins | sample KloWWTmetaKNB5Ph_FD_88975 | JGI IMG/M metagenome (GOLD analysis project Ga0073899, IMG submission 88975) | Active sludge microbial communities from Klosterneuburg, Austria, studying microevolution and ecology of nitrifiers - Klosterneuburg... | ecosystem: Engineered > WWTP > Aerobic digester >...
AGCGCCGCCGCCGCAGCCACTCCGCCGATGAGCAGAACGAGATGCTCGCCGAAGCCATGGTCAAGGTCACCATCAACGGCAAGCTGATGCACACCGCGCACGAAGGCAATGGGCCGGTCAACGCCCTCGATGGCGCCACCCGCAAGGCCCTCGCCCAAGATTTCCCCCGGCTGGAAACCGTCAAGCTCGTCGATTACAAAGTCCGCATCCTCGATAGCCAGTCCGCCACCGGGGCCCGCGTTCGCGTCCTCATCGAGAGCACCGATGGCACCCGCTACTGGACTACCGTCGGCTCTTCCACCGACATCATCGAGGCTTCCTGGCTCGCGCTTGCCGATGCCCTCGAATTCGCCCTCAACGTCGAGCATTGACCGGCCCCATCGGCTAACCTTCCCGCCATGATCCTCATCCTCTTCGGGGCAAACGAGCTCGCCATGCGCCGCCGCATCCAGGAATTGAAGGATGAGGCAGACGGTGGCACCGGCATGCTCATCACCAACCTCATCGAGGTTGATGGCCGCGATGCGAAACCGCACGAGGTCCTCGGCCCGGCCATGTCCCCGCCCTTTCTCGCGCCAAAGCGCCTCGTCATCGTCGAGCACCTGCTCGAACGCTTCGAAACGCGCGGCGGCACTCGTGGCGCCCGCTCCCTCGGGCCATGGGACCAGTTTGCGGCCGACCTGGCAGCCGGCATCCCCGAAACCACCACGCTCGTCTTTCTGGGCCAGCCATTCCTTGCCCAGGGGCAGCCCCGCCAGGTCTCGAAGTCCAACCCCCTCATCGCCCGCCTGAAAGATGTGCCCGGCGCCGTTGTCGAAGAACAGCCCGAGATCAAGGGCAAGGAGCTGGAACGCTACATTCGCGATGAAGCAGCCTTTCGTGGCATCCACTTCCGCACCGGCGCCCCCCAGCGCGATAAACTCGAACCCTGGGAAGAACTCCCCCCTGAATCCGACCCCGCCGTCCTCCTCGCGAACCTTCTCCAGGGCGATACCCTCGCCATTGCCAACGAGCTCGACAAGCTCGCCCTCTGGGCCTCTGGCGCTCCCGTCGATGCCCTGGATGTCCAGCGCGTGTGCGCCGGCGACCGCGAACCCAACCGCTTCAACCTCGTCGATGCCCTCATGGATGGCAACCTTGCCACCGCGCTCGAAATGCTCGCCCGCCTCAGGCGCGATGGCGAAAACCTGCAGGCACTGCTCGCGACCATCATCGACCGCTACCGGGTGCTCGCACAGCTCATCGACCTCCTCGAACAGGGCGCCCCGGAAAGCGACCTCAACCGCGTGATCGGCAATGCCGCCAGGTACGAAAACCTCCGCCGGGCCATCATCGATCGCGCCCGCCGCCACGGCCCCGGGCGCCTGCGGCTCGCCTACGATGCCCTTCTGGATGCCGACCGCACTAACAAGCTCGGCGAAGTGGATGAAGATCTCGCAATCGAGATTCTGATGATGAAGCTGTGCGCCCTGGCCCCCGCCACTCCGGCCGGCCGCCGTTGAGCGTCTAGCCTTCCGCCTGCCCCTGCCAGATCGGGTTGTAGCAGGCCACCCGGTGCGTTGCCCTTTCCGGCTGCATCAATCCCGGTGGCTCCGTGTTTCGGCACACGTTCATCACCTTCCCGCAGCGCGGGATGAACGGGCACCGCTCGGCTCGTTCCCCCATCTCCGGCGGGTGCCCCGGGATCTGGCGCAGGTGGCCGTGCTTGCCATCGACACGGGGCAGCGTGGCCAGCAGGGCATGCGTGTAGGGGTGCAAAGGAGACCGCAGCATATCTTGCACGCTGCCCGATTCCACCACCCGGCCCGCGTACATCACCGCTACTTCATCCGCCATCTGCGCGACCACCCCGAAATCGTGCGTGATCAGCAGGACAGCCGTCCCCTTCCTTCTCCGCAACTCATCGATCTGGTGCAGGATCTGCGCCTGCACCGTCACGTCCAGCGCGCTCGTCGGCTCATCCGCGATGATCACGTCCGGGTCCAGCGCTGTCGCGATTCCGATCATCACCCGCTGGCACATCCCACCCGAAAGCTGGAACGGGTACGAACGCGCCACGCGCCCCGGCTCGGCCAATCCCACCTCGTGCAGGATCTCCACCGCTCGCTGGCGCGCTTCCTTCTTCCCGATCCCCAGGTGGCTCACCAGGATCTCCCCGACCTGCGTCCCGATATCCAGCACCGGGTTCAATCCCGCCACCGGGTCCTGGAAGATCATCGCAATCCGCCGCCCGCGCATCCGCCGAAGCTCCTGCTCCCCCAGCGCCAGCAGGTCGATCCCATCGAAGAGCACGTTCCCGCTCAGCACATCCGCCGCCTGCGGCAGCAAGCGCATGATCGCCATCCCCGCGGTCGACTTGCCGCACCCTGATTCCCCCACCAGCGTCAGTACCTTCCCGCGCTCAAGATCGAACGACGCATCATCCACGGCGTAGGTCACGCCGTCGCGCGTGCGGTAGCGAATGCTCAGGTTGCGGACGCTGATGATTGGCTCTGCCATGCCCCGGCCCGGCGAGGCCAAGCCTCACCCTCATGTCACTGATGGTTCGCTAGAGTCTAATCGCTCGGCCGGAAAGAGGAGATGAACTTGCCCTGGATCTCCACGTTCTCCGGAGTCGTGTAGATCGGCTGCATCGTGCTGTTCGCCGGCTGCAGGCGCACGCGCGCGCCTTCGCGGTAGAAGCGCTTCAGCGTCACTTCCTCCCGGTCCTTCAGCCAGACCGCTACCTTGTCTCCGTCATTCGCCGTCCGGGCGGGCTCCAGGAAAACGATGTCCCCATCCGCGATCAGGTCATCGATCATCGACGTGCCCTTCACCCGAAGCGCGAACACGTTCGCCTTCCCCCGCACCATGTCTTCCGTCACCGCAACCATATCCTGCGCGTCTGTCCCGAAGCGATCGCTCGTGGGCACCGGGATGGGCTGGCCCGCCGCAATCGACCCCAGAACGGGGATTTCAACAATCCGCGTCCGCCGGCCACGCGATCCCAGCACCTCGATCCCGCGCGAAATCTCCCGGTCGCGCCGGATGAAGCCCTTGTCCTCCAGCTTCCGCAGGTTGTAATCGACCACGGAGGTGCTGCTAATCGCGCAGCCTTCCTGGATGTCGCGGATGCTCGGCGGGTAGTCCTTCTCCTCGATGAACGACCGCAGGAAGTCCAGGATCTGTTCTTGCTTGGGCGAGAGCTCTTTCATGGTGCGGCGCCTTTCGAACGCATGTTCGCGCCGAACGTTAGCAAATCAGTGCGGTTATCGTCAAACGCGTTCCGAACACCGCGTGTGCGATTGGCGCCCGCAGCTCTGCATCACACTGCCAGGGCGCGCAGCCCCGGCTCGCCATCCAGCAGGTCGCGTCCCCGTGCCGCCAGGCCGCTCACCGTACTCTTGTCTCTCCCTCCCAGCAGTGCGCCGACCTGGTTCAGGCTGCGGCCCCGCGCATGAAGCAGCGCCACCGCAACCGCTCGTGCCTCCGTCACGCCGGCCCTGCGCGTTCGCCCGGCCATCTCGTCAAGGCTCACGCGGTAGTGCGCGGCGATTCGCTCCAGCAATTCCCGCTCGCCGATGCCCCCTGCCGATGCCTCGGCCAGAGCCACCCGCGAAAGCTCCAGGTCCAGCCTCCCGGTTTCGAGCATCCCATTGCGCTCCAGCGCCACCGCGGCGTGGACTGCCCCCAGCAGCACCCGCACCGAAGCTACCTCGCATCCCGCAATCCGGTCCGCCGCCCAGCCCGGAAGCGATGTCCGCGCCCGCCGCGCGACCCGCTCGATGAACGCCCGCCGTTCGGCGATCCGGAACGGTTCGACACGCGTCACGATTCCTGCCACCAGCCGCGATTCCAGCCGTTCCGGGAGGTTCAGCTCGAGCGGGTGCCGCTCGCTGGCGATCACCACGTGGCCGCCGGCGTTCTGCACGGCCTCCATCGTGTAGACGAGCTCCTCCTGCGTGCCCGGCTTCCCTATCAGCTGCTGCAGATCGTCGATCACGAGCAGGTCTACCGCGCGCACCGCAGCCTTGAACTCCTCGGCCCGCCGGTCTCGCAGGGCCGTCAGGAACCGGTTGGCAAACTCCTCCGCACTCAGGCACGCCACCGCGCGCCCGTTCTCCGCCGCCCGGCACGCCACCGCGTGCAGGAGATGCGTCTTTCCCATTCCCGGCGCCCCGAAAATCACCACCGGGCTTACGCGGTAACTCTCCTCATCCACCAGCGACTGGCAAGCCTGCAAGGCCAGCAGGTTCCCTTCCGCCGCCTGGTATTCCTCGAACGAATTCGAGCAGTTCACCATCCCCAGGATCGGACCCCGTCCGCGCGGAGGCGGAGGTTCATCGGCCGGGGCCGCCGCTGGCGCGCGCGTTCCCTGTGGCACGAACTCCACGCTCACCCCCGGCCCGAATACCTGCGCCGCTGCCCGCTCCACCACCACCCGCAACCGCTGGTACAGCCAATCGCACGCCATCTCCGAGGCCGCCTCGACAACCAGGCGCTGCCCGTCGATCCCGGACGCCCGCGTCCCCCGCAGCCAGGTCGCGAAGTTGTGCGGGTTCAGCTCCAGTTCGAGCCGACCGAGCACCCCCTGCCAGGAGCGCGCCAGCTCGCGGCTTTCCGGCATTAGTACTGCTTCCATCGGCGGGCACACTCCTTCCTCCCCGGGCACTCGGGGTTTCGCAATTTGGGCGCTGTGACAACGGATTCGTTCCGGGTCGAAAGACCTGGCCGCCCGGGTGGTCCCGCGCGCCTGCCTGTCGGCGTAGCCGGTACCGTAGCCCTCCAGCCATCCGTGTTCAACGCATTTATGTTCTTGTTGCGCCCCTTCGCTCCGACTTTTCACGCCCCGTCGCGCTTATGTGGGAATCCCATTCCGCGCCCCGCACGGCGCCTAACAGGCAACCCCTCCCGGCCGGGTTTCTTCCATTGGCGGCGCACATGCCGCGTCTATCCCGCCTCGCCTATCTCCCACCGCCGCAGCGCCCGGAGCGCCAGCGCGACCATCCCCACCGTCACCACCGCGGCCAGGATCGCCGCCGTCCCGGCTTCCAGGCGCGGGTCATACACCCGCCGCGGGGCATCGATCACCGTATCCGCTATCCCCAGCGTGTACTGCCGTATCGAGAGATAGCGCACGCCCGAAAACAGCCGCGTGACCACACCTTCCCAGATGAATGCATACAGCAGCCCAACAATCAGCGCCCGGCTCGTCGCGATACTCAGCCACACGAACGCCGCGCAATACACCAGCGATCCCGCTACCACGGCCAGCGCGAAGCCCGCGACGATCCCCTCTCGCGGCTCGCCCCGCAACACCAGCCCCGTGCCGATGATCGTTGGCACCAGCACCACCCCGGCCGTTGCCAGCCAGGCCACCAGGAGCTTTGAAAGGACAACCACCCGCCGCGAAACGGGCTTGCCCAGGATGTACACGGCCGTCCCGTCCTCGAACTCGGTGCCCAGTGCCGCGGTCCCGAAGATCAGCGCCGCAAGCGGCAGGAAAGTTCCCACAATCAGCCGCCCGTTCAATCCTGAAGCTGCCCAGTGCCGCGCGTCATCGGCGTCGCTCAGCCGGTACGCCCCGGCAATGAGCACCGGCACCAGGGCGAAGAGCAACATCAGGATCGTCCGCTTCTGGCCCAGGAGCTGCCGCGCCGTCAACCCGATGATCGTCCCGTTCATCGCTTCACCAGGTACGAGAACACGCTCTCCAGCGATTCGTCGGTCGGTCGCAGCTCGTACAGCGAGACTGCCACCTCGCGTGCCACGCCGGGCAGAGCCAGTGTGAACGCTGCAAACTCCGCCGTCCTCACCTGCACCATCCCATCGTGCAGCTCTACCCCGTAGACCGCCGGGTTCGCCACCAGCGCCGAGGCCAGTGCGCGGTTATCGCTCGAACGCAGAAGGAAGGTGTGCGGCCGGTCCGTCATCAGCTTCCGGATCTCCCGGAAATCGCCGGATGCGGCCAGCCGTCCCGCCACGATCACCAGCACATCTTCCGCCAGCCGCTCCACCTCTTCCAGGATGTGCGATGAGAACAGGATTGTTCGTCCCCGTTCTGCCAGCTCGCGCAGCATCTCCATCATCTGCAGCCGCTGGCGGGGATCGGCCCCATTGAACGGCTCATCCAGCAACAGAATCTCCGGCTCGTGAACCAGCGCCGCCGCGATCTTCACCCGCTGCTTCATCCCCTTCGAATACCCGCCGGTGGCTCGATCCGCCGCGCCCTCCAGCTCTACCACCTTGATCGCCTGCCGCGCTGCGTCCTCCGGGTTAGGCAGCTTGTGGAGTTTCGCGGCCAGGAGCACAAACTCGAACCCGGTCAGGAACGGGTAGACCGCCTCGCGTTCGGGCACCAGGCCCACCCGCGCATACATCCCCGGGTTCTGCCACGCGGGCTCGCCGCACACTCGCACCTCTCCGGATGATGGCTTCAGGAATCCCGAGAGCATGTGCAACATCGTCGACTTGCCCGCCCCATTAGGCCCGAGCAGCCCCGTGATCCCGGCGTTCAGGGTGAACGAAATATCGTTCACCGCCACGATGTTCCCGTACCACCGCGAGACATTCACCACCTCGATCGCCGCCGGTCCACTCACGCAGCTATCCTCTCGAACCGCCGAAGCACCATCATCGTGCCACCCAATCCATATGCCAGCAGTGCCAGCGCATGGGCCCAGAGCAGGAACCCGGCCTCATCCTGCATCGATCCCGGCTCGGCTTCCACGCCAAAAATCCATAGCGTCGTCCCGTACACGAACTCGAACGGGGCGATGAAGACCGCCCAGTGCCCGGCCCCCCCAACTTCCGTCACCAGGATCCCCGCGATCGGCCACGTCACCAGGAACCAGGCCACCACCGCCACCGTGCCGTACGCCCGCCGCCCCGTCTGCGAAGCGATCGCCAACGACACCGCTCCGAGCCCAACACTGATCGCCACACCGCTCGCAACCGTTAGCGGGATGTCGAGCCAGTTATCGCCCACGTAATCCACCAGGTCGTTGCTGGCGAGCCCATTTCCGATTAGCAGCAGCGCCTGGGGCGCGAGTGTCAGCACCATCAGCGCTGTCGCGAACGCCGCCAGCTTGGCGAGCGCGTAATCTCTCCGCCGCAGGGCCCGCGAAAAGTAGAGCGAAAGCGTCCGTTGCCGCTGATCGCGCCCCGTGATCTCCGGCGCCACCGCCGCCGCGAACAGCGCCACCGGCACCTGCACAAAGCCGAAGTAGTTCTCCGGCCGGATCACTTCCACATTCTCCGATACGATCGCCGCCACGCCCAGCTGCACCAGCGCCGGCAGAAACGCAATCACCGTGATTGCGATCGGGATGATCTTGCTCGATGTTCGCCGCCCGATGCCAAACGCGCCCCGCAGCGTGTACAGATAGAGCGAGAGCACCGCGTAAGGGCGGCCCCGCCGCGCCCCCTCGTACCCCCGGTACCCGAGATCGTAGATATTCCCGCTGCGCGTCTCAGCTGGAGGCATGGACCACCCCGTGCTCTTCCCGCCGGAACAGGTCCTCCAGGTTCTGACGCCGCCTCTCCAGCCGAATCAGCCCGTACCCCAGGTCCGCGCACCCATCGCGGATCAGATCGTATATCCCCTCATCCCCCGCGAGCGCCACCAGGACCAGCCGGCCCTCCACCTCGGCACGCAGGCCCGCCTTCACGAGCCGCGCCGCGAGCCGCGCCGGCTCGCCCTCCACTTCCACCGCCAGCACCCCCGTGGCCGCCGTGAAATCGCCGATCGGCCCCTGCCGCAGCAGGTGCCCGCCATCGATCACCACCAGGTAGTCGCACACCCGCTCGATCTCGCCCAGCAGGTGAGAGGCCATAACGATCGAGATCCCGAACTCCTTCCCTGTCCGCCGCACCAGGTCCAGCATCTCATCCCGCCCGGCCGGGTCCAGCCCGTTCGTCGGCTCATCCAGGAAGAGCACGCGCGGATCGTGCACCAGCGCCTGCGCCAGCTTCACCCGCTGCTTCATGCCCGTCGAATACCCACGGATCTCCCGGTACCGCTCCTCGAACAACCCTACGTGGCGCAGCGTCTCCGCCGTCCGCTCCCGCCCCGCCGCTCGCGGCAACCCGTTCACCTGTGCCATGTGCGTCACGAACTCGGTCGCGCTCACATCTCCCGGCAGGCAATCGTGCTCGGGCATATAGCCCACAAACTGCCGCAAGGCCGGCCCATCGCGCGCGACGTCCAAATCGAGCACGCTCGCGCTCCCGCTCGTCGGCTCGATCAGCCCGAGGAGAATCTTCAAGAACGTGCTCTTCCCGGCCCCGTTCGCGCCGACGAGCCCGATGACGCCCGGTTCGAGCACAAGGTCGAGTCCGTTCAGCGCCGTCACGCTGGCTCCGTACCGCTTCGTCAGTTGCCGCGTCTCAATTAGCGCCACCGTCGCATCCTAGCAGCCACTCCCCGTGTTTTCGAATCTACCGCACCACGAGAAGGTAAAGGAGAGCACCATTTCCTGCCCCGCTGAGTCTCCAGGTGGCCTCCGGGTCTGGCCATAAGCCCGCCTTGCGCCGATGGTACTTATCGATGCGTCACCTTCGTGTGCCCCGCTTCGAGGCTTCTCATGCCGTCCGCGTCCTGCTCGGCGCCACCTTCCTGGCAGGTCTCGGGGCCGTCATTATCTCCCGGCAACCGATCGGTTCTGGCGCCGAAGATCGCCCCCGCCAGGCCTCCGCCCTCTCGGGCCTCGCGCCAGCCGATTCGAGTTCGAGCCCCCACTCGCCCGCCGGTTCCGCTCCGGCCACCCAGCCCGTCAACGATGAAGGCGCCATCCTCAAGCCCGATCCTGCACTGTTCCCCGAAGTCGATGATGCGGCCACCGCCACGGATCGCTTCGCCATGCCCCTCCGCGAATGGAGCCGCGTGACCGACCGCTATGGCGCAACCAACCGCGGGCCGGGCCGCATTCACGGCGGCATCGATCTCGCCCTGGAGGGCCTCAGCCACTCCACCGTCTACTCCGCCTGCACGGGCACCGTTTCCGAGGCCACCTACTCGGGCGCCTACGGCCACCACGTCTTCATCGATTGCGGCAATGCCTGGTCCACCCTCTATGGCCACCTCAGCACCATCAACGTTGCCAAAGGCGACCGCGTCGATAACCAGGTTGCCATCGGCATCACCGGCTCCTCCGGCTTCTCCACTGGTGAGCACCTCCACTTCGAGATCCGCTGGAACGACACCCCCGTAAACCCCGAGGACTACCTCGATTTCAAAATCGCTCCCGGAACACCGCTCTCCGATGGCCCCATCTGGTTCCCCGGCATGAGCACCCCCGCCGATACCCCCACCATCACCCCGACGCCGACCGATACGCCGACCCCGACCAACACGCCGACCATCACCCCGACGCCCACCGTCACGCCGACGCCTACCTGGACCCCCACCCCCACGCGCACACCCAAGCCCCCGGCAAAGACGCCGACCCCTCTGCCCGTCGCTCACTAGTCCGCCCTTCACCCTTCGTCCTTCGCACTTCGTTACGCTGTACGGCGTACCACCACCGGGAGGACGCCCCTTGGCCCACACCCACGACCTCATCGTCATCGGCAACGGTTCCGCCGGCGACAACATCGCCCGCACCCTTGGCCGGCAGGGCCAGCGCGTTGCCGTTATCGAGCGTGCCCACCTTGGCGGCGAATGCCTCAACGATGGCTGCGTGCCCAGCAAGGCCCTCATCGACCTTTCGAAGCGCGCCGCCAATGAAGACCTGTCCTGGGATGAGGTGGTTGCCCGTATCCACGCCATCCAGCTCCTGGTGCGCGGCACCGACCCCAACGGCGGATTCGCCGCCGATGGCATAGACCTGGTCTGGGGCGATGCCCGCTTCCGCTCCCCGACCGAAGTAGAAGCCGACGGCCGCCTGCTCAGCGCTCCCAACGTGGTCATCGCCACCGGGACCGGCCCCGGCCTCCCGCCCATCCCCGGCCTTACCGAAGCGCGCCCTCAGACCAACCGCACCATCTTCACCCTCCCCCGTTTCCCCTCTCGCCTGGCGGTTCTCGGGGGAGGGCCCATTGGTCTCGAACTTGGCCAGGCCTTCAGCCGCCTCGGCGCCGAAGTCACCATCTTCGAAGCCCTCGAACGCATTGCCGCCACTGAGGACGCCGAGGTCTCGCTCGAACTCACGAAACTGTTCGAGCGAGAAGGCATCCGCGTTGAGACCGGCGCTTCAATCGAGCGCGTTGACCGCGCCGAGCGCGGCCGCCTCACCGTCGCCACCGCCCGCGGCCGCTTCGAGTTCGACGACATCCTGGTCGCGGCCGGGCGAACGCCCCAGGTGCCGGATGGCCTCGAGGAGCTCGGTCTCGAGCGCGACCGGCGCGGCTTCATCACCATCTCCCCCTGCGGGAAGACGAACCTGGATGGGCTCTGGGCGGCCGGCGACATCACCGGGAAGTTCCAGTTCACCCACTACGCCGGTTACCAGGCCCACCACATCGCGAAGCACATCGAGTCCGGCGTCTGTGAACCGATCCCGGACACGCTCGTCCCCTGGGCCATCTTCACCGAGCCGGAGATCGGCCATGCTGGCATGACCGAGCAGCAGGCGCGGGACGCGGGACGCAATATCAAGGTGGCCCGGCTCGACGCGGCCGAGCTCGACTGGTTCCGCACCACCGGCAACCCGGACGGCTTCGCCAAAGTCATCGCCGATGCCGAAACCGGTGTGCTCCTCGGCGCGCACTTCATCTGCGCGCGCGGCAGCACGCTGGTCGGCGAGGCCTGCCTGGCGATCCAGCACGGCCTCACCGCCCGCCAGGTCGCCAGCACGATCCACCCCTACCCAACCGCCTCCGAGCTCTTCCGCTGGGCCTGCGCAAAGGCGGTCTAAGCCGGAGACCCCCTGGTCCATTCCCTCTCGCCCAAGGCCTCTCGCCTACCGCCTACAACGCGGCAAGCGCCCGGGCGATCCGGTCCCGAGCCTCGCTGGCCACCGCCCGGACGGCCTCGTCCTGGACGATGCCCATCGCCGCCACCGGGTCCATCGCTTCTACCACCACGCCGCCTTCCGCCGTTTCGCGGACGACCACGTTGCAGGGCAGC
>Ga0073899_10005464_pt1 | contig 11047 bp, 5 predicted proteins | sample KloWWTmetaKNB5Ph_FD_88975 | JGI IMG/M metagenome (GOLD analysis project Ga0073899, IMG submission 88975) | Active sludge microbial communities from Klosterneuburg, Austria, studying microevolution and ecology of nitrifiers - Klosterneuburg... | ecosystem: Engineered > WWTP > Aerobic digester >...
AACCTGATCGCGCTGCACGAGCTGTTCTTCGAGGGCGAGCAGATCTTCTTCTCGATGGAGTACATCGACGGCCTCGGCTTCGTCGAGTATGTGCGCGGGGCCGACGACGAGGACGCGCCGGAGGACCCGGAGATCCGCCACGAGCGCCTGCGGGCGGCGCTGCGCCAGCTGGCGGCCGGGCTCGCGGTGATCCACGCGGGCGGGATGCTGCATCGCGACATCAAGCCCTCGAACATCCTGCTGACGCGCGAGGGCCGGCTGGTGGTCCTCGACTTCGGCCTGGTCTCGGAGTCGGTGACCGAGACCCTGCGCAGCACCGGCGCCGGCGGGATGATCGGCACGCCCGGCTATCTGTCGCCGGAGCAGTCCGCGGGGCAGCCGGCCTCGGCGGCCAGCGACTGGTACGCGGTCGGCGTGATGGTGTTCCTGGCGCTGACCGGCGAGCTGCCGTTTCGCGGCAAGGGCCTCAAGGTCCTGCTCGCCAAGCAAGAGCGCGACGCGCCGTCGCCCTCGACCCTGGTGCCCGGCGTCCCCGAGGACCTCGAGGCGCTGTGCGTCGCCCTGCTGCAGCGCGACCCGAGCAAGCGACCGGCGGCGGCCGAGGTGCTGCGGCGGGTCGGCACCGGGCCGAGCGGCATCCGTCCGCGCGACGCGGTCCGCCGCGACTCGGGCGACCTGTTCCTCGGCCGCGCGGCCCACCTCGCGGCGCTGCAGGACGCGTTCGGCGCGACTCACCGCGGCCGGGCGGTGGCGGTGCACGTGTGCGGCCGCTCGGGCATGGGCAAGTCGGCGCTGGTGCGCGAGTTCCTGGCGCGACTGCAGCGCAGCGACCGGGCGGTGACGCTGGTGGGTCGCTGCTACGAGCGCGAGTCGGTGTCGTTCAAGGCGCTCGACAGCCTGGTCGACGCGTTGTGTCAGCACCTGATGCGGCTGCCGGAGTCGCGTGCGGCGGAGCTGATGCCGCGGGACATCCTGGCGCTGGCGCGGGTGTTCCCGGTGCTGCAGCGGGTGAAGGCGGTGTCGCAGTCGCCGCCGCGCATGGGTGAGAGCCCGGACCCGCGGGAGCTGCGTCGGCGGGCGTTCGCGGCGCTGAAGGAGCTGCTGGCGCGGCTGGCGGACCGCAAGTCGCTGGTGTTGCACATCGACGATCTGCAGTGGGGCGACCGTGACAGCGCGGCGCTGCTGGCCGACCTGCTGCGTCCGCCGGACGCGCCGGCGCTGCTGCTGATCGCCAGCTATCGCAGCGAGGCGAGCAACGGGGCGGTGCTGGGGGCGCTGCGCGAGGCGGCGCGCGGCGAGGTCGACATGCGGCAGATCGAGGTCGGCCCGCTGTCGGAGGAGGAGGCCGCGGACCTCGCCTTGCAGCTGCTGGCCGAGCGCGCGCCGCAGCTCAAGGGCCGCGCGCGGCAGATCGCCCACGAGGCCCACGGCTCGCCGCTGTTCGTCCGCGAGCTGGTCCGCTACGCGATCGCCGGCGGCTCGCGGCCGGGCGAGGTCTCGCTCGACCAGGTGCTGCTCGCCCGCCTCGACGCGCTCCCGCCCGGCGCGCGCGGCCTGCTCGAGGTCGTCGCGGTCGCCGGTGGCCCGGTCGATGTGCGGCTCGCCGCGGTGGCCGCGGGCGTGCAGGGCGAGGACCGCACCGCGCTGGCGACCCTGCGCGGCGAGCATCTGGTGCTCACCGGCGACGAGCGCACGGTCGAGACCTATCACGACCGCATCCGCGAGGTCGTGCTCGGCAGCCTCGGGGGCGAGGGCGTCAAGGTCCGGCACCGGCAGCTCGCGTTCGCGATGGAGGCGGCGGGCGACCGCGACTCGGACGCGCTGGCGCTGCACTTCCGCGAGGCGGGCGAGTGGGAGCGGGCGGCCGACTACGCGCAGATGGCCGCGGAGCAGGCGGCGGCGGCGCTGGCCTTCGACCGGGCGGCGCGGCTGTACCGGCTGGCGCTCGAGTTCAAGCCGAAGAACGACCCGGCGCGCGGGGAGCTGACGTGTCGGCTGGCGGACGCGCTGGCCAGCGCGGGCCGGGGGATCAAGGCGGCGAAGCTGTACCTCGAGGCGGCGGCGGTGATGCCGGCGGAGGCCGGGCTCGACCTGCGGCGGCGGGCGACCGGGCAGCTGCTGCGCGCCGGCCAGCTCGCCGAGGGCACGGCGACGATGCGGCAGGTCGCCGCCGAGGTGGGTCTCAGCATCCCCGCGACCCCGCGGGGCCTCGGCGCGGCGCTGCTGTACGAGCGCGCGCGCCTGAAGCTGCGCGGCCTGAGCTTGCGCGAGCGCGACCCGGCGAGCATCGACCGCGCCGAGCTGGTGCGGATGAACGTGTGTCACACGATCTCGAGCAGCGTGTCGATCCACGACCCGCTGCTGGCGACCCTGTTTCAGGCGCGTTATTTGAACATGGCCCTGAAGACAGGTCATATGTTCCACGCGGCCTGCGCGCTCGCCAGCGAGGTCGCCTTCGTGTCGGTGCGCGGCGAGGCGGCGCACGAGCGGGTCGAGCGCACGGCGACCCAGGCGACCGCGCTGGCCCAGCGGCTCGCCGAGGGGCTCCCGCGCGGCCTGCTGGCCCTGGCGCGCGGGATCGCGGGCTTCCACTTCGGGCGCTGGCAGGAGGCGATCGGCCTGCTCGACCGCGCCGAGCAGATCTTCCGCGGCGAGTGTGTCGGCGCCGCCTACGAGATCACCAGCGCCCAGGTGTTTCGGCTGGTCGCGCTGTTCCTGCTCGGCGAGCTGCGCGTGCTCGGCATGCGCATGGCGACCTTCATCGCCGAGGCCCGCGAGCGCGACGACACCTGGGCCGACACCCTCCTGCGCGCCGGGCCCCAGGTCGCGTTCTGGCTGGCCGACGACGACCTCCCGCGCGCCCGCGCCGAGCTCGCCTACGTGCAGCAGCGCTGGCCCGACGAGGCGGCCAACGTGCCGCGCCTGTGGACCTTCATCGGCGGCCTGCACGTCGACCTCTACAGCGGCGATCAGAGCGCCGCGTGGGGCCGCCTCAAGCGCGAGTGGCAGGAGTTCGCGCGCAGCTACCTGTTCGAGGGCCAGTGGACGCGGGTGATGCTGCACGCGCTGCGGGCCGGGGTCGCGCTCGAGCACCTGCACGCGGACCACGGCGACAGCGAGCGCGCGGGCCTGCTGCGCGGGGTCGAGGCCGACCTCGACGCGCTGCGCGGCGAGCGGACGCTGTGGGCGACGCCCTTCATCGAGCTGGTGCACGCCGGCTTGCTGGTGGTGTACCGGCAACCGGAGCGGGCGATCCACAGCCTGCGCGCGGCGGAGCAGGGCTTTCGCGCGGTCGACATGGCGCTCTACGGCGCGGCGGCGCGGCGCCGCTGCGGCCAGCTGCTCGGCGGCGACGCGGGCGCGCAGCTGATCGCGTCGGCGGACCTGGCGATGTCCGAGCAGGGCGTGCGGCGACCCGAGCGCATGGCCGGGGTGCTCGCGCCGGGCTTCCCCCGAGCCCCGACGAGCAGGCCCGGGATGTGAGGGCTCGCGCTGGTCGCGGGGTCAATCGCCGTGTCAGTCGTCGTTACGCGGCGGCGTGGTGAGGACCCTGTAGACGAGGTAGATCGCGGCGCCGCCGACGGCCGTCCAGGTGAGGGCGAGCATGATCCAGGCGCTGTCGGTCATAGCCGGGTGCCTCCTTCCTGGCGCTCATGGGTGATCGTGCGGCCCTTGAAGGCCTTGCGGACCAGCAGGGCGACCAGCACGAACACGGTGACGAGGACGATGCGGCTGAGGTTCTCGACGCCGACGCGGGTGATCTCGCCGTCGATGAAGTTGCCCTCGGTGGCGCCGACGTGGAGGAGCTTGCCGATCACGCTGCCCGGGTCGAAGGGCCAGCTGCCGGTGCTGACCAGGGCGCCGACGGCGTCGCCCCAGGAGCCCAGGGGCTTGATCAGCGCGCCGAGCAGGACCACGCCGATGAAGGTCGGGGTGACGTACTTGATCACGTACTTGAAGAAGTTCGGGAGCTTGAGGTCGCCGCCGCGCTGGATCTCCGCCCAGCCGCGGTCGATGCCGAAGATCCACCCGAAGATGATCACCTCGAGGAAGGCGAAGATGATCAGCGAGAAGGTCCCGGTCCAGAAGTCGAACTCGTCGAAGGCGCCGCCCGGGAACAGGATCACGCACAGCAGACCGAGCAGCAGGGTCGCGGCGCCGAAGGCCCCGGCCGCCGGCGCCCGGCGGACCTTGAACTCGTCCTGCAGGAAGGCGACCACCGGCTGGCCCATCGCCAGCGAGGAGGTCACGCCGGCGAAGAACAGCAGGCCGAACCACATCGCCCCGGCGATCGGGCCGAAGGCGCCCCAATTGTTGAACAGGGTCGGCAGGGTCGTGAAGGCCATGCCGAAGCCGCTGCCGCCGGCGGTGGCCGCCTGGACGACGTTGAGGCCGAGGTAGGCGGTGGCGATCGGGATCAAGATCGCGCTGCCGAGGATGACCTCGACGAACTCGTTGACGCCGCCGGCCGTGGTCGCGTTGAGGGTGATGTCGTCGCGCTCGCGCAGGTAGGCGGCGTAACAGTGGATCGAGCCCATGCCGACCGAGAGCGTGAAGAACACCTGGCCCGCGGCGGCCAGCCAGGTGCTGGGGTTCATCAGGCCCGAGGTCTGCGGCTGCCACACGAAGTTGAGGCCGACGAGCGGGCTCTCGATCACCCCGGGGTCGCCCGGCCCGAGGCCGAGGCCGTTGATCGCCAGCACCGCGCCGAACAGCAGCAGCAGCGGCATGCCGATCTTCGCCGCCAGCTCGACGCCCTTCACCAGGCCGCGCGAGAGGATGTACGTGTTGAGCGCGAGGGTGGCGAGGAACCAGCACAGCGCCTCGCGCGGGACCGCGGACAGCGAGGCCTCGTTGGTCCCCAGGTAGCTGGCGAAGAAGTCCTTCGGGTCGGTGCCCGTGAAGGTCCCGACCAGCGAGTGCCAGACGTAGGCCAGCGTCCAGCTCTCGATGTAGCAGTAGTACGCGGCGACGGTCAGGTTGGTGAACAGGCCGAAGACGCCGACGTACTTGAGCCAGGGCGCGCGGCCGAGGCGGGCGAACATGCCGGGGGAGGCGTGGTGGCCGTATTGTCCGCCGTGGCGACCGATCGCCCACTCGACCCACAGCAGCGGCAGGCCCATCAGCAGGAACGAGATCAGGTAGGGGATGAGGAACGCGCCGCCGCCGTTTTGCGCGGCCTGGGCGGGGAAGCGCAGGAAGTTGCCGAGGCCGACCGCGTTGCCGGCGACCGCGAGCACCAGGCCCACGCGCGTGCCCCAGCGCTCCTGCTTTGGCCTTGGGACCTCGGACATCGCTGCGACGTTACCTGGACGGCGCGTGATGTCAACCGTGGGAGGTGACCTCGGTGACCTCGGTGACCTCGGTGACCTCGGTGACCTCGGCTCTCAGCGCTGTCCTCAGCTCTTGGAGTCGTCGCTCTTGTGGCCGTCGATGCTGGCCTTGCGCAGGCCGAGGAAGCCCTTGATGACCTTGCCGATCGACTTGGTGGCGACGCCGCGGAACACGTCGAAGGCGGCGGCGAGCTTGTCCTTGTACGGGTACCAGATCGGGTCGTAGTCGGCCTTGCCGCGGTCGACGAGGATGGCGCGGGTGTTCATGAAGCTGAGCAGGCCCTCGTCGCCGTGGTAGCGGCCGATGCCGCTCGAGCGGATGCCGCCGAAGGGCAGGCCGGGGTGGCCGACCGAGGTGAAGACGTCGTTGACCATCACCTGCCCGGACTCGAGGCGCGAGGCGATGCGCAGGCCCTTGTCGATGTCCTGCGTCCAGACGCTGCCGGCGAGGCCGAAGTCGCTGTCGTTGGCGAGGCGCACGGCCTCCTCCTCGTCGCGCACGCGGATGACCGGCAGCACCGGGCCGAAGGTCTCCTCGCGGTAGATCTCCATGTCGGGGTGGACGTTGGTCAGCAGCGTCGGCGGGAAGAACAGGCCGTCGCGCGCGAGGCGGGTGCCGCCGCTCACGACCTTGGCCCCGGCCTGGCGCGCCGACTCGACGTGGCGCTCGACGGTCGCCAGCTGCTGCGCGAAGGTCATCGGGCCCATGTCGGCCTGCTCGTCGGGGCCGCCGACCTTGAGCCGCGCGAGCTTCTGCTTGACCAGCTCGACGAAGCGGTCGTGCACCGCGTCGACCACGAACACGCGCTCGACCGAGACGCAGGCCTGGCCGCAGTTGGCCATGCCGCCGAAGACGCAGGCCTCGGCGGCGCGCTCGAGGTTGGCGTCGGCGCAGACGATGAAGGCGTCCTTCCCGCCGAGCTCGAGCTCGACGGGGATCGGGCGCGCGGCGGCGGCGGCGGCGACCTTGCGCCCGGTCGCCACCGAGCCGGTGAAGAACAGCATGTCCACCGGCGCCGCGCACAGGGCCGCGCCGGTGCTGCCGTCGCCCTGGACCACCTCGATCACGCCGGGCGGCAGGCCCATGCGGTTGAAGAAGTCGGCGACGACCTCGGCGGTGATCGGCGTCACCTCGGAGGGCTTGAGCACCGCCGTGTTCCCGCCGATGAGCGCCGAGATCACCGGCAGCACCGACAGCTGGAACGGGAAATTCCACGGGGCGATGATGCCGACCACCCCGCGCGGGAAGTGCTCGATGTACCCGGTCTTGCCGGTCAGCGCGAGCGGCGTCGCGACCTTGTGCCGCCGCAGCAGCTTGGGCGCCCGCTTGAGGTAGTGGTCGAGGAACATCGGCACCACCGCGAGCTCGAACATCAGCGCCTCGACCACCGGCTTGCCGGTGTCCTCGGCGATCCTTCGCGCGTAGCGCTCGGCGTGCTCGGCGAGGACCTGGCGGCCGCGGTTCAGGGCCTCGAGGCGGACCTCCAGCGGCGTGTCTCGCCACCCCGGAAACGCCGTCTTCGCGCGGGCGACCGCGGCCTGCACCGCGTCACGGTCGGCGATCGGGTACTCGCCGAGGCGCGCGCCCGTGACCGGGCTGAGCTTCTCGAGCATGCGTGTGGGGGACGGGGCGGACGGCGTGGGGTCGGCGAGGGTCATCGGCAGCTCCTGGCGGGGCGCACAGTACCAGGCTCACGCGGATTTTGCCGCGGCCCGGGCAGGGTCGCGCCTTGTGCCCGGCAAAGCTGATACCATCCGCGCGCAGGCATGACGACCGGTTCACAGGACGAGCTGTTTCGCCGCTACCTCGGCATCCTCGGCTGGGTCGGGGACCCGGGCCTTCATGAGCTCGTCAGCAGCCACCTGATCAAGGTGCCGTTCGAAAACGTCTCGAAGCTGCTGGCCTCGGCCGAGCCGGGCGGCGCACCGGCGGCGCTGCCGGACATCGACACGTTCCTGCGGGGCATCGCCGAGCAGGACCTCGGCGGGACCTGCTTCGCGATCGCGGTCCACTTCACCCGCCTGCTGAGCTTCCTCGACTATGACGTCGAGCTGCTGGGCGCCGACGTCGGCGGCACCCCGCGCTCGCACGCGGTCTGTAGGGTCGGCTTCGAGGACGCCCATTACCTGGTCGATGTCGGCTACGCCGCGCCGTTCTACGAGCCGATCGCGCTGGTGGAGCTGCCGGCCCGGGTGCCGCACGGCGACGTTAATTATGTGATCGACCGCCACGTCTCGGGCGCCGGCGCGCTCGAGGTCACGACCCTTCGCGGCAACCACAAGGTCCAGAGCTACGTGGCCAAGCCGCCCGCGCTCGCGGCCGAGGGCTTCGCCCAGGCGATCGAGCGCGCCAACGGCGAGGGCGCCAGGTTCATGCGCTCGCTGAGGATCTCCCGGTTCTTCGCGTCGCGCGTGCTCGAGGTCGTCGACAACACCCTCGTCACCACCCATCACAACATCACCACCGTCACGCCGATCCGCGATGTCGACGAGCTCGAGGCCGTCGTGCACGAGCAGATGCAGCTGCCGCGCCTGCCCGTGCGCGAGGCCGTCGAGGTCTTGAAGGGCCGCAGCGTCGACATCTTCGCGCGCTCCTGACGCCTCCTCGCGGGCTCGCGCGCGCGTGTCCGCTCAGGCCCGCGCGCAACGCTCGTCGCGCTTGGATCGGCTGGCTGATTCTCCGGGCGAGCATTAAGGATCTGGGATGCATCGATACGTCGCTCGCCTGGTGTTCTTCGGCGCCGTGGGGCTCGGTTGCGCGCGTGGGGCCCCGCCGGTCGCTCCCCCGGCGTCCGCGCCCGTCGCCAGCGAGGCGGCGCCGATGCAGCCGACGATCGAGGTCCGCGCGGTGCCACCGGCTGCGTTCATGGATCCGAAGCGACGGGAGAAGATCGCGGCGTTGCTGCCGAAGATCCGCGAGGTGGTCGCGCAGATCGTCGCCGCGGACGGGCTCGTCGGGGTGGCGGTCGGCGTCGTGGTCGACGGTGAGCTCGTGCTCGGCGAGGGCTTCGGGGCGCAGCACGCCGAGCACGGCGGCGCGATCGACATCCACACCGCGTTTCGCATCGGCTCGATCACCAAGGTGTTCACCGGGATGACCGCGCTGCGGCTCCGGGACGAGGGCCGGCTCGACCTCGACGGGCCGGCGGCGGCGGTGTTGCCCGAGCTGCACACGCTCGTTTATCCGAGCGCGGACGCGCGACCGCTGTCCGTGCGCGACCTCTTGACCCACACGGCCGGCCTGCCGCTCGTCCTCGATCGCCCCTCACAGGGCGCGGTCACCCGCGAGCAGCTGATGCAGGAGATCGACGGGGTGTCGCTCGTGCGCACCCCCGGGATCGCCTATGAGTACGCGAACCTCGGCTTCGCGTTGCTCGGGCATATCATCGCGGCGGCGAGCGGCGAGCCGTACCATGACGCGATCCGCGGGGCGATCCTCGCGCCGCTGTCCATGAACGATACGGTGTGGGAGCCGAGCGAAGTCCCGCCATTGCGCCTGGCGATCGGCCACCATATCGTCGACGGGCAGGTCCGCGTCGTGCCGCCGTCCCGTCACGGCGAGAACGACGCGGCGGGCGGGCTGCTCTCGACCGTCGAGGACCTCGCGCGCTTCCTCGCGTTCCAGCTCGCCGCGTGGCCTCCGCGTGACGACGCCGACGACGCCCCGCTCGGGCGCGCCACGTCGCGGGAGGCCCAGCGCATCCAGGCGCTCCGCAGCTTCCGCGCGCGGACGGCCCCGGTCGAGCTGGCCGCCGGTGGCGTCGAGGGCGGAGCCAGCGGTGTCGGCCTGGTTTGGAGCGTGACACAGGGCTGCGAGAACCCATATACGGTCGGACACAGCGGCGCGGTCAACGGCTACCAGGCGACCGTTCGCATGGTGCCGCACGCGGGGATCGGCCTCATCGTGCTGGCCAATGCGAGCTGGGCAGACACCGGTCATATCACCGGGGAGATCCAGCGCGTCCTCTCCGACGGCGGCGCGCTCGCCCGTCGCGCTCCGCAGCCCCTGCCCGCGCTGACCGGGGCGGCGCAGCACATCGTCGATCTGTTCGCGCAGTGGGACCCCTCGACCTTCGCCGGGTGGAGCATTCACCAGCTGGGCAGCGGAGCGGCGGCGAAACGGCTCGCCGCGCGCATGCAGTGGCTGCACGCGGGGCTCGGCGCGTGCACGCTCGGTCCGCTCAAGCGGGCGACGAGCGCGTGGTCGGGCGTGTACCGGGCGAAGTGTGAGCGCGGCGGCGCGGAGCTGACGCTGGCGATCACCGGCGCCCGCACGCCGAAGATCTCCAGCGTCAGCGTCAGCTGGCTCGCGGGCACCCCGACCCCGGCGGTGCAGGAGGCCGCGGCGGCCGCCGTTGCGCTGCTCGAACAGTTCGACGAGACGAAGTTTCGCGCGGTCTTCTCCCCCGCCTTCAACCGCACCGCGATGGATCGCCTGGTCGCGCGCCTGCGATTCGAGCGCGGCGCATGTCGCCTCGATCGCGCGCTCGAGGTCCGCGGCCCCAATGACGCGACATTCGCGCTCGAGTGCGACAAGGGCGGCGCGAAGCTCTCGCTGACCCTCGATGACGGGCAGCCGGCGCGGATCGTGACGCTGCAGGCCGCCGCGACCGGCGCGCTGCCGGCGTGCCGCTGACCGGCTCAGCCGGCGTCGACGATGACCTCGATCATACGGGCGGCCGCGGTGGCGCGGGCGCGGGCGTCCTCGACGGTATCGCCATATGTCAACACCACGCCCATGCGTCGATACTTGCGGGTATCGGGCTTGCCGAACAGGCGCACGCGGGCGCGGGGGTCCTGGAGGGCGCGGGTGAGGCCGAGGAAGCGGGGGTTGTGGCCGGCGCGCTCGGCGAGGATCACGGCGGAGGCCCCGGGGGCGCGCTGGATGACCTCGACGATGGGGAGGCCGAGGATGGCGCGGACGTGCAGCTCGAACTGGCTCAGGTCCTGGGTGGCCATCGTGACCATGCCGGTGTCGTGGGGCCTGGGGCTGACCTCGCTGAAGACGACCTCGTCGCCGACCAGGAACAGCTCGACGCCGAACAGGCCGACGCCGCCGAGGGCCCCGGTGACCTGCTCGGCGATCGCCCTGGCGCGGGTCAGGGCGGCCGGGGTCATCGCGTGGGGCTGCCAGGACTCCATATAATCGCCGCGCTCCTGGCGGTGGCCGATCGGCGGGCAGAACAGGGTGCCCTCATTGCGGGTGCGGATCGTCAGCAGGGTGATCTCGCTGTCGAAGTGCACGAAGCCCTCGACGATCACCCGCGCGGACCGGCCGCGGGCGCCGGCCAGCGCGTAGTCCCAGGCGGCGGGCACGTCGGCGAGGGCGCGCACGGTGCTCTGGCCCTTGCCCGAGCTCGACATCACCGGCTTGATCACGCAGGGCACGCCGATCTCGCGGACCGCGGCCTGGACCTGCTCGAGGGTGTCGGCGAAGGCGTAGCGGCTGGTGGCCAGGCCGAGCTGCTCGGCCGCGAGGCGGCGGATGCCCTCGCGGTCCATCGTCAGGCGGGCCGCCTGCGCCGTCGGGATCACCGTCCAGCCCTCGGCCTCGAGCTCGACCAGCGCGTCGGTGGCGATCGCCTCGACCTCCGGCACGATGAAGTGCGGCTTCTCCCGCCCGACCACCGCCCGCACCGCGTCGCGGTCCTGCATGTCGAAGACGTGGCTGCGGTGCGCCACCTGCATCGCCGGCGCGTCGCGGTAGCGGTCGC
>Ga0073899_10005465_pt1 | contig 11044 bp, 6 predicted proteins | sample KloWWTmetaKNB5Ph_FD_88975 | JGI IMG/M metagenome (GOLD analysis project Ga0073899, IMG submission 88975) | Active sludge microbial communities from Klosterneuburg, Austria, studying microevolution and ecology of nitrifiers - Klosterneuburg... | ecosystem: Engineered > WWTP > Aerobic digester >...
CTGCTGCTGAGCCGTGGCCGACTGTTGCTGGGCCGTGGCCGACTGCTGCTGCGCTGTGGCCGCTTGCTGCTGTGCCGTCGCCGAGGTCGCCGCTGCGGTCGTCGTGCTGGTGGCCACGACCGCGCGGCGGGTCGTGCGCCGCGCCACGCCAGCCACCGAGACGGGGGTCAGCGGCGCGCCGACGATGGCGTGGGCTTCGCGCAGCAGGGTCAAACCCAGCGGGGCTTCGGGCGAGATGTCCGCCAGGTACAGCAGCGGCAGGCCAACCGCCAGCAGGAGCGGCTTCATGAGATTGCTTCGCGTCATGTCAGATTCCTCGCTTCACCGTGGCAGGAACTCGATCGCCTTCGCACCCTTGGGCGCGACGAAGCGGAATCGGGCCGCCGACACATCGGGCGACGTGTCCCACTTCAGCACCTGGACCGCAAACTGTGGCGCCCCCGCCATGGTCTTCGAGGTGATGACGTAGCGGCATGGCGCAGGCTGCGGGCCTTCGCGTACCCACAGCTGCCAGTCGACCTCGGTCGAGCGATAAGCCAGGTGGTGGCAGCGCTGACCGGCCACGACGGCGGTGCCCAGATAGACCCCGGACTGCACGTCGAGCATGAGCCGTTCGTAAGCGCGGGTGTCGATCAGGTCGGCGCCCGGTGCGACCAGGTCCAGTTGCTCGTACGCCGCATCGAGCATCGCATCGAGGGTCGCGGGCGCCGGCACGGTGGCGTAGTGCTGGGTGGCCGGGTTGTACAAGGTCAACGACGTGCCGTCGTAGTACATCATCTGGTCGACGATGTCGCCCCGGCGTTGCGCGACGAGCTTGTTCGGGCGTGCCACGGTCATCGACGCGGGTGCAGTGAACTGGATCTTCTGCCCCTCGGTCGTGACCACCTCGAGCGTGTTCTCGGTCGTGACACTGAATTTTTGCAGCCCGGAAAGGTACGCGGTCATGCTGCGCAGCACCGCATCGGCACGGGGCTCGACCCCGGCAGGCTGCGCCGACACGGCGCCGGGCAGCGCCACCGCGAGGACCACGCATGCGCCGAGCGCGGATAAGAGCCGACTCACCATGATGACTGTCCTTCCGAGTTTCGAGCTGTCGAGCGGCAGCACGTCGTAATTCTTCGCCCCTGACATGACGGCTTTCGTGAAACCGAGTCTGCCTGGTGAGGGCGGCTTCACCGACGGCAGCTCGGCGCAACCGCCCGGCCCGATCAGGCTCTGCATGGCGCCGCTGAAAGAGGTTTCAGGTGGCGTGCAAGCCGGTGCGGAGTATCAACGTGGGGCACCCGAATCCAATTGCTCGGGTCGGACGGATAATTGACACTTTGCGACAGCCCGCTGGCTCTGATGCAGACCTCCGATCCTGATTCCCCCGGCGCGCGGAACAGGCCACACAGGCCAGCGGCCGGCCCCTCCGATGCAGCCACCTTGCGTGCCGCGCCACTCTGCGCGCTCCCCGCCGTGCTGCGCGAACTCGGGTGCGATCCTGTGGCCGTGCTGGGCCAGGCCGGCTTTTCGCCGGCCTACTTCAGCGACCCCGACATGCCCATCCCCTACGGTACGGCCGCCGGCCTGGCAAGCCATTGCGCCCAGGCCACCGGCTGCGAGCACCTCGGTCTGCTCCTGACCGAGCGTGCCGGGCCCGACGTGCTGGGCCTGCCCGGATTGCTGCTGACGAGCGCCAGCGACGTGCGCACGGGGCTGCGTGGGCTGGTGCACTACATGGACCTGCACGACCGTGGCGCCATCGTCACGCTGCACGAGGACGGCGATGAAGCCTACCTGGGTTACGCCATCGTGACCGAGGCCGAGGGTGCCGATCTAGCCTACGACATGGCCATGATGGTGGCCTGCAACCTGATGCGCAGCCTGTGCGGCGCGGGCTGGAACCCGAGCGAGGTGCTGCTGCAGCGGCAGCGCCCGGCCAACGCCTCGCCCTGGCGGCGCTGCTTTCGTGCCCCGGTGCGCTTCGGCGCCGCGCGCAACGCGCTGAAATTCCCCGCCTCCTGGCTCGCGCTGTCGCTGCCGGCCGCCAACCCGATGCTGCATCGGTTCCTGCAGAACGAAGCCGACCGGCTTCAGGGTCTGATGGGCAAAGGCTTCGTCGACGAGGTGCGCCGCCTGGTGCACGGCATGGCCGCCAGGCCGCCCTGCACCGCCTCGCGCGTGGCCGCCCTGCTGAACGTGCACGAGCGCACGGTGAACCGGCGCCTGCAGGCCGAGGGCACCAGCTTCAGCGAGCTGCGCGACGGCGTGCTGCACACCATGGCGATGCAGATGCTTGGTGCGAGTGCGATGCCGCTGGCCGACGTGGCCATGGCCCTGGGCTACTCGGAAGCGAGTGCATTCATCCGCGCGTTCACGCGCTGGTCGGGCCAGACGCCCGACCGTTGGCGGCGCCAGAACGGTCGTCCCGGCATCGCGCGGACTTGATGGCGGGGTGTCGCGATCCGATCAGGCCAGCAGCGTCACGATGGCCCGCGGCGGCAGTTCGCCCTCGAACGATGCGCCATCCAGCCGCAGCGCGAAGCGCAGCGCGTCCTCGCTGCGGTTCATGGCCACCACCGCCACACTGCCGTCGGCGTTGACGAAGGCCGTGCTCTCCAGCGCCTGCAGCGGCGCCGCGCAGAGCACGCGCCGCGCACCGGGCCGGATGAAGCGCGCGAAGTGGCCGAGGACCCAGTACGAGCTCTGCCGATGGACGGCATCGTCGCCGGCATGCACCAGCAGCGGCGCGCTGCAGAAGTTGCCGACGTGGTTGGGGCCGCCCTGCTCGTTCAGCAGCAGGTTCCAGTCGATCCAACCCACCGTCCAGCGGTTGAGGTCGTTGATGATCGAGCGGCCGTAGCGTTCACCAAGCGCCCAGGAGCCGTGGTGCGGGCCGCCTTCCTGGCAGCCTTCGGTGGCCAGCAACTGCTTGTCGGGCCAGGCGTCGTGCACCTGCTGCACGTGGTCGAAGTGGTCTTCGCCGTACCAGTGGAAGCCCGTGCCCCAGACATACCGGGCGGCTTCGGGGTCGCTGTAGACGGCATGGGCGCGCTCGACCATCAGGTCGCGGTTGTGGTCCCAGATGACGATCTTCACGTGGCCCAGGCCGGCGGCATGCAACGCTGGGCCAAGGTGGTCGCGCACGAAGTCGCGCTCTTCCTCGGCGCTGTAGAGGCACGAGTCCCAGCGTTGCACGGCCATCGGTTCGTTCTGCACCGACACGCCCCAGATCGGCACCCCCTCGGCGGCGTAGGCCTGGATGAAGCGCACGTAGCACTGCGCCCAGGCGTCGCGGCACTCGCCGCGCAAGTGGCCGCCGTGGTTCATCTGGCCGCTGGTCTTCATCCAGGCCGGCGGGCTCCAGGGCGAGGCCAGCAGCTGGATGGGCCGGCCGGCCGTGCGCAGCGCCGCCTGGATGAAGGGCAGCAGCGCCTGGCGGTCGCGCTCGATGCTGAAGCTGTGCAGCGCCAGGTCGCCGGCGGTCTCGACATGCGCATAGTTGCCTAAAGCGAAGTCGCAGCTGCCCATGTGCACGCGGCCGAGCGTGTAGCCGTGGCCGTGTTCGGGCGAGAAGCAGTCGCTCAGCATCTGATGTTGCCGTGCCGGACTCAATCGCTGCCAGGTGACGGCCGCCGCCTCGGTGAAGGCGCCGCCGAAGCCCAGGTGCGTCTGGAAGCGGTGCTGCGTGTCCACCACCAGCCGCGGCAGCAAGCGGTCGTCGGGGCAGCGCCGCAGCGGCGGCTGCTCGGCCAGGCGGGCGCCACCGTGGCGGGCGGTGAGGACACAGCGCACGGTCAATCCGGTCATGGCGGCGGCCAGCTTTCGGCTCAGGGACTCAGGTGACGACGGTGGGCTGCGAACGCCCGGTCGTGGCGGCGATGCCCGCCAGTTGCTCGGCGGTGGCAATCAAGCCCGCCAGCGCCTGCTGCGCGTCGATGCCGTGGCGTTGCACGTCGGCCTCGAAGCGCTCCAGGTAGACCCGAAGCGTGGCGCCCGCGGTGCCGGTACCCGAGAGGCGAAAGACGATGCGCGAGCCGTTGTCGAAGCCGATGCGCAGGCCCTGCCCCGTGGTCACCGAGCCGTCCACCGGGTCGGTGTAGGCGAAGTCGTCGGCCAGCGTCACCGTGCCGGGTCCGAAGGTCTTGCCGGGCAGGCCTGGCAACGCGTCGCGCAGCCGCGCCATCAGTGCGTTCGCTGCTGCCGTGTCCACGCCCTCGTAGTCATGCCGTGAATAGACATGGCGGCCGAAGCGCCGCCAGTGGTCGCGCACGATGGCTTCCACCGATTCGCCACGCACGGCCAGCACGTTCAGCCAGAACAGCACCGCCCACAGGCCGTCCTTCTCGCGCACGTGGTCGCTGCCGGTGCCCGCACTCTCCTCGCCGCACAACGTGATGCGTCCGGCATCGAGCAGGTTGCCGAAGAATTTCCAGCCGGTGGGTGTCTCGAAACACGGAATGCCCAGTGCCGCGGCCACGGCGTCGACGGCGGCGCTGGTGGGCATCGACCGCGCCACGCCCTTCAGCCCGGCGGCATAACCCGGCACCAGCTGCGCGTTGGCCGCCAGCACCGCCAGGCTGTCGCTGGGCGTGACGATGAAACGGCGGCCAACGATCATGTTGCGGTCGCCGTCGCCGTCGCTGGCGGCGCCGAAGTCCGGCGCATCGCCGTCGAACATCGCGGCCACCAGTTCGGCGGCATAGGTCGGGTTGGGGTCGGGGTGGCCACCGCCGAAGTCGGGCAAGGGCGCGCCGTTGACGACACTGGCTTCGGGTGCGCCCAATCGCTTCACGAAGACCTCGTGGGCATAGGGCCCGGTCACGGCGTGCATGGCGTCGAAGCGCATGCGGAAGTCGCCCGAGCCCAGCAAGCGCCGGATGGCGCCGAAGTCGAACAGCGTCTCCATCAGGTCGGCGTGCGTGGCCACGGGGTCGATGACCTCCACCGCCATGCCGCCCACCTGCGTGGTGCCCAGCGTGCCCAGGTCGACGTCGGACGACTCGACGCTGAAGTAGCGGTCTATCGTCTGCGTGCGCCGGTAGACGGCCTCGGTCAGCGCTTCGGGCGCCGGACCGCCGTTGCCGGCGTTGTATTTGATGCCGAAGTCGCCCTCGGGTCCGCCGGGGTTGTGGCTGGCCGACAGCACGATGCCGCCGTAGGCCTGGCGGCTGCGGATCACCGCGCTGGCCGCGGGTGTCGACAGGATGCCGCCCTGCCCCACCAGCACGCGGCCGAAGCCGTTCGCCGCGGCCAGGCGCAGCACGGTCTGGATGGCGCGGTCGTTGAAATAGCGGCCGTCGCCGCCGACCACGAGCGTGGCGCCCTCATGCCGCTCGAGCACGTCGAACAGCGACTGCACGAAGTTTTCCAGGTAGCCCAGCTGGCGGAACACCTGCACGGACTTGCGCAGGCCGGACGTGCCGGGGCGTTGCCCGGCGATGGGGGTGGTGGTGACGATCATGGGCGGGGAACTCCTGCGGCTGGCCGGGGTGACGTGACAGACCGCAGCGTAACCGCTCCCAGGACCGCCGCCTGCAGAAAGAGCAGGCGGCGGGTTCGCAACCTCGACTTCAGCGCAAGTTCAACGCCACCTCACCGGGACCAGTAGACCCCGTCCATGAGGATCTTCGGCGGGCTGGCATTCGGTGCATTGCCGGTGAATTCGTAGCGGTCGGCAAGGACGAATCGGCTCAGCACCATGCGCAGGTCGATCCTGGGATTGACCGCCACGAAGTCCTGCAGCGGGATCGACACGTCACACCATTCACCCGTGTTGCAGTAGCCGTAACGGCCATTCTCGATCTGCACGTAGGCTTCCACCGGGCCTTCCGCCTCGGTCTGGGAAGAGATGCCGATCTCCAGCTTGCCGGCATAGGTGGTCTTGAGGCTGAAATTCAGCCTGCCGCCAGCGAAGTTGGACAGGTTGGCCGTGACGTTGTCGCGCGACTGGTACAGCATGCCCCAACCCCAGACTTCGGGCCGCGGGTCGATCTCGTAGCTTTCCGCGCCGTCGCCCGGCGCCGGGTTGGCCACCGGCTGCCAGAAGGTCTTCACGAACGGGTCCCAGACCAGGCCGGTGGGCACGTAGTCCGAGGCCGTGCTCGTTTCGGTGTAGATGAGGTAGCGGTTTTCCGTGACCGCGGGGTTGATGACGGGCGGAATGAAATAGACCGCATCGTTATCGGTATAGATGCCGTCGTCGTCGGACGGATCCACCGGTTCCCACATCGAACGGTCGGGGAACAGGCCCTGCACGACAAAACGCGCCTGGCGCTGCACGTTGAACAGGCCCCAGCCGTCGTCGCCTTGCTTCCAGGGTTCGTCGAAGGCCTCGAAATAGACGATATTCCTCGGCCCGGTCCCGCCCGCGGCCTTCCAGGCCTGCAGCCGGTCGTAGTACATCTTCTGGTTGACCGGGTGCGTGCGCATGGGGTGGAACGAGGTGGGTGCCTTCCAGCCGGTTTCGCCGATGATGATGGGCATGGCGGTGAAGCCCCGGCGGTCGAGGTTGGTGCGCACGGCGTCGTATTCGAACCGGGCACGCTCCAGTGCCGCGTCCATCATGGCCACGGCGCGCCGGTTCTCCGGCACGCCGAGCTGCTGCCAGTCCCAGAGGTCCGGGTTGAACACGGTGTCGAGCAGCGGGTAGGTGTGCATGGCCACGAAGTCGATGGCGTCGAGCACCGGCTGCGGGTCCTGCTGGAAGATCTCGCTCTTGGCGAAGAAGGCCCAGTTGTCGTCGGTCGTCACGGGCTGCTTGACCGCGGCGCGCACACGCAGGATGTAGTTGCGCATGGCGTTGGCGGGGATGGGGTTGACCGACCAGTAAACCATGGCCTCGTTGCCCACGCTGACGGCCGAGACGATGTCGGGGTATTGATTGGCCAGGTTGATGCCGCGCGCGATCTCGGCATTGCTGAAGGCGCCGTCACCGCTGAGCACATAGATGCCGAGCATCACCTTGATGTCGAGCCGGTGGTCGCTGATCACCTGCAGCGTCTGCCGCGCCACCTTGTCCGAGCTGTCGAACAGACGGATGAGCCCGAAGCCGCCGGCCACCAGCAGGTCCAGGTCCTCCTTGATCATGTCCGGCGTGATGACCTCGGTGTCGCGGCCGGCGCTGTCGGTGGCGGTACGGAAGGGCGAATACGCCACCGCCTTGCGCGCGAAGAAGTCCGCCGGCAACGGCCGGATCTCGGGCGCCGGGATGACGCCGCCGCCGCCGCAGGCCAGCAGCAGCGACGCCAGGACGGCGGCCAGTGCGGCACGCACCAGCGAGAAGGAACGGGTGAGCGGCGAGCCAGTGGAGGATTGCTTCATGGCCATGGCCTCAGAACGTGAACTGCGCGCCAACGCCGACATAGTTGCCGGACTTGCTGACGCGTGAATCGATATTGGTGAAAGACGAGTTTCCCGGGCTCGACATCGGCGACAAGCCCTTGCGCCCATAGGTCACCAGACCGCCGAAGGCATAGACCTCGAAGCCGTTGCCGAAGTCGTATTCAAGGCCCGGCGACAGGACGAGCAGGCTGTTGCTCTGCCCGCGCTCACTGGGGTTGTCGGTCTCCGCCTCTCCCAGGTAGACGAGTCCGGCCGAGGCCACCCAGCGGCCGAAACGGTAGCGCGCCCCCATCATCAGGTCCAGCGAGCGCGCGGCGTAGCCCGGGTTGTCGACATCGCAGCGCGACGGCACCTCGGTCTTGCAGCCCCAGTCGACGTTGAACATTTCGTTCCACTGCTCGTACTGGTCGGGGGGAACCATGGGCTTGGTGATGACGGCATAGGCGCCGCTCCAGCGGTTGGCGCGCAGGCCGCCGGAGATTTCCCATTCCAGGTTGACCTGATAGCGAGCCATGATCATGGCGATGCTCTGGCCCGAAGAGCCGAGCTTGGCGTCGTCGGCAGGAAACGGCGTGAGCCCGGTGAACGGGCCATGGCCCCAGGCCGAGGGCGTGCCGTTGCGCGTGTCCTGGTACATCGCGTCGACGACGAGGTCGCCGTGGTGATACTGGGCGTAGAACTCCCAGAATCGCGGCTCGTTCTTCTCCCAGCCCGACTTGCCGTCGTCGTAGGTGGCCTCGAGCACGAGGTCGCCATCGTAGACGTCGAGCGCGCGCGTGGTCACGCGCAGCGCGCCGGTCAGCAGGCCGTAGCCGGCGCCGCTGGAGGCCCAGACGTCGGACACGTTCAAATTGGTGCCGTAGGGGTAGTCGGCCACGCTCCAGGACCGCGTGGTCATGGCGCCGATGCGCACGCTGCCGTAGTCGGGGTGGCTGAGCGCGATATTCTTGTCGTACCAGAAGCCTTCGATGTCTTCCTTGCCGTCGCGCCAGCGCTGGCTGAGCAGGCCTTCGATCTTGAAGCCGCCGGGCAGGTCGAACTTGAGCCCCAGGTAGGGCTGGAACAACGTCAGGGTCACGTTGTCGGCACCGTATTCACGGCCATAGACGAGCGCATCCGCCCACTGGCGCTGCTTGTTCTCGAAGGGTTCGAGAGCGCACTCCTCGCAGTAGTCGCTCACGCGCACGATCTCGGCCTTGGCGAAACCGGTCAGGCTGAAGGGCCCGTACTCCAGCGCCTGCGCGCCGGCGCTGCACAGCAGCCCGGCAGCCAGGCAGATGCCGCTCAGTGCGGGCCGGTGCGGCCTTTGGGCGGCGTGCGGCTTAGCTGCAATGTCGGTGTGGCGCGTAGCGCGGGCCGGAGGATCGTTGTGCATGGTGAGAGTGCCCGTCGAAGTCAGCATGGCTTGGCCGCATGGCATGGATGAATGACCACACCGAATGGATGTGAAAGCGCTTTCAACAGCATAGGTCACCGCCACCGGCTCAGTCAACCCTGGCGCACGGGTGTTTTCCCGCGGTGGCACGATCGCCATGCGCACGAACCGCGGGTAAACCTCCGGATTGTGCGCTGAAAGCGCTTTCACTAAGATCGGCCTTCGAGCAATTCCGGGATCGAACGAGATGAACCGTATCCAACGCATGGTCCTGCTCCTGCTGGCCGCGGCGTTCGCCGGGCCCGGCGCCCTGGCACAGCCGGCGAAGGCGGGCGCGGGCACTTATTTCCTGGCGCCCAAGGGCGGCGAAGCCCGACCGCCGCAGGCGCCCATGCGCACCGAGGACATGCTCAAGACGGCGGCGCAGACCAACCAGTGGTACTCCACGCTGCTCTTCAACGCCCAGCCCGAACCCATCTATGCCCACCCGCTGACCGTCCGCCCCACGGCGGCCGGCTTCGAAGTGGCGCTGCCGGCCAAGGAAGTGATCCCCACCGAGCGGCGCGACGTGGAGATCCACTATGCGCACAAGAACCCCATCGTTGTCTCGCCGACGGCGTTCGAACCCGGCCCCGCCAAGCTGGCGCGCGCCAGCGACTGGGCCATCGACATCTCCATGGCCCGCGGCAGCGACGACATGCGCATCACCGTGGCCCATGGCAGCCCTTACGCCAGCTTGCGGATCAGCCGCGGCGACGTGCGGCTGAAGCTGCCCGCCGCCGGCACGCGCATCGAAGGCGGTGCCGACCCGCGCACGCTGGTGCTGCAGGTGGGCGCGCAGCGTTTTGCGGCCTTCGGCCCCACCGGCGTGGCTTGGGAGCGAGTTTCCGACACCGAATGGCTGGGCCGGCTGCCGGCCGGCAAGGGCTATTTCGCCGTCTCCGCCCTGCCCGACACCGAGCCGGCCACGCTGCAACTGCTGGCCCGCCACGCCTACGCCTTCATCCAGGACACGCGGGCCGAATGGCGTTTCGACCAGGCGCAAGGCAAGGTCGAGACGGTGTTCAAGGTCCAGTCCCGCGTCATGGAAGGCGCCGACCATGGCCCGCTGCTCGGCCTGTACCCGCACCAGTGGCACGACAACCCCACAGTGGCCGGCAAGCTGGGCCCGGCCTACGACAGCGTGCGCGGCAAGATCCGGCTGCTGGCCGCTCCCGAGTTCAAGATCGAGCGCAGCTATCCGGGTTTCCTGCCCCACTGGCCCGGCGTGAGCGAGAGCCCGCGCGCCAAGGAGTTGGCCGACCTGCTGAAGACCGACGTGCGCCAGCGCCGCGCCCTGATGCCCGACAAGGAAAACCGCGACAACTGGCGCACCAGCGCCTACTGGCAGGGCAAGGGCCTGACGCGCCTGACCCAATTGGCGGCGGTGGCCGAGCAGCAGGGTGACCTGGGCGCACGCAATCAGCTGCTGGCGATGGTGAAGGAGCGCATGGAGTTCTGGTTCTCCGGCGTTGGCAGCCGCAACTATTTCCACTACGACCAGGGGCTGGGCACCATGGTGACCTACCCCGATGAGTTCTTTGCCGTCGAGCAGATGAACGACCACCATTTCCACTACGGCTACTGGATCCGCGCCGCGGCCGAGATTGCGCTGCGCGACCCGGCCTGGGCCACCAAGGAACGCTGGGGCGGCATGGTCGACCTGCTGGTGAAGGACATCGCCAACAGCCAGCGCGGCGGCAGCGACTTCCCCTTCCTGCGCAACTTCGACGTCTACGAGAGCCACTCCTGGGCTTCGGGCGTGGGCCTGGGCGCCTGGGGCAACAACCAGGAAAGCTCGTCCGAGGCCATCAATGCCTGGGCCGGCCTCATCCTGTGGGGCGAGGCGACGGGCGACCGCGCGCTGCGCGACCTGGGTGTGTGGCTGTACACCAGCGAGATCCAGGCCATCGAACACTACTGGTTCGACCTGCATGGCCTCGTGTTCGCACCCGAATACAAGGCCAAGAGCGCCGAGGTCAGCATGCTCTTCGGCGGCAAATATGCGCACAACACCTGGTGGACCGACGAGCCGCGGCAGATCAAGGGCATCAACCTGCTGCCCATGACCGCCGCGTCCACCTACATGGGCCGCGACAAGGCCTTCATCCAGCGCAGCCTGCGCACGCTGCCTGCAGAGACCGAACTGTGGCTGTCGCGCGCCGGCAAGGGCTACGGCAGCGGCGAGCGCCAGGTGCCCAAGGATATCTGGCAGGACATCTTCGCCAAGTACCTGGCCCTGGCCGACCCGGCCGCGGGGCTGGCGCAGTGGGACCGCTGGGGCAGCGTGGAAAGCGGCGACAC
>Ga0073899_10005466_pt1 | contig 11044 bp, 11 predicted proteins | sample KloWWTmetaKNB5Ph_FD_88975 | JGI IMG/M metagenome (GOLD analysis project Ga0073899, IMG submission 88975) | Active sludge microbial communities from Klosterneuburg, Austria, studying microevolution and ecology of nitrifiers - Klosterneuburg... | ecosystem: Engineered > WWTP > Aerobic digester >...
ATTTTGACAAAGCGCTCGAAGAGATGCGCAAAAAAGGCATGACCAAGGCTGAGAAAAAAGGCGACCGCGAGACCCGTGAAGGACTCGTCGAAAGCTACGTACACTCTGGCCGTATCGGTGTCGTTGTCGAAGTAAACTGCGAAACTGATTTTGTGGCACGACTCCCAGAATTCAAAGAGTTTGCGCACCAAATCGCGATGCAAATCGCTGCGATGAATCCAACTTACTCGACGATGGAAGACATCCCGGCCGAAGCATTTGAAGCCAAGAAGCAAGAGCTTCTCTCGGGCGACTCTCTCAAGGGTAAGCCAGCTGAGATGGCTGAAAAAATTGTCGAAGGCCAGCTCAAGAAGCACTTTGCTGATCAAGTATTGGCAGAGCAGGCGTTTGTACTCGATGACAGCATGACTGTCGGCGAGCGAATCAAAGAGCAGATCGCAAAGAGCGGTGAAAACATCCGTGTTTCACAGTTTAAGCGCATCGAACTCGGCGTCAACGCGTAGTAGTCGCACAACAAAACCTAAGATCCCGCCATCAATTCATGGCGGGATCTTTGTTGTTGGGATGCCGTTTTTTGTGTATATACCGAGAGTTTCTACTGTGGTGGGGTGTATAGTAAAATCATATTGACTTTTTACAAAGTTTATGCTTAAATTAGAGCATAAAACAATAAAAAAGAAAATAAACAATGCCACGAAACAATAACATGCCATCATTTGGCGGAACAGCAGTCGCCGAAAATCCCTGGACTACACCAGCTCAGTCGCCCAACGTTGACCCATGGGCGCCAGTAGGTTCTGCGATGAATGCCGATCCTTGGGCGAATCCGATGGCTCAATCGCCAAACGTTGACCCATGGGCAAGTCCCGTGGGTCAGTCGCCAAATGCCGATCCTTGGGCTGCGCCAAGTGCGAGTAACCTCGAGGCTATGTACACGGCGCCAGCGTTTAGCCCTGATCGCGAAGCTGGAAAAGAAAAGCGCGAGAGCCTAGTTGCAAGGCTAAAGGGTGCGCTTGGTAGAGTTGCCGCTCGTATGTCTGGTGTGTCATCGAGTGTCGATCTCGCTGGTACCTTTGGGGCAGGCGGGTCAGTCAGCCGCGGTATAGATACGGCTTCTTCGGTCGTAGGTCGTGCAGATTCGATAGCAAATGGCCGTATGGTCAACATGGCTGGCCATATACCAGTTGTAGGCAGCTATGTCCGTGCCGGCAAAGAGATAGTCGGTGCTGCAAAGTCTGTGGCGGATATCGCAGGAAATTATGACAATGTCGCTCAAGGTGTCGGCTCTGCGTATGATGCACGCGGCCAGCTCGCCGGTGCGGCGCTAGATTATGGCAAAGATGCGGGCAAGAGAGTGGCCGTGGAAAGTGCAGGTGCCGCGCTGAACCACGTGCTCGAAAGTGCAGGCATCGGTAAAGAGGTTGACGCCAATGGTGAACTCGTGCGAAAAGTGCGAATAGGCAAGATGGCTAAATTCGCCGTTCGAGCTGCACGAACCGGCGGCGGCTCATTAGTTGAAACGGGATCTGCAGCGGTACGCGTGGGCGTCGAAACAGCAAAAACTGGCATCAATACTGAAGTAGTGACAGCAAGTGCCAATATATATCAGCAATCGCAGACGGTGTACAACACGGGCAGTTCAGACTGGCTCAACCAATCGGGCTGGTAGCCAAATCTTAACCACCATGACCAGCAATAGCCGCACTATCTCGCGGCTATTGCTAATTATGCAACAATGTGATACAATATAAATATGACAGAAGTTGCACCAGCATTCTACAGGCCAGATCTCGAACTAGGCTCGCGCATGGGCGGAGAGCCTGTGATGGTCGACGTCCTCGATGACGACTCTATACAGTGGGAGACGGAAACGAGCGCAGAGGTGGACAGTCAAGAAGACGACTTCATAGCTTGGAAACAGGAAATGACCGTAGAAGTGGCGGTGGACGGCGATGAGTCATCGCTAGAAATAACAGATGAAAATCTCGAACTCGCGATACTCGATAGCCCATGGGAGCCGCAAACTGCATGGGTAGACTCTGACTCAAATGGCAATACATCAGAGGCCCAGTATCGCCAACAATCTTATTTTGTCATCGGTCAATTAGGACATATGATCGACTGTGTACGGCCTAGTATCACGAGCGCATCACAGGCCGAAGAGTGGCTGGAGATGAAGAAAACCATCCAGGCAGCAAAATCGGAGTCAGACGCCTACGAGCTTATGAGTATTCGCAGCCGCATGATCCCTGTCTGGGCAGATTACGTCACGCGCATGAACTTCGATGCTCAAATGTTTGATGCAGTAAAAAACAACTAATACTTTGACTTTTGAAATAGCGCCGAGCTTACCTCGGCGTTTTCGTCGTATCGATGGATACAGCTGAACCCGAAATGTTTTGCAAAGGGGTAGTCTCGAGCGGTGAGACCCTCGATGAGCAGCAAGCCATCCGGCTTTAATGATTTCGACGCCTCTCGAAGAAGTGAGATGCGTAGGTTTGATCGTGACCAAGGATATTGCACGACATACGCTACCTGTGCCAAGCGACTGTAGAGCCAGTCTAGTGACGGCCGTGATTCATCAAACCATGTTAGGTATGAACAGATGATCAAATCATAGTCTTCGCGCGGGAGGCGCCTGACATCGACAACCTCGTCGACGGGCATGGTGAGCGGATAGGGCGGTAAACCCTGGAATATTACGGGATTTGTAATATTTGTGACGAGTGGTCTGCAGGGGAGATGAGCATCAATTTGAGCGAGAAACACGGTGCCGTCAGGTGTTGGCCCGGCAACTTCAAGAATTTTCCCATCCGCTGGGATCGCTTCGATTAATCGTTTTGCGTCGAGGGCAGTCATAGCACGATAGTACCATATTGCCGTGCGGAAACTTAGTCAGAAGATGATGCATCAGCTATTGACAAATTAACACAAATAAAGTATAATGAAGTTCATATATAAGCGTACCATTAGATAGAAAGATAATTCACCACAGCTATGCCACGAAAAACACAACATGGACCCAGCCCTGATGCGCTTATGACTGAAGCACGTCAGAACATCGAACGCCTAGGGATAGGTGGTACTGTCGAGCCAGAGACATGGGTAGTGGGCTACTCGGACACCCGGAGGATTGATGATATCGCAACCAGCGTGCTATTGAGGAATGTCGAGAATGAATTTGCCCTAGATCACCCGCACCCATCTGTGCGATACGAACCAGTGCCAGAAGACGCGGCTCGAATAGCCGCCGCTCAAGAGGCATATTCTCTCAAGGCGCAAAAGGGCCTACTGCCAAAAGCACTTGCATGGGGCGCACTCACTGGTATAGCGGTAGGCGCATACGCTACAGTTTCTATAGGTGAGACTAAAGATCAGCTTCGTGACGCGTTTGAGCAGAGACCTCCACATGTTGAAGGTGAGATATTCGAAAATAATGTGTTGACTGCCGATAAATTTATCACGTTCGACGTGGGCGATAAAAAAGTCACCATACCAGATGTGAGTACTCTCTCTTATGGTGAAATTATGGCATATGAGGTCAACCAGACTCTCGGAGGCATCGCGACATCTGACACTACTGAGCAGCTCGCGAGGAATCCGCTTGCGGCCGACTTAAAGCTGACTGGGCTAGAGGGGGAAATCGATCACAAGGTAGCGACTGAGTTGCTTGAAGGGATCGACGGCAAAGATTTGAAAATTACCAGCGTACAAGTGCACGGCATCGCTAGTGATGACCTCAACGGCAAGATCGGCGAGATTGATCCTGAACAGGCGCCGCTGGCAAAGGCGCGCGCCGAGGTGGCTGTCGCAGCGCTCAAAACAGCGGCTAAAGAACAGGAGATTGCGCTGCCAAAAGACATCACAGTGACGTCAGGAGAATCATTGATATCGAAAACTGATGTTGCGGCAATCGAACGTGCACTTAAAGTTCACGGGATGACCATGAGGGAAGCGCTAGATCAGTACGATGGTGGTGGGGATTTGCCCAAAGATGTCAAAGAACTGCTCGATACACATATTCAACGTGGCGCAACCTATGACGTAGGATTTGAAAGAACTATAACGAGTACGGACTACAAACTGCAGCCAAAGGGTACAGAAGAAGATTCGTGGAAGCCGTGGATGACGTTTGCATTGTCTGGAGGTATGACGGGATATCTAGCGACAATGGCAGGGGCGGTTACTCGCCTGAGGCGAGCACCACGTCGCGGCAGTAAGCTAGCTCGAAAAGACATTAATCGAGCGGCCAAAGCTAAGGCTGAACAAAAAATCTAAGCACAACAGTTCTAATACAAACGGTTTCACCTAGGTGGAGCCGTTTTTTGGTATAATAGCAATTATGAAAGCGAGGAATGGTTGATGTTTGATACAGATCCATATGAATTAAAGATGAGTCAGGCGCTTGAGCATTTTGAGACAGAGCTCAGCAAGATTCGCACTGGTCGCGCGCATCCTGGGATGCTTGATGGTGTCATGGTGGATGCGTATGGCTCACAGATGCCACTCAATCAAGTTGCGAATATCACTGCGCCTGAAGCGCAGCTACTGCAGATTACTCCGTTTGATCCGGCAAACATCCAGCACATTTCGGCTGCGATTCGCAACAACCAATCACTTGGTCTCAATCCGAGCGATGATGGTCGTATCGTGCGCGTCCCTGTACCGCAACTCACTGAAGAGCGACGTCGCAGGCTTGCAAAGCAGGCGAGTGAGCGAGTCGAAGAGGCGCGTATCGCTATGCGAAACATTCGCCAAGATGGTATCAAAGATGCTCGAACACGCAAAGAAGCAAAAGAGATTTCTGAAGATGATCTCAAGCTTGTCGAAAAAGAGTTTGATCGACTGATGGCAACTATGCAAACCAAGATGGAAGAGATTTTTCGGGCAAAAGAAGCCGAAATCATGAAGGTCTAATGGCAGATATCCCTACCCATATAGGGTTTATTGTTGATGGCAATCGCCGATGGGCAGAAGAGCGAGGACTCGCGCCTTTTGAAGGCCACAAGGCTGGCAAAGAGGTGGTTGTCGACATCATGACTGCTGCAATTGATCAGGGGGTCGAGTATGTCTCGGCGTACGTATTTAGCACCGAGAACTGGAAGCGATCAAAAGCAGAGGTGGGGAAGCTCATGGATTTAACCGTCCACATGGCGATGAGAGAATATAAGCGATTCATTGACCGCGATATTCGAGTGCGAGTCATGGGTAGCCGTGAGGGCTTGAGCAAAAAAGTTATCCGGGCACTTGATAACATCGAGGAGAAGACTCGTGACTGTAAGAGAGGGCAAGCGATCATATGCTTCAACTACGGTGGCCAGCAAGAGATTGCCGATGCCGTAAAGAGCCTGATGCAGGACGGTACTGCCGTTGACGATGTCACGCCTGAACTCATAGCTGAGCACCTATATCTACCCGACGTGCCGCCGTGTGATGTCATCGTGAGAACGAGCGGCGAGGAGCGATTGTCGAACTATATGCTGTGGCGCGCTGCCTATAGCGAGATGATGTATATCGACAAGAACTGGCCAGATATGACAAAACAAGACGTAACCGATATACTAAACGAATATACAGATAGAAACAGAAGGTTTGGAGGATAGATGGACATCTTGATAGGAGTAATTCTCGGTGTAATCATACTGACAATTTTAGTTGTCATTCACGAATTAGGCCATGGTATCGTCGCGAGGCGAAATGGTGTCGTGGTCGAGGAGTTTGGGATCGGCTTTCCTCCTAGAGCGTGGGGTAAAAAAGTCAAAAACAGTATCCTCGGGAAAAACGTTCACTATACGATTAATTGGCTACCGCTCGGTGGCTTCGTGAAACTACAGGGTGAGAACGATAGTGCAAGTAATGAAGGTGACTATGGATCGGTGACGTTTTGGCAAAAGACAAAGATCTTGCTGGCCGGAGTATTTATGAACTGGGTAGCCGCAGCAGTACTGCTATCAATCCTCGCTACAGTCGGCTTGCCGAAAATTTTGCCAAATCAATTCTCTATTCCAGCTGATACGCAGATTGATGCGCAGCCTGTCGAGCTCGTCACTGTTGTCGCGGACTCTCCTGCGAAACAAGCCGGTCTTCAGGAGGGCGACAAAGTACTTCGTTTTGGTGGCCAGCCAGTGCTGAAGGCTACGGATCTCTCTGATCTTGCTAAGCAAAACAAGGGTAAGACCGTCGAAGTCGTATATTCACGCTCAAATGTTGAGGCGATCACAAAGGTGACGCTACGCGATGAGAATGAAGATAAAAAGGGATATTTTGGCGCAAGTTCGGCGCAACAAGAACTCATCCGAGCGAGTTGGTCGGCACCGCTTGTCGGTATTGGTACAACTGTCCAGTTGACAATGATTACGCTGCAAGGACTGGGTGATGTCGTCGGCAAAGCCGTTTCTGGAATAGCTCTCCAACTAAGCCCGAATGAACAGGTGCGCAAGGATGCGTCTGAAGACCTCTCGACAGTCGGCGATAGCGTAGCCGGACCAGTCGGTATATTTGGCGTCATCTTCCCAGCGGCCGAAAAAGCAGGTATCCGTCACGTTGTGCTATTGAGCGCGATTATCTCCCTAACTCTTGCTGTCATGAATATGCTGCCGATTCCAGCGCTCGATGGTGGTCGTTGGTTTGTCACCGCACTTTTCCGACTCATGAAGAAGCCACTCCTCAAGGAGACTGAAGAAAAGATTCATGGGACGGGATTTTTGGTCCTTATGGGACTCATAATCTTGGTTACGATTGCCGACATTGGCAAGATCTGGCAGTAATATGAAGCGCGATGCTACATCGCGCCTGCGCCAGATCGGCTGGACGGTTTGGCCGCTCATCATAATGCTTAGCTTTTTACTGGCAATCGTCAGCTTCTTTCTCGCAGTTCAGGCTGGTCGGCTACTCGGCGTGCAGCTACCCGTCCAGGGCGTCACGGCGAGTCTCGCAATTAGTGTGGTGGTGTATGGGTTGACGCTCGGGTATATCTTGTTGGTTGCCAAGCTTTTCAACAAAAATTTTTCCGCAAGCGATACAGGTGTGGAGCGCGCGTTATCGTGGCAGGATATCGGGCTCGGCTTGGGGGGGTTTGTGATTTACGCAGCGGTCGCGACAGCGCTCATGGAGATCGCCAAACTGTTCTTGCCACCAGGTGTCATAAACCAGCCGCAAGACATCGGGTTCACTGCAGTATACGGAGTTGAGCGGGTATTGGCGTTTATGGTACTTGTCGTCGTAGCTCCGATAATCGAAGAGGTGATATTTCGAGGGATCCTCTACGGCAAGCTACGGCAGTCGACGCTGCCGAGGTGGGCGGCTATCGGAATCACCAGCCTGTTATTTGCCCTCGCACATGGCCAGCTAAACGTTGGGATAGATGTGTTTGTGTTGAGTGTCATGGCTTGTCTACTCCGTGATGCAACTGGCAGTGTCTGGTCTGCCGTGAAGCTACATATGATAAAGAACGGCATCACGTTTTATGTACTCTTTGTTGCCCAGAACTCAGCGCTACAGTAAATAGGCTAGCAACAGATACAGGAAACCGCTACAATAAAGTCATTATGAAATTGTCCCAAAACTTTACGCGCACTCTCCGAGAAGCACCAGCAGACGAAAAAGCAAAAAACGCTCAGTTACTTATCCGGGCTGGATATGTCCATAAAGCAATGGCCGGTGTGTATGCGTATACTCCGCTTGGCTTAAAGGTGCTCGAGAAGATCAAGCAAATTGTGCGTGAGGAGATGAACGGTCTCGCGAGCCAGGAGCTCATCATGAGTAGCTTGCAAAGCAAAGAACTGTGGCTCGAGACGGGTCGTTGGGACGACGAAAAAGTTGATGTGTGGTTCAAGTCAAAACTACAGGACGGAACTGAAGTGGGATTTGGTTGGACGCACGAAGAGCCGATTATCGAGATGCTACGAACATATCTCAAGAGCTACAAAGACCTTCCGATTTCTGTTTATCAATTCCAGACCAAGCTGAGAAATGAGCTCCGTGCAAAAAGCGGCATCATGCGCGGGCGAGAATTTGTCATGAAAGACATGTACTCCGTCCACGCGACAAAAGAAGATCTGGATAAGTACTACGAACTATCTATCGAGGCATACAAGCGCTGCTACGAACGTTTTGGTATCGGGAACGACACATACGTCACTTTTGCAAGCGGCGGGGCATTTACGAAGTTTAGCCATGAGTTTCAGACAGTATGCGATGCTGGCGAAGACTATATCTTTTTGCACCGAGAGAAGAACATCGCTATCAATGAAGAGGTGATTGACGAAGCCGTGAAAGAGCTCGGCATCGAGCGCTCAGAGCTGGAGCGGGTCAAGACAGCTGAGGTCGGAAATATTTTCAACTTCGGTACACAAAAATCTGAAGAAATGAACCTCGTCTATACTGGCGAAGACGGTAAGCAGCACCATTCGTACCTCGGATCATACGGTATCGGTATCACACGTGTGATGGGCGTCATCGTGGAAAAGTTTGCAGACGACAAGGGAATTGTCTGGCCGGCAGCTATTGCCCCTGCGATGGTCTATCTAGTCCAGATAGGTAAAGAGTCTCAGCAGCATGCTGATGAGCTGTACGCCACTCTGATGGAGCATGGCGTCGAAGTGATTTATGATGACCGAGACGAGCGACCAGGCGCTAAGTTTGCCGATGCTGAACTGATGGGTATTCCAGTTCGGGTGACGGTTAGTGATCGATTACTCGCGGACAATACGTACGAATATACAGAGCGAAAAACTGGCGAAACATCGATATTGACTAGAGAAGAGTTACTTGCTAAACTAATCCCTAATTCATAACGACTTTTTTGGGGGACAAAACTTTCGGCGCACAGTAAGCCCGAGCCCTACTTAAAAGCTGTTTGAAAAGAAAGAGGTTATTTATGAAAAAAGCATACCAATTGACAGAAGCTGGACGAAAAGAACTAGAGGCTGAACTTATTGAACTTAAGGGACGTCGTGGTGATATTGCTGATAAAATCGCAGAAGCACGTGACTACGGAGATCTAACCGAAAATGCAGAATATGACAGCGCCCGTGAAGAGCAGGGACTTGTCGAGACTCGTATCGCAGAGATCGAAGATATTTTGATGAACGCGGAAGAAATCAAGGTGAGCAAATCAAATGCCGTTCATCTAGGAAGTACCGTTCACATCAAAGCTGGCAGCAAGAAATTTACGTATACGGTCGTCGGGTCAGTCGAGGCGAATCCTGCAGAAGGCAAAATCTCAGACGAATCACCGATCGGTGCAGCGCTTATCGGCAAAAAAGTCGGCGATAAAGTCACCATCACAACGCCAAAAGGCGACACGACGTACACCGTTGACTCAATAGGCTAGTTAAACCATACTGCTCCAAAATAAACACCCATTCTCAGGGTGTTTATTTATATTTCTCGAGAATTAACCATGAGGCGCTTCAACAGGGGCGCAAACCTGATATACTAGGAGATACTATGGCAACACTCAAAGAACTGCGCGATGAGCGCCTCCGAAAGCTAAGTGAGCTCAGAGCGCTCGGAATCAACCCGTACCCAGCGAAAGCAGAGCGGAGTCACACGCTTGCCGACGTCGTCGAACAATTCGAACAACTGGAAAATCAAACTGTCACCGTCGTTGGTCGTGTCATGGGCACGAGAAAGTTCGGCAAGCTTGCATTTCTGGTGCTGAGAGACATGTCTGGCCAAGTCCAGCTGTTTCTCAAGAGCGATTCAGTCGAAGCTCTCGACGCGAGCCAATCAAAACTCGGGATGGAGCAGCTTAATCTGCTAGACCCAGGTGATTTCATTCAGGCTACTGGTCAAGTTATCAGGTCGAAGACGGGTGAGATATCTGTCGACGTCCGTCAGCTACGGCTACTGTCGAAGTCTCTTCGTGGTATGCCAACTGATCAAGAGGGATTCCGAGACAAAGAAGAGCGCTTCAGGCGTCGATATGTCGACATGAACGTGAATCGCGAGGTCCGTGAGCGATTTGTCCGCCGATCGAAATTTTGGCAAGCGACTCGAAAGTTTCTCGATGAACATGGTTTTTATGAGATCAACATCCCCGTACTCGAGCATACGACGGGCGGGGCGGACGCAAATCCTTTTGTGACTCATATGGATGCGCTTGATCAGGACTTTTATCTGCGTATCTCACACGAATTACCGCTCAAGCGACTCCTAGGCGCTGGATTTGAAAAAGTCTATGACCTTGGCCCGCGATTCCGCAACGAAAACTACTCAGACGAACATCTGCCAGAGCACATCGCCATGGAATGGTACTGGGCCTATGCTGATTGGGAAGATGGAATCCAGTTCCAAGAAGATTTGTTCAAGTATATTCTCAAGGAAACGTTCGGTACGCTTCAGTTCAAACTCGATAACTTCGACGTCAATCTCGACGGTGAGTGGGAGCGCTGGGACTATGCTGAGACTATCAAGAATCGATACGGTGTCGATCCGTTTGACTGTACGCTCGATGATGTCAAAAAAGCTCTCGCCGAGAATAAACTTGAAGTAGAAAAGTCAGAAAACAAAGCCCGCGGTATCGATAAGCTCTGGAAGAATATCCGCAAGGACGTCACTGGTCCAATATGGCTCATCAACACACCGACATTTATCTCGCCACTGGCCAAGACAAACCCTGATCGTCCTGAAACGACACAACGCGCACAGGTTGTTATAGCGGGTAGCGAACTTTGTAACCTGTTTTCTGAGCTAAACGACCCAATCGATCAGTACAATCGCTTCGTTGAGCAGCAGTCTATGCGTGAAGCGGGTGATGATGAAGCTATGATGCTGGATATCGATTTTGTGGAGATGCTCGAGTACGGCATGCCCCCTGCCTGCGGAATGGGCTACTCCGAGCGAGTGTTTTGGATCTTTGAAGGCGTCACAGCACGCGAAGGTGTGCCGTTCCCACAGCTAAGATCTGAAGTCGACGAAACGACTCGTACCCTGTACCCAGACGCGAAGCTATAGTAACTGTCGCCGCCGTGCTTAACCGTGGTGCTACACGGGGTAGGGTGGTATACTATTTTATAGAAAAGAGGGTTTATGGGAAAAG
>Ga0073899_10005467_pt1 | contig 11043 bp, 8 predicted proteins | sample KloWWTmetaKNB5Ph_FD_88975 | JGI IMG/M metagenome (GOLD analysis project Ga0073899, IMG submission 88975) | Active sludge microbial communities from Klosterneuburg, Austria, studying microevolution and ecology of nitrifiers - Klosterneuburg... | ecosystem: Engineered > WWTP > Aerobic digester >...
CTGAAGGGCACCGTGCTCAACACGCCGGTGGCCTTGCCCTGGGCTTTGGCGCGCTGCGTCACATAGGGCAACGGGCGGCCCTGGTTGTCGTGGTTGATGGCGCTGTTGTAGGTCTTCACGCCGCTGGCCATCGCGGTGCCGGCGGCGGCGGAATCGGTCACGTCGCTGCGCAGGTAGTCGTAGCCGGCAAAGCCGCGCGCCCGCAGGCCCAGCCGGCCGGGCACGGGCGTGGCATCCCAGGCGCTCGTGGGGTCGTAGCCGTGCAGCGGGGTGCTGTCGTGCGTGGGCCGGTTGCCGGTGTTCAGCGGCTGTGTGCTCATGCCCAGTTTGACGCTGAAACGGTCGTAGGGCTGGCGCCCGAGTGCGCCGTGTTCGTAGAAGCTGGCCATCTGCCAGGTGCCCCAGCTGGCGCCGTCGGCGATGAAGAGCATCACGTTGCGCGGAGTCGCGCCCGGCTGCGATAGGGGCAAGGTGCAGCCGCCCGCGGCCATGGCGCCGAGCAGGGCCAGGGTCTGGCGGCGGTTGGTCAACACGGGCATGGGAGGCTCAATACTTGACGCGCGCGTAATAGGTCTTCTGCGCCGCTTCGCGCGCCTGGCCCAGGGTGTGGATGCCCAGGTCGGCCAGCAGCGGGATCATCTTCTGGAAGACCTCGGCCGTGACCATCGCATCACCCAGCGCGGTGTGGCGGCCGATCACCGTCACGTCAAAGCGTTCGGCAATCGCTTCCAGCTTGTGCGATTCCTGCTCCGGGTGCACCACGGCCGAAAGCAGCAGGGTGTCCAGCACGGGCTGATCAAAACGCACGCCGGTGGGTGCCTCCTGCAACTGCAAAAAGCGCATGTCGAAGGCCGCGTTGTGCGCCACCAGCACGGTCTCACGCGCATAGGCGTGAAAGGACGGCAGCACCGCTTCAATGGTGGGTTTGCCCTTGACCATGTCCTGCGTGATGCCGTGGATGGGGATGCCGGCTGCGGGGATCAGCTTCTGCGGGTTGACGAGCTGATCAAAGCTCTCGCCCTTGAGCAGCTTGCCGTTGACCAGGCGCGTGGCACCGATCTGGATGATCTGGTCGCCCCCGGCCGGATCCAGGCCCGTGGTCTCGGTGTCGAACACGGTGTAGGCCAAATCCACCAGGCGGCGTTCGTCCAGCGCGTGGTGGCTTTCGCCTTGCGCAAAGAGATCAAAATCGTAGTACTCGGGCCGGCTGTCACGCGCCTGCAGCGCGGCTTCGGCGCTATCTGCCGTGTCGGCTGCTGCGCTCGGTGCCAGCGGCAGCAGGAAGCGGAAGAAGGCCTGGTGGCGCACACGATCGCGTTCAAACCAGAACTCGCCGCCGTGGCGTTGCACCACGTCACGCACGGTGAGCAGGCTGGTCTCGGCACCGGTGGAGATGGGGTCCATCTCCCAGTTCATCACGGTTTCGGTGCTCATCACCTGGCCGGCCCAGATCAGGTCCAGCCGCGCGCGGCTTTGATCGGCCGCACTCAGGCGCAAGGTCACGTTGGGCACTTCGTATTCTTCGTGCAGGCGCAGGGCCAGGTAGGCCAAGGCCTGCAGCAGCGAAAAGCTGTCCAGCTTGAGCCACAGCGTGGTGTCGGTCTCGCCCAGGCTGCAGCGCAGCTTGCCCAGGGATTCGATGCGCGCCAGCGCGGCCTGGGCAAAGTCGGCGCCCAGCATTTCTTCCAGCGGCCAGCGCGTGGCCAGACCTTGCGCGCTTTGAGCCGCCAACTCGTTGATGCGCCGGCTCATGGCTTGCGATTCGTCGCGCACCACGGCCAGGAACCTTTCGCGCATGGCCGGGTCCAGGTCGGCGTCGTCCAGCATCTCCACCGCGGCCTGCAAATTGGCCAGTGACCCGCGGCTGCCTTCGGTCAGGCCGTGCAACTGGCGTTCGCGGGCGGATTCCTGTTCGTAATCGCGCGTGATGTTGTCCAGCATCAGCACAAAGCCGGTGATCGGCGGGGGTGCGGTGGGTGCTGCGCTTTCTGCCGCACCGGCGGCGCCGGCCACACCCCGCACCGGCGCCATCTGCGCGCGCAGCAGTTGGCCGCTGCGCGTGGTGGTGACGAACTGCGCGCTGGGGTGGGCGGCGCCACGGTCCAGGCGCTGCTGCACGCTTTCCAGCGCGTGCGCCACGAGCTTGCGGTCGAACACCGTGTAGATGCTGCGGCCCAGGCCGATCAGCTCGGCCCCGCCGGCCAGCGTGGGCGCGTCAGACAGCGCGCGGAACTGCATGCGCGCGCGGTTGTTGTAGAGCAGCACGCGGCCGTCGAGGTTGCACACCACCACGCTTTGCGTCAGCTCGCTCATCAATGCGGCCAGGCGGTTGCGTTCTTGTTCGATACCGCGGCTGGCCTGCGCCACTTCGGCCGCGATGTCGCGCTTGAGCTGATCGCGCTGCGCCGCCAGTTCGTTGAGCGTGCGCGCCAGGTGCTGCACGGCCGGCGCGGCGCCGGGCGCCGTGAGTGTGCGCTGCACGTCGGTGGACAGCAGCACCTGGGCTTGTTCCTGCAGGCGCGCCGGTGCGGCCACCCAGCGGCGGTACAGGGGCTGCACGGCGGCTGCGGCCACGGCCGCCACCACCAGGGCCACGGCCACCAGAAGCGGCAGCCGTTCAGAAAGGATGGGCGCGGCCGCGGCACGTTCTGCATCGCTCAGCACCGACCAGGCCAGGCCGCCACCGGCCAGCACCAGCAGCAGCTGCACCGCTGCAGCGGCCGCGCCGGTGGCCAGCATGGCGCCGACCAGCTTGCGGTCGATCTTCATGCGGCAGGGGCTGCGGCGGCTCCGGGGGCTCCGGGCGCAGCGGCCAGCAGTTCACGCACCTTGGCCACCAGGTCCTTGGTGGCAAAGGGCTTGGTCATGTAGGCATCGGCGCCCACGCCCAGGCCCTTGGCGACATCGGTCTCGCGGCCCTTGGCGGTGAGCATCAGCACCAGGGTGTCCTTGATGCTCTCGTCGGCGCGCATTTCCTGGCAGACCTCGAAGCCGGTCTTCCTGGGCATCATCACGTCCAGCAGCACGAGGCGCGGCTTTTCGCGCCGCAAGGCGTCCAGCGCTTCCTGTCCGTCGCGCGCCACGTGCACGGTGAAGCCTTCGCGCTTCATCAGGTATTCCAGCGAGATCAGGATATTGGGTTCGTCGTCCGCGATGAGGATGCTCGTCATGCTGTGTCTCCGCTAACGGCCGTTGTTGCACCCGCGGGTGCCGGCTCTGGGGTGGACCAAGGTAGCGTGAAGGCAAAACACGCACCTTGACCCGTGTCAGGCCGCAGTTCCATGCGGCCCCCGAAATGTTCCACGATCTGGCGGCTGATGGGCAAGCCCAGGCCGGTGCCCTGCGGGCGGTTGCTGGCGTCCCCGCCCTGGCGGAATTTCTCGAAGATCAGCGACCGCTGGGCCGCCGGCACACCGGCGCCGTTGTCCTGCACTTCAACCGTCAGGCCGCGCGGCTCCACCAGCAGCCGCACGTCCACCCGCCCGCCTTCGCGCGGCACGAACTTGGCCGCATTGGACAACAGGTTCAGCACGACCTGCAGCAGGCGGTCGGGGTCGGCGCGCAGCGTGGGCACTTCGGCCGGCTTGTGCAGGTGGACTTGGGCACCTCGTTCGCGGAAGAGTTCGGTGGTGGTCAGCACGGCCTGTTCCAGCAGGGCGCCCAGGTCGACATCGGCGCTGAGCCAATCGGCGTGGCCGGATTCGATCTTGGCCATGTCCAGCACCTGGTTGACGAGGCGGCTCAGGCGTTCGGTCTCTCCCACCACCAGGCCGAGGAATTCCTGGCGCTGCTCGGTTTCCATTTCCGGCGCGTCGCGCATCAGTTCGCTGAGTGCGCGGATGCTGGTCAGCGGCGTGCGCAGTTCGTGCGTCACGCTGCTCATGAAATCGTCCTTGAGCCGGTCCAGGCTCTTGAGCTGTTCGTTCAGGTGGCGCAGTTCGCTGGCTTCTTCGACGATGCGCATCACGTCGGTCAGTTCCAGGGTTTCTTCCTGGACCACCGAGGCCACCATCACGCGCGCTGAAGCGCTGCCGATGGCGCCGGCCAGCAAGGTCTCGGCAAACTGCACGAGCTTGGGGTCGGCGTCCAGTGGCAGGCCGCCCAGATCACGCGCGTGGGCTTCGAACAGCGCCTGTGCACGCACCGGGCCCAGGAAGCGGCCCACCAGATCCACCAGGTCCGACACGCGCGCGCGGCCGCGCCAGAACACGCGGTCTTGCGCGGCGCGTTCAAACACATCCACAAACAGCAGCGCCTGGCTGGCCTCGGCCGCGCGCGGCGGCCAGACCAGTGACACGGCCACGTACAAGCCGGCATTGGCCAGCAGGCTCCAGAAGAGTGCATGGCTCAGGTTGTCCATGCCCGTCAGGCCCCACAGCGCCTCGGGCCGCAGCAGCGCCAGGCCAAAGGGGCCGTGCTGCAGAAAGCCGGCGTCCATCCAGCCGCTCTTGGCGATGGAAGGCAGCATCAGCGTGTAGGCCCACAGCAGCGCGCCCGCCGCCAGGCCGGCCAGCGCGCCGTTGCGCGTGCCACCCTTCCAGTACATGCCGCCCAGCAGCGCGGGCGCAAACTGCGCCACCGCAGCGAAGCTGATGAGGCCGATGCTGACCAGGGCATAGGCTTCACCCGCGATGCGAAAGTAGAGCCAGCCCAGCAGCAGCAGGGCCACGATCACCGCGCGGCGCACAAAGAGCAAGGTGCCGGTGAGATCACGCCGGGCAAAGAACTTCAGCTGCAGCAGGAAGGGCAGCACCAGGTCGTTGCAGACCATGGTGGACACGGCAATGGCTTCCACGATGACCATGCCGGTGGCGGCCGAGAGCCCGCCCACGAAGGCCAGCAGGGCCAGTGCCGGCATGCCCGCAGCCAGCGGCAGGGAGAGCACAAAGGTTTCGGGGTCGGCCCCGCGCACGCCGGCGCCGCCGAAGTACAGCAGCCCACCCACCGCAATGGGCAGCACGAACAGGTTGATGAGCAGCAGGTAGGCCGGAAAGGCCCAGGCGGCGCGGCGGATGTGGCGCTCGTCCACGTTTTCCACCACCATCACCTGAAACTGCCGGGGCAGCAGCAACACACTCAATCCGGCCAGCACCAGCAGGGCGAACCACTGGTCAAAGGCAAAGGGGCGTGCCGGGTCGGCACGCAACACGCGCGCGATCTCGGGCTGTGCCAAGGCCTTGGCAAACAGATCAACCGGCCCGCCGAACAGCCCCCAGGTGACAAAGCCGCCCACCAGCAAGAAGGCCAGCAGCTTGACCACGGATTCGGCAGCGATGGCCGCCACCATGCCTTCGTGCCTTTCGGTGTTGTCCAGGTGGCGCGTGCCAAAGGCGATGGTGAAGCCGGCGAGCACCAGGGCGATGATCAGGGTGCCATCCACCCCGGCCAAGGCACCCTGCCCTGCACCCGGTGCATGGCCCGTCAGCAGCGCATAACCACTGGCCACCGCCTTGAGCTGCAGCGCCACATAGGGCACCACGCCCACCAGCGCGATCAGCGTCACCAGGCCGGCCAGCAGCCGGCTCTTGCCGTAGCGGCTGGCGATGAAATCGGCAATCGACGTGATGCGCCAGGTGCGCGCGATGCGCACCATCTTGCGCAGCACCAGCCAGGCCAGCACCATGGCCAGCGTGGGGCCCAGGTAGATGGGCAGGAACCACACCCCGCCACTGGCCGCGCGACCCACGCTGCCGAAGTAGGTCCAGGCCGTGCAGTACACGGCCATGCTCAGCGCATAGACCCAGGCATTGCCGATCACGCTGCGTCCGGCGGCAGCGCGCCGGTCGGCCCACCAGGCCACGGCAAACAGCGCCAGCAGATAGGCCAGCGAGGCACCCAGCACGAGAGCCGGCGCCATGGCCACCGCCTGCAGGGAAGCCGCCGGTTCAATCACTGCTGCGCGACTCCATCAGCCAGCCCAGCACGCCGATCAAGCCGGCCCAGGCCACGAACAAGGCCACCACCAGAAGCGGCAGACCGAAGACCGTGCCTTCGCTGAGCCAGACCCTGAGCAGCGGAAAGTCAAACAGCAGCGCGCCCGCGGCAAACAGCGCGAGCAGCCGTTGCACGAGCAGGCGGCGATCCTTCATGCGGGTCTCCTGGCGAATGCTTCACTAAGGCTTCGCAAAGGCTTCACAGCGCATCGAACTTGAAGTGTTGCCGCAGGTAGGCGCGGAAGCGCTTGACGATGGCCAGTGCGTCGTGCAGCGGCTCGCGCTCCAGCGTGCTCAGCTCCGATGGCCGCACCTCGTTGCTGGCCGCAAGCCCCTGGGCGCGCTGGAGCAACTGGTGCGTGAGGCGGATGCCCATCAGCAGGTGCAGCGCGTCGATCAGGTCGCGCGCCAGCACGGGTTCCAGCCGCTCCAGTGCCACCAGGCGCGTCAGGCGCGCGGCGGTGCCTTGTTCGCGCACGCCGTACTGCAGTGCCAGGGCGCGCACGCCGTGCACGATGGGGAAGGTGCCCAGCTTCTTCAGGTCCAGCGGCTGTTCGTTGCGCTTGGTGGTCAGGCGCTTGAACCAGTTGCCCGGTTCCTGGAACTGATCGGCCGCGGCCGCAAAACGCGCCTGGTACTGGTCCTGGCCCGAGAGGATGCGGTCCAGGTGGGCGCGCGCTTCCTGCAGCAGGCTGGCGTCGCCCGCCACCGCGGCCGCATCGAAGAAGATCGCCAGGTGCATGGGGCCGTCGGGCTGGGTGCCGTAGATCCAGTCGCGCATGGTGATGCGAAACTCCGCCAGCGGCTGCCGCCAGGCCGGGTTGGTGAGCATGATGTCGCCCGGGCAGCGCGGGTAGCCCAGCTGGGCCAGTGCAGCGTTGAAGTCGGCGGCCAGCGCTTCCAGGCCCGGATAGGTGAAGCCGTCGCGCAGCAGCAGCGCGTTGTCCTGGTCGGTCTTGAGGATCTGCTCGCCGCGGCCTTCGCTGCCCATCACCAGCAGGCAGGAATTGGCCACCACCTCGGCCGGTGCCAGCACCGCCCACAGCCGCGCGAAGAGGCGCGTGTTGAGCTCGCTGACCAGGCGCGTCACACGCTCTATGCGGATGCCGCTGCCGTGCATCAGCTTGACCATCTCGTCGATGCGCTCGGCCGCCAGGCCAAGCTCGGCCACCGTGGTGGCGTCTTCGATCTGCAGCGCCACGATGTGCGAGTGGTTGGCGACGAAGCTCACCAGATCCAGCTGGCCGAGCACGCCCACCACGGTGTCGCCGCGCCGCACGATGAGCCGGTGCACGCGGTGGCGCACCATCAGCCACAGCGCTTCAAACAGGTCGGCATCGGCATCCACGCCGATGAGATCAAAGCGCGCCACTTCGCGCACCGCCAACTGCGAGGGCGGCACCGTGCGCAGCAGCGCGTCACGCAGATCGGTGGTGGTGAAGATGCCCAGGCGTTCGCTGCCACCTTGCTGGTCGCGCACCAGGGCCTGGGTCAGGCCGCGGGTGGAGAGTTCGCGGCACACGCTCACCAGATCGGCCGCGCCGTCCACGTAGAACGGCTTGCGCAAGTAGGCATCGCTGATGCGTGCCGTGACCAGCGAGAGCATCTCGCGCTGGGTTTCGGCGACCACGGTCGTCATGGGTCCACCCAATGAAAAAGGGACTGCTGACGATACGACAGCAGCCCCCGTTGGTGATCAGCCCCCCGCAGGGGCTGGGTCCGTCTTCAGTGACCGCTGGCGCCCGAGGCACCGATACCGGTTTCCGAACGCACTTCCTGGGCCGGGTAGCCGGCACGGTCTGCGTCGCCTTGCTTGCTGCGGTCCAGCAGCGAGACGATCCAGATCGTGATGAAGGCCAGCGGGATCGAGAAGATGGCTGCCGAGTTGTACGGGAACCAGGCCGAGCCCTTGGGGTTCAGCATCACGGCTTCCCAGACGCTGGCCGAGCCGATGGTCAGCGTCACCGCCGCCACGAGGCCGACGAAGCCACCGGTCACGGCACCCTTGGTCGTGCAACCCTTCCACAGCACCGACATGAACAGCACCGGGAAGTTGGCCGAAGCCGCGATCACGAAGGCCAGCATCACCATGTAGGCGACGTTTTCCTTCTCGAAGGCAATGCCCAGCACCACGGCCACAAAGCCCAGGCACACGGTGGTGATCTTGGAGACACGCAGTTCATCGGCCTGGTCGACACGGCCCTTGCGCCACACGCTGGCGTACAGGTCATGCGACACGGCAGAGGCGCCCGAGAGCGTCAGGCCCGCCACCACCGCCAGGATGGTGGCAAAGGCCACCGCGGAGATGAAGCCCAGGAACCAGTTGCCACCCACCGCGCCGGCCAGGTGCACCGCCGCCATGTTGCCGCCGCCGACCAGACCCTTGGCGATGTCGCCACCGACGAAGTAGTTGGCCGGGTTGGGGATCAGGTTGGTGATGGCACCGAAACCGATGATGAAGGTCAGGATGTAGAAGTAGCCGATCCAGGTGGTGGCCCAGCCCACGGACTTGCGTGCTTCCTTGGCGTTGGGCACGGTGAAGAAGCGCATCAGGATGTGGGGCAGACCGGCGGTGCCGAACATCAGCGCCATGCCGACCGAGATGGCCGAGATCGGGTCCTTGATCAGGGCACCGGGGGCCATGATCGCGTCCTTCTTGGAGTGGATTTCAACGGCCTTGCTGAACATCGCTTCGGGCGAGAAGCCGAACTGGATCAGCACCATCAGCGCCATGAAGGTGGCGCCGCCCAGCAGCATCACGGCCTTGATGATCTGCACCCAGGTGGTGGCGGTCATGCCACCGAAGAGCACGTAGATCATCATGATCGAGCCGACCAGGATTTCAGCGTACAGGTAGTCCATGCCGAAGAGCAGCTTGATGAGCTGACCGGCGCCGACCATCTGGGCGATCATGTAGAAGGCCACCACCACCAGCGAGCCGCTGTCCGCGAAGATGCGGATCGGCGTCTGGCTGAAGCGATAACCGGCCACGTCGGCAAAGGTGAACTTGCCCAGGTTGCGCAGGCGCTCGGCCATCAGGAAGGTGATGACGGGCCAGCCGACCAGCCAGCCGATCGAGAAGATCAAGCCGTCAAAGCCGTTGGCAAACACCAGGCCCGAAATGCCCAGGAACGATGCCGCCGACATGTAGTCGCCCGCAATCGCCAGGCCGTTCTGGAAGCCGGTGATGCCACCGCCGCCGGTGTAGAAGTCGGCCGCGCTCTTGGTCTTGGCGGCGGCCCACTTGGTGATGAACAGCGTGAACACCACGAAGGCGATGAACATGCCGATGGCCACCCAGTTGGTGGCCTGCTTGGTGGTCTGGCCGAGATCGGCACCGGCGGCGAAGGCGCTGACGCCCGCGGCCGTGACCGCGGAGACGGCCAGGACCTTGGCGGCGACCCTGAGGGTCTGCTTGTCGATGCTCACTTGACGACTCCCTTGACGACTTGCTCGGTCAGGGCATCGAACTCGCTGTTCGCGCGCCGCACATAGACCCAGGTGATGATGATGGTGAAGACAATCACCGCCACACCGATGGGCATGCCCAGGGTGGTGACGCCATTGCCGATCTTCTGCGCCAGCAGGGGCTTGTTGAAAGCCACCAGCAGGATGAAGCCGTAGTAGGCCAGCATGCCGGCCAGCGACAGCCACCAGCCGAAGCTGGTGCGCGTGGCCTTGAGCTTGATGTACGAGGGGTGCGAGGCTATGCGCTGCACCAGGTTGTCTTCCATGCTTGTCTCCTGGAAAGTCGATCTGTCGCGCCGCCCGATGGGTGGCACTCGGCCGCGACTATCGAGACAGGCACTGACCCTGCTCTGACACGCAGCCAACGTGGGCTGACAGTATTCTTGGTGGGGGCTTACAGCAAGCGCCAGGCTGCCAGCGTTGCGCGACACCACCGTGGGCTGTTTTACCTAGCACGCGGCGCGCCGACGGGCATCGGGCGCGGGCAGCGCCGCGAACTGTCCGGACGGATTGGGTCGCGCCTAGGGGAAACCCTGTTGTAGGTGGCAACCCTGAGCCTGCAGAGCGACAGCCGGGCCTCAGCGGCGTTGCACGCCTTCGCGGGGCTGGCCTTCGCGCGCCCAGGCCGGGCCTTCGAACCACGCGCCGCCTGTCATCGCGTCATGCAGCATGGGCAGCGCGTCCAGGCCCCAGAACAGGCGGCCATCACAGGCCATGCTGGGCACGCCAAAGACGCCGGCCTGCACGGCCGATTCGGTGTGCTCGCGCAGCGCCTGCTTGACAGCCGGGCCGGCCGGGTCGAGCACGGGCGCGATTTCCTGCGTCAGTGCCGCCAGGCGTGCCGGATCGCTGGCATCGGCACCGCCCACCCACACGTGGCGCAGCAGCGCCTGCATGACGCGCCGGTTGGGCCGCATGTCCGCACTGCTGGCCAGCGCCAGGCGCAGCAGGGGTAGCGGGTTGAAGGGATGCACGGCTGGCGTGTCCAGCTCTGTGCCCTGCTGCTGGGCCAGCCAATGCACATGGCGCAGGGTCCAGGTGCGTTTGGGCTCCACCTCGGCCGGGCCCTTCTGGCCCCAGTGCTGCAGCAAACCGGCCAGCAGCACCGGCCGGTATTCAACAACATGGCTGCAACCGGCCAGCACCTGCGGCAGCCGCTCGAAGGCCAGGTAGGCAAAGGGCGAGATGGGGTCGAAGTAGAAGACCAGTTCCTTCATGTCGAAGCTCCCGGGCTTTGCGGCGCTGACACGGGATGTGCGGTGGTCTGAGGAGCAGAGCGCCGCTCACGCAAGAGCAGCCAGACGGCGCGCTTGGCTTCGTCACCCATCACCGACCACTGGGCGATTTCATCGAGCGTGCGGTGACAGCCCACACACAGGCCGGTGGCCTCGTTCATGCGGCAGACGTTGACGCAAGGTGAAGGCACCGCGGGGAGCACAGCAGGGGTCATGCCTGCACCACATCGGCCACCGGTGCGCCGGTCAGGCGGGCCAGGTCTTGCGGAGCCAGGCGAAACACGCCATTGGGGTGCCCTGCGGCGGCCCAGATGAAATCGAAGCGGTAGAGCTCGCGGTCGATCAGGGTGACGCAGGGGTTGGCGTGCGCCACCGGGGACACCCCCCCGATGGAGAAGCCGGTGCGC
>Ga0073899_10005469_pt1 | contig 11039 bp, 5 predicted proteins | sample KloWWTmetaKNB5Ph_FD_88975 | JGI IMG/M metagenome (GOLD analysis project Ga0073899, IMG submission 88975) | Active sludge microbial communities from Klosterneuburg, Austria, studying microevolution and ecology of nitrifiers - Klosterneuburg... | ecosystem: Engineered > WWTP > Aerobic digester >...
AGGCCGTTATGTAATCGAGGGCCAATCCTTTTCGACGCATGATTTCTATGAAGAAAAGGGAATTCAAGACAGCGTGAGCTGCTTCGTACCCGTCCTGTGAACTCATCTTGAATCCATGGCAGTAGGCCAGTACCGTTTGCTGCACGGCCAGTGGTGGGATCGGATGCTGAAGCAAAATCGCTATTTAATTTATAGCTTGTTGCGCTTTGCTATCAAGGGTTAGATACCTTTTTAAATGATTTGCCTGTAGCAGACGGCACCTTACTTGCAGCACACGCCGAACGACACCGCCGATCCCAATAATGAACTGCACCCCATGAAATTCATCCACACCGCGGATCTGCACCTGGACAGCCCATTGCGAGGCCTGTCTTTGTACGCTGATGCGCCCGCAGAGCGCTTGCGTACCGCAACCCGGGACGCCTTCCACAACCTGGTCACACAGGCAATCGACGAACAAGTCGATTTCATGGTGATTGCAGGCGACGTGTACGACGGGGACTGGAAGGACTTCAACACCGGGCTGTTCTTCATTCGCCAGATGGGCAGGCTGCGGAACTCTGGCATCCCGGTCTACCTGCTGTACGGCAATCACGACGCCGACAGCGAGATGACGCGTGGCCTGGAGTTGCCGGACAACGTCCAGGTCTTCTCATCGCGCAAGGCAGAAACGTTCCGGATCGAATCCCGTAAGGTGGCTCTGCACGGACGCAGCTTCAAGGTGGCGGCCACCACCGAGAACCTGCTTCCCGGCTACCCAGAGCCGGTGGCTGGCTGGCTGAACATTGGCGTGCTGCACACCGCGCTGGAGGGCAACGCCGAACATGCCAGGTACGCCCCGTGCTCAGTGGCCGAATTGAAGGCCAAGGGCTACCAGTACTGGGCGCTCGGCCATGTGCATGAACACTGGGTGCAGCGTGGCGATGTCACGATTGCCTACCCTGGCAACCTGCAAGGCCGCCACATCCGCGAACTGGGTGCGCGTGGTGCGCTGCTGGTCACTGCCGAGGATGGCGAGATCACCGAGCTTGAGCGGTTGGAGGTGGATGTGCTCCGGTGGCACACGCTGGACATTGACATCAGCGCTGCAGCAGACCTGCGAAGCGCCGTCCGCATGGTGGGCCAGGCGATGGAGCTGCTGCTGGAATCTACCCCCGCTGATCTGCCCTTGGCTGTGCGGGTCGTGTTCAAGGGGTGTTCTGCGGTTCACGCGGAATTGATCGTGGACGAGGGCCAACTGCGCCAGGAGGTCATTGCACAAGCCGTGGCGCTCGATGCAGACAGGATCTGGGTGGAGAAAGTTCGGGTCGCCACGCAGGCCTTGGACGCAGCCCTACCGTCAACAGACGACGAAACCCAGGACGCCATGGCAGAACTGGAGACCCTGGCGCTGTCAGCCCAGGACGACCCGGACTTCATCCGTTCGCTGCAGGCCGACTGGCAGGCTCTGCTGGAGAAGCTGCCACACGATGTGCTTCAGGCGGCCCCGGATCTCTCGGCGCTGCGCCAGGACCCGCTGGCCCAGGTGCCCGAACGCATCCGGCAAGCGGCCCCTGTGCTGATGGCCCGCGTGGGCCAGGGTGCCCGCCCATCTTCCTGACTATGAGAACACTCCCAGCATGCGCATCCGTGAACTCAAACTGATCCGGTACGGCAAATTCACCGACCGTACTGTGGCACTGCCCCCTGGTGACAGAGACATCCACCTCATCGTGGGGCCCAACGAGGCCGGCAAATCCACCGTTCGCACAGCCATCGGTGACTGGCTTTTTGGCATCCCCGCGCGAACGCCCCTGGCCTTTCTTCATCCGATGCCGGATTTGAGAGTGGGCGGCACCCTGGAAAGGTCATCCTCCGGGGACGCGCCTGAGCAACAACTGGCCTTTGACCGCACTAAGGGCAACAAGAACACGCTGCGCACGCCGGACGACACCACACTGCCGGACGGAGCGCTTCAGCCGTGGCTTGGAAGTCTGCAGGCGCAGGCTTTCAACCGGATGTATGCACTCGATCACACGACTCTGGTTGAAGGGGGTGCCGGCATCCTGTCGGCATCCGACGACATCGGCCGCATGCTGTTCCAGTCGGCTGCCGGTATCGAGCACTTGGGCGATGCGCTGCAGAAGCTCCAGGCTGAAGCCGATACGCTGTGGTCATCGCGAAAATCCGGTTCGCGCATCTACTACCAGGCACTGGAGGCGTACGACACCGCCCATGCAGATTTCAAGAAAGCCACGCTGCGCACCAAGGATTGGAAGGCGCAGCACGATGCACTGGCAGCCACCGAAACTGCACTGGCAGAGGCCCGCACGCGTGATATCGACATCCGTCGTCAGCTGAGCCGCCTGGAACGCATCCGCCGGGTTCGGCCGATGCTACTGGCCTTGGACGCCGCACAGGCACAACGCGATGAGTTGCTGACGGCAGGGGACATCCCCTTGCTGGTCGAGAACGCAGACCAGGTGCTCGGTGATGCACGGCAGGAGCTGGTCTTGGTGGCGGCTGACCTGCAGCGCCTTCAGCAGGACGTTGCACAGACACAAATGGAACTGGATGGGACACAGATAGACCAGAACGTTCTGTCCTTGGCAGCAGACATCACGGAGCTGAACGAGCGCCGCCTGCAGTTCAGGGCCCATCGCACGGACATGGTCAAGCGCTCGGAAGAGATCCGCATGGAGTGGCTGCGTGTGCAGGAGCTGGCCGCTGATCTGGGGTGGTCCGCAGAGAGCGAAGATGCTGTGCGCGAGCGGCTGCCTGCCGTGCCGGTGCGCTCGCGGCTCGTCCGGTTACTCAAAGAACGGGTGGCATTGGCCCAGAACCTGAGCAGCGCCACAAAAACCCTCGCTGAACGCCAGCAACAGATGCATCAAGCACAGCAAGCGCTGGGGCACATCTCGGCGGGCGGGGTGCATCCAGGCTTGGCAGCGGCTGTGGAGCGGGCCCTGAAGCTCGGGGACCACGCGGCTGTGCTGGCCCAGTGGCAGGAAGAAATCGATGGCCTGGTGCAAAAGATCGATTCCGGCCTGGCAGCGCTGGGCACCTGGCGCAAAGAGCCGGACGCCTTGATGGCCATGGTCACGCCCGACGCCTCAGTCGTGCAAAGTCTGATCGATCAGCACCGAAACGATGCCGTCGAGGCCCTGTCGCAACGCGACACGCTCGATGCCAAAACGCAGGAGATCGCGCGGCTGGAGCTGGAACTGCAGCAGTTTGTGCGGGATTTTCAGCCGGTCTCCCTGGAGCAGGTTCAGCAGGCCCGGCGCGTGCGCGACGACGCATGGCAGGGCATCAAAGCGGCCCCACAGGCATTGCACGACCGGGCTTTGGCCTTTGAAGGGCACATCGTGGATGCCGACCACCTGGCCGACGCCCGGCTCGATCGTGCGCAGCACGAAGCCGCTCGCCAGACCAAGGCAGAACGCATCGAACAACTGCACCTTGAACAGCGCAACCTCGAATCGCGTGTGCAGACCGTGCAGGCCCGGATGGACACGCGGATGGCTGAGTGGCATGCATTGACTGCCGCGTGTGGTTTGCCACAGCTTCCGCTGGAGATCGCTCCCGTCTGGCTTCAGCAACGCCAGGGCGTTCTGGACCTGCTGGCGGAGAAGCTGAACACCGAGCGCCAGCTTTCGGAACGGCGGGAGGCCGCCCTCCACATCCAGCAGTCTCTATGGGCGATGCTCGGTGCAGAACCCTCTGGAGAACCCGCGCCTGAATTGGCAGAGTGCGTGCGGCGGGCGCGAACGCAGATCACGCTGGCCGATCAGGCGCAAGGGCAGCGCGCAACCCTGGAGCAGCAATTGCACGACGGACACAGCAGCCTGGTGACGCTGCAGGCATCGGTGCAATCGGCCCAAGCGGCCTGGGATGCGTGGGATCGGTCGTGGCGGGCGGCCGTGTTGGCGGCGGGCTATGAAGCCACTGTACTCCCGGATCAGGTCGAGGCAGAGATCGAGGTGATGCAAGAGGTCGAACGTTTGCTGGCGCGCATTCGCAGCACCCGCAGTGAGCGGATCGATACCATGCAGGCCGACCTGGACGGTCTGGCAGCCACCGCCCAGGGCCTGGCACAGCGAGCCGCCCCCGAGCTTTCCGGCAATGCCCCGGAAGACATCGCCCTGGAGTTGGCCAGGCGACTGACTCAAGCCCAGCAAGCGCACGCACAGGCCTTAGAGCTGCAGTCCCGGTTGCAGCGGTCCCACACAGAGATCACGGCGGCACAGCAACGGCAGCTTGCCGCCCAGGCCCGCCTGGCACCCCTTATGGGCGCAGCCGGTGTGGAGGACATCCACGCGTTGGCGAACGCCATTGAACGTTCAGACCGTCGTCGGGAAATCGAAAAAAACATGGCGTCTGCCGAGAGTGCGCTGATGCAGGCGTCCGATGGATTGGCGGTGGAAGCCTTGCGTGAAGAAATCGCTGGCGTCGGGCCGGATGAGTTGAAAGCCCAACTGGATGGGCTTACGGAGATGTCGGGTGCGGTCGTGGAAGAGATCGCTGCACTCAGCAACAACTACGGCACGCAGAAGACCGCCTTTGATGCGCTCGATGGCACCGATGCTGCTGCCCAAGCCGAAGCGCGACGACAGGAAGCCATTGCGTCCATGGGAGACGCTGCGGAGCGCTACCTGAAGTTACACACTGCATCTCGCCTCCTGAAGTGGTCCATGGAGAAGTTCCGCGAGACCAAACAGGGGCCCATGCTGACGAAGGCTTCTGCCATCTTCAATGGGTTGACGCTGAACTCCTTCAGCCGCCTGCTGGTTGACGCCGATGAGGCCACGCCGCGACTGTTTGGCATCCGCCCGAGCGGTGAGCAGGTTGACGTGGCCGGAATGAGCGAAGGATCGCGCGACCAGTTGTATTTGGCGCTGCGCCTGGCGGCGCTGGAGCTTCAGGTGGAGCAGGGCTTGAGCATGCCGCTGATCGCGGACGACCTGTTCATTAACTTCGATGACCGCCGGACCGAGGCGGGACTGAAGGTGCTGGGCGAGCTTTCTCGCAAGATGCAGGTCGTTTTTCTGACCCACCACGAGCAACTTGTGCCGCTGGCCAGGGAGGTTCTTGGGGTGGATCTGAATGTAGTCCAGCTATGAGTCAGCAAACATCCCTGCATCAAGCTCAACTTTTACCTGTCGGCCGTGGACAGCCTGCTCAAGCGCAGCGATGACCAGCCCACCATCGGCCTTCTGCTGTGTCGCGACAAGAACAACATCGAGGTTGAATTTACCCTGCGCGACATGAACAAGCCCATGGGCGTGAGCGAGTACACCTTGGTCGAAACCTTGCCCGACAACCTGAAGGGCGCCTTGCCCATGGTGGAGGAGATTGAGAGCGATTTGCAGCAGTTGCAGCGGCAAGCAAGTGATGTCGAATGACCAACATCTATCTTCAAAAACATGGTTGTGGCCCAGCGGTAGATTGGAAATCAATCGTGTACCCAACTTCAACGCCATCCTGAGCAGGGACCTACTTTGAACCAGCAAGAACAACTGGCACTGGCCACCGACCCCGCAACCGCTGCCGACCAACTCGTTTCATTGGCCGATCAGCACATCGAGGTGGACAGGGCTTTGGCACGACACCCCAACGCCACAGCGGATCTGCTGGAGTCGCTGATTTACGCAGTGGATGAAGACGGTGACTATGACCGTGCCGTGCGCACTGCGGTGGTTTCGCATCCCCATGTGTCGGCAAACACGTTCGAAGAACTGGCGGCCGTCTACCCTGAGCAAGCAGTTCGCAACCCGGCTTTATTGCAACTGGTCAATGAGAACCCTTCATTGGTTTGGCGATGTGCCCAGTTGCTGGAGTTGGCGCATTGCCCGCACGGGTTGATCGACATGGCGTTTGCTGCGGGTGAATACTCCGTGATGCTGCGTGCGCTGCAAAATCTCGAGCTCCCGGAGAGGTACCGCCTGCAGCTTGCTGCCGACCGGTTGGATGCCGCTGCAATCGAGGTGCTGGACACTTTTGAAGCAGAGCAAACAGATGCATTGACCCAGGCATATGTACAAACGTACCGGCAGCAGGCAGTGGCTTTGCCTTATGCCGTGCCTGTGTATGTGCCGTTTGACGCATCGGGCACCACACAACGCGCGGCTGACCAGGTTATTTGCGGGTTTCCGTTCACCTGCCAAGCCTGGCCTTGGCCCCAGGACTCCAACGGTGGGCACATGCAACCCATCGCCCAGATCGATCTTGCAAAGGCAGGGCAGACCTTGGGCGAAAACCTGGGGGACGGGTTGCTGCAAGTGTGGTTTCCCACAGACCCGGCATCCGGGAATGAGGGTAGCTGGAATCCGCTGGTGCGGGTTGTTCCGCGAGAGGCATTGTCTGACCCTCTGGACGGGTTCTACCCTGAGAACGCCCCTTGGCTTCGGGCCAGGGAGAACGCAGACCCGGGCGAATGCTTGTTCGGGATTTCTGAAAAAAAGGTGCCTTCAGCACGGGTTGAGTGGGTTGCTTTGGGGCGCATGTACCCCAACCCATTCTGGGTGACATGCGACTGGTGTGACGGTAATCCCGACATCAAGGAATCCACGAAAGAAAAACTCAGGGCGCAGCTTGAAAGTCTTCCTGTGCCGAGCATGGATACCAGATACCTGGACCCGAAATCACAGGCCATTCACCTGGGAGGCTACGTGAGGGGGCATGGTAACGAGGCCGATTTGGTGTCGTGGACGGATGACTCTCGCCGATTGCTGTTTTACGTCAACGAAGAAGAAGGCATTTTTGCCCTGGCTGTGACCTTCCATCGCGATGAATCAGGCAAAGCAGTGTTCCGAGCCGACTTGTCCAGCGACCACTGAAGCATCAGCAGCTCTTTGCAGTGCAGACCCTGCTGCGAATTCACTTCATGCAGCAATGGGGTCCAGCTATGTGTCAGCAAGCTTTCCCGTTTCAAGCACACATCGATTGATAGAGATGAGCACCCAAAATCTGACCGCCTGGCTTTCGTCACTTCTCAAACAAAAGTCTGTCCCCAGCCCAGACGGACGGCCGCTGTTTGCCTATGATTTGAGCCAGGATGATTACATCGAACTGGAACGCCAACTGGCTGGGGCGGTTGTCAGCGCAGGAGGGATAGCCGAACTGGCTGAAATCAGCTTGGGCAGACCGCCGATTTTTTCACCCCCAGCGGCGTTCGTTCTGTACGCATCTGAATGGTGGAAGCGCGAATATGCGGGAGGGGCATGGTCCTGGTCTCCCATTGTCAAAGCGTTAGAGGCTGCCCCTGATTCTTTTACTCAACAGTTGCGATCGCGCTTTGTATCCCGTGGGCTTGCCTTTTGGGGGCTTACGACACAGGACAGGGGTAAAACCTACATAGGCCCTATCGTTACCAACAGCGGCATACCCATGCGTTTGTTGGCCACGGGCAGTGGTGCCGTGGCCACGCTGTTGGGGCAAGTGCTGAAACAAGCCGGTCGTTTTGGATGGGGGCTGGCCCAGATTCAGCTGGCAGTCGCTGAGCGTCAGTTTCAACTGCCTGCGGCGTATCGTCAGCAACCGCTGGTTGCAGAACTCCTGGCCAGGTTTGTTGAAGCCGCTCTTCATTTGAGGGACGAGTACCAACTGCAAGGGGTGGTGGACCCGGTCGCTCGACTCGATCAGGTATATCCGGACTGGCGGCGCCGCTTTCCCGTTTCGCTTGAAAGCGAGGCTGCTCAGACTTTGCTGACTGGGATGGTTCGGGAGGCGTCGTCCCAATCTGCGGGTACGCCTGATGGACTGTTCTTGGCTGAGCGCCGTCTGGTCGGCGATCCCGGTTCCAGAGAGTTTGCCATCGTGTCGCATGTGACCTGTCCGAGCCGAATTGCAGCGTTGGATCTGGCATCCATGTTTGGTCTCAGTGACATGGAAGCATTGCCACGTGCTTTTACGATTGACCTCGAAGCGGAGACGCGGCAGCCCTGCATCGAGGGGCGTCTGATTTTTGGCTCTGAAATACCCACGGCCATCCTTACCGCCAAGCGGATGGTTGTCCGGAATCATGCGGCCAGGTTTGAACTCCAACTGATCTTGCGCTCCCAGGCAGGCGATGTGGGTGAACGCTACACACCAGGCGGTGGCGGTGCTCTGCCGGACGAAGATCCATGGATTTTTGTCGAGAACGAGGCAGGACATCATGTGCTGGCTGCAGCGGGAGGCGCGCGATTACCACACGAAAGCGCATGGATAGCCTTGCCCTCTGGAGGAACAGTGGAGAGCGAGACTCCAGTAGAAGAGCTGGGGGAGTTGCTTGCGCCGGGGTTGCCTGCCAGACGACTGATCCGCTTGCAAGCGGACGCCCATCTGGTACTCCCTGGTATCTCCTTTCGTGTGCGCCTAGGTCAGGTCGCACCACCTGCACAGATCTACCAGTGGAAGGCGCAGCGCCTCCCGGAAGCCATGGGCCGTTCAGTTTTTCGCGATCGACAACTTCCGCGATTGTTCCGAACGACGGAAGAGGGTCTTCAAGCTCAGCCGCTGTCAACCCAGCAATGGCGCCGCCCCGGAACACAGGAGTCACTGCACCCCAGAGAAGCACGAGGGCCGGTCGAGGTGAGCATCGTGGACGAGGGTGAAGTGGTGGCACGTCAGCGGATCTTTGTGCTGCCCCCCGATGCGCGTATCGAATACGTCTCCGGAAATACTGTTGGCACAGGGGTCGTGCGTTTAGTCAACTGGGGAACGCTTGACCTGGCTCCTGATGTCGGTGTTGGAGTGAAAGCTTCTGTCTGCAACGAGGGGGCCAATGCCATTTGCATAGAACTGTCGTCGTCAGATGCGCCGCCGTCAGTGTTCCGGATCCGTTTGCGATGGCCAGGAGCCGTTTCCGAGCTCACATTGTTTCTGCCTTACCCCGTCAGCGGTGGGCGCTTTCTGAGCGCCGATGGCTCCGTTATGCAGGACAACGAGCAACGCACCCTGCGTGAACTGGTCGGCATGCGCTTGCAAATATTCGATACCAACCCGGCGCAACCCAAACGTTACGAAGTTCAGCTGGCCTTGCGACAAGGCCAACATCAGGTGTCGAGTCGGTACCCCATCGCGCTTCTTCCCGGTGTAGGCCGTTCAGAGGTGCGGCTGATCGACTTTCAAAAACAGATTGAGTCGCTGTTAGGTTTATTTGACGATCTGGACGCAAAAGTCAGGATCGGATTGGTGGTGGGTGGGCAATGCACCGGCGAAATCACCCTGGGCAGGTACACCACCGCGCTGCAAACAGATCAGGACAGCATCCGGGTTTCCGAAGCCGCCATGGGGCTGATATCACCAGATGGTTTGGAGGGTATGCGGGTCTTGGCAAGCCCCTTGATCCATCCAGGTGTTGCGCCGCTGGAACTTGTCCCGGTGCGGACCGAAGGGGTTCACACAGGAGCATGGGCCGCACAGGGCATGGCGCCCGATCAAGCGCCCTGGCTGATCTACCCCGCAGAAAATTCTGCGGTTCTGTTCCGGCCCATGATCTGGATGGCTCCGGGGGGCCTGGAAACTTGCGAAGATCTCTCGGTGTTGGAAGAGGAAGAAGTGGCGACACCAAGCCTGCCTGCAGCCATGGCTGTGGTTCAGGAGGGCAGGCGCAAAAAGCTGATGCATTCGGCCCTGGTTGCCATGAGCGAAAACCTTCAGAGCGAATCCTGGTCTTTACTGGACAGCCTCTGGGAAACGTTCCACCACCTGCCGCTGACAGCGCTGGATGTCTGGCGCATGTTGGCCAAGCAGCCCAAGGCGGTTCTCTCGTTTTTGCTGAGGTCCGAGCTGGACGATGTTGCACTGGTGGATGCTGTCAGACGTTTACGGACCGAGACGGGTTGGGCTCCGGAGTTGACGACCGTTGCCGACCTGTGTGAGGTGGCTCAGGCTTTCTGGCGATTCTGGTCGGGCCAGGGCCTGGACCAGGATCGTTGCCAGAAATATTTCAAGGATGAATTCGAAGGCCGCCTCAGATTACTCGCGAATGAAATCCCGGGTCTCAGACCGTTGATTGAAACGGTGGTCTTTGCTGCAACGGGCACCATGTCTGATTTGTTGCTGGAAGCGGCAGGGGCCTCTGGCAGGACGACTGCGGATTTCCTGCGGCAACTTTGGGATGGCGGTGACTCCTTGGTGAATACCCAGCTCTTCCTCGTCAACGCCGAGCGTGAAATCTTGACCTGGCCAGGACGGGACTTTATCCAGGTGCAGGCGTTGCCTGCCTTTGTGGCGGCCTGTACGTCGTCCAATCAAGAGTTGTTGAGGCCTTATTTCAGAAAAATGTTCTGGCCTCAGCACCAAGACCGCAAGTTCTCGGTTGCCAATTTGCCCGTGCTATGCGCAGTGTGGGCTGCCACTTCAACCAGTCGCCAATGGTGGAGCGATCCCCGCAGTCGTTTGGCTCTCAAGCAAATCCGGGACTTCGATCCGATCTGGTTCGAGCAGGCGTACCGCCAAGCTTTCAAGGTCTGCATGAGCATCGACGGATTGGTGCAGCTGCCCGAGATCACCGTTAAGTGAACCCAGAAATCGAAAAGATACCCATGAGTCAAGCACCACTTCCAGCCGCCTATTTCTCGAATCTTTTGCCGGAGTTGGCGACGCGTGCCGCACGCGCCACGGTAAGCCGCCTGGGTTTTTCCAATCCGGCCTTGCGCCAGTACCTGAATGAGCGGTTTTCAGTGGGGCTGGGCGAACCAGGCTGTTTTATCGGCGAACCTGTCTTTGAGGCCACTTTCGGTTGGCAGACTGCTGACAAGACATTGGGTGCTTTGGCGCCCGATTTGCTCTCGCCACGGCTGGTGGACGCACTGGACCGACCTGCGGGCAGCCGGGGTTCGAATTACCGTTTCGCGCGTGACGCCAAGCCTTACCGTCACCAGTTGGAGGCATGGGAACTGCTTGGTCGGCCGCAGCCACAGTCGGTCATCGTGACCAGTGGCACCGGCTCCGGCAAGACCGAATGTTTCATGGTGCCGATCCTCGACCAGTTGGCGCGAGAAGCTCAGACCACAACAGGTCCAATTGAAGGGGTGCGTGCGCTCTTTCTCTATCCGCTCAACGCGCTGATC
>Ga0073899_10005472_pt1 | contig 11038 bp, 10 predicted proteins | sample KloWWTmetaKNB5Ph_FD_88975 | JGI IMG/M metagenome (GOLD analysis project Ga0073899, IMG submission 88975) | Active sludge microbial communities from Klosterneuburg, Austria, studying microevolution and ecology of nitrifiers - Klosterneuburg... | ecosystem: Engineered > WWTP > Aerobic digester >...
TCGGAGTGGCCGCGGTGGAGTCGACCGACACCGACCTCGAGCACCTGTTGCGCCGCGCCGATGCCGCGCTGTATATCGCCAAGGCGCAGGGGCGGGACTGCGTGGTCTGCGCGGCGGCGGACTCTGGCCGGGTCCCAGTGACCCCGGTGGTGCCAGCGATCTGAGCCCCCTCCCGCCGCTCTGGGCGGCCCGCCCCGGCGTCCCTCGCCCTTTGTCCTTCGCCTCTCTCCTTCTGTCCCTCGCGCGTCGGATCCACCGCCGATCCGGTGCTTCGCCACGGATGGCGCGCGTTGGCGGGGCGCCGGGGCCGGGGGCGCACTCAAGTCCACCGCCGCTGCAGCCGAAATCACAACGAGCCCGGCCTGTTGCGAGCCGGCAAGTGGCCCGGTTTCTCCCGCCTCATCGCTGCCTTGCGTGGCGCCAGGTTTTTCCAGAATCGTTGCGATGTTCCGTCCTGCCTGTCCCAGCACGATCCCCCGGTGCCCTCCCGTGCGCAGCGGCGCACGCGGCTTCACCCTGGTCGAGCTGATGGTCACCCTCTCCGTGATGGTCGTGGTGACATTGCTGCTGCTGCCCGGCATGGCGGACTTCAATGCCCGCAACCGCATCATCGCGCTGGAGGGCGATCTGCTCTCCGCCGTGGCCCTGGCCCGATCGGAGGCCGCGCGCAACGGCGTGCCGGTGCTGCTGGTGGCGGCTTCCGGCGGGGTGACGGGCAACACCTACGCGGGTGGCTGGAGCTTGGTGCTCGACAGCGACAGCGACGGCACGGCCGATGCCTCGGAGACCGTGCTGCGCGTGCGCGAGGCGCTCAGCGGCGACCTGAAGCTCGACGGCAGCAGCCCGATCACCTTCGGCACGACCGGCTTCCTCAGCCCGGCCAGCGCCGTGGCGCTGACGATCTGCCGGCGCGATGGCGACACGCGCGGCGTGACCGTCACCGTCACGCCCAGCGGCCAGACCGACAGCATGGCCATCACCACCTGCAGCTGACCATGGCCGCAACCGTTTCAGCGCTCTCTCCCGCCTCCTGCCACCGGCGGCGCCAGCGAGGCACCACCTTGCTGGAGGCCCTGATCACCGTGCTCGTCCTCGGGCTGGCGGGGCTGGCCTATGCCGCGCTGCAGGTGCGGGGCGTCTCCTCCAATGCCAGCGCGGCCTGGCGCAGCCAGGCCACCGTGCTGGCCGCCGAGATGGCTGACCGCATGCGCGGCAACCCGGCCGGGGTCGCGGCCGGTGCCTACAACAGCCTGACCTCGCCGGGCACGGCACTGGCCTGCAGCCTGTCGGTGCCCTGCACCGCCGCGCAGATGGCGACCACCGACTTCGCCAACTGGCGCAGCACGCTCGCGCGGGTGCTGCCCGGCGGCAGCGGCCAGGTGTGCCGGGTGAACCTGGGTGCCTTGGACACGGATCGCTGCAGCACACCCTGTGACGCCAGCGGAGACGGCTTTGCCATCAAGGTGTCCTGGACCGAGCCGCGCAACTCGTCGTGCTTTTTCAGCGTGGTGCAACCATGATCGGCAACCGGTCGGCCCAGCAGCGTGGCGTCACGCTGATCGAGTTGATGGTCGGCGTCGCCATCGGGCTGTTCCTGGTCACGGTGATGGGGTCGATCTTCCTCGGCAGCAAGGGCAGCCTGCGCTCGCAGGGCCACGTCGCCCGCCTGCAGGAGAACGCCCGTTTCAGCGTGAGCGCCATCTCCGCCGATCTGCGCATGGCGGGTTTCCTGGGCTGCCGGGGCAACGGGACCGCCTCGCCGGTCAACAACGTGCTGGCCACGCCCACCGCGCTGCTCTACAACTTCGGCCAGGGCATCTGGGTGTCCCATCACACCGGGTCGGTCTGGTCGCCCGCCCTGCCCTCCGGGGCCGGCGGGCTGCCGAGTTCGGTCGTGCCGAACAGCAACGGCGATGTGCTCACCATCCGCCGCAGCGTCGGTGCCGGCATGGCCCTGACGGCCGAGATGGGCAGCGCCACCGCGGACCTGACGGTGACGGCCGGCTCGCCCATCAACAAGGGCGACTGGCTGATGGTGTCCGATTGCACGGGGGCGGCGGTGTTCCAGGCCACCAACAACACGCCGGGGGCCTCCGGGTCGATCCAGCACGCCACGGGTGGTTCGCTGACACCCGGCAACACGAGTGCCAGCCTCGCCAAGACCGGCACCCCGGCTCACTCGGGCATCTTCCTCCAGGATGCGCTGGTGCACCGCGTCGCCACGGTCACCTACTACCTCGCGCCCAGTACGCGCAGCGGCAAGACCCACCTGCGCTCGCTGTGGTCGCACACGGTGCCGTCCTACGACGGCTCGGTGCAGCCGCAGGAGCTGGTGACGGGCGTTGAGCGCATGCTGGTGCGCCTGGGGCTCGACAGCTCGCCGGCCACGGCGGGCGACGGCGCCGTGGACGCCTACACCACCGCGGATCAGGTCACCGACTGGAGCCGCGTGGTCACCGCCCAGGTCGAGTTGCTGCTGGCCAGCACCGACGACCTGGTCACCAGCGTGGCCCAGCCCTATGTCTTCGACGGCGCCAGTAGCACACCGGCCGACCGGCGCCTGCGCAGCGTGGTCAGCGTCACCGCGTCGGTGCGCAACTCGTTGCGCTGAGGGGGGGAGATGAAGTCCGTCCTGTCCTGCCGCCACCCGGTGACCGCACCGCCGCGATCGCCGCAACGGGGCTTCTCGCTGCTGGCGGTGCTGATGATGATGGTGGTGCTGGCCTTCCTCGCCCTGGGCGCGCTCAACACCAGCGTGATCCAGGAGCGCATGGCCGGCAACGCCCGCGACCGTGAACTTGCGTTGCAGGCCGCCGAGGCGGCGCTGCGTGATGCTGAGACCCACATCGAGGCCAGCCTGACGGCAGACTCCAGCTTCGTGACCGCCTGCACCAACGGGCTGTGCATGCCCGCGTCCATGGCCGCCAGCGGCGCCGTGTCCACGCTGCGCTGGAAGACCATCGACTGGAGCAGCGCCGCGGGCAAGAGCCGGGCCTACGGCAGCGCCACGAACGCCACGGCCCTGCCCGACGTGGCCGCCCAGCCGCGCTACATCGTTGAGCTGCTGCCCGTGTTGCCGCCGCCCGCGGGCCAGTCGGCCAACCTGGGCAGCAACACCACGGCGCCGCAGGCGTTTCGCATCACGGCGAGGGGTGTCGGACAGCGCGACACGACCGTCGTCGTGCTGCAGGCGACCTACATCAAGCAGTGACCCGATCGGGAGTCGGCACCATGACCACCCAGCACCCAGCCCGCAGTTCCCTTGTCAGCAAGCCGCACCCAGTGGCACTGGCTGTCTTCCTTGCCGTGACAGGGGTGGCCGCCGCTGCCCAGGCGCTCACCCTGGCCGAGGCGCCCCTGTTCCTGACGGGCACCGTCAAGCCCAACGTGCTGGTTGTCTACGACAACTCCCAGTCGATGGATGGCACGATGGCCGGGCGCCTCATCGCCGGTGACGACGCCACCACCCGCGGCAACATCGCGCGCAGCGTGCTGCGCAACACCCTGACCAGCTACCGCGGTGCCTTCAACTGGGGCCTGGCGAGCTTCGAGCTCAGCGGAGCACTGACGCGCTACACCACCTACGCGTACTACTTTGGCGGCAATGCGGAGGTGACCTACACCAACGACTGCGTGGACGGGGTGTCTGCCACCAGCGGTGGGCGCCGCTGCGTGGCCAATCCCGAGCCGGGCAACGGGTTCAGCCACATCACCTATGCTGTTACCGGAGACGACCCTGCCGTCAACGACGTGCTGTACACCAGCGACATGGGCGCACAGCTCTACGGCATCGGGGTCGACAACTCGACCAACTACCACGTCTGGCGCAACCACCGCACGGAGGCGGGGGGCGGCTGGGCCCCGGCCAGCTTCAGCAACGGTTGGGGGGCGCCCTGGGGCTTCACGCCCACCGACGCAGGGTTCCTGCCCAGCACGCCGCCGTATCCGCGCATGTTCTGGCTACGCCGGGCCTGGGGCTACCTGAACAACATCACCGGCTGGGGCAGCATCAACGAACCGATCGAAGCCGATGGTGCGGGTCACTACAAGGACCTGATGGACCTGCTGGGCACTGAAACCGGCACAGCAACCACGGCCGAAATCAAGAACGCTGCGGTGTTCACGCCGCTGGCGGGTTCCTTGGCCACGGCGGCGACCTACTTCGGCAACAGCCACGGTACGCACGCCACCCCCATCTCGGCGACCTGCCAGCGCAACTTCGTGCTGCTGGCCACCGACGGCAACCCCACGGGCAAGACCGACGGCTCGATGTACAGCCTGGCCGAACAGGCCAACAGCTACGATGCCGGCACGGCCACCTGGACGTTCTCCACGGCTGCCGGACACGTCTTCGACCGCATCACCGCGCTGCGCAACCTCGCGTTGACCAATGCCGGCGCGCTCAATGGCGCCTACGACGTACAAACTTACGTGATCGGGCTGGAGGATTCGGTGGCCAACGCCAGCTCGGTGGCGGCTCTCAACCGCATGGCGGTGCTGGGGGGCACGACATCGGCCTACCTCGCCGCCGACAGCGGGAGCCTGGGGGTAGCCTTCGACCGGATCAGCCGGGACATCGTGGCGCGTACCGGTGCTGCCGCGACCGTGACGCTGAACTCGGGCTCCTGGAGCAGCGGCACGCGCATTTACCAGGCCCGCTTCAACTCGGGCGACTGGTCCGGGCAGCTGCTGGCCTATGCCCTGGCCGCAGATGGCTCGCTCGGAGGCACGCCCCTGTGGGATGCAGGGGAGCAGATCAATTCGCAGGACTGGAGCACCGGTCGCCAGATCCTCACCTACAAGGCAACCGCGGCACTGGGCAGTCGCGGGGTGGCTTGGCGCTGGCCGGCCGACCCGGCGGCGCCGAGTGCCAGCGAGATCGAGGTGTCGCTGGTGGATGCCCTCAATACCAATGCAGCAGGCACGGCAGACGGGCATGGTGCGGCGCGGCTGCAGTGGCTGCGCGGCGACACCACCCGGGAGTCGCGCAACTGCGTGGCCTGCAGCGCACCGGTGTTTCGCAGCCGGGCGGTGTCGGTGCTGGGCGATATCATCAACTCGGCGCCCATCCATGTCACGGGTGGGGGTCGGTACGTGCGCGAGGCCAGCCAGGCGACCTCCTACAGTGCCTACAAGGCGGCACGGCTGGCCAAGCCGGCACTGATCGTGGCGGGGGCCAATGACGGGATGGTGCATGCCTTCAATCCCACCAATGGCAAGGAGGTGTTTGCCTACGTGCCCGGCGCGGTGGCCTCGCGTCTGAGTGGTTTGACCGATGTGGCCTACAGCCACCGCTACACCGTGGATGGCTCACCGGTCGCGGGCGACGTGTATTACGACAGTGCCTGGCATACCCTGGTCGTCGGGGGGTTCGGTGCGGGCGGCAAGGGCCTGTATGCGCTGGACCTGAGCGATCCGGATGCCCTGAATGAGGCCCATGCCGCCCAGGTGGTGCGCTGGGAGATTGGTGGCAGCGATGGCGACGTCGGCCACATCTTCCAGCAGCCCGTGCTGGCCAAGATGAGGAACGGCCGCTGGATGGCGATCACGGGCAATGGCTACAACAGCAGCAACGGGCGTGCCGTGCTGTTGCTGGTGGATCTGGAAAATGGCGCGATCACCCGGGTGGATACCGGTGTGGGCAGTGGCAACGGGCTGTCCGCGGTGGCGGCCGTGAGCAGCGCAAACAACGGTGTGGCCGATGTTGTCTATGCAGGCGATCTGGCCGGCAACCTGTGGAAGTTCGATCTCTCCTCAACGACGCCGTCTGATTGGACCGTGGCGTACAAGACTGCCAGCGTGCCACAGCCGTTGTTTGCGGCCGGACAGCCGATCACGGCGCGCCCGGATGTCACGGTCCATCCGAACGGTGGCTACATGGTGACGTTCGGGACCGGGCGCTACGTGGACGTGAGCGATACGGCGGCGGGTGCAGCGCAGGCCCTGTACGGCGTGCGTGACAACGGGGCGGTGGTTTCCGCTGCGCAGATCGTCGATCAGTCGGTGCTGGGCACCACCACCGGGGCAGACGGTCGCACTTACCGGATCAGTACCCACGCAGTGGGCGCGCCAGCGGCCACGTCGTTCGTCGGTGACAACGTCGTCTCCACCACCCTGTACGCATCGGACAAGCTGGGCTGGAAGCTGGCGTTGCCCTCCAGCGGTGAGCGCATCGTCAACCAGACCGCCGTGCGCTACGGCAAAGTGGTGGCCTCGACCGTGATTCCCAGCTCCGCGGCCTGCAGCTACGGCGGCGACGGTTGGGTGATGGAGGTGGACGTGCTCACCGGCAACCGTGCGGACATCCCGGCTCTGGACACCGATGCGGACAACGATGTCGACAGCAGCGACATCCTCGGCTACAGCGGTGGCCAGGCGCACGCATCCGGCGTGCGTATCGGCGCCATACCGGCCGCGCCGGGCTTCATCCGGACACAGAACCGCCGACTGGACGACAAGCTCGTCAATACATCGAACGGCACCGTGGTACGGGTGCGCGAAGCCGGCAATGCAGCCACATCGGGCCGGGTCAGCTGGGAGCAGTTGCAGTGAAAAAACCACTTCTTGGGGTCTTGCCCCTGGCCGCGGGGATGACCGTGCTCAGCGTGGCGCTGGGCACACCCACGGCCCGGGCCGTGCAGCTGGCGCCAGGACAGGTGGTGACAGGTCTGCCGTCCACCTACATCTCTGACAACGGTTCGTCTCGATCCAACGCGTCGCAGCCCGGAGCCGCCACCCAGGTTGCGGCGACGCTGGCGTCCGGCAGGATCGCTGCGGTCGACATGGCGGCGGGTTCACTGCTCGTCAATGGCCATCGCCTCCAGTGGGACTCGGCGCGCCTGCGCGTGTTCCACCTGCCGGCGGGATCGGTGGGGAGCGTGAGCGACCTGCGGCCCGGGCAGCGTATCCGCTTTGCCGTCGACAGCGGTGGCGATCCGCGTGCGCCCGGGCGGGTCGTCCTGGTCTACGTGGAGGCCACCCGATGAGGCGACCAGCTGGGCAACGCCAAGGGCGTGGCTTCACCCTCGTCGAGGTCATGATCGCCGTCGCCGTGATCGGCATCCTGACCGCCGTGGCGCTGCCGTCCTATCGCCAGCATGTGGCCAATTCGCGGCGTGCCGATGCGCGTGCGGCGATCCTCTCGCTCGCGCAGGTGATGGAGCGCTGGTACACCGAGCGCGGCACCTACGTCGGCGCCACCGTCGGCGCTTCGGGCATCTACCTCAGCGCCTCGCCGCAGGGCTACTACACGATGAGCATTTCGGCGCAGGACGCCACCACCTTCACCATCAGCGCCGCACCGGCCGGTGCGCAGACCGGCGATGCCTGTGGCAGCTACACCTACACCCAGGCGGGCGAGCGCGGCGTCTCGGGCGGCAGCCGGACCGTGGCGCAGTGCTGGTGACGGGAGAGGCCACGACCGCGCCTGAGCCACGCCCGGCGCCACCGGGTCAGGCCGGCCTGCCGCGTGACTTGCCTGCCGGTGCCGGGCTGCGCCGCGCAGGTGTCTGCGCAGTCGGCGGCGTGTTCTCCAGCACGTGCCCGCCCAGCCAGGCCTGGAATTCCTCGTACCACAGCCGGCTGTTGGCCGGCTTGAGCACCCAGTGGTTCTCGTCGGGGAACCACAGCAGCCGGGCGTCCACCCGCCGCGCCTTGAGGGTGTTGTAGTAGGCCAGCCCCTGGGCGTCGGGCACGCGGTAGTCGAGCGCGCCGTGGATCACCAGCGTGGGCGTGCTCATGTGGGCGGCGCGGCTGTGCGGGCTCTGCGCGGCGATGCGCGCCGGGTCGTCCCAGTACCAGGCGCCCAGCTCCTTGGCGTACCAGTCGTAGGCGTCGTCGGCGAACATCGCCGTCCAGTCGAAGCAGCCGGCGTGGCAGACGTAGGCGGCGTAGCGCCCAGCCGGCACGTGGCCGTTCATCCAGGCCACCATGTAGCCGCCGTAGCTGCCGCCGGTGGCGTACAGGCGCTGTGGGTCGGCCCAGGGCTGGGCGAGCAGCCAGTCGCTGGCGGCCTCGATGTCCTGCAGCTCCAGCTCGCCCCAGCGGTGCGTGATGCTGTCGGCAAAGGCGTGGCCGAAGCCGCTGGAGCCGTGGTAGTTCACGCAGGCCACCACCTGGCCGGCAGCGGCCAGCACATGGTGGTTCCAGCGCCAGTGCCAGTTGTCGCCAGAGGCTGCGTGCGGCCCGCCGTGGATGGTGTGCAGCACCGGCCAGCGCCGCGCCGCATCGAACGCCGGCGGGTAGACCAGCCGCACCTGCACCGCATCGCCACGTGCGCCGGTGACCTGAACCACCTCGTTGCGGCCCAGCGCCAGGCGGGCGAGCAGGGCGTCGTTGAAGGCCTCGATGCGCCGGGGCGGCTCGCCCGGCAGCAGCGCCAGGATCTGGGGCGGGTGGTCGAGCGTGTCCAGCGCCAGCGCCACCGTGCCGGCCGCCTTGTCGAAGCCGCCCACCCAGCCGCCCGCGTGGACCCGCTCGGCGCGCTGGTCAGGCAGGTCGAAGCGCCAGAGGTGGCGCGCTCCGCGCTCCTCGGCACCAAACAGCAGCGCCTGGCCGTCGTCCTCCCAGTGCAGCGGGGCCTCGACGTCGTGGTCCCAGGCGGCGCTCTCGACCTGCCAGCGCCCGCTCTCGCGCTCCCACACCGCCAGCTGCTGCGGCATGGTGTGCTTGATGCCCTGGTGGCTGGCGATGAAGGCGACACGCTCGCTGCCGTCGGCCGCCGCCGGGCTGTAGCGCGGTGAATGGCAGTCCCAGGCCTCGTCCTCGACGAGGGCGCACGGCGGCCCGGCCGGGTGCGTGCCGTCGAGCTCGATCTCGTAGAGCGCCTGGCGGCCGTCGATGCGTTTTTCCGGCGCCGGGTTGAAGGCGAAGACGATGCGCCGCCCGTCGGGCGAGATGTCGAAGCTGGTGGCGGTCGGTTCGGTGCGGCTGAGCTCGCAGGGCGTGCCCTCGAACAGGTCGGTGACGCTGCCGTCGTCCAGGTCCAGCAGGTGCAGGTGGGGCACGCGGTCCTGCGGCAGCTGGTGGTCCCAGAAGCGGTAAAGCGGCTCGCTGGTGACGTAGCCGGTCGTCTTGCGCTCCTTCCAGGCCTGGTGGCGCCGGGCCTGGGCCTCGCTGCCGCGCTCGTCCGGCCAGACCCAGGCGATGAAGGCGATGCGCCGCCCGTCCGGGAACCACTTGAAGGCCTCGATGCCGCCGGCCCAGCGTGTGACACGCCGGGCCTCGCCGCCGTCGGGGGCGATCAGGTAGAGCTGCGCCCCTTCGTCCTTGCTGCCTTCCTGCTCGCGCCGGGCCAGGAAGGCGATGCGGTCCCCGCGCGGGCTCCAGGCCGGCTCGGTGTCCTTGTCGCCGCTCGTCAGCGCCCGCGGTGCGCCGCCCAGGGTGGACAGCAGCCACAGCCGGGTGCGTCCCAGGTTCTCGTCCATCGAGAAGCGCTGCACCGCGACCACCGCCTGCGCGCCGTCCGGGCTCAGGCTGGGTGGGCCCACGCGCTCCAGCTGCCAGAGGTCGTCCACCGTGATGGGCTGCCTCGCAGGTGTGCTGGCTGCAGGGCCGGCTGCCGGGGCAGCATCGGTGTCCGCAGGGGGGGAGGTGACGGTGGCGACGGTCGGCGCGTGCGGCGAACGCTTGCGGGTGGCCATGGATCGGCTCCTCTGGGTGTGCGTGACCCGTTGTCAGGGTGTTGTCCTGCCGCGCCGGCCCCAAACGCTGCCACCGGGCTGGTGAAGATGATAGTGCGCCGCAACGCGCTCTTGGTGGCCGCCGCCGCGTTGCCGGCCCGCGCAGCAGGCCTTCAGCGCGGGCGCGCCAGCTGCCACTCCAGGTGGGCGCGGATCTCCGGCCACTCACCGGCGGTGACGCTGTACATCACCGTGTCGCGCACCGTGCCGTCGCGGCGCAGCGCGTGGTGGCGGATCACGCCGTCACGCTTGGCGCCCAGGCGCTCGATGGCGCGCTGGCTGGCGAAGTTGAAGTTGTCGGTGCGCCAGCCGACCACCTTCGCGCCCAGGGTGTCGAAGGCATGCTGCATCAGCAGCAGCTTGCAGGTGGTGTTGGCGGCGCTGCGCTGGCGGCTCCTCGCGTACCAGGTCCAACCGATCTCCAGGCGGTCGAGCGCAGGCACGATGTCGTGGAAGCTGGTGCAGCCAATCACCTCGCCGCTGGCGCTGTCCAGCACCGCGAAGGGCAGCCGCGATCCCTCGGCCTGCATCTTCAGCGCCTGCTCGATGTAGGCACGCGTCTGCGCCGGCTCGGGCACCGAGGTGACGCGGATCGTCCAGAGCTCGCCATCGGCGGCGGCGGCGCGCAGGCCGGCTTCGTGTTCCAGCGCCAGCGGCACCAGGCGCACGGGGGCGCGTTCCAGCGTGACGGGGCGGACGTCGATCATCCCGGCACCCCTTTCGATCAGGGCTCGCGGCGCCGCAACAGCTTGCGCGCCAGGCCGCGGCCCACGCCGGCGCCCAGGCCGACTAGCAGGATGCCGGCCACCGAGGCGGTGCCCCAGCCCGACTCGCTCATGAAGTCCAGCCCCAGGGACCGCGCGATCAGCCCGCCCGCCAGCGCGCCGGCGACAAAACCCAGCGCATCGACCAGACCCTCGGCCAGCGCATTCTTGATCTGGGCGTCCATGCTCGGCTCCTGTCTCAAGTCGGTGCCGTCAGCGGTTGCGGCTCTGCATGAAGACCAGCTTCTCGAACAGCGTCAGGTCCTGCTCGTTCTTCAGCAGCGCGCCCACCAGCGGCGGCACGCTGACCTTCTCGTCGCGGCTGTGCAGCGCCTCGGCCGGAATGTCCTCGGCCACCAGCAGCTTGAGCCAGTCGAGCAGCTCGGAGGTGCTGGGCTTCTTCTTCAGGCCGGGCAGGTTGCGCACGTCGTAGAAGTTCTTCAGCGCCGCGGCCAGCAGCTCCTTCTTCAGGTCGGGGAAGTGCACATCCACGATCTGTTTCATCGTGTCCGCATCCGGGAACTTGATGTAGTGGAAGAAGCAGCGGCGCAGGAAGGCGTCGGGCAGCTCCTTCTCGTTGTTGGAGGTGATGAA
>Ga0073899_10005473_pt1 | contig 11036 bp, 8 predicted proteins | sample KloWWTmetaKNB5Ph_FD_88975 | JGI IMG/M metagenome (GOLD analysis project Ga0073899, IMG submission 88975) | Active sludge microbial communities from Klosterneuburg, Austria, studying microevolution and ecology of nitrifiers - Klosterneuburg... | ecosystem: Engineered > WWTP > Aerobic digester >...
CCCAGTAGGTTTCGCGCTTGACCTTGTCGGCAAAACCGAAGGCCTGGAACATCTCCATCGTGCGCGTGTTGATGCCGTCGGCCTTGCCCTTGATGATGTTGGTGGGCATGCGCTCCACGATCATCGTCGAGATATCGGGGAACTGCGCCAGCTGCGCGGCCAGGCACAGGCCGGCCGGGCCGGTGCCGGCAATCAGCACATCCACCTTCTCCGGCAGCGGCTCGTTGATGCCACGGTTGCGCCGGTTGGGCGCCGCTTCCTTCACGTCCGGGTTGCCGCCGCGAAAGCCATTTTTGTAGAACTGCATGAGCTGTCTCCTTGGGTTCAAGAGCGCCATGGACCACCTGCCGGCGCACCAGCAAATCATACCGATGCATATCGTCAGCGTCAACATGATGTGTATGCTGATATATTGCCAACTTAGGCGGCGGGCCTGCCGGGACATCCGGGACGGAGACCCCAGGGTCACCCGTACCAGGACAGGTCGCGTTGGGGCACCCAGCCGGCATCGCCGAGCAGGGCCAGCGCACGCTGCGCCAGCTCGGGGTGACCGTCGATCGGGCAGCGGATCTTGGGCAGCTCCTGATGGAAGCGGTCGGCACGCAGCCCGCGCGCGAGGTAGTCGGCGCGCAGCGCGCCGCCGAAGGCCGGCGGGGGCGCAGAACCAGAGGCCGGCCCAGGCCCGCTCAGTCGCAGCGGCGCGGATGCGCTCGCTGTCGAGGCGGCCCTCGTGGGCATTCACCAGCAGGTGCAGCCGGATGCCCGCGGCGCGCGCATCGGCGGTGAGCTTGTCGACGGCCGCCTGTTCGCGGACCGCGGTGGGGTGGAACCGGTCCTCGCTCACCGGGCGGCATTGCACGGCCTGCTGCTTCATGCGGGCCACGAACGGCGTGATGCCACTGCCGGCACCGATGCGCCCGGTCAAGGACACCAGCGCAGCCACCAACCCCGCGCCCACCACCCGTGCTGCACGGCGATGACCAGCGAGCCGATGCCAAGCCACTTGTGCAGCCGGTCGAGCTTGTCGAGACTTCCCGGTCGGGCCGGCTTCCCGGTCAACACCGCGCAGAATGCGGGCCTGGCCGGCCTGACGGGGCTGCGGGCGTGCGTCAGTCTTCCGAGGAGAAGCCCGAGGCCTTGACGATCGGGCCCCAGCGCTCGAGCTCCTTCTTCACGATGGCAGCAAACTCGGCAGGGGACTCCCCCTCGACGTCGAATGACATCTTCTCCAGACCCGCGACGACGGGTTTGGCCTGCAGTGCGGCACGCACCGCCGCATTCAGCCTGGCCACGATGGGTGCGGGCGTCCTGGCGGGCACGAACACCGCAAAGTACTCCTCGGCTTCGACGTCCTTGAACCCGGCCTCGGCAAAGGTGGGCACCGCGGGCAGGAAGCGCGAGCGCCTGGCGCCGCTGACGGCCAGGATGCGGATCTTGCCGGCGGCGGCGTGCTGCAACACCTCGGGCAGCACATTCACCCCGGCCTGGATCTGCCCGCCCAGCAGGTCGGACACCAGCGGGGCGCCGCCCTTGTACGGCACGTGGTTCAGCGCCAGGCCCGCCGCGCGCCCCAGCATCGTGCCCACGAAGTGCGGCGTGGCACCGGCCGCGGCGGAGCCGAAGTTGGCGTCCTTGGGGTTGGCCCTGGCCCAGGCCACGTAGTCCGCCAGCGTCTTCACGCTGGCCGGCACGCCCGCGCTGACGCTGAATGCAAACGTCACCTTCGCGGCCGAGCTGACCGGGGTGAAATCGGCCAGCGTGTCGTAGCCCAGCTTCTTGTACACGTGCGGGTAGATCGTCAGGATCGATGCCGGCGTCACCAGCAGCGTGCTGCCGTCGGCGTCACCCGCCTTCACCGCCTGGGCGCCCAGCCGCCCGCCGGCACCTGCCTTGTTGTCGACGAGGGTGCTGGGCGCGTAGCTGCCGCGCAGCTGGTCGGCCAGCAGGCGGGCCACCGAGTCTGCGGCGCCGCCGGCGGGGAAGCCGACGACGATCTTGAGTGGCTTGTCAATCACGGTCTGCGCTTGCGCAGGGACCGCCATCGCGGCAAGCGCAGCGGCCAGCAGTGCGGAAAGTTGGCGACGATTGAACATGGATGTCTCCTTTGGAATGTGCCGATGAAGGGCAGGTCGATGAAGTGCGCACCGGGCCGACCCTGGAGAGGGCCGATCCGGCAGTTCAGTGAAGCTGGGGCAGGCCGATGATTTCGCGCGCCTCGCTGGGCGTTGCAGGCTCGTAGCCCATTTCGCGCACCTGGCGCACCAGGCGCTCGACCAGTTGCACGTTGGTCGCCAGCACACCCTGCTCGAAGTAGAGGTTGTCTTCGAGCCCCACGCGCACATGCCCGCCCAACAGCAGGGAGTGCATCGAGGCCGGCAACTGCGCCGCTCCGATGGCGCTGACGTTGAACACGCTGTCGCGCGGCAGGTGGTCCACCATCGTCTGCAGCAATCGCGGGGTGTAGGGCAGCCCGCCCTGGAAGGCGTTCGCGCCAATGACGATGTTGATGAATGGGCGGCCCGCATCCAGGCCTTCGCCCAGCGCGCGCGGCACGTCGGCCACCACGTCGTGCAGGCTGAACACCTCCCACTCGGGCTTGATGCCGCGGCCCTTCATCAGCTGCGCGATCTGGCGGATGCGCGAGGGCGGCGTCGCCACCAGAATCTCCTTGCCGCCGAAGCTGGCGATCACGGTCTGCGCATCCAGCGTGCACATCTCCGCGCCTTCGCCCTCGATGCCCTTGAGCCGTTCCTCCCACTGGATCTCCCACAGCCCGTTGGGCAGCGGGCGCACCATGTCGCCGTCGATGCCGCCGCCGGTGGAGTTGTTCAGCACGATGTCGCACCGGTCGCGGATCAGGCGGTTGATGCGCGTGTACACCGCCGGGTCGCAGGTGGCCTGGTCGTCGGCACGGCGCGCGTGCACCGCCACCACGCTGGCGCCGGCGTTGTAGCAGCGGTAGACGTCGTCGGCGATCTCCTGCGGCTGCGTCGGCAGGTTCGGGTTCATCTTCTTCGTGGCCATGCCGCCGGTGGGGGCGATGGTCACGATGACCTTGGGTTTGCTCATGAAGTGTCTCCTGGGCGTGGCCCATTCGCCACGACACGCATCATTGCGGCCGCCGCTTCAGGCCGCAGTCGATGCCCCGACAGTTGACGTCAGGGTAATCACGGGGACGCTTGGAGAAGGTGCGGTCAGTGAGCGCGGCGACGCAGGCGCCGAGCGCTTGCGCGCGCCCGCTCCTATCCCGCCATGCGTTGCAGCCCGGGGAGGTCCACCACGACGATGCCGCCGTACTCGCTGCGCACCAGCCCTGCGTCCTTCAGCCGCATCAGCGCGCCGTTGCAGCTCTGGCGCGACACGGCTGCCAGGCTCGCCAGTTCTTCCTGCGACAGCTGCAGATGCCGCTCGCCATGCGGGTTCAGCAGCGGGTGGACCATGCCCACCAGGGCCCGCGCCACCTGGCTGTCGGTGTCCAGCAGGCCGTGCGCCACCAGGCTGCCCATGAACCAGTGCAGCCGCTCGTTCACCTGCCTGAGCAGGTGGTCGTTGAACGAGGGGCGGCTGCGGCGCAGCCAGTCGAAGGTCTCGCGCGGGATCAGCGCCACCCGGCTGTGGCGCAGCGCGACCAGGTCCGACTGCCGTGCCGTGTCGCGCACCAGCGTGCCCTCGCCGAACCAGCTGCCCACCGACTGGCCGCCCAGCGTGAGGCTGCGGCCGTCGCGCCCGGTGATGGCCCACTTGACCAGGCCCTCGAGCACACCGAACCAGGCATGCTGGCGTTCGCCGTGATGGCCCAGTGACTCACCCGTGGCCAGCGCGCGTTCGGAGGCGTCTGCACGAACCTGCGCCTGCGCTGCATCGTCCAGTTCGGCAAACCACGCCGACTGGGCCAGCAACTGGGCCAGCGTCAGCGAAGGCGTGGCGGGTTGGCGCTGTCGGCGCATGGTCGTCTCCTCGGGGGCCCTTCTCCGGCCGCTGCGCCGTCATCAACGCCGAGGGAAAACCCCCGGCTGGAGTGTCGTTGCATCGACTGTCCCTGCATGCAGGCCTCGGGACAATCTACCGCATCAAACCCTGTGGCCCGCATCTCGTGAACCTCGCTCAGCCCCGCAGCAAGTCCATCGTCCATCATGTGGACGTGCAGTTCGGCGATTGCGACCCGGCCGGCATTGTCTTCTTCCCGAACTATTCGCGTTGGATGGATGCAGCTTCGCACCATTTTTTCGTGGCTTGCGGCCTGCCGCCGTGGCGCGCCTTGCACGCGCTGCCCGATTGTGTGGGCGCCCCGCTGCTGGAGATCCACACCCGCTTCCACGCGGCGGTGACCTACGGTGAACGCATTGACTTCCACACCTGCATCGAGGAGTGGCGCGGCAAGGTCTTCATCCAGCACCACCGGGTGACGCGCGGCGACGACCTGATCTGCGAAGGCCGGGAAACGCGGGCCCTGTGCGTGCGAAGCAGCAGCGGCAAGCTCAAGGCCGTGCCGGTGCCCGACTTCATCCGCGCAGCTTGCAGCGCCTGACCTCTGCGCCTGACCATGGCACCAACAAGGAGATCCCATGACCGCACAACCCGTTCAAAAGGTTCTGATCACGGCGGGCGCTGGCGGCATCGGCCGCGCCATGGCGGCGGCGTTTGCTGCGGCCGGAGCGCGGGTGCATGTCTGCGACCTCGATGCCCAGGCGCTCGATGACCTGCGTGCCCAACTGCCGGGCATCACGACCAGCGTCTGCGACGTTGGCGACCGCGCGCAGGTGCAGGCCATGGTGCAGCAGGCCGCCGATACCCTGGGCGGTCTGGACGTGCTGGTCAACAACGCCGGCATCGCCGGCCCGACGGCCAGCGTCGCCGACATGGACCCCACCGCCTGGGACGCGGTGCTTCGTGTCAACCTCACGGGCACGTTCACGGTGACCCAGTTCGCCATCCCGCACCTGAAGAAGTCCGGCGCCGCGTCGGTCGTCGTGATGTCGTCGCTGGCGGGCCGCTTCGGCTACCCCAACCGCAGCCCGTACGCGACCACCAAGTGGGGCCTGATCGGATTCACCAAGACCTTGTCGCGCGAGCTCGGCGAGTTCGGAATCCGCGTCAATGCCATCCTGCCCGGCGCCGTCGACGGCGCGCGCTTGCAGCAGGTGTTCCAGGGCCGGGCGGCGGCGTCGGGCCGCACAGTGGCCGAGGAACAGGCGGCGGCGCTGGCCAACCAGTCGATCAAGCGCTTCGTCGACCCCGCCGACATCGCAGCGCTGGCCGTCTTCCTGGCGTCCGACGCCGGACGATCCATTTCCGGCCAGTTGCTGCCCATCGACGGCGATTCACAAAGCGCGGCCTGATCGCCAACCGCATCATCCGACACGATGCCCTGCATGCCGCTGCTGCCCGAGCCGAGGACCGGCACACCTGGCTCGCAGGACGACGAGAAGGTCTTCTGCGTCGATCACAAGGGGGTCGGCGACATCTCCTCCCGCGTCAAAATGCTTGTCGCCCCCATAGACCAACCCCGGGGTCGGCGATGAAGGACGGACTTGGCTCGATACGGACAGACATTCAAGGACAGCGCGGTGGCACGGTTGCTGGCGCCGGAGACCGCAGCGATCGACGTGGTTGCGCGAGCGGTTGGCATCGGCACGGGCACCTTGGAGCGCCGGCCGCGCAGATGCTGACCCGGCCGTGATCCTCGCGACCTTCGCCACCACCGCCGGCCTGCCGGGCGCCCGCTGGCTTGTCCATCAGGCCATCCTGCGGGGCTTGCGTGCGCCCCGGATTGCCCACACGCTGAGCTCGGCCGACCTGGGGCTGGCGCCCGATCGGCTCCAGGCGGCCCGCATCCCCGGCCCGCGCGGACGCAAGCTGTCCGCCTGGCTGGTGATGCCCCCTGGCCACGAGGCAGGCGGCCCAGGCGCAGGTGCGCCGGGCGAGCCCGTGCCCGCCGTGCTGGTGATGCACGGCTGGGGTGGCAACGCCGCGATGATGGCGCCGGTCGTGCCGCCACTGCACGCCGCAGGCATCGCCGTCCTGCTGCTCGACGCCCGCTGCCACGGCCACAGTGACGGCGAGGCCTTCACCTCGATGCCCCGTTTTGCCGAAGACATCGCCGCCGGCCTCGCCTGGCTGCGCCGGCAACGCGGCATCGATGGCCATCGACTGGCCCTGCTCGGCCACTCGGTGGGCGCCGCCGCCAGCCTGCTCCACGCCTCGCGCCACCATGACGTGCGTGCCGTCGCCAGCCTGTCGTCCTTCGCCCACCCGCAGGAGGTGATGCGTCGTTTCATGGCCGAAAAACGTGTGCCCTACCCCCTGCTCGGCTGGTACGTGCTGCGCCACGTGCAGCGTGTCATCGGCCACAGCTTCGACGCCATCGCACCCCTGCACACCATCACCGGCCTGCGCTGCCCGGTGCTGCTCGTGCACGGCCTGCAGGACCGCACCGTGCCCTTCGACGACGCTCGGCGCCTGCAGGCCGCCTGCGCCGACGCCCAACTCCTGCCCGTCGCCGGCGACCACGACCTGCGCGAGGCCCTGATGCCGCATGCGGACCCGCTGGTGAACTTCCTGAGGCGGGCGTTTGCCGGCACGGCGCCGACTGGACACCCGCCCGTCAAGACCTGAACCGCGACACCCTGCTCGCGCGCAGCCAGCGGCAGCCCCTGCAGCGCCGGCCCGATCACCCCTGTCAACGCCTGCCCAGCCTTGCCAGTTCGAACCCCGCGGCAATGTGCTCGTAGAAGCTTGTGATGCCCTGGGCCCGGCATCTATCGAACGCCTCGCGCGCAGCATCGATGCGGCCCTGAACGAGGTGGTGTTGGCCCACATAGAACCAGGCCTCGGCCAGCGCCAGGCTGCGCTCGTCGCCCTGCAGCTTGTCGACATCGGCGAGCAGCGCCTGCGGTGTCAGGTCGCCCACCAGCATCGCCAGCACCGGGCGCGGCCAAGCGCCGCGTGGGTCCTGCCGCGCGGCGGCGAGTGCATCGGCCGGCAGCGGCAGCCCTGCACGCAACAGCGTCCAGATCTGCCACAGGCGCGCATACAAGTCTGCCTCGCCCTCCTCGTCCGGCAAAGCCGCCTGTGCGAAGTCGGCCGCCGCATCGGCCAGCCGACCGAGGTACATGCGCACCATGCCGCGCACCTGATGGCTGGCAGAAGCCGAGCCCCCGCCCAACACCAGCGCACGGGTCAGCGCCGCGTCGGCGGCCTCGAAATCGCCGCTGAAATACAGCGTTTCGCCGCGGCATCGCCAGGCCGCGCCCAGCTTGGGAGCGATGCGCACCGCTTCGGCCGAATCAACCAGGGCATCGGCGATGCGCTCGATGTTCGCCAGGCCCTTGGCGCGGCTGCAGTGGGCTCGCGCCAGGTCATCGCCCTGCTTGAGCCCGGAGCGGATGGCGCCCGTGGCCAGAGCGATCTTCTCCTGCATCTCGCGGCGCATGGCCTCGGCCGCTGTTGCCGCACCGGTAGAGGCCTCACTGCGGATCATCTGCTTCTCGACCAAGGCCGTTCCGGGGATGAGGCCGTCCAGCCGCTTGAGGTCCTGCATCAGCAGCGGCAGGTCGGCCGCAGCCAGATCCGACGTCTTCGTGTCCAGGCGCAGGCGGAATTCGTACCTCGATCCACGGAACGAGATCCGCGACTCGGCGCGAAACAGCTTGCCATCCATCGTCTGCGTCGACGGGTCTTCGATGGCACTGACCTGCGGCGGCCACTGGATGGTGAGCATGTGGCGCCGCTCCATCGGGAAGTCCGTCGCGTGCAGCGGGAACTTGCGCTGCAGGCTGGGCGGCATGTTGATCACGCCGTCCAATGCGGTGACCGTGTACCTCACCAGCCAACCGCCCTGATGCGGCTGCGCCAGCTTCGGGACCATGAACCTGGCGCTGTAGCCGAAGCGGTTGTGCTGGAGGTCATCGATCGGCTGCGGATCCCCCACCAGCGCCATGCCGGGCAGGCGTCTTTCGTAGTCCCCGAGGGCCAGCTGGCGCCGCTGCTCGGCCGTCATCAGCGGCCAGACCAGGCGGAGCATTTCGGCCGGACCCTGGTTCATCACCCTGCGGACTTCCAGCGTGCCTTCCGCACCGAGCTGGGCGAAGGTCATCTTCTCCTCGACGTCCAGCGTCGTCGGTTCGCGTGTCACTGCATCGGCGACCGTGATCAGCGCAGCCGCCTGCGGCGAGGCCGGCAGCCCCTGCATCCAGGGCGGCGGCTGCGCGATCACGAGCAGATCCGCCGTCTGGGGAGGCGCCGTCGGTTCGAGGTAGACCGTCCGTCCATCGGCCCGGGCCTGGATCACGACATGGTCGAACGGCCAGGGCGAGGGCAGCACCTTGGCTGGGGCGCGGGGCCCCTGCAAGGAGACGAGCACCGGCGTCGCCTCGACACCCAGGCGCCGCAACAAGGTCAGCAGCAGGTAGGTCTTGTCCTTGCAGTCGCCGTAGCGCCTCTGGAGCACGAAGTCCGGCGCATGCGGGCGGTGCGAGCTCTCGCCGAACGACACTGAAAAGTTCCGGATCTCGTGCTGCACCCAACGTGTTGCCGCGGCGACACGCGCCGACGCGGTGGGCAGCGCCGACAGCTTCGCGAGCAGCGCCTGAAGCTCTTCCGGCACCGTATCGACCGGCGGGAACAGGGCGTCGGCCCAGCGCGCAACCTGGTTCCAGTCGGCAAATTCGCTCACCTGGAGCATGCGCCACTTGAAGAAGTCGCCGGGGACCATCGGCTCATCGGCCAGGGGCTCGATGGCGCGTTCCTCGAAGCGAAGCGTGCGCAGCCCCCCCGACGTGTCGACCACGGGGACGATCGCGCCGGGACGGTAGTCGCCGAGCATGCGCCAGTGGACGTCGCGTCCCTCCGGATGCGACAACGTGACCCGGCGCCACTCGGTCGGCGCGGGGCCATCCCAGCCGAAGTTGTCAAAGAAGCGCCCGCCGAACACCGGGTTGCTGCCCTCGGTCAGGTAGGCAATGCTCAGCGTGTCACCGACACGCACGTCCGGAATCACGAGCGCGACCGAGATCGCGCCGCTGTACACCCCCCGCTCGAAACCGGTCTCGCGCTCGAGAAAGCGCACGTCGACGCTGGCGGTGCGGTCCAGCACGGCGTCTCCACGCAGCAGGCGCACCGAATGCAGGTTCATGCGCTGGTATTGCGGCATGTACTCCAAGGTGTGCTGCCCGATCTCCCCGAGCGCGGCGCTCTCGTTGACCAGCGTCGCCCGGTCCACGAAGATGCTGACGGTCTCGCCGATGCGGACCTGCGTGTCGCGCAGGCGCAGCACCACCGCGTCCTTGCGCTGTGTGGGCGGGACCGCCTGGCGCTGCACCCACGCGGGCAGCGGCGCACCGCGGACGAACGAGTCTGGTGTGACCTGGACTTCGCGCATCGGCGGACCGGCGGCGGGGGCATCGGCCGCCCGCGCTGACGCGGCAGACACCACCATCGTGGCGATGCACAGCAGGCTGCGCCACAGCTGGCGAGGCAGGGACATGACCTGGACTCTCCAAAACGACAAGGTTGCAGCTTGCGTTCAGGGCAGGCGCCGCGCGTTGCGGATGCTCAATGGGCGACGAACCAGCCGCCCCGGCGGCAACGGGGCGACCGCTGCGATGACCTCGCCGCGCTTTGCCGCCTGCACCCGGCACCGAGGTTCCCGCCCCTCCCGTGGATCGCTGCCGGCTCGGATTGAACTCGCCCGCGACGCAGCGGTCATGAAGCGCAGTTCAGCCCTGTGACGCCAGCATGATCCGGGCCTGGCGGCAGAGCCACCGAGGGACGTAGCCACGGGCCTCCCGAGCCCCGGGGCTTCCCCCTGATTGACAGGGTGGTGCGCTACCGCGATGGTGGCGGGACCGGCCGGTTGGCCATCGAGGCGGCCCCACATGCACGCAAGCCAGCATCAGCACATCGCCACCGTGATGCGGGTGGCGGCCGACGGCGTGGGGGCTGCGGCGGCGGCGCGGCATGAGCAGGTGATCCGCGACTCCTGGCTGCGCTGCGTGCAGGAGCACCGGCTCGACCCCACCCGCATGCAGGAGGCAGTCATCCTGCCGCAGGCCCGGTTGCGCGAGCACCAGGACCAGATGGAGGCCTTCCTCCAGATTGCCCGACACGGCCTGGAGTCGCTGTACCAGCAGGTGGCCGGCATGGGTTATGTGGTGCTGCTGACCGATGCGCGCGGTGTCACGGTGGACTTCCTCGGCGACCTGGTGGTGGAGCCCAGCCTGCGCCGCGCCGGCCTGTACCTCGGTGCCGACTGGAGCGAGCACAACGCGGGCACCTGCGGCGTGGGCACCTGCCTGCGCACCGGGCAGGCGCTGACGGTGCACCTGGACGACCACTTCGACGCCACCCACATCCCGCTGACCTGCACCGCCGCACCCGTCTTCGACGCCACGGGCCGTCTGAGCGCCGTGCTCGACATCTCGATGCTGAGTTCCGACCAGCCCAAGAGCAGCCAGCACCTGGCGCTGCAGCTGGTCAAGGTGTACGCCCAGCATGTGGAGAACGCGCAGTTCCTGCAGCGTTTCCGGCAAGACTGGGTGCTGCGGCTGAGCACGGCGCCGCAGTTCCTGGATGTGAACCCCGACTTCCTGCTGGCCGTGGATGCCGGCGGGCGGCTGATCGGGCACAACCGCCGCGCGCAGTTGCTGCTGCAGGAGCAGCCGGCACTGCGGGGTCGACCGCTGATCGGCCAGCCGCTGCATGCGCTGCTGGAGGCGCGGCCCGAGGAGCTGGGCCGCTTCATGGCCGCGCGACCTGCCGACCAGCGGGCGGTGATGCTGGTCGGCGGGGAGCGGTTGCTGTTCATGCTGGCCTCGCCGCCACCGGTGGCGCCGCGGTCATCGGTGGCCGCACCCCGTCCTGCAGGCAGCGAGCCCGAGCGGCGCAGCCTGCCCGCCCCACTGGCCGCCCTGTCAGGCGGGGATGCGCGGCTGGACCGCCAGATCGAGCGCGCCGCGCGCCTGGTCAACAGCCCCGTGAGCCTGCTGGTCACCGGCGAAACCGGCAGCGGCAAGGAGTACTTTGCCAAGGCCCTGCAC
>Ga0073899_10005475_pt1 | contig 11033 bp, 16 predicted proteins | sample KloWWTmetaKNB5Ph_FD_88975 | JGI IMG/M metagenome (GOLD analysis project Ga0073899, IMG submission 88975) | Active sludge microbial communities from Klosterneuburg, Austria, studying microevolution and ecology of nitrifiers - Klosterneuburg... | ecosystem: Engineered > WWTP > Aerobic digester >...
CACGCCAGGAGTCACCGGTCGAGGTCACTGACCCGATCTCGGAGGCGATCGTCCGGGCCGAATCGGTCGAGCAACTGGACCATCTCGTCGCGGCGATCAAAGAGTCTCAAGACCCGAGCAAGTACCGGGATCTGTGGGCGCGACGCCACCGGGAGTTGACATGAGCTACGCGGAGTTCCTGAAGCGTAAGAGCCTCGGGTTCCAAGGCGTCGGGATTCCCTGCGAACCCGAGGACGTATCCGAAGACCTCTTCGAGTTCCAACGGCAGATGGTCGCCTGGGCTGTCCGCAAAGGCTGCGCAGCGATCTGGGCCGACACCGGCCTAGGCAAGACTCGAATGCAGGTCGAGTGGGCGCGCATCGTCACCGCTGACGGTGGCCGGGCGCTCATCCTCGCACCGCTGGCAGTCGCGTCACAGACGGTCGAGGAGGCTGAACGTATCGGCGTGGACGTCACCTACGTCCGCGACCAGGCCGAAGCCGACCGGACACCTAGCCGGATCGTCATCACCAACTACGACCGGCTACACCTGATCGACCCCGGCGCATATCGGGCCGTCGTATTGGATGAGTCGTCAATCCTCAAGTCGTTCTCAGGGTCCACCAAACGGGCCCTGGTCCACGGATTCGACGCCACCCATTACCGGCTGTCGTGCTCGGCCACACCGGCACCGAACGATATTCAAGAGCTCTGCAACCATGCCGACTTCCTCGGCGTCATGTCGCCGCAGGAGATGCGCTCCACGTTCTTCATCGCGGACAACCGCGGCGAGTTCATGCGCTATCGACTCAAAGGCCACGCTAAAGACGCGTTCTATCGGTGGATGTCCTCATGGGCGATCGCCTGCCGGACACCGTCGGATCTCGGGTATGACGACGACGGCTACATTCTCCCGCCGCTGTCGATCGACTCCGTGATCGTGGACACGGACTGGGTGCCCGAGGACGTGCTATTCACGGCGAAGCTAGAAGGCATCACGCAACGTTCACAAGTGCGTAAGGCGACCCTGGAACAGCGCGTACAGGCAGCGGTGGAACTGGTCGCCGGGGAACCCGACGAACAATGGCTCTTGTGGTGCGGACTCAACGATGAGGCCGACGCGCTGACTGCTGCAATACCCGACGCCGTGCAGGTCGCCGGTTCGGATGACTCCGAGGTGAAGTCCGCGCGCCTATCGGACTTCGCACACGGGCGTATCCGGGTCCTCGTGACCAAGCCGTCCATAGCCGGTATGGGACTCAACTTCCAGACCTGCGCCCGAATGGCGTTTGTCGGACTGTCGGACTCGTATGAGGCCTACTACCAGGCCATCCGTAGGTGTTACCGCTTCGGTCAGACCCGACCCGTACATGCGTGGGTCGTCCTGTCCGCACCCGAGTCGACGATCTACAACAACGTCCTCGACAAGGAACGCATAGCACAGGAAACGTCCCGCGGGCTAGTCGCCGCTGTCGCCGATCACAACCGCTCCGAACTGTTCGCCGGCACTTCCAAAGGCGACAACTACGAGCCCACCCTCACCCCGCCCATGCCCGCATTCCTGGAGGTCTGCAATGTCTGAACCGTTCGCAATGGACTACGCCCAAGGCAACAACTGGATGCTCTACAACGGCGACTCCTCCGAGGTGCTGCCCAACCTTCCCAGCAACTCCGTGGACCTGGCGCTGTTCTCTCCGCCGTTCTCCTCCACCTACACCTACTCGCCGTCAATCCGCGACCTCGGCAACGTCGGGTCAGACGAGGAGTTCTGGGCGCAGTTCCAGTACATCACTGACGAGCTGCTGCGCATCGTCAAACCGGGGCGACTGGTTGCGATGCACGTCGCGAACCTGCCCGCCTATGAGAACACTCACGGGGCGAGCGGTCGACGGGACTTCCGAGGGGACACGATTCGCCACTTCGAGCGGGCCGGGTTCATCTACCACTCGGAGATCACGATCGACAAGAACCCGCAGGCCCAGGCGATCCGCACCCATTCCAAGGGCTTGCTGTTCGTCCAGTTGCAGCGGGACTCTGCGGCTATGTGGCAGGCGTGGGCGGACTACGTCGTCGTCATGCGGACACCGGGCAAGAACGCCGAACCCATCGCCACGGAACTGACACAAGAGGAGTGGATCGAATACGCCCGGCCCGTCTGGTACGGGATTCGGGAGACGGACGTCCTCGGGGTGTCCCAGGCCCGCGAATCCGACGACGAACGGCACCTCTGCCCACTTCAACTACCCGTCATCGAGCGGTGCGTCAAGCTCTGGTCAGGTAAGGGCGAGGTCGTGCTGTCCCCGTTCGCCGGAATCGGCTCCGAGGGCTACGGGGCGATCCTGCAGAATCGCAAGTTTATCGGCGTGGAACTGAAACCGGCCTACTTCCGCGTCGCTGCTCGCAACCTGGCCGCCGCCGAACGCGGCAACGACCAGCTCGACCTCTTCGCAGCGTTGGAAGCCGAGTCGGCGTGAACTTCACCGACATCGTCGACGCGATCGAGCAGGAACGCGCACGACAAGAGGAACTGTGGAATCGCGATCACCATTGGGGCACTGGTGACTGCTCATCACCGGCGGTCCCGATGATCGTCAAGGCCGTCGTCCTCGGGGAGGAATGCGGCGAGGTTATGCAGGCCGTACTCGACCTCGACGACGACGCGCTACGAACGGAGCTGGTACAGGTCGCGGCGGTCGCTGTGGCGATTCTGGAGGGCCTGTGAAGGCCAACGACGTCGCCGCCAACCTCGCGCAACTGTCCCGCGAACTCGTCGAACTACTGCGGGACTACGAGGCGTATAACCAGCAAGCCAGGCGGTACATGGTCACCTACAAACGCGACTACGCCGAGGCGTTCCTGAAAGCCGAAGGTCCGTTGGAGGTCCGTAAGCAACAGGCGACGCGGGACACGATCAACCAGTTACTCGACTCCGAACTAGCCGAAGCCCAGTTCGACAACGTCCGCGCGAGCCTGCGGGTCCTAGGTCAACGCCTCGACGCCGGCAGGACTCTCGCGTCGACGATACGGGCCGAGGCCATCGCGTCGGGATCTGCCGAATGAGCCGCTACAGGTGTCATCTCTGCCCGGTGAGTCGCTGGCGCAAGGGCGGCCGTGGCGCGTGGACGATGCACTACCTGACGATGCACCAGGAGGCGCAATGACGACGTGGATTCGGCTGTCAGACCGGATCGGCGAACACCCCAAGACGATGCAGGTCCCGCGCGCGCATCGGTGGGCACTAGTCGACCTACTCGGGTACTGCTCGCGCAACCTCACCGACGGATTCATTCCTGCGGAGATGGTGCGCAGACTCATCGACCAGGACGAACTTGAGTCGCTCTGCTTCGCCGGATTCCTCCACAAGTCGCCCGGCGGATACACGATTCACGACTATCTGGAGTGGCAAACGCCGCGCGAAAGCATCGAACGTAGGCGTGCTGCTGGGCGTCTCGGAGGCCTGAAATCACGCCCTCCGAAGCGGGAAGCAAGTGCTAAAGCAGGTGCTTCGCGTTTGCTACAACATCCTGCTGAACCAGATACAGATACAGAGACAGATACAAGAACTACTAAAGACATGTCCGCGACAAGCGCGGACGTGAGCGACTTCGACGAGTTCTACGACGCGTATCCCCGAAAGATCGGCAAGCGAAAAGCACACGCTGCATATCGCTCAGCGATCAAACGGACGACCGCCGACACGATCATCGCCGCCGCTTGTCAACTCCGGGACGATCCCAACCTGCCGGACAAGCAGTTCATCCCGCACCCCGCAACCTGGCTCAATCGCGACGGATGGAACGACGAGCCGCCGCCGCCGAAGGAAACCAAAGCCTCGGGGGCGCTCATGTTTGCCACAGCCGCCAACGATCTCAACGCATTGGAGACCGGATGAAACCACACGAAGCCGCCCAGGTCCTCGCGACCGCGGCAGTCCTCGACAACCGACTCAAGCCAGCATCCGAAGCGGACGCGCAACTCGTGGCCCGAGCATGGGCCGGTGGACTCGCCTACGACATGCCGATCCCGTTCGCCTGCACTGCTGTCACGAAGCACTACGCCGAATCCGAACGCGTAGTCACCATCTCGGCTCTGAACCTGGCATGGAAGATCCACAAACGACGGCAACGCGAAGCACTGGAACTGAAAGCGCTCACCTCAGGCGCATGTGACGACCCGACACCGGACTACCTCGCCGCAAAGACTCAACTCACCCGAAAGGACTCCGCATGACCCTGCCAACGATCCACGCCACCGGACGACTGACCTCCGATGTAGAGCTCAGATTCACCGGCTCCGGTAAGGCCGTCGCATCCCTGTCGATTGCCTGCAACGAATCTCGCAAAGATCAGGCTGGCAACTGGGAGACCGTCTCGACGACGTTCCTCGACGTCGACCTCTGGGAGTCCGAAGCCGAGCAGGCCGCTGAGATCCTCCGACGAGGCTCCGAGGTCACAGTCGACGGGCAACTCCAGACCGAGGAGTACGAGACGAAGTCAGGCGAGAAGCGTCGGAAGATGAAGATCAAGTGGGCGAAGGTCACGATCCCGCTGCCGAAGCCTGACAAGCCCGAGCAGGCCAGCCAAGATCCATGGACAGCGGACGCGCCGTTCTAGTGTCCCCGATCCCGACAGGCCACCGCCGCACAGTCCTCGAACGCTCCGGGGGACTGTGCGAGCGGTGCGCTGTGTGGCTCGCCAACGTCCCGGCGGACATCCATCATCGCAACCCGAGACGCGCCGGCGGAACGAAGCGGCCCGAGATCCACGCTCCGGCGAACCTCGTCGTCATCTGCCGCAAGTGTCACCGGTTCATCGAGTCCCAGCGGACGCTCGCCACAGAGCAGGGCTGGCTCATCTCCCAACACGATCAGCGCGACCCGTCCGAGATCCCGATCTACGTCATGGGCGAGTGGTTCACCATCGACGACCAGTGGCACCCGTTCGACTACAGCCCGCCGTTCTAGAGGAGACCCGATGGATTCATGCGTCATCTGCTCGCGCCATGTCCCCGACGACAACGACTGCACCGACAACTGCCGACACCGCGAACGCGTCACCGGACTCCTCTGCGGAGTGTGCCTGCAACGGATCAGGGACGACCTCGACGTGATCGCGGGTAGCTGGGTCACGTCGGCGCTCGGGTCGATCTCGTGCGGCAATGGTGGCGGAGGCGAACGGCCACTACCAGGCGGGACCGCGTGGGTGTCCTGGCGTCACTCCGGCGGAACCTCGGGTGAGATGTGGGCCAGCATCACCGGCTGGGCGAGGGTGTGGATCGAAGACCTCGACCTGGCGCAACCCGAACGCTGGGATCTGCTCAGTGTGATTGGGTGGCTCCGGCACAACCTGGACATCCGAGGCGCCGGCCATCTCGGCATCGACGAAGCGGCAACCGAATGGCACGAGTACGCGTGTGAAGGCAAACGCATCTGCGGGGAGACCGAGCAAGGCCAGATCGTCCGCTGTCCCGGAGTGACGGACAACTGCGGCAGACGGCTCAGGGTCGACGTCGCACGACCCGAGGAGCCGATCCGCTGCCGAGGGTGCGGATTCACGTGGACCACGGCGCGTCTGCTGCTGCGTGGCACGTTCGCAGACACTGAGGCGTGGTTAGATCCTGAAGCCCTGACGATGCTGGTCGGAGTCACGCCAAGAACGCTGCAGCGCTGGGCTACCAGCGGCAAGGTCAAGCGTCGCAACGGCGTCTACCTGCTGTCGTCAGTCATGGAAGCGAGAGCCTCGTGACACGCCGTAATCGCGGGATGCTTGACAAATCATGTCCGCGGACTCAATGTAGAGTCCGTAATGCACGGCGTACGCCTAGGCTCACCCTCAGTGGTGGGCCATCGTCATGTCTGGGGCGATGATGGGCTGGCGCACAACACCGCTCCCGCCTGACTGGGACGCGATCAGAGCCGCAGTCCTTCGCCGTGATGGTGGACGATGCACGTCAGTGATGAAGGACGGCACACGTTGTCGTGATCGTGCGACCGACGTCGATCACATCGTCAACGCAGCGGCCGGCGGGACCGACGATCCGAGCAACCTGACGGCCATCTGCGACTGGCACCACCGGCGCAAGACAAGCCGCGAAGCCAACAACGTCAACCCGACCGTGCAACCCCGAGCACGTCCACCCGAGTCGCATCCCGGCCTCCGATGAGGGGTGGGAGTCTCCCCCACACCCCGACCGCCACGCCTACCGGGCTCGGGTTGCACCTCAGGCAGCGCGACGAACCACGATTGGAGGTGCCGCGATGGCACCGCTACCAGGTGAGCACTTCACCCGCGAGCGCGACGCTCGCAGACTGTCGAAGGCCAAGGCGTCTCACGTTTCCGGCACTGATGGCGACCCGATCGGCCCGACCTTGTCGAAATTGACCGGCGTCAAGGCTGCCGATTGGCCGAAGCCTGTCCGTGATTGGTTCGACGCGTGGCGACGATCTCCGCAGGCCCGACTCTTCGTCTCCGAGGTCGAATGGCGGGCGCTCGCGCGTGGCGCCTACCTCGTGCAGATGTTCCACGACCCGGACACGTCCGACCAGTCCCGCATCCAATCGTGGAACTCGCTTGCACGGCTCGAATCCTCTCTCGGCGCGACTCACGTCGACAGGATCAAGTCGCACATGAAGATCAAGCCGGCGGAAACCGAAGCGCCGAAGCCTCCCGCGACGGTGGATTACCGCGCAATGCTCGCCTGACCATGCCCGAGCGGACGCTCGGATGGCAGATCCTCGACTGGATCACCGCCAATCTGAGCCAACCGGACGGACCTAACGCCGGCGAGCAGCTGGTGATGACTCCGGAGCAAGGGCACTTCATCTTGAAGTGGTACGCGGTCGACGGTAACGGGAAATGGGTCTACCGCCGCGGACAGTTTCGCCGCAGCAAGGGCCACGGAAAGTCCCCGATGACCGCGGCACTGTCACTGGTCGAGCTCTGCGGGCCGTGTCGCTTCGCTGGTTTCGACGCGCAACTGCAGCCGGTGGCGATGTTTCACCCGGCGCCGTGGGTGGTGCTGGCTGGAGTCAGTGAAGAGCAGACCTTGAATACGATGTCGCTGCTGGCGCCGATGGTGGAGAACTCAGACCTCGAGCTGGATGTCGGCATTACCCGAGTGTTCTCCAAGTCCGGCGGGCGATTGCACCCGATCACCGCGTCCGCTCCGACTCAAGAGGGCGCCCGTCCGACGTGCGCGATCATGGACGAAACTCAGCACTGGATCACGAACAACGGCGGCCACAAGCTGGCTCAGGTGATCCGCCGGAACCTGGCGAAGTCCCGCGACGGTGCAGCTCGGGCGTTGGAGACGACGAACGCGCACCGGCCCGGCGAGGATTCAGTCGCCGAGCAGACGCATCTGGCATGGCAGGCGCAGCAGGAGGGCCGCACTCGTAAGGGTGGGATTCTGTTGGACACTCGCGAGGCGCCGGCGACGACGGACCTCAAGGACGAGGCTTCGCTGCGCGCCGGGTTGAAAGTTGCCTACGGGGATTCCGACTGGGTTGACCTGGACCGGATAGTCGCCGAGATCTACGACCCCGGCACTCCGGTAGACACGTCGCGACGGTTCTACCTGAACCAGATCGTCGCAGCCGAGGACTCGTGGATCGCGCCGTCGGAGTGGGACGCCAACGCTGATCCGTTGCTGGAGCTGGCGCGCGGAGACCGGGTCACGCTCGGATTCGACGGTGGCCGCTCGGACGACTCGACTGCCCTGATCGCCTGCCGGATCGACGACGGTTCCGCGTTCATCGTGGGACTGTGGGAGAAGCCTGACGGTCCGATGGGTGACGGATGGACTGTCGACCGCGGCCAGGTGCGGGATCTGGTGGACTTCGCATTCACTGAGTACGACGTCGCAGCGTTCGCTGCCGATGAAGCGCTGTGGCAGTCCGACATTGACCGGTGGGGCGAGATGTACGGCGAAACCCTCGCTGTCCGGGTGGGCCCGAAGCATCCGATCGGGCTCTACATGTCCGAGAACGCCGAATTGACCAGGGCTACTGAGGCGCTGCACACGGCGATCGTGAACGGCGAATGTCCGCACCCGGACCTACCGAGCCTGAACCGTCACGTCTACAACGCTCGCCGCCGGCCGAACCGGTGGGGTGTCTCATTCGGCAAGGAGCATCGCGAATCGGCCCGCAAAGTCGATTGCGTGTCAGCCCTGGTGCTGGCCCGGATGATGCGTCAACGTGTCCGCGCAACCGCGACCCCCGAACCTACTCGGCGTACTGGCGCCGTCTACGCCTTCTAGAGGAGGACCTGTGGAACTGTCCTCCGAGGACGCTGTCGGAGTTGCCAAGCACCTTCTGAAGGTCCGCAACTCTGAGCACAGCGAACTGACGAAGATCCACGAGTACCTCGAAGGCGATTGCATCCCCGGCTATATCCCGCGGGACGCCAAGGAGGAGTACCGGTGGATCGCGAAGCAGTCGAACGTCAACATTCTGCCGAAGATCGTCGACGCTCACGCGCAGTCGCTCTACGTGTCCGGGTATCGCTCGCCGGAGGATGAGACGGAGAACCTCCCGGCGTGGGTGGATCATTGGCAGGCGAATCGGATGGACGCACGCCAGACGGGGACACACCGCGCGACCCTGTCCTACGGCGCGTCTTACGTCCAGGTGCTTCCCGGTGACACCGCTCCGGCGTGGTCGCCGTTCACTCCGCGGGACATGACCTGTGTCTACGCGGATGCGGTCAATGACGAGTGGCCGCAGTGGGCGCTGACGTGTGATCGCGAAGGCGACCAACTCTCGATGACGGTCCTCGGGCCGGAGTACCGGTATCTGTTCACCGCGAAGAACGTTGACTCGACCCCTGACCTGGTCGCGGTGGAACGTCACGGCGTGCCGTGGACTCCCGTTGTCCGGTTCTTGAGTGAGTACACGCTCGACGACGAGTCTCGTGGCCTGGTCGCGCCGCTGATCCCGATCCAGGACCAGATCAACCTGACGACGTTCAACGGCCTGGTCTCCCAGGTCGCCGGCGCGTTCCCGCAGAAGTGGGCGACCGGCATGGATATCCCTAGAGATGAGCAGGGACGTCCGGTCGAGCCGTTCAAGGCCGCGGTCACTCGGCTCTGGGTTGGGGAAGGTGAAGGTACGCGGTTCGGTTCGTTCGACGCGACCGACCTCAAGGGCTATCTGGACTTCCGCGAGGACAGTATTCGGCTGGCCTGCACGATCGGTTCGGTCCCGCCGCATACCGTCCTCGGCGCACTCGCGAACCTCTCAGCTGAGGCGATGGCCGCAGCGGAGATTCAGAAGACCAGGGCCGAAGACGAATACCGGATTCTGTTCGGCGAGTCGTGGGAGCAAGTGTTCCGACTGTCGCGGTTCATCGCCGGCGATACGTCCGCGGTGGCTGACACTGCAGCGGAGGTCGTATGGAAGGACACCGAGGCGCGGTCGTGGTCGCAGATTGTGGACGCGGCTGTGAAGTTGCGGGCGATGGGGATGCCGATGGCGTTCGTCGCCGAGACGCTCGGGGTGACCCCGCAGCAGATGCCGCAGCTGCTCGACGTCATCGCCGCCGAGGCCGATATGGCGGCCGTGTCCCAAGCGAAGGCGTTCGGCGTGTCAGGGATGACGGCTGATGGCCAGGTCGCGTGAACGCGTCCTCGACGAATACCTGAACGAGCTCACGAAGTGGGGTCTGACGACCGCCGTCAAACTGTGGTCCCAGGTCGACATCTCTGACGTGAAGGGCACGTGGGCCGAGATCTTCCCGGCAGTGATGGCCGCACATGAGGGTCTGGTCACTGCCGCGCTCAACGCGGTGGACGACTACATGACGATGAAGGCCGGAGACATCGGATTCCGTTATGACGTCACGTGGCGCCAGGACCGGCCGAACCGTCCCCGCGAGGTCTATTGGGGCGCGGAGGCGAGTACTGGTCTGGGGTCGGCTCCGATCCGGGTCCTGTGGGGAATCAAGAACGGCAAACCTCCCGAGGTCGCGATGGCGTTGGGTGCTAATCATCTGACGCGGATCTTCGGCACCGAGGCGCATCAGATCGGCCGGACCGTGACCCTCGAACGTGTGCTGGCGTCGGGCTGATGGGCTGGGAGCGGTGGCGTCGGGTACCTGAACCTGGCGCGTGCGACTTCTGCCTGATGTTGGCTACGCGTGGCGCTGTCTACGCGAGTCAAGAGACCGCGGGTAAGGACAACGACTACCACGCGCATTGCCATTGCGACCAGGAGTCCGAAGGCAACTTCGACGCCAGGACTGACGTGCGGATCTCGCTGTCAGACGCGCGGGAGACGGTCGACTTCCGGCACAACGGGACCGGACGCGACTACTCATACGACCTGTCCAACTTCCGCAACCTCGGCGTCTCGGACGTCCCTGGCGCTCCGTCGTGGGAGTTGGGACTCGCAGCTTCGGCAGACGAGGTCGAGCTCCGGCTGATGACCATCGCTCGGCATCTCGGCGACACCGACCGGATGGGCATCTTCAGCGCCGCTCAACGTCGAGCGAAGGCCGCACGGATCGCACGATTGAACAAGGAAGCGGACCTGCTGGTCGGCCGCGACGTACTGCGACCGAAGCGGACGCCGAACACTGGCCGGCGCAAGGTCGGCAAGCCGGGACGCCAATCGACCGGACCTCGCAGCACCGCGGCTCTTCCCGCGGACGTGACGTTCGAGCGGCTCGCGTCAATCGACCTGCAATTGAGCCAACTCGTCGCGCGTGACACCGGCAGCAACGACTGGGTCACGTCGCGAATCAAAGCCCTCCGCAAGGAGCGGGCCGCGCTCGTCAAGCGGCTCTAACCAAGACCCCCAGCAACTCCGCTGGGTGCACCCACAAGAAATGAGAAGGCGCGATGCCGGATCTGGAAACAACCACGCCCGAAACCGACGCGACGTCGGAACCCGAACCGCTCGGCGACGCCGGGCTAGCGGCACTGCAGAAGGAACGTGACCAGCGCAAAGCACTGGAGAAGCAGATCCGCGAACTGAAACCGCTAGCCGCGAAGGCTCGCGAGCTCGAAGAGGCCTCCAAGTCCGAACTGGACAAGGCCGCCGAACGTGCCACCGC
>Ga0073899_10005476_pt1 | contig 11032 bp, 10 predicted proteins | sample KloWWTmetaKNB5Ph_FD_88975 | JGI IMG/M metagenome (GOLD analysis project Ga0073899, IMG submission 88975) | Active sludge microbial communities from Klosterneuburg, Austria, studying microevolution and ecology of nitrifiers - Klosterneuburg... | ecosystem: Engineered > WWTP > Aerobic digester >...
GAGTCGGCCCGGTCGTTCAAGGCGGTGATGATCGCCAGCCGTTGGGCTTCGACCCAGCTGGTGAGCTGGTGGCATTCGGTCAAACCGTTGGTGAGCACCGTCCGGTCGATGTCGACACCGGTGGCGGTGTTGTGGGTGTTGTCGACGAGGGTGTGAACACGGGCGATGTCCATACCAGAACTGTAGTTCGACGAACGGGCGTTTGCAATAGAAAACCAAAGAAATCACCAGAATATTTCTGGCACGCCCAAACCCGGTGACAGAGCGAACCTCTTGGAGCTGATCATCAAGGCGAGCTCAGGATCTGACGCGGGCCAAGAGCACAGCTGTGTAGCGATTGGTGGCAGCGGTGTCGGGGTGTTCGAGGGTCAGATCGAGCCACAGCTCGCCGGAAGAGTCGGGGGCGACGAACCTCACCATGCCCACCCTCACACAAGAGTCCGGGGGCACATTGCCGCTCCACGCCCAGGAATGGCTGCCCCCCGGCCAGCGCAGGGTGGCCGTGCACTTCACATCGTCGAGTGGCTGGCGCAGGTCGCTGACGACGTGCACGTCGAGGGCCAACGCATCGCCAGCTGTCACCTCGTCGGGTAGGCGGTCGGCGACGACGATCACCGGCCGGCAGGAATCGACGACGGCATGGTGGGCGAGCTTGGGCCGCCTCTCGTGGTCGAGAACGCTCCACGACACCGCCGGTTGGGCATCGTTCCAGGCGAGGAAGCAGAAGCCCCCAGTCGGCCGGTACTTCAAGCGGCGGAGGGTCTCGATGTGGTGGCGCAGCACCTCGGCCTGGTAGCGCTGGGTGGCGTCGCGCCACGAGTCGAAGGAGAAGTGGGCGGCGCGTGGCACGTGGAGGTCGAGCACGTCGAGCTGGAGTCCGTGGTGCTCGCTGAGGGTCTCCCAGTCCAGCTCGGGCCAGCGCTCGGGGTGCATGAACCCCGCCGTGGCCGGCACGGATTGGGTGCCGAACTCGCTGACGAAGCGAACCATCCGCGGCATCGAGGCGGCGAAAGCGTCGAGGTCGCGAGGGGTGCCGTGGTGCCACCCGAAGTAGAGGTGGCTGTCGGTGCCGTCGAGCTGGGGTAGGTGGGGCGCCACCCCGCTGTGGGCCACGGTTGGCCGGCTCTCGTCGGCCGACTCGAAGGCCCTCTTCACCCAGCTGTCGAGGATCGACTTGTTCCACGACGGAAGCTGCTGGCGCAGGATGCGATTCACGAGGGAGGCACCGGCGGTGTCCGCGCCTACGTCGTCGGTGGGGGCGGGGTCGTTGTGGGCGCACCACAGCGCGATCGACGGATGGTGGCCGAGCAGGTCCACCGCTTCGCGGGCCTGGCGCACTGCCTGCCTGCGGATGGAGCGGGCGTAGCCCCACTGGAGAGGGAAGTCCTGCCACACCAACATGCCGAGTTCGTCGGCGGCGGCGTAGAGCTCGGGTCTGGCGATGTGCCCATTGACCCTCACTAGGTCGAGCCCGGCCTCGCGTGCCAGCTCCACATCGTGGCGCACCTCGGCGGCCGTGGCTTCGGCGAGGGCGGCACGGGTGGGAGCGAGGTTGGTGCCCTTCACGAAGAGCGTCTCGCCGTTCACCGAGAACACCCAGTTCTGCAGTGCCACTTCGCGCAGGCCGGTGCGCACTTCGCGACGGTCGCTTGGGGCGTCGTCGATCAACACCTCGACTGTGACATCGGTGAGGTTCTGCTCGCCCAGACTCCACGGCCACCAAAGGCGGGGATCGTTGACGTCGACAGCCCAGTCGATCTCGTTGCGCCCCTTCGCCAGCGATGTCGTCTGCTCGGCCACCGTCACCCCATCCACGGTGGTGCGCACGACCACGGTGTGGGAACCGTCGGCGTCGAGGCGGGCATGGAGGCGCAGATGGGCTCTGGCATCGTTGGCATCGCGGCACAGCACCCTCAGCCGGTCGATGCGCACCGGCCCGCTGGTGTCGACTCTCACCGGGCGCCACAATCCGCCGGGGTTCCACGCCGGATCGATCATGTCCGAGTGCTGCATGGTGCCGGTGATGTTGCGCTTCGCGGTGCGCTCGCGTTGGGGCGGGCAGGCCACTTCGATGGCGAGCACATGGTCCGCGGCCAGCCGGGCAAGCTGGGTGATTTCGAAGGTGTGGGGGAAGAAGTAGCCCTCGGGGTCGCCCAGATAGGCGCCGTCGAGCCACACGTCGGCCTGGTAGAGGATGCCTTCGAGAGTGATGAAGCGGCGCTCGCCGGCGCCGGGCGGGGGGAGGTGGAAGTGGTGGCGGTACATCAGCGGGCCGTCGCTGGCGGCGAACTCGGGGGTGAGGCGCCAGTGGCCTGGGATGGCGACCTCCGTCCACGAGGAATCGTCGTGGTCGAGACCCACCGCGCTGCGGCGCACCTCGTCGTCTGCCACGCACGCCACCCACCGGCCCGACAGCTCCATGGGGTGGACTGTAGACGCCGCGCTGGCAGTCGAGCCGACGTCATCGAAACGCCCTCAATGGTTTGTGCCTGAATGAATGCTCACGTATCGTCGGGCATTCCAACGATGGAGAGGGGTGCAATGTGCACAGCGGGTTGAACGCGGCCGGCGTCGCTCAACACCTGTGCGGCCTGCAGAGCCAGAACCTGGACGGTCGCACGGACATCGTGGCCAAGAAGTGAACCACTGGGCATGGATGCTCGCGTGTTCGGCACTTTCCATTCCTCTCCTCGCGTGCGATGACGGTGAGTCGGCAGGTGCTCCCCCGGTTTCTGTTCCATTGACTTTGGTCGCGTCGACAGCGCTCCCCGATTCCTCCGACTCGACTCCGTCCAGTACGGCGATGACGATCGAAGTGCCGACGCCCAAGCTGGGGGTGATGGATCTCGGAATCATTGGTGTCCCGAACGTCGAGGTGGGGGACGTGATCTTCTTCACCGGTGCAGTCGTGTTCAACCCGACGACGTACCGGGCAACCATCATCGACATCGAGGTACGGGAGGCGGCGTCCTCACCTTCGAATGTTCGAGTCCTGTGGTATCGAGCAGCTGAGCATGAGCTGCCCGAAGAGGGAACGGCGGATCCGCCACCGTTCGCGATCGAGTACTCCGGCGAGCAGATCACCCTGGACCCAATGTCGGACCCGAACACCCCGTATCCGCAGACCGACCCTTCGTCGGTGCGGCTCGGGGTATCCGCTGTGTTCGCAGGGCACGCCAGGGAGATGTTCGGTGCGTTCGTGATCACTTACGTGCTGGAGGGAAACAGTCATCGGTTCACGGTCGAGGTGCTGCCCGAGGGCGGTGGTGTGGTGTGCAGCCGCGAGTACACGGCTGCACACGATGGAGTGTGCGTGTGACCTGGGTGCCGGGCGACCGTGCTTGCCCGGACCGCTGGCAGTCGAGAGGTGCGCGGCGGATAGGGTCCGGGCATGGTGAACCGTGCGACGACCCTGGGTGAACTGAAGGCATCGGGCTGGCAGTCCGTACCGGTGAAGGAGGAGATCCGCCGCAATGCGGTGGCCCGCATCGCCGCCGCTGAGCCCCTGTTCGCCGGGGTGCTCGGCTACGAGCACACGGTCATGCCCCAACTGGAGAACGCCCTCCTGGCTGGGCACGACGTGATCTTCCTTGGCGAGCGTGGCCAGGCCAAGACCCGCATCATCCGCAGTCTCACCGGCCTGCTCGACGAGTACATGCCGATCATCGCCGGCAGCGAGATCAACGACGACCCCTACCACCCGGCCAGCAAGCACGCTCGCGACCTGGTGGCCGAGATGGGCGATGCCACTGCCATCGACTGGGTCCACCGCGACGACCGCTTCGGCGAGAAGTTGGCCACCCCCGACACCTCGATCGCCGACCTCATCGGCGAGGTCGACCCGATCAAGGTGGCCGAGGGCCGCTACCTCAGCGACGAACTCACCTTGCACTACGGCCTCGTGCCCCGCACCAACCGCGGCATCTTCGCGATCAACGAGATCCCCGATCTCGCCGAGCGAATCCAGGTCGGTCTGCTCAACGTGTTGGAAGAGCGCGACGTGCAGATCCGTGGCTACAAGATCCGCCTCCCCCTCGACGTCCTGCTGGTGGCCAGCGCGAACCCCGAGGACTACACCAACCGGGGCCGCATCATCACCCCGCTGAAGGACCGCTTCGGCAGCCAGATCCGCACCCACTACCCCCTCGACGCCGAGGTCGAGGTGGCCATCATGCGCCAGGAGGCGCGGCCGCCCTCTGTGGGTGAGGTGACTGTGCGCATGCCCCACTACATGGAGCAGGTGGTGGCCACTTTCAGCCAGCTGGCGCGGGCCAGCAACCAGGTCAACCAGCGCAGCGGTGTCAGTGTGCGTCTTTCGGTGAGCAACCTCGAGGTGCTCGGCGCCAACGCCCTACGCCGGGGTCTGAGGGCCGGCGAGCAGGTTGTGGTGCCAAGGGTCAGCGACCTCGCCGCGCTGGCCGCGAGCACGAGTGGCAAGATCGAGATCGAGTCTCTGGAGGAGGGCCGGGAGGGAGCGATCCTGGAGAACCTGGTGAAGGCCGCAGTGCTCACCGTGTTCAAGCAGGACGTGCCCCTGGACCAGGTGCGCGACGTGGTGACGGCATTCGAGCAAGGCGCCGTTGTGCACACCGGCGACGATGTCGCCTCGGTCGCCCTGGCCCAGTTGCTCGATCAGGTGCCGGCCTTGTGTGCCCCGGTGCAGAGCCTCATCGGTGGCGACGAGTCGCCCGCCGCCGCTGCCGCGGCCATCGAGTTCGTGCTCGAAGGGCTCCACCTGTCGAAGAGGCTCAACAAGGACACGATCGGTGGCACGGGTGCGGCCACCTACCGGGGGCGCGGCGGCTGACCGCCCTAAAGATCTGCCGCCTGAAGGTCAACCGGCGACGAAGGCCTCGCCGCTGTCCTTCAACCGTCGATCTGCCGTCGCCAAGCCGAGCCTGCCGTCTTCATCGAGTAGGACCGCAGCCGTGACGGAGGCGATGCTCAGGTCGGACATTGCAGACCGGACATCTCGCCACATCGAACTCACCGCTGAAGCGTGCTCGGTATCGGTGGCGCCTCGGGGTCGGAAGGTGAGCGCAAGGGGGCGCGGCGGCCCCTGGTCGGCGGCTCGGTAGAGGGCCGTGGCCACGTCGCCGCTCAGGGCCAGGCCGACGATGTCGCACGCCCCGGCCAGATCGTCGAGGGGGCGGTCGGCGCGGCCCGGGATGCGCACCACACCGTCGTAGAGGCCGCCGAGCCAGGTCCCCCAGCGCAGCTGATCGCGACGTCGGGCTGCCTCGGCGGCCTGCACCGTCTCGTCGCCCGGACGCTCGGTGGCGACATCAAGCGAGGTCGCCACCGGCTGGCCGCCGCGCAGGATGCGCCACGCATCGCGCCACGCCACCACCAGGTTGTGCATCAACTCGCCGTGACGGCGAGGGTCGTCGGGCACCAACCGCATCGACATTGTGAACGGCGCCTCCATTGGCACCCATCCGGCGGCGACCCCACCGAGGTGGTCGGTCACCGCATCGATCCACCTTGGCCACCAAGTACCGGCGGTGCGGTCGTCGGTGAAGCCGCCCTCGTTGTCGAACCAGTGGGGCACTGCTGGCTGCAGCAGCCGGAACCAGGGCTCGATGCCCAGGGTTTTCGCCGCCAGTGCCGCGCTTTGGAGCTGTTCGAACACTGCCCCGTCGACAGTGCCGGGGCGTGGTTGGGCAATGGCCCAGGGAACGTCGAGGCGCACTTGCTGGAGGCCGATGTCGGCTGCGAACGCGAGGTCGTCGGCGAACTGCTCGCCTGTGTCGGGGCCGGGCCGCACGGCCAATACGGCACCGCGGGCGATGGTCGGGCCAGGTGTCGGGGAGGGTGTCAGAGGTCGAATGGGGTGCGGGTCCACAGCTCGCCGGTGTCGTTGCTGGACTTCGCCATCGGGCGCCCGCTGAGCTCGACGACGGTGATGGGGCCGGGAAAGCCGCGCAGCTCGAGCTCCCCGTGATGGGTGGCAGTGACCCCCTCGGGAAGTCGCTCGATCTGCATCGCCGGGAGGAGGACCTCGAAGGCGCCGGCGGCGTCACAGAGCCTCGACGCCATGTTCACTGCTGAGCCGATGTAGTCGTCGCCCTCGAACAGGAGGGCGTGGCCGGTGGCGATGCCGACCCGGAGCGACAGGGGGGCGCAAACCTCGGCGGAGCGATTCTCGAGTTCGAGGGCGAATGAGATCGCGGCCTCCTGGTCCACCGACACGATCATGCACCCGTCACCCAACCACTTGGCGATACGCACTCCACGCTCGCTGGCGATCTCGCGGGTGAGGGATCGGAACGCGCCGAGGATGCGGCCGGCGGCGTCGTCTCCGAACGCGGCGGTGTAGTTGGTGAACCCGGAGAGGTCGACGAAGAGGAACGTGCGGGGTACACGCATTGGGTTGACGCTAGCAGCTGAACCCGTCGCTCGTGATCATTTTCACAAGCACACACTCTGGCCCCCCGATCGTGTCGGTGTCCCGCGCCCATGGGATCGAAAACCCGCAGTTGTGACGGGGTTTCGCGCACAACCGACAGGGGTGGCGGGGTTTCGCGCCCGACCGGGGTGGGTGGGGTGGGGTTGGGTGGGGGTGGGGGTGGAGGGGCGCGGTAGCGTGCGCCCATGGGCAGTCGGTTCACCTACTCGCGCTGGGATGGCAGCCAGAAGGGGTTCGACCTCGATGCCGACGCCCTCTTCGAGGAGATCACCGACGACCTGCTCTACCACGGTGACGTGAACGCGGCCCTGCGCCGCCTGATGCAGCAGGGCATGAGGGACCGCAACGGGGAGCAGCTCAAGGGCCTGCGCGACATCCTCAAGCAGTTGCGCGAGCAACGCCAGGAGAAGCTCGACCGCTTCGACCTGGGTGGGGTGTACCAGGAGATCGCCGAGGAGCTCGACGACATCGTCGACGAGGAACGCCATGCGATCGAGAACTCCACCGCCGAAGCCGACAGGAGTGGCGACGAGAGGCGCGCCGAGGCGGCCCGCGAAGCGGCGATGGACCGCAACTTCCGTCTCGACATGCTGCCCGCGGACCTTGCCGGCAAGGTCCGCGAGCTGAACTCTTACGACTTCGAGAGCGGTGAGGCGCAACAACGCTTCGAGCAACTGCTCGACAAGTTGCGTCAACAGCTGATGCAGCAGGCCGTGGACCAGATGTCGTCGGCGATGCAGGACATGTCGCCCGCGGACATGCAGAGGATGAAGGACATGGTCGCCGCCCTCAACGAGATGCTCCAGAAGCGCGCTCAGGGCGACGACCCCGGCTTCGAGCAGTTCATGGAGGACTACGGCGACTTCTTCCCCGAGAACCCCGAGACCCTCGACGAGCTGCTCGAGCAGATGGCCAAGCGCATGGCGGCGATGCAGGCGATGCTCAACTCGATGACCCCCGAGCAGAGGGCCCAGCTCCAGGACCTCAGCAACCAGCTTCTCCAAGACATGGACCTGAGCTGGCAGATGGATCAGCTGGCCCAGAACCTGCAGTCGATGTACCCCCAAATGGGGTGGGGCCAGCAGTACGAGTTCCAGGGCGAGGAACCACTCGGCATGGCCCAGGCGATGGAGACGATGCAGGACCTCGGCGACATGGACCAGCTCGAGAACCTGCTGCGCAACGCGTCCAACCCCGCCGCCCTCGCCGAGGCCGACCTGGACCGCGTCCGCGAGCTGATGGGCGACGACGCCGCGGAGTCACTGGACAAGCTCGCCCAGCTCACCAAGTTGCTGGAGGACCAGGGCCTGGTGCGCCAGAAGGAGGGCAAGCTCGAGCTCACCCCGAAGGGGTTGCGCAAGATCGGCAACAACGCTCTGCGCGACCTCTACGCCAAGCTCGCCAAGGACAGGGCCGGTCAGCACCAGACCCATCGCCTCGGCGCCGGGCACGAGCTCACCTACGACACCAAGGCTCATGAGTTCGGCGACCCCTTCCAGCTCGACCTACAGGCCACGGTGCGCAACGCCATCCGGCGCAACGGCCCCGGCACCCCAGTGCGCCTGTCGCCCGACGACTTCGAGATCGAGCGCACCGAGCACCTCACCCGCTCCGCCACCGTGCTGATGCTCGACCTCTCGATGAGCATGCCGATGCGCGACAACTTCCTTCCGGCCAAGAAGGTGGCGATGGCGCTGTACTCGCTGATCACCTCACAATTCCCTCGCGACTACATGGGCCTGGTGGGTTTCAGTGAGACGGCCTATGTGCTCACCCCCGCCCAGCTACCGGAGGTGAGCTGGGACTTCGCCTACGGCACCAACATGCACCACGGCTTCACCCTCGCCCGTCAGATGCTCTCCCGCCAGAGCGGTACCAAGCAGATCATCATGATCACCGACGGCGAGCCCACCGCCCACGTCACCCCGACCGGCGATGTGTTCTTCAACTACCCGCCGGTGCGTGAAACCATCGAGACCACCCTGCGCGAAGTGATGCGTTGTACACGCGAAGGCATACGCATCAACACTTTCATGCTCGACGCCAACCATGGTCTCAAGGCCTTCATCGAGCAGTTGACGGCGATCAACAGGGGCCGGGCCTTCTTCACCGACAACGAGACCCTGGGCGATTATGTGCTCGTCGACTTCATCGAGCACAAGCGTCAGCTGGCGCGTGGCCGGAGCCGTCGCGCCGGCTGATCGACCCCGCGCGAACCTGCTGCTCACGACATTCGCGAAATCCCCCCTTGCGCAAAGGTGATGTGATAGGGGACAATGACACCCATGTAATTACGGGGGTGTCACGACGACACCTCCTGGGGGCCGGTGAGAAGCCGGGGCAGAGGGAGACCATCCGCGATGCAGATCGACATCAGCAGCGAAGCACGACTCAACTGGCAAGACGAGGCGAACTGCCTCGGGGTGGACCCCGACCTCTTCTTCCCCGAAAGGGGGGCCTCCACACGTGAGGCCAAGGAGGTCTGCCACGGTTGCGTGGTGCGTCTCGACTGCCTCGAGTACGCCTTGGTCAGTGGCGAGAAGTTCGGTATCTGGGGCGGCCTCTCCGAGCGTGAGCGTCGCCGCCTGCGCCGTCAGCGCGCCCAGACCACGCGCCGTACCAGCGCCTGACCCGGCGATGCGACATGCTGTGGGGCCCCCGATAGGATGCGCAGCATGATCGCTTCCACGTTCGGCCCCACCGAGATGGGCATCGTGCTCGTCATCGTTCTCGTGCTCTTCGGCGGTTCTCAACTGCCCAAGCTCGCCAAGAACCTCGGCAAGGCGCAGAAGGAGTTCAAGGACGGTCTGTCCGAGGGTCAGAAGGAAGCTGCCAAAGAGGCTGCCAAGTCCTCCGACTCGACCAAGTCCGACGACACCTGATCCAACGCCAGCGTGAGCGGGCGCTAGACGGTCAGCTTGCGACTCTTGAGGATACGCCGGCGTTCACGTTCGCTGGCTCCACCCCACACCCCGTGTTCGATGCGATGCTCGAGCGCGTACTCGAGACACTGGTCCAGCACTGGGCAGGCGTTGTTGCAGATCTTGCGGGCGCGGTCCACGCCGACGCCGTCACTGGGGAAGAAGAGCGCCGGCGGGTAGTTGCGGCAGTTGCCTTGGTCCATCCACGCAGTCGCGGAATCGTTCTCCGGGAGAGTGGTGACCGGGATCTTGCTTTGCATGCGCGTCTCCTTGCCGCCGTGAGGGGGGACTCACGGCCAGTTGGTGCGCCCGCACTAAGCCCGTCTGCCAGGGCGGCCTCACCACCGTCATGACGTATAGACGCCGCAGACGACGGGTTGGTTCCCTGACCCGACCATTCTGGCATGCCGAGGCCGGGACGCAACGCCATCCCCGGGGTTTTCCCCCGGGCCCAACCCTTCCGGGGCACCGCTAGGCTTGGGCTGCCGCCCCGCCTGCAAGTGGGCACGACCGGCAGGAGCAGAGATGACCGACATCGCCAACGAGCCGCCGCGGGCCCACGCCCGCATCGTGTACCACGGACCGGTGTCACCCCATTGGGAGGTATACGGCGACTACGGAGACCGCACCGTGATCGAGGAGTTCCGCACCCGGGCCCTCGCCCGCCTGGTTCTCCTGCCCCGCGACGACCCCCAGTTTCGCCGCAACCGCGAGCGCATCGTGCGCGACGCGGAACGCGAGCGCATCAGTCTCGAATGGGATCTGGGCGTTCCCGAGTCCGACGCCTGACCAGCACCTCGTCGAGAGCCGTCAGCGCCGTTCCCGCGGCCAACTCCCCCGTGCTCGGTAAGGTCTGGGGATGACACGGCGCCTGCTCAACCGCGAACTGAGCTGGCTTGCCTTCAACCGCCGGGTGTTGGCCCTCGCCGCCGAGCCCGACATCCCCCTGCTGGAACGCCTCAAGTTCTGCGCCATCTGCTCGGCGAACCTCGATGAGTTCTTCCAGGTTCGCGTGGCCGCCCTCAAGGACCAGGTGGCCGCAGGCCTCAGCCAGCCGTCACCCGATGGTGCCAGTCCCCAGGCACAGCTCGCAGCGATCGGTGAGGCCGCCGATGCCTTCGTGGCCGAGCAGGAGTCCATCGCCGTCGATCACCTCCTTCCGGCCCTCGCCCGCGAAGGTGTGGAACTGGTCGACTGGGCAGAGCTCGGGCCCCACGACCACCTCCACCTCATCGCCTACTTCGAGCAGAGGGTGTTCCCCGTGCTCACCCCGCTGGCGGTGGATCCCGCCCACCCCTTCCCCTACATCTCCAACCTCGCCCTCAGCCTGGCGGCGATGATCAGCGACCCCGACACGGGCGAGCGCCGCTTCGCCCGGGTCAAGGTTCCCAACATCCTCCCCCGCCTCGTGGCCCTGCCCGACGGGAGGCGATTCGTTCCCGTCGAGCAGATCATCGCCGCCCAACTTCACCACCTGTTCGTGGGCATGGTGGTGGAAGAACATGCAGTCTTCCGGGTCACCCGCAACGCCGACCTCACCCTCGAAGAGGAAGAGGCCGACGACCTTCTGGCCGCTGTTGAGATGGAGCTCCGCCGCCGTCGCTTCGGGCGTGCGGTGAGGCTCGAAGTGCAGCAAGGGATCAGCGAGGAGATGCTCGATCTGCTCGTGCGCGAGCTCGACCTCGGACCATCCGACGTCACA
>Ga0073899_10005479_pt1 | contig 11028 bp, 8 predicted proteins | sample KloWWTmetaKNB5Ph_FD_88975 | JGI IMG/M metagenome (GOLD analysis project Ga0073899, IMG submission 88975) | Active sludge microbial communities from Klosterneuburg, Austria, studying microevolution and ecology of nitrifiers - Klosterneuburg... | ecosystem: Engineered > WWTP > Aerobic digester >...
CCGAGTCAGGCGGACGGCTTGGAGCGGTTGCGCAGCTTCGCCCGCTCGTGGGCGGGCAGGGCCACCTTGCGGATCCGGACGTCGGCGGGGGTCACTTCCAGGCACTCGTCGGCCCGGCAGAACTCCAGCGCCTGCTCGAGCGACAGGATCCGCGGGGGGATGAGGCGCTCCAGCTCGTCGCCGGTGGACGACCGCACGTTGGTGAGCTTCTTCTCCTTGCTCGGGTTCACGTCCATGTCGTCGGGGCGCGGGTTCTCCCCGACGACCATCCCCTCATACACCTGAGCGCCCGGACCCACGAACATCGTGCCGCGCTCCTGCAGGTTGAAGAGTGCGTACGACGTCACCGTGCCCTGGCGATCGGCGACCAGCGAGCCGGTCGGCCGGGTCCGGAGCTCACCGAACCAGGGCTCGTACCCCTCGAACACGTGGTGCATGATGCCCGTCCCGCGCGTCTCGGTGAGGAACTCCGTGCGGAAGCCGATCAGACCGCGGGCGGGCACCACGTATTCGACCCGCACCCAGCCGGTGCCGTGGTTGACCATCTGCACCAGCCGGCCACGCCGCAGCCCCAGCAGCTGGGTGACGACACCGAGGTACTCCTCGGGCACGTCGATGGTCAGCGCCTCGACGGGCTCCTGCAGCTCGCCGTCGACCGTGCGCGTGACGACCTGCGGCTTGCCCACGGTGAGCTCGTAGGACTCGCGGCGCATCATCTCGACGAGGATGGCGAGCTGCAGCTCGCCGCGGCCCTGCACCTCCCACGTGTCCGGCCGCTCGGTGGGGAACACCCGGATCGAGACGTTGCCCACGAGTTCGGCGTCGAGGCGCGCCTTCAGGAGCCGGGCGGTGAGGTTCTTGCCGGACCGTCCCGCCAGCGGGGCGGTGTTGATGCCGATCGTCATCGAGATGGACGGCTCGTCGACGGTGATCAGAGGGAGCGGCCGGGGATCGTCCGGATCGGACAGGGTCTCGCCGATCGTGATGTCGGCGATGCCGGCGATGGCCACGATGTCGCCCGGGCCGGCCTGGTCGGCGGGCGCGCGGTCGAGCGCCTTCGTCATGAGCAGCTCCGACAGCCGGACCCGCTCGATGGTGCCGTCGTGCTTGCACCAGGCGACCGTCTGGCCGCGCTTGAGGGTGCCGTTGACGATGCGGCAGAGGGCGAGCCGCCCCAGGTAGGGGGAGGCGTCGAGGTTGGTCACGTGGGCCTGGAGCGGGGCGTCCTCGTCGTAGGAGGGCGCCGGGATCGTCTCCATGATGGTGGCGAAGAGCGGCTCGAGGTTCTGGGAGTCCGGGTAGGCACCGTCGGCCGGCTGCGTCAGGGACGCCCGCCCGGCCTTCGCTGCGCAGTAGACGATCGGGAAGTCGAGCACGTGCGCCTCGTCGTCCTCGACCAGGTCCATGAAGAGGGCCAGCACCTCGTCGTGAACCTCGTCGATGCGCGCATCGGGGCGGTCGACCTTGTTGATCACGACGATGATGGGGAGCTGCTTGGCGAGGGCCTTGCGCAGCACGAACCGGGTCTGGGGGAGCGGTCCCTCGGACGCGTCGACGAGCAGCAGCACGCCGTCGACCATCTCGAGGCCGCGCTCGACCTCGCCGCCGAAGTCGGCGTGGCCAGGGGTGTCGATGATGTTGATGGTGACCGGGACCCCGCCGATCATGTGCTCCACCGCCGTGTTCTTGGCGAGGATCGTGATGCCCTTCTCACGCTCCAGATCCATCGAGTCCATCACCTGGGTCTTCACGTCCTGATTCGCCCGGAAGGCCCCCGACTGCCACAGCATCGCGTCGACGAGCGTGGTCTTGCCGTGGTCGACGTGGGCGATGATGGCGACGTTGCGCAGGTTGGAACGCACGGGCATGCGGGGATCCCCTCGAGGTTGCTGGGCCGGGCATGCAGCCCGGGCGCGGCTCAGGAAACCGCCCGAGCCTGCAGGAGTCTACCGGCTGGCGACCGGATCCCTAGGATCGAGACGACCGAGCACACCGACGATGAGATGAGGAGCGGTCATGGACTACGTGAAACTCGGGCGGACGGGCCTGGAGGTGTCGAGGCTGTGCCTCGGGGGGATGTCCTACGGAGACCCGTCTCGCGGCGGGCACCCGTGGGTGGTGCGGGAGGACGAGGCGAAGCCCATGCTCGCCGCTGCGCTCGATGCGGGGATCTCGTTCATCGACACGGCCAACGTCTATTCGGGTGGCTCGTCCGAGGAGATCATCGGACGGTTCCTCAAGGGGGCCGTCGATCGTGACGAGGTGGTGGTGGCCACCAAGGTCCACGGCAGGATGCGTCCCGGCGCGAACGGGGCGGGGCTGTCGCGCAAGGCGATCCTCTCCGAGGTCGACCACAGCCTGCGGCGGCTGCAGTTGGACTACGTCGACCTGCTGTGGATCCACCGCTTCGACCCCACGACGCCGATCGAGGAGACGCTCCAGGCCCTCGACGACCTGGTGAGGTCCGGAAAGGTGCGCTATCTGGGCGCCTCGTCGATGCCCGCCTGGCGGTTCGCGACCATGCTCTTCACCGCCGACCTGCACGGCTGGTCCCGATTCGTCGCCATGCAGCCGCACTACAACCTGCTCTACCGCGAGGAGGAGCGGGAGATGTTCGGGCTGTGCGCCGAGCAGGGCATCGGTGTGATGCCGTGGAGCCCGCTCGCCCGCGGCCGACTGACCAGGGCGTGGGACGACAGCACCGTCCGTCAGGAGGGTGACGCGTTCGGGCAGACGCTCTATCACGACGAGGCCGATCGCGACGTGGCGGCGGCCGTGGGGCGCGTCGCCGACGCCCGGGGCGTCACCCGGGCACAGGTCGCCCTGGCGTGGGTGCTCCGTCATCCCGTCGTGACCGCCCCCATCGTCGGCTTCACGAAGCAGCACCACCTCGACGACGCCCTGGCGGCCCTCGACCTGCACCTGACCGAGGCCGAGGTGGCCGAGCTCGAGAGCCCCTACCGGCCGCACCCGGCCCAGTTCTGACCCGCGTCGGCGGCGAGACGACGGAGGTGCGGCTGCCCGGCGAGAGCCGGGCAGCCGCACCTCACGGCCGTCAGTCCCGCGACGCGGCCAGCGACGCGCCGGTGCCGACCCGCGACCGGCGGTAGCCGTACCCGGCGTAGACGATCAGTCCGAGCGCGAGCCAGATCAGGAAGCGGGCCCAGGTGAGCAGGCTGAGGTTGAGGGTCAGGTAGAGGCAGATCAGGGCCGAGACGATCGGCAGCACGGGGCTGAACGGCACGGTGAACGCCCGCTTGAGGTCCGGCCGCCTGCGGCGCAGCATCGGGACCCCGACGGAGACGAGCACGAAGGCGGACAGGGTGCCGATGTTGACCATCTCCTCGAGTTCGCCGATCGGGGTCAGCCCGGCGAGCAGCATGACGGCGACGGTGACGATCGCGGTCAGCACGTAGGGGGTCCGGAACCGGGGGTGCACCCGCGCCCAGCCCGCGGGCAGCAGGTGGTCGCGCGACATGGCGAACATGAGCCGCGTGGCGCCGACGAGCAGCGTCAGCACCACGGTGGTGAGGCCGGCCACCGCTCCCGCGGCGATCAGCGTCGCCATCCAGGGCTGGTTGTGATAGGCGAAGGCGTTGGCGAGCGACGCCGACGACGTCAGTTCGTCGTAGGGCACCATGCCGGTGACCACGAGGGCCACGGCGCAGTAGAGGATCGTGCAGATCGTCAGCGACGCGATGATGCCGATCGGGATGTCGCGCTTCGGGTTGCGAGCCTCTTCGGCGGTCGTCGCGACCACGTCGAAGCCGATGTAGGCGAAGAACACCAGGGCGGCCGCCGTGACGATGCCTCCCGCGCCGAACGCGGTGGGAGTCGCCGAGAACAGGGTCTGGATCAGCGAGGCCTTCCACCCGGTGCTGGCCTCGGTGGGCGCCGCCGGGGGGATGAAGGGCGTGTAGTTGGCGGTGTTGACGAAGCCGATCCCGGCCACGATCACGAAGATGACGATGAAGAGCTTGAGCGAGACCAGCGCCAGGTTCACCCGCATCGACTCCTTGATGCCGAGCAGCACCAGCACGCCGAGCACCAGCACCAGCAGCATCGCCATCAGGTCGATGCCCTTGGTCGCGGTGAACGGGCTGGCGCCGTAGCCGATGGCCGCCGGAATGGTCAGCCCGAGCCGCTCCGCCAGCACCCCGAGGTAGGCGCTCCAGCCCTGCGCCACGACGCTCGCCCCGAGGAACATCTCGAGGATCAGGTCCCACCCGATCACCCAGGCGAAGAACTCGCCGAGCGACGCGTACGAGAAGGTGTAGGCCGATCCGGACACCGGCACCGTCGACGCGAACTCGGCGTAGCACATCGCGGCCAGTGCGCAGCAGATCGCGGCCAGCACGAACGACAGCACCACCGAGGGGCCGGCCAGCGTGTGGGCGGCACGCCCCGCCACGGTGAAGATGCCGGCTCCGATCACCACGCCCACGCCGAAGACCGTGAGATCAAGGGCGCTCAGAGACTTCTTGAGCCGGAACTCGGGCTCGTCGGTGTCGGCGATCGACTGCTCGATCGACTTGGTACGCAAGAGGTCCATGCGACTCCTCGGGGGGTGAACCCGGTGGTCCCGGGCGTGCGGGACACTACCCCCATCGGGATCCGGCGGGACCGGCGGGCCGACCCGTGATCACCGCCGGACGGGGTCCGCGCTCCGGCATGGTGCGCACTGGCTCTCACCCCAACGGGTCCGGTTGCCGCTCTCCCTAGGTCCGCTTCCGTAGGCTGAAGGGCATGCCCGACTGGTTCACCGATCAGTTCCGCGCCGAGTTCGACAGGCAAGCCGCCGCGATCGGCCGGTTCAACCTCGCCATCTTCGGCAAGACGGGAACGGGCAAGTCGACGCTCGTGAACGCGATCTTCGGCACCGAGGTGGCCCGGACCGGCATCGGCGAGCCGGTCACCCAGGGCAGTCACCTCTACGTCGACCACCGGGGGACTCTCGGTCTGGTCGACACTCAGGGCATCGAGATCGGTCGCGACGACGGTGAGCTGGTCAAGGAGATCACCAAGGTCGTCAAGGACATGCGCAAGAAGCCGCAGTCCGAGCAGATCCACTGCGCCTGGTACTGCGTGCGCGGCATGGACCGCCGTTTCGAGCACGCCGAGGCGACCTTCGTCCGCGCGCTGGCCGACCTCGAGATCCCGGTGCTGCTGGTGATGACCCAGGTCCCCATGCGCGACGGGGCGTTCCATCCGGACGCGATCGCGCTGGCCCGTCACATCGAGACCCTGAAGCTGCCGATCGTCGACGGGCGCCCCTTCCTGACCTACGCGATGAGGGATCCGTTCTCGGGTCAGCCGCCCTACGGCTTGACCGACGTGTTGCGGGCCACCTTTCGCGTTGTGCCCGAAGCCGTCCACCAGGCGCTGGCAGCTGCCCAGCGCATTGACACGGACGCGAAGGCCCGCGCCGCCCAGACCTTCATCGGAGCCACGGTGACGGGTGCGGCGGCGGCCGCCGCGACGCCGATCCCGTTCTCGTCGGCCGCGGTGCTCGTGCCACTGCAGCTGGCGATGATGGCTCGCATCGCCCACCTCTACAACGTGCCGTTCGACCGCGCCTCGATCGCGGCGATCGCCTCGACCGCCGTGGCCACGACGGCGGGACGGGCGGCGTTCACGTCGCTGATCAAGCTCGTTCCCGGCGCCGGGACCCTCGTCGGCGGCGCGATCAGCGCCTCCGTGGCGTCGGCGTTCACGTTCGCGATGGGCGAGGCCTGGCTCACGGTGTGCCAGAAGGCCGCCGCCGGCGGACTGCCCAAGATCGACGGCGTGATCGACAACGACGCCGTCCGGGTGCTGTTCGAGACCGAGTTCCGCAAGCGCGTGCCCGGCATGCGGCGGAAGGACGACGCGGACCGCTGACCGCTGACCGCTGACCGACCTGGTCGCCTCAGCGGAACGTGGCGACGAAGCGTGCGTCGTCGAGCACGGGCAGCGCGCGCCGGGCTTCGGCGACGGCGGCCAGGTCGAGATCGACGACGAGGAGTTCGGGCGCGGTCCCGGCCTCGGCCAGCACCTCGCCCTCCGGCGAGACCACCAGCGACCCCCCGATGCCCGTCGGCGCGCGCGGCCGCTGGTGCCGTCCCACCATGAGCGGCGAAGCCTGGCCGCAGGCGACGACGAAGGTGGTCGAGTCCAGCGCCCGCGCCACGGCCAGCGCTCGCCAATGGTCGGCCTTGCGAGGGCCGGGGGCCCAGGAGGCAGGTACCACCACCACCTCGGCGCCCTCCCGGGCGTAGTGGGTGAAGAGGTCGGGGAACCGGATGTCGTAGCAGGTCGCGAGGCCCACCGTCGTGGTGCCGACCTGAAAGGTCCGGGGGGCGTCGCCGGGTGCGATGTGGTCGGACTCCCGGAACCCGAACGCGTCGTAGAGGTGCACCTTGTCGTAGGTCACCGTGCCGGCCGGTCCCGTCGCCAGCAGGGTGTTCCGCACCCGGTCGCCCGGGGCGAGCGTGAACATCCCGGCAACGATCGACACCCCGTGCTCGGCGGCGAGCCCGGCCACCGCCGTCGCCCACGGCCCCCCCGCCGCCTCGGCGACCTCGGCGCTGCGGCGGTCGAACGACGCCATCGTGGCTTCGGGGAACACCACCAGGTCGGCCTCCCGCAGGGCGGCGGCGGCCACCTGCTCGGCGACCAGCCCGAGGTTCTCGGACGGGTCCGGTGTGGAACAGACCTGCGCCAGCGCGACCCTCACGCCCAGGTCCCCGCCTCGACCCGGACGGGGGCGTCGGTGGCGACGGCCTCGGCGACGGCCAGCGACATGAGATGGTCCGTCGCGGCGTCGGCCAGCGGATAGGGGGCCGGACCCTCGTCCCGGACCCACCGGGCGGTGTCGGCGAGCAGCGTCGCCACCGCGATCTCGTCGTCGTTCCAGCGCTGGTCCGGGAACGGGTTGCGCCACGTCACGGTGTCGCCGAGAGCGATGTGGTCGGAACCGTAGGTGTTCATCTCGAGGTCGTGGCCGGTCTGACGGCGGAGGAAGGGCTGCCGCTGGATCGTGCGCGGTGCCGTGAGCCGCACGGCCAGGTCGTCGTTGATCTCGCCCCGGGTGCCGCGCACGAGCAGCCTGCGGGTGCGCAGAAGGTTGCGGGTCTGGTTGTCGGTGAAGTCGTAGAGCGCCGAGCGGCCGTCGCCGAAGTCGAAGGTGGCGAGCACGGTCGAGGCGTCGTGGGGGGTGTCGTCGTCGGTCCACCCGGCCCGGCTGAGCGGCTGCACCAGGGGCGCGCGGAACGAGACGGCGCGAACCGTGACCGGCTCGTGGCCCACCGCGAGGAACGCCCGGACGAGCGCGAGCGCATGATAGGTCTGGGTGCTCGAGACGTGAACCTGAGTGGGCGTGCCGATGGCGCCGGACCTGACGGCGGCCAGCCGGGCGGCATGCAGCGGCATGCGGGGGTACTGCTCGGCGACCTGGACGAGCCCGGCGGCGCCGACGTCGTGCCAGAGGGCGGCGAGCCCCGCGGCGTCAGCGGCCGGCGGCGTCTCGCACAGCACGGGCAGGCCACGGGCGGTGCACTCGCGCGCCAGCTCGGGGGTCGCGTCCCACGACGTCGACGTGACGACGAAGTCCGGCTTCGCCGCCGCGACCACCTCGTCGAGGGAGGCGTAGGCGGGAACCGGTAGCGAGCGCGGAGTGCGCACCACGGCTCCCACGCACTCCAGGCCCGCGCCTTGGGCGACCTCCCAGAACACCGATGCCCGGAACCCCGCCCCCACCATCGCGAATCTCGTCATGACCTGACCGTACGCGGGGCCGCCCGGCGGGGCCACCGCGGGCCCGAGCGTCGGGCGCGCCGGGCAGGGTGGCCCGGGTCGCGGGGCCCCCGGAAACGCCGACGGGGGCCCGCCGGTCGGCGGGCCCCCGAGGGACGCTGCTCCGAGTGTCGGCTACCGCCGGCGTCCCGGCTTGCCGGAGCCCGGTGCCCGCTCGGTCGCCTTGACCACGCCCTCGCCGTGACAGGTCGGGCACTGGACGAAGCCCATGGCCGCGACCGCGTCGGGGACGGGCTGCGGCTTCGGGCTGATGCGGCCGGAGGACTTCGGCACCGTCATGGAGATGGAGAGGATGGCCAGCAGGAGGAACACGAGGTTGACCCCGAGGGCGATCATGCCCGCAAGCCGCATGTTGATGTTGTCGGTGCGCCCGGCCATGATGCTCTCGCCGTTGGTGATCGACGAACCCAGGATGTTGGCCGGATCGATGCGTGCCATGCCGGTGAACACGGCCAGCGAGATCGCCGCGCCGATCGCGCCGCCCAGCGACGAGGCCATCTTGTAGATGCCGGCGCCAGCACCCGCCTTGGCGGCGGGCAGGTTCGACAGCGCGGCGTCGGTCGAGGGAGTCGCGTAGAACGCGAGGCCCAGGCCGAACAGGGAGTAGGCGATGATCGCGAGGATGACGTACTGCCCGATGAGCAGGTGGGTCATCATGAGCAGCAGGCAGGCCACGACCACGATCAGCGAGCCCCAGATCATGGGCTTGCGGGGGCCGAAGCGCTGCAGCAGCTTCTCGCCCACGCGGATGAACCCGATGATGAAGATGCCGTAGCCGAGCGTGAGCAGGCCGGCGTCGAGGGCGCTGTAGGCCGTGCCGTCCGGCTTGCGGCCGGCGAGCTGGATGAGCTGCTGGCTCACGATCAGCATGCCGATGGTGCCGTTGAGCAGGAAGTTCGAGATCGTCGCGCCGGTGAAGGTGGTGTTCTTGAACAGCGAGAAGTCCATGAACGGGTTGGCCTTGCCGTTCTCCACCTTGAAGAACACCCCGTAGGCCACGACCGCCAGCGCGGCCAGACCGAGAACGATGACGTTGGTCCAACCGAGCTTCGACCCGAACAGCAGCACGATCAGCAACGAGAGCGTGCCGGTGATGAACAGCAGGAGGCCGACGACGTCGAAGCCGGCCGATCCGGTCTGCGCGACCTTGCTCTCGGGGGTGCCCAGGATCATCACGAACGCGATCGCAGAGATCACGATCGACGCGACGAAGATGCCCCGCCAGCCCACGTAGTTGACGACGAGGCCGCCGAACAGTGCGGCCAGGCCGGAGCCGCCCCACGACCCGATCGACCACATCGAGACGGCGCGCTGCCGACCGGGGCCGTCCCAGTAGGTCTTCACCAGGGCCATCGTGGACGGCATGATGCAGGCGGCCGAGAAGCCCTGGAGCGCGCGCCCCGTGAGCAGCAGCGGCAGGGCCACCGGACCGGCGGCGAACACGAGCAGCGCCGACCCGACGATGCCGACGACGATGCCGATCAGCGCGATCTTGACCCGGCCGATGCGGTCGGCGGTGCCGCCCATCAGCACGATGAACAGACCGGAGAACAGTGCCGTGATCGACACGGCCAGGTTCATCCAGACCGCCTCCACCCCGACGTCCTTCATGATCGCCGGGGCGACGGTGCCGGTGGTGCCGGCGAAGAGCCAGAAGGTGACCACCGCGAGCACGATGCCCCAGAGCAGCTTCTCGCTGCCCTGGTAGCCCGTGGTCGCCGGTGCTGCAGTGGTCGTGGACATGGAACTCACTCGGCCTTTCCTAGGTAGGCGAGCACGGCCGCGACAGCCGCCTCGGTGCCGGTGCGGAGCGTCGGCTGCATCGCCGGCCCGAATCCGGGGTTGTGGTTGGGGTAGACCTGCTGATCGGGGGTGAAGCCGCCGAAGCCCCAGTAGGTGTAGGGGATTCCGAAGGCGGTGGGGAGCACCGAGAAGTCCTCGGAGGCCGTGACGGGCGCGATCGTGACCACCCTGTCGGGTCCGAAGTGGTCGACGAAGGCGGCGGTGACCTTCGCCGTGGTGTCGGCGTCGTTGTCGGTGAGCGGGTACGACTCGTACAGCTCGATCTCGGGGGGCGTGGGCGAGCCGGCGGCGACGCATTCGGCCTGGACGATGCGCTCGATCGAGGAGATGAGCTTCTCGCGGACGGCGTCGTCGTAGGCGCGGATGTTGAGCAGCATCACCGCGCGGTCGGGGATGATGTTGGCCTTCGTCCCCGCCTGCAGGCTGCCGACCGTGACCACGCCGAAGTCGCTCGGGGCGAGCTCCCGGGACACGATGGTCTGCAGCCGCATCACGATCGCGGCGGCGAGCACGATGGGGTCGATGCCCAGGTGCGGCATCGAGCCGTGCGAACCCTTGCCGAACACGGTGACCCTGATGCAGGCCCCGGTCGACAGCATCGGTCCGGCGATGGTGCCGACCTGGCCGGACGCGGGGGTGGTGAGCACGTGCTGCCCCAGGGCCACGTCGGGCCGGGGGAGCTTGTCGACCAGACCGGCGGCCACCATGGAGCGTGCGCCCTCGGCGGTCTCCTCGGCGGGCTGGAACAGGGCCAGGTAGGTGCCGCTCCACGCGTCCTTCGCCAGGCCGAGCAGCGCAGCCGCGCCCAGGCCGGCGGTGACGTGCAGGTCGTGGCCGCAGGCATGCATCACGGGCTGCACCGTGCCGGCGCGGTCGGCCATGGTCTTGGTCGAGGCGTACGGCAGCCCGGTCGCCTCCTTGACGGGCAGCGCGTCGATGTCGGCACGGAAGAGCACCGTCGGGCCGGCACCGTTCTCGAGCACGCCCACGACCCCGCCGCCGATCTGGTGGGTGACGTAGCCGTACGAGTCGAGCCGCCGGGTGATCTCGGCCGCGGTCTCGGTCTCCTGCATCGACAGCTCGCCGTTCTGATGGAGCTGGACGTAGAGCTCCTCCTGCCAGGCATTGGTCTGCTCGATATTGGTGAGCACTGCTTCGATGGACGTCATGACAGTCCCTTCTCGGTGAACGACCTTGAAGTCAACGTACTTTCGGAGATTCGGGAGGCTGATTTCGGCCAGATGTTGCCCGATCCACGCCCGCCGAGCCCCGGACTCCTGGCGTCGCCGGGTGGTAGAACGTCGGCGTGACTGCAACGAGGTACGTGGTGATCGGTGCGGGGGCCGTCGGCGGCACGATCGGCGCCCGACTGGCGCAGGCCGGGGTACCGGTGGCGCTGGTCGCGCGGGGCGCGCACGGCCGCGCCATGGC
>Ga0073899_10005480_pt1 | contig 11027 bp, 13 predicted proteins | sample KloWWTmetaKNB5Ph_FD_88975 | JGI IMG/M metagenome (GOLD analysis project Ga0073899, IMG submission 88975) | Active sludge microbial communities from Klosterneuburg, Austria, studying microevolution and ecology of nitrifiers - Klosterneuburg... | ecosystem: Engineered > WWTP > Aerobic digester >...
CTTCCTCGCGACGGTCGGTTCGACGGCGCCCTTCGTCGGCCTGTTCGGCACCGTCTGGGGCATCTACCACGCGCTGACGGCGATCGGCGTCGCCGGCCAGGCGTCGATCGACAAGGTCGCCGGGCCGGTCGGCGAGGCGCTGATCATGACAGCGCTCGGCCTGGCCGTCGCCGTGCCGGCCGTGGTCGGCTACAACTGGCTGGTCCGCCGCAACAAGGGCGTGATGGACGAGGTGCGCGCCTTCGGCAACGACCTGCATGCGGTGCTGCTCGTCGCCGACGCGTCGAAGGAGCGCTGATGGCGCTGCGCGTCGGCGCGGCCGACGATGACGAACCGATCGCGGCGATCAACACGACGCCGCTGGTCGACGTGATGCTGGTGCTGCTGATCATCTTCCTGATCACGATCCCCGTCGTCACGGCATCGATCCCCGTCACGCTGCCGCAGGAGCGCATCGAGGCGCGCGCGACGAAGCCCGAGAACGTCGTGGTCTCGGTCGACGCTGGCGGCAGCATCCACTGGCACGACCAGCGCGTCGACGCCGACGCGCTCGTCGAGCGGCTGAAGCAGGTGTCGGCGCAGCGCCCGCAGCCCGAGGTGCAGATCCGCGGCGACCGCGCGGCGCGCTACGAAAGCATCGGCCGCGTGCTGGCCGCCTGCCAACGCGCCGGTATTGCCAAGGTGTCGTTCATCACGGAGCCGCCGGCGCGCGGCAGTTGAACCGATGGCGATGCATCTGCGTCCCGGCGGCGACGAACCCGACGTGCTGATCGAGATCAACACGACGCCGCTGATCGACGTGATGCTGGTGCTGCTGATCATGCTGATCGTGACGATCCCGATCCAGCTGCACGCCGTCAACCTCGACCTGCCGGTGGCCGTGCCCCTGCCGCCGGCGACGCCGCCCGTCGTCGTGCGCATCGACATCGACGCGCAGGGCGTCGTGCTGTGGCAGGGCGAGGCACTCGCCGATGCTGCGGCACTCGACGCGCGGTTGCGCGACGCTGCGGTGGCCGACCCGGCGCCCGAACTGCACCTGCGGCCCGACCGCGACGCCCGCTACGAAGTCGTCGCCGGCGTGCTCGCGGCGACCAAACGCCATGGTCTGACGAAGATCGGCATCGTCGGCGCCGAGCAGTTCGCGCGATGACGACGGCGCCGTTCCGTCCCCCGGGCGGCGCGCGGCGCGCCGCCGGCATCGGCGTCGTCGTCGTGCTGCACCTGCTGGCCGGCTGGGCGCTGGTGTCGGGGCTGGCGCGCGAGGCCGTGCAGTGGGCGCGCAAGCCGCTCGAAGCCGTCGTCGTGCGCGACGTGAAGATCGAGCCGCCTCCGCCGCCCGAGCCGCCGAAGCCGCCACCGCCGAAGCGCGCCGTCGCGCCGCCGCGCGTGCAGGCGCCGCCGCCACCGGCCTACGTGCCGCCGTCCGAAGTCGCGCCGCCGCCCGTCGAGGCGCCGCCGCCGATCGTCGCGACGACGCCGGTGCCCGCGCCCGCGCCGCCCCCCGTCGTCGCGCCGCCCGCGCCGCTGGCGCCCGAGCCACCGAAACCGGCGCCGCGCCCCGCCGACATCGGCGTCGCCTGCCCGACACAGATGCGTCCCGAGATCCCGCGCCGCGCGCTGCAGGAAGGCATCGGCGGCACGGTGCGCGCGCAAGCGCTGATCGTCGGCGGCACGGTCAAGGAGGTGACGATCCTCTCCGGGCCGCGCGTCTATCACGCGGCGGTGCGCGCCGCGATGCTGCAATACAAGTGCAGCGCGCCCGACGGCACGCTGGCGGTGCAGGAGTTCCAGTTCCGCATCGAGTGAAGCTTCGCGCGACCCTCATCCCCCGCCTTCTCCGGCACGCGGGAGAAGGGGCCGGAAGCGCGACGCGGCAGTTCTGCTTCAGTCGCCCGCGACGATGCCTTCGCGCCGCGGGTCGGCGCCGCCGGCCCAGCCGCGCGGCGTGCGCAGCAGCGTGTGGACGCCGCTGGTGAGCTCGGTCTCGCGCAGCGCATGGCCGCGCGCGCGCAACGCGTCGAGCGTCGTTGCCGGCCAGCGCCCGCGCTCGAACAGCAGCGGCCCGCCCACGGCGGCGAAGTTGGGCGCATCGGCGGCGGCCTGCGCATCGAAGCCCCACACCAGCGTCGCGAGCAGCGTCTTGGCCGTGTAGTGCGGGATCGCCGGGCCGCCCGGCGATCCGGTGACGAGCACGAGGCGCAGCGCGGCGCCGTCGCGCTCGAACGCGAAGGTCGGCGACATGCTCGAGCGCGGCCGCTTGCCCGGCTGCACGCGGTTGACGGCCAATGCGCCGCCGGCGTCTCTCGGCGCGAACGAGAAGTCGGTGAGCTGGTTGTTGAGCAGGAAGCCGCCGGCCAGCCCGCGGCCGCTGTCGACCATCAGGCGCGCGCCGAACTGGGCCTCGATCGACGTCGTCAGCGCGACGGCATGGCCGCGCGCGTCGACGATCGAGAGGTGCGAAGTCGCCGGCACTTCCTGCGCGTCGTCGCGCACCGTCAGCCGCGCCGCGCTGCCAGGCCGGCCGGCGGGCGCCTCGCGCATCGCACGCTCGCCGATCAGCGCGGCGCGCGCATCGAGATAGGTGGGCGCCAGCAGGCTGCGCCAATCGCCCGCCGGCGCGGCGACGAAGTCGGGGTCGCCGACGTGCTGCGTGCGGTCGGCGTGCGCGAGGCGCGCCGCTTCGCCCCAGGCGTGCAGCCAGTCGGCGCCGGGCAGCGCGCCGTCGGGCCGCGCTGCGCGCTGCGGCGTGCGCTCCAGCAGGCCGAGCAGCTGGCCGATGACGATCGTGCCCGATGCCGGCGGCGGCGCGCCGCACACGAGGTGGCGGCGCCAGTCGAAGCACAGTGGCTCGCGTTCGCGCGCCGCATAGCCGGCGAGGTCGCTCGCCGCGAGTCGGCCGGGGTTGGTCGGGTGGCGTTGCACGGCGTCGGCGATGCGCGCGGCGAGCGCGCTGCGGTAGAAAGCATCGGCGCCGTGTTCGGCGACGTCGCGCAGCACGGCGCCGAGGTCGGGGTTGCGCACGACGTGGCCGATCGGCAGTGCGCGGCCCGCGGCGTCGTAATAGAGGGCACGCGCCCGCGGGTCGCCGCGCAGATGCGCATCGCGTTCGAGTTGCTCATGCAGCCGGGCGCCGAGCGGGAAGCCGCCCTCGGCGAGCGCGATCGCCGGCGCGAACAGTGCGCGCCATGCAAGGCGGCCGTGCGCGCGGTGCGCCGCTTCCAGCATTCGCAGCACGCCGGGCGCGCCGACGGCGCGGCCGCCGACGGCGGCGCGCGCGAAGTCGAGCGGGCGCCCGGAGGCATCGACGAGCAGCGTCTCGTCGGCGGCCTGCGGCGCCGTCTCGCGGCCGTCCCAGGCGCGCACGCGCGCGCCGTCCCAGAGCAGCAGGAAGGCGCCGCCACCGATGCCGCTCGACTGCGGCTCGACGACGCCGAGCACGAGTTGCGCGGCAACGGCCGCATCGACGGCGCCGCCGCCGGCGCGCAGCATCTCGAGACCGGCTTGTGCCGCAAGCGGATGCGCCGCCGCGACGGCTTGATGTTCATGCAGCCAGCCCGGCTTGGCCGCCGTGCCGCTGGCGATCTCGGGCTGCGCGGGCGGGGCGGGGGGCGCCGGCGCACAGGCGGCGAGCGCCGCGAGCAGCGGCAACAGCAGCGCCGCGACGCGCGACGCGCCCATGCGCGTTGGCCTCAGCGCGGCGCCATGCGGATCGCGCCGTCGAGACGGATCACTTCGCCGTTGAGCATGTCGTTGGTGACGATCTGGTGCACCAGCTTGGCGTAGTCGCTCGGCGTGCCCAGGCGCGACGGGAAGGGCACGCTGGCGGCCAGCGAGTCCTGCACTTCCTGCGGCATCCCGAACATCATCGGCGTGCCGAAGATGCCCGGCGCGATCGTCATGTTGCGGATGCCGTTGCGCGCGAGATCGCGCGCGATCGGCAGCGTCATGCCGACGATGCCGCCCTTGGACGCCGAATACGCCGCCTGGCCGATCTGGCCGTCGTAGGCGGCGACGGAAGCCGTGCTGATCAGCACGCCGCGCTCGCCGGTGGGCTCGGGGTCGTTCTTCGCCATCGCCGTCGCGGCGAGGCGGATCATGTTGAAGCTGCCGATCAGGTTGATCGTGACCACCTTGGTGAACAGCGCGAGCGAATGCGCGCCGTCCTTGCCGACCGTCTTGGCGGCCGGGCCGATGCCGGCGCAGTTGACCAGGCCGACCAGCTTGCCCAGGCTCGTCGCCTTGTCGACAACGGCCTGGCCGTCGGCTTCGCTGCTCACGTCGCAGCGCACGAAGGCGCCGCCGATCGCCGCCGCGACGGCCTCGCCCCTGTCGGCCTGCACGTCGGCGACGACGACGCGCGCGCCGTGCGCCGCGAGCATCTGCGCCGTGCCTTCGCCGAGGCCCGATGCGCCGCCGGTGACGATGAAAACCTTGCCTGCGATGTCCATGCTGTGGTCCTGCTTCAGTGCTTCGTTCAGTTCAATGCGGCCAGTGCGCGCGACGTGATCTCGGCGACGCTGCCGAGCCCCGAGATCCTGCGGTACTGCGGCGCGGCGGGGTCGCCGCTGGCGGCCCAGCGCGAGTAGTACTCGACCAGCGGATGCGTCTGCTGCTTGTAGACGTCGATGCGTTTGCGCACCGTCGCTTCCTTGTCGTCGTCGCGCTGGACCAGCGGCTCGCCGGTGTCGTCGTCGAGGCCAGGCACTTTCGGCGGGTTGAAGCGCACGTGGTAGCTGCGGCCGGAAGGCGGATGCACGCGGCGCCCGCTGATGCGCTCGATCAGCGCGTCGTCGGGCACGTCGATCTCGAGCACGCGGTCGAGGCGCACGCCGGCGGCCTTCATCGCATCGGCCTGCGGGATGGTGCGCGGGAAGCCGTCGAACAGGAAGCCGTTGGCGCAGTCGGGCTGCGCGATGCGTTCCTTGACGAGGCCGATGATGATGTCGTCGCTGACGAGTCCGCCGCGGTCCATCACCTGTTTGGCCGCCAGCCCCAGCGGCGTGCCGGCCTTGACGGCGGCGCGCAGCATGTCGCCGGTCGAGACCTGCGGGATGCCGTGCTGCCGGCAGATCTCGGCCGCCTGCGTGCCCTTGCCGGCGCCCGGCGGGCCGAGCAGTATCAGTCTCATCTCCTGTCCTCTGCGGTGTGAGGTGGTGCTTCGAGGGGTGGCCTGCTCGCGCACACCGCTGCAAGACCGGCGCGCAGAATAGCACGCAGCGCCTTCAGCTCCCTTGCAGCAGCGCGCGCACGCGCTCGAGGTCTCGCGGCGTGTCGACGCCGGGGCCGGGGCGCAGCGCGCTGACGTGCACCGCGATGCACTCGCCGTGCCACAGCACGCGCAACTGCTCGAGCGATTCGAGCCGTTCGAGCGGTGCCGGCGCGAGCGTCGGGAAGCGCCGCAGGAAGGCGGCGTGATAGGCGTAGATGCCGATGTGGCGCAGCGGCCGCGGCGCGCCGACCTGCGGCGCGCCGGGCGCCGAGCCGTCGCGCCACCAGGGGATCGGCGCGCGCGAGAAGTAGAGCGCGCGCGACTGCGCGTCGACGACGACCTTGACGACATTCGGATCGGCGAACTCGGCGTCGTCGTCGATGGCGTGTGCCGCCGTGCTCATCACGCAGTCGGGCCGCTCGGCGAGCGCCTGCGCGCAGGCGTCGACCAGCGCCGGATCGATCAGCGGCTCGTCGCCCTGCACGTTGACGACGACGTCGCTGCCGCCGAGTCCGAGCAGCGTGCAGGCCTCGGCGAGGCGGTCGCTGCCGCTGGCGTGGTCGGCGCGCGTCAGCAGCGCTTGCACGCCATGCGCTTCGCAGGCGGCCACGATCTCGGCATCGTCGGCGGCGACGACGACGCGCGCCGCATTCGACAGGCGCGCGCGCTCGGCGACGCGCACCACCATCGGCCGCCCGCCGATGTCGGCCAGCGGCTTGCGCGGCAGGCGCGTCGACGCGAGCCGTGCCGGAATGATGACCGTACAGGTCACGACGGGGGGCGCGATCAGCCGCCCGCGCCGGGCAGCACGACGGGCGGCGGCGCCGGCGCCGCGTCGAGCGTGCGCGCCTCGCTTTCGAGCATCACGGGGATGCCGTCGCGTACCGGAAACGCGACCCGGTCGGCGTGGCACAGCAGCTCGGCCGGCTCGCGCTGCAGCTCGAGCGCGCCCTTGCACAGCGGGCACACGAGCAGGTCGATCAGGCGGGTGTCCATCGTAGGCGGTCGGGGCGGGGCGGCAGCAGGGCGAGCAGGCGCGCCGTGAAGTCGGCGTCGGGTTCGAAGTCTAACGCCACGACCCACACGCGCGACGCGCCACAACGCTCGGGCGCGAGCTTGACGGCGTCCTTCTCGGTAACGAGCACGTCGACGCCGTCGGGCCACGGCAGCGTCGCATAGTCGTGGTGGTCGGGGAGCGCGAGTGGCGTCACGTCGAGGCCGGCGGCGCGCAGCATGTCGAAGTAGCGCGCGGGCTGCGCCATGCCGGCCGCCGCCCACACGGCGCGGCCGCGCAGCGCGGCGAGCGCCTGTGCGTCGGGCGGCGCGCCGCGCCACCAGGCGTCGAGCGGCGTGGCACCGGCCAGCCGCCGGCGTGCCAGCGAGCCCGGCAGCGGCGTGCTCGGCGCGGCGGCGTTGTAGAGCACGACCTGGTTCGGCGCGAGCACGCGCGGCAGCGGCTCGCGCAGCGGCCCGGCCGGCAGCAGCCAGCCGTTGCCGGCGCCGCGCTCGTCGAACACCAGCACTTCGACGTCGCGCGCCAGCGCGAGGTGCTGCAGGCCGTCATCGGCGACGATCACGTCGACGAGCGGCGCATGGTCGAGCAGCGCGCGCGCCGCCGCCGGGCGGTCTGTTCCGACGGCGACCGGCGCGCCGGTGGCGCGGCGCAGCAGCAGCGGCTCGTCGCCGATGGTCTCGGGGGCGCTGTCGGTGGTGACGAGCGCGATGCCGTCGGCGCGACGGCCATAGCCGCGCGACACGATGCCCGGGTGCCAGCCGTGCGCGGCGAGCGCCGCGACGACGGCGCGCACCGTCGGCGTCTTGCCGGCGCCGCCGACGATCAGGTTGCCGACGACGACGACGGGCACCGGCAGCCGCTCGGCCTGCCGCCAGCCGCGCCGGTACAGCGCGCGATGGAGGCGCCACGCCCACCCGTACAGCGCGGCGAACGGCCGCAGCGACCACGCCAGCATGCCGCGCACGAGCCAGCTGCGCTGCAGCGGCTGCATGGTGTGGCGCTCAGCGCGCGCCCTGCGAGGCCTGCGTCGCGAAGGTCAGCCGCGCCAGGCCGGCGCGCCGCGCGGCGTCGAGCACGTTGACGACCGACTGATGCGCCGCGGCGGCGTCGGCAGAGATGATGACGACCGACTCCTTGTTATCGCCCGCCGCGGCGCGCAGCTCGGCGGTCAGCAAGTCGATGCTGCGGCCCTCGACCGGGCGCCGGTTCACCGTGTAGCGGCCGTCGGAGGCGACGGAGACGATGATTTCGCGCGGATATTCGCGCTGCTTCTCGGCGTCGGCCGTCGGCAGCGTGATCTGCAGCTCGGTGTACTTCGAGTACGTCGTCGACAGCATCAGGAAGATGATGATGACGAGCAGCACGTCGATGAACGGGATCAGGTTGATCTCCGGCTCCTCGACCGGGTGCTTGCGGAAGTTCATGCCGTCGCGGTCGTCCCGGTCAATGCGGAGCGCGTTCGCGCTGCGTGAAGCGCAGCAGGTGCGGCACGAGGCGCTCGGCCGCCTGTTCCATGTCGAGCGTGTACTCGTCGACGCGGCCGCGGAAGTAGCGGTAGAACATCAGCGCCGGAATCGCGATGATCAGGCCGAACGCCGTGTTGTAGAGCGCGATCGAGATGCCGTGGGCCAGCACCGCCGGGTTGCTGCCGCCGGTCGGGCTCTGCGAGCCGAAGATCTCGATCATGCCGACGATGGTGCCGAACAGGCCGAGCAGCGGCGCCGCCGCGGCGATCGTGCCGATCGTGTTGAGGTAGCGTTCGAGCCGGTGCACCGCGGCGCGGCCGGCCGATTCGAACGCCGTGCGCAGCGACTCCTCGTCGATGCGCGGGTTGGCGATCACGGCGCGCAGACCGGCGGCGAACACCTGGCCCATCACGGAGTTGCTCGACAGCTTGTTGACGACGTCGGGCCCGGGCAGCGAGGCGCGCGTCACCGAGATGACTTCGTCGAGCAGGCGCCCGGGCGCGACGCGCGCCGTGCGCAGGCTGAGCAGGCGCTCGATGATCAGCGCGAGCGCGACGACGGAGCAGATGATCAGCGGCCAGATCGGCCAGCCGGCGGCTTGTATGATCGAAAGCAAGCGGATCGTCCTTGTTATTCGGTCGTCGGGTCGCGCGATTATGGCCGAAGCCCGTGGCGGCCCCCGCCGCCGCGCAGCGCGAATTGCAGCAATCGGTACCGGGGTGTCCACCGTTGATGTGGACAACTTTGTGGGCAACCCGCCGCGATGCGGCCGCAAATGGCGTCAATGCAGCGTGCGAATCGGTTTGCTCAATCTTTAGGCAAGAAAAAAGTGTTCCGGATCAGCAGCTTGCACGACTGTGACAGCGTCGTGACAGGGGTTCTCGCGGTCGCCGCGATCCGCCACGCGATTGTGGAGTTCCCGGCCGGCGCCGCCGTCGGGATTGCCGGTGGCTGACGCTGCGCCGCGCGTCGTCTGGGGCGTCGCCGCGCTGCTGGCGGGCGTTGCCGACGCTCTGGCGGCACGTTTTCCGGTCTGCAGCGTGCGTGGCGAACTGGCCGGCTGGTCGCGCGCCGCCAGCGGCCACTGCTACTTCACGCTCAAGGACGCCGACGGCCAGCCGGCACTGCTGCGCTGCGCGATGTTCCGCCGCGCCGCAGCGATGCTCGACTTCGCGCCGGGCGACGGCCAGCTCGTCGAGTTGCGCGGCCGGCTCGCGCTCTACGAGGCGCGCGGCGAGCTGCAGCTCGTCGTCGAATCCATGCAGGCGGCTGGTGCCGGTGCGCTCTACGAGCAGTTCCTGCGGCTGAAGGCGCGGCTCGAGGCCGCCGGCCTGTTCGACGCGGCGAAGAAGCGCCCGCTGCCGGCGCAGCCGCGCGCGATCGGCGTCGTCACCTCGCTCGGCGCCGCCGCGCTGCACGACGTGCTGAGCGTGCTGGCGCGGCGTGCTCCGCACCTGAGCGTCGTCGTCTACCCGACGCCGGTGCAGGGCGCCGATGCGCCGCCGGCGATCGCCGCGGCGCTGGCGCTGGCGGGAGTGCGGCGCGAAGTCGACCTCCTGATCCTGTGCCGCGGCGGCGGTTCGCTGCAGGACCTGTGGGCATTCAACGACGAGCGCGTCGTGCGTGCGATCGCCGCGTCGCCGCTGCCCGTGGTGTGCGGCGTCGGCCACGAGACCGACGTGACGCTGGCCGACCTGGCGGCCGACTTGCGCGCGCCGACGCCGACCGGGGCGGCCGAACTGGCGGCACCGGCGCGCGACGCATTGCTCGGCGCGCTGTCGGGGCTGGCGCGGCGGCTGCTGCGTTGCGGCGACCACCGGCTGCAGTCGGCCCAGCAGTCGCTCGACCGCGCGGCGACGCGGCTGGCGCGGCCGGCCGAACGCGTCGCGCGCGAGCGGGTGCGGCTCGACGCCCACGCGCGCGCGCTGCTGCAGGCCGGCGCCGCGTTGCTGCGGCGCGAGCGCGGCACGCTGCGCCACGATGCGTTGCGCTTGCTGCACGGCGGTGCTCTGCGGCGCCAGCGGCTGTACCACGCCGAGCAGCAACTCGCGACGCGGCTTGCCGCGCTCGACCCGCAGCAGATCGTGGCGCGCGGCTACGCGCTGGTGCAGGCGCCCGACGGCGCGCTCGTCGTCGACCCCGGGCAGCTAGCCGCCGGCATTACGCTGCGGCTGACGCTGCAGCGCGGCGCGGCCGAGGTCGACCTCGCCGCGGTGCGCCGCTGAATCCGAAGGCTCACATTCCGCCGTTCTGCTGCGCGACCATCGCGTAGAGCATCGGCAGCGACAGCATCAGGTTGACGCGCGACACGACGAGCGACGAACGGGCTGCCGCCGCGCGCTCGTCGGGCGTCGCCGGCACGACGCCGAGCACACGCTTTTGCAACGGCCACAGCACGAACCACACGTTGAACGCCATCAGCAGCGCGAGCCACATGCCGACGCCGATCGCGAGGTGCGGACGCTGCAGCAGCAGCGCACTGCCGAGATAACCGAGCATCGCCGCGAGCAGCAAGCCGCTGACGACCGTCGCGGCTGCCGCCCAGCGGAACCACATCAGCGCGCGCGGCGCGATCGTGCGCACGACGGCGGGCTTGAGTTCGTCGGGCAGTGCTGCCATCGACGGGATCTGCACCACGTTGAAGTACCACAGCAGGCCGAGCCACACGACGCCGGCGACGACGTGCAGCCAGCGAATGACGAAGGCGCCCCAGGCGTGGTCGAGCGGCACGCCGCCTGCCAGCGCGGCGAGCAGCGCGACCAGTAGCACGCCGGCGGCCAGCGCGCGCAAGGGTGAACGAAAGAGCGCGTTGGTCATGGGTGTGCCCTCGGGTGCGCCCGACTATAGCGGCGACGAGCCTGCACAATAGCGTCCCGTCGCGCGGGCGTACCCGCCGCCGCGTTCCGATGACAACCCGAGAACAGGAGCCCCCATGGAACACCAGCTTCCTCCGCTGCCGTACCCGCACGACGCGCTCGCGCCGCACATCAGCAAGGAGACGTTCGAGTACCACCACGACAAGCACCACGCGGCCTACGTGACGAACCTGAACAACCTGCAGAAGGGCACCGAGTTCGAGAACATGACGCTCGAAGAGATCGTCAAGAAGGCCAGTGGCGGCATCTACAACAACGCCGCGCAGGTCTGGAACCACACCTTCTTCTGGAACTGCATGAAGCCGCAGGGCGGCGGCGAGCCCAAGGGCGCGCTGGCCGACGCGATCACGAAGAAGTGGGGCGGCTACGCCGCCTTCAAGGAGGCGTTCGCCAAGAGCGCCGTCGGCAATTTCGGTTCGGGCTGGACCTGGCTGGTGAAGAAGCCCGACGGCACGGTCGAC